>VYKS01000025.1_pt1 | contig 109997 bp, 95 predicted proteins | sample 5114511 | NCBI WGS metagenome assembly VYKS01 (sample SAMN12291795, study PRJNA351875) | freshwater metagenome | isolation source: freshwater lake | place: USA: Michigan, Gull Lake | collected 2011-07-05 | reverse complement strand
GGCGGCTTCGCGTTGAGCGGCTTCGGCAGCCGCGCGAGCGCGGGCTTCGGCGGCGGCCTGTTCAGCGGCCTGACGGGCCTGAGCTTCGCGGGCGGCGTCGACGACGCGCTGGCGCGCGCGCAGTTCTTCCTGCGACAGGCCGCCAGCCGAACCACCACCGCCGCCTTGCGGCTGCGACGGACGGGGCGCGGGCGTTTCGCCGTGGCGACGCTCAGCCGAGGACGGCGCGGCCAGATTGCCGGCTGCGGGCGCGTGAGGGCGCGTCCGCTTGGTTTCCACCACCACCGTCTTGGTCCGGCCGTGGCTGAAGCTCTGCTTCACGACTCCGGCGCTCACCGAGCCCTGGCGGGGCTTCAGGGTCATCGGGGTTCGTCCGCCGGGTCGGCCGTTTTCGTTCTCGTCGCTCATGCGCTCGCTTGTACTTCCGCCGGGCGGTACCCGGCTAAAAAACCGTTCGTTCCATGTGAGAAAGGGGCCCGGACGTACCTCCAAAAGGAAGCCGTTTCCCCGACCCTTCACTCACGAGCCTGGCCGAACACCTGGGCTCACTCAAAGATTCTAGAGCTTTTCCATCACACCGGTGGCCCGGTGGGATGCAAAAGCTCTAGCGCCTGCCAGGGCCGGCGAACCGACCGGGCGGACAGGCCCGCCGTCTTGTCCAGGGTCTCGCCAAAAGACGAAAAACCCTAGTCGCCCTCGCGTTCGTTCGCCGACCATTCGGGAGGCAGAAGCGGGCGGAAGCCAGATAAACGCTCGACATCTAATGTCCAGCGATCGATCCCACGCCCAGCGAGAAGCGCCGTATGTATCACATTCTCCCCGCCCAAGGCCAAACCCAATTCATCTGAATTGAAGGCGCCCAGCACGCGGGGGGTTGCGGAAGCTCTGCGCGCGGCGGCGAAAACCTTGCGGCGACCGTCCTCGGCCCCATCGGAGGCCTCGATCAGCCAGGCGACCTTGCCTGTCGCCAGGGCGGCGATCACCTTCTCGAACCCGGAGATAATGCTCCCGGACTTGCGCGCAAGACCCAGGCCGTCGAGGACGCGCCGCGCCAACAAGGCCTCGACCTGATCCGCCAGATCCGCCGGTGCGGCCAGCTTGGTCTTGGCGGCCCGGGAAAACAGGCCCTTCTTGGCGGCCGTCATGACAGAGGCCCGATCGGCGCCGACCCAAATCCCGCGCCCAGGCAGCTTGCGCGCCAGATCCGGCACCACGGTCCCGTCCGGCCCCGCGACGAAGCGGATCAGACGCGCCTCGTCGGTCGCCTCGCCCAGGACGATGTCCTTGCGCAGGCGATGGGCTTCGGCGTGGGTCTTGGGCGAGGTCGCTTCGGTCATGGTCCCTGTCGAAGGTCTTGGAGCGCGAACGGCCCCGCGGAGGCTTCCGCGAGGCCGTCGAACGTCGCTCCGAACGACTTAGGCTTCTTCTTCGGCGACAGCTTCGCCTTCGACGGTGGCCTCTTCTTCGTACTCCGGCTCCGGCTCGGGCGGGGCCTCGACCCAGCCCATGGCGATGCGGGCGCGCATGATCAGCGCTTCGGCGTCTTCCGGCGACAGGTTGAAGCTTTCCAGGATGCCCGGCTCGCGCACGCGCTCGCCGCCCTTGTTCTCGAACCAGCCGCGCATGTCGTCGGGAACCAGACCGGCGAGGTCTTCCACCGACTTCACATCGCCTTCGCCCAGGGCCACGGCCATGGCCAGGGTCACGCCGTCGATGTTCAGCAGGTCGTCCTCGACGCCCAGAGCCTTGCGTTTGGCGTCCAGCTCGGCGGCTTCCTTCTCAAGGAACTCGCGGGCGCGGGCCTGCAGCTCTTCGGCGGTCTCCTCGTCGAAGCCCTCGATCGAGGCGATCTCGTGCGGCTCGACATAGGCGACGTCTTCCACAGCGGCGAAGCCTTCGGTGACCAGCAGCTGGGCGATGACCTCGTCGACGTCCAGAGCTTCCTGGAACAGGGCGGTGCGCTCGGCGAACTCGCGCTGACGGCGCTCGCTCTCCTGGCTTTCGGTCATGATGTCGATCTGCCAGCCGGTCAGCTGAGAGGCCAGGCGGACGTTCTGGCCGCGACGGCCGATGGCCAGCGACAGCTGTTCGTCCGGCACCACCACTTCGACGCGCTCATCTTCCTCGTCCATGACGACCTTGGAGACTTCGGCCGGGGCCAGGGCGTTGACGATGAAGGTGGCTTCGTCTTCCGACCACTGGATGATGTCGATCTTCTCGCCCTGCAGCTCGGCTACGACCGCCTGTACGCGCGAACCGCGCATGCCGACGCAGGCGCCGACGGGGTCGATCGAGCCGTCGTTCGAGATGACGGCCATCTTGGCGCGCGAGCCCGGGTCGCGAGCGACCGCGCGGATCTCGATGACGCCGTCGTAAACTTCCGGCACTTCCTGGGCGAACAGCTTGGCCATGAAGCCGCCGTGGGCGCGGCTCAGCATGATCTGCGGGCCCTTGGTCTCGCGACGAACGTCGTAAATGTAGGCGCGGATGCGGTCGCCGACGTTGAAGTTTTCGCGCGGAATCGACTGGTCGCGGCGCATGATGCCTTCGCCACGGCCCAGGTCGACGATGACATTGCCGTACTCGACGCGCTTGACGCTGCCGTTGACGATCTCGCCGACGCGGTCCTTGTACTCGTCATACTGACGCTCGCGCTCGGCCTCGCGGACCTTATGCATGACGACCTGGCGGGCCATCTGGGTCTGCACGCGGCCGATCTCGAACGGCGGCAGGGTCTCTTCGTAGACCTTGCCGATCTCGGCGTCGCGCCAGGTGCGCTTGGCGATCGAGAACGGCATCTTGCCGATCTCGCCTTCCAGGTCGGCGTCGTCGGCCACGACCTCGATCACGCGCTTCTGCGTCGTCTCGCCCGTCTTGGGGTCGATCTTGACGCGGATGTCGTGCTCGGCGCCGTAGCGGGCGCGGGCGGCTTTCTGCAGGGCGTCCTCGATGGCCTCGATGACGACTTCCTTCTCGATGCCCTTTTCCCGGGCGACCGCGTCAGCGATCTGCAGGAGTTCAAGCCGGTTGGCGGCGATGCCGATGGCCATGGTCAGTCCTCTTCACTTTCGGACAGGTCTTCGTTTTCGGATTCGAGGCGGGCGGCCCGTTGCTTGGCCCCCCGCTCCATCAGGGCGTCGGTCATGACGAGCTTGGCGTCGATGACCCACGCGAAGGGGAAGTAGACGGTGACGTCGTCCTCGCCCTCGATGTTCAGGCCAACCTGGTCGTCTTCGACGCCGGCCAGTTCGCCCTTAAAACGCTTGCGGCCCTCGGCCACGCGATCAAGCTCGATACGCGCTTCGAGACCCGCATAGTCGTCGAAATCCTTCAGGCGGGTCAGCGGACGGTCGATGCCGGGGCTGGAGACTTCCAGCGTATACTCGCCGGCGATCGGATCGGCCGCGTCGAGCACTTCGGAGACGGCGCGTGACAACTTGGCGCAGTCTTCGACGTTCATGTCGCCGCCCGTGCCGTCTTCCAGCAGCGGATGCTCCGCCATGATCTGCAGGCGGCGCTGCTCGGTCCCGCCCATCAGGCGCAGGCGGACAATCTCGTAACCCAGGCTTTCGGCCACGGGATCGAGCATCTCGATCAGATCACGGTCTTCCTGCGTCTTGCCGCGCACGGTCTCTCAACTCAAGTTCTGGGCCGGCGGCGCTGAGACCGTTTGGCCAAACAAAAAGCGGCAGCCTTTCGGGCCGCCGCTCGAAAGCGCCATCTAGCGCTAACGGACGATGTAGGACGCTTTGTAGGCGAATTGGCCGCCGTTGTCGACTCGTGGCGGGGAAATCTCCCGAGTCGTCTTCCGCGTCGCAGCATTTTGGGCCTATAAGCGCCGCGCGCAGGCCGCTCCCCAAGGGCCGCATCTGATAAAGAGTCAAAATGGACCTGTCCAAGATCGCCGTCGGCGTGAACCCGCCGTACGACCTGAACGCCATCATCGAGATCCCGCAGGGCGGCGAGCCGGTGAAGTACGAGATCGACAAGGAAAGCGGCGCGCTGATGGTCGACCGCTTCCTGCACACGGCGATGTTCTATCCGGCCAACTACGGCTTCATCCCGCACACCCTGGCCGACGACGGCGACCCGGCCGACATCATGGTGGTCGGTCCGACCCCGGTGGTGCCGGGCGCGATCATCCGCTGCCGTCCGATCGGCACCCTGATGATGGTCGACGAGGCCGGTTCGGACGAAAAGATCCTGGCCGTTCCGGTCGACAAGCTGCACCCATTCTACACGGGCGTGACCAGCTGGCGCGACCTGCCCACCATCCTGACCGAGCAGATCGCCCACTTCTTCCAGCACTACAAGGACCTGGAAAAGGGCAAGTCGACCAAGATCACCGGCTGGGCCGATCCGGACGAGACCGCCGAGATCATCCGCACGGCGATCAAGCGCTACAACGAAAGCTACTGAGTTCAGAAGGGCCGGCCGCAAGCCGGCCCTTTTTCGTGGCGCCTGGCACCTGGAGCCTTTTCCCTTCGAATGGAATCATTCGAAGGGAGAAAAAGGCTCTATTTCAAACATTTAGAGCGTGATTGCCGCCGAAACCGCTCACGCTTTCGGCTATCACGCTCTAAGCGCGGACGAAATCCAGGAACACCGGCGCGCAGTCGCCGAGCTTCTTTTCCTCGTAGCGCGTGGTGACGTGATCGGCCGGGATCGCGTTGCGGTCCGTCGCTGCATCGGCGAAGCGGAAGTTCGGATCGGCCAGCACCCGCTCGGTCGTCCACTCGGCGTAATCGGCCCAGTCGGTGGCGAAGCGCAGCGCCGCGCCAGGCTTCATCACCCGGGCCAGCTTGGCCACGAACTCGGGCTGGATCAGGCGGCGCTTGTTGTGGCGGGCCTTGTGCCAGGGGTCGGGGAACATGATGAACACCCGGTCCAGGCACGCGTCGGGCAGCCAGTCGACGACGTCGCGGGCGTCGCCCTCGTGGATGCGGACGTTCTTGAGCGCCTGCTCCTCGACGTGCCGGACGGCGCTGGCCACGCCGTTCACGAACGGCTCTGCGCCAATCACCAGCGTCTCGGGGTTCCGCCCCGCCTGGGTGGCCATGTGCTCGCCGCCGCCAAAGCCGATCTCCAGCCAAACGGCTTGGGCGCCCGGCATCAGGTCGAGCGGCTGGAACGGCCCCTGCGGGACGGCGATCTCGGGGAGCAGGGTGTCGAGCAAGGCCTGCTGGCGCGGCTTCACCGGGCGCGACTTCAGTCGGCCGAACGAGCGCAGCGGTCCGTGGGGTTGTTGCGGAGTGGTCATGTCGCGCGTCTTAGAGCTTTGAAGGCGAAAAGAAAACGGGCTCCGACCCGTCAGGATCGGAGCCCGTCTCGAAGACTGAGGCGGATAGCCTAGGCCAGGCCCTTCAGGTCGCCCACGAGATCGGTCTTCTCCCACGAGAAGCCGCCCTCGTTGTCCGGCGTGCGGCCGAAGTGGCCGTAGGCGGCTGTGCGGGCGTAGATCGGGCGGTTGAGCTGCAGGTGCTCGCGGATGGCGCGCGGGGTCGCGCCGCCGATCAGCTGCGGCAGGAGCTTCTCCAGCACGGCCGGGTCCACCTTGCCCGTGCCGTGCAGGTCGACGTGGAACGAGACCGGCTGGGCCACGCCGATGGCGTAGGCGATCTGGATCGTGCAGCGATCGGCGAGACCCGCGGCCACGACGTTCTTGGCGAGATACCGGCAGGCATAGGCCGCCGAGCGGTCGACCTTGGTCGGGTCCTTGCCCGAGAAGGCGCCGCCGCCGTGCGGGGCCGCGCCGCCATAGGTGTCGACGATGATCTTGCGACCGGTCAGGCCGGCGTCGCCGTCCGGACCGCCGATCTCGAAGCGGCCGGTCGGGTTGATCAGCCACTGGGTCTTCTTGGTGATCAGGCCGTCCGGGAAGATCGGCAGGATGTGCGGCTTGATCAGCTCCAGCACGCGCTTGGAGGTCGCGGCCTTGCCGCCGATTTTCTTCTTGTGCTGGTGGGAGACGACGATCGAGACCACGCGCTGTGGGCGGCCGTTTCCGTCATATTCCAGGGTCACCTGGCTCTTGGCGTCCGGCTCCAGCTCCGAGAGCTCGCCGCTGTGGCGCAGTTCGGCCAGACGCTTCAGGATGTTGTGGCTGTACTGCAGCGTGGCCGGCATCAGCTCCGGCGTCTCGGTGCTGGCGTAGCCGAACATGATGCCCTGGTCGCCGGCGCCCTCGTCCTTCTTGTCGGTGGCGTCAACGCCCTGGGCGATATGCGCCGACTGGCCGTGCAGGAAGTTCGAGTATTTCGCCTTCTGCCAGTGGAATCCCTTCTGCTCGTAGCCGATGTCCTTGATCGCGGCGCGAACCTTCGGCTCCAGCGACGCGATGATGTCCTTGGTCAGCTGCTTGTTGGCCTTCTTGTCGCCATCCGGCTTGCCAGCGCGGACCTCGCCCGCCAGCACGATGCGGTTGGTCGTCACCAGCGTTTCGCACGCCACACGCGCCTCGGGGTCAGCCGAGAGGAAGGCGTCGACGACAGTGTCGCTGATCCGGTCGGCGACCTTGTCGGGATGGCCTTCGGAGACGCTCTCGCTGGTGAAGATGTAGGACGAACGGTTCAAGAGACAGCTCCGGCCTTGAAGGGCGCGCAAGGCGAGGCTTGCGCAGTTTGGCGTCAGTTAGACCGGAATCATATAAAGATATGTTTATGCGGACAAGGAGAGCTTGTCTGAAGGCCTCTTCAGTCTTCCACGCCCGCTTCGGCCTCATCGCGGGCCATGGATCGCACCAGCTCCAGAATGCGCCGACGCACCTTCGCGCGGCTGATCTTGGGAAAAAGGGTCGCCAGTTCCAGGCCCTCGGGAGTCTTCAGGAAGTCGTGTGCGAACGGTTGGCCTGTCTCGGCCATGCCGCCGTCGGCCATATCGGCGAGACCCTCGAAAAAGTAGTCGACCGTGGAGTGCAGGCTCTTGGCGATCTCGTAGAGCTTGCTGGCGCTGACACGATTGGCCCCGCGCTCATACTTCTGGATCTGTTGAAAGGTGATGCCCAGGTCCTCGGCCAGTCGTTCCTGGCTCACGCCCAGAATGCGGCGGCGCATGCGGATACGGGCGCCAACATGAAGGTCGACGGGATTGGGGTGGCGCTCGGTGTTCGACGGCTCGCTCATGCCCACGCAGCCCATGAAACCAAGTCGTCAATTCAGCTCAAGTTTCCTCGACGCGCAATAGAGGAAAAGGTTTTACCGGCCAGAGGGCGAGCTGATGCAACCCCCGATATGAGTATAAACACCAGAAGCGCCAGGTCTCCGAAGTCGTCGAAGGGTGTAACGCCGCCTCGTCCGGGTATTTGTGTGTCGATGACACCAGTTTGTCCTAGCCCCAGCACGGCGCCCGGGGTGATTCGACCGTAGGCGTCAATGACAGCGCTGACGCCGGTGGGTGTGGCGCGCAGCATTGGCCGGGCGCTCTCGATCGCGCGATAGCTGGCCAGGTTCAGGTGCTGCAAGGGACCCGAGGTGACGCCAAACCAGGCGTCGTTCGACACGTTGATCAGGACGCGAACATTCGGATCGCGCCGCGCGAGCCCCGGAAACAGGCTCTCGTAGCAGATCAGCGGCTGCACCAGCAGATCCGGCGAGAGGCTTAGCGGCGCCGGGCGCGGGCCGGTGGTGAAGCTGTCGCTCAGATGCGCCAGGCTCTTGAAGCCGATCGCGGTCAGAAGGCGCTCGGCCGGAAGGTACTCGCCGAAGGGAACCAGCCGATGCTTGTCGTAGAGCCCGACCAGCTCCAGGTCGCTGTCGGTGCGTCGCAGCGCGATGAGGCTATTGTAGTAGACCGGACTCTCGTACGCCCCTTCGTAGCGATAGCCGCCGATCAGCAGCAGCTGGCCAGGATGCAGGCTGTCGACGATCGCCTGTCGCACCCAGGTTCCGGGCGCGAGGTAGTCGTTGATGGCCGCCGGCAGCGCGCCTTCCGGCCAGATCACGATGTCGGCGGGCTTGCCGGCATAGGGCTTGGCCGTCAGCGCGACATAGGACTGAACGATCCGCGCGAAGTGGGCCGCGTCCCATTTGGCGTCCTGTTTGATGTCAGCCTGGACGATCCGCACGCCGACGGGAGCACCTTGAACGAGGGGGCGGGACAGGGCGACGGCGCCGTAGCCATAGAGGCCCACCAAGCCGGCGGCGGCCGCGCCCAGCGCGATCCTGCCGGTCCGTCCCTCGCGCCACACCGCCGGGGCGCAGGCCATGGCGACCGTGATCCAGGTGAGGCCATAGGCCCCGACCAGGGCGGCGGCCTGCGAGGGGGCCGAGCCCGCGCGCCAGGTCTCACCGGGCAGGTTCCAGGGAAAGCCGGTGAGGATGTGTCCGCGCGTCCATTCCAGAACGGCGAAGGCGCCGGCGAAGGTCAGGACTCGCCAGACGCTGTCGGGCCGAAGGCGGCGATAGAGCAGGGCCGCCAGACCCCAAAACAGCGCCAGGCCCGCCCCCATCGCCGACACTGCGAACGGCGCCATCCAGCCGTGGCTCGCAGCGTCGACCATGAAGGCTTCGCCGACCCACCAGGTGCCGAGACTAAAGTAGCCTAAACCCGCCAGCCATCCGCGCCAGAACGCCGAGCGCAGCGGCCGTTCGGGGTTGGCGTCGTCCACCAGATGCAGCAGGGCCGCGTAGCCCAGAAGGCCCGGAAGCAGGCCGAACGGCGGATGGGCCAGGGCCGCCGCCAGCCCGGCCGCCAGCGCCAGGAGCGGGCCGCTCCAGGCGCGTTCGCGAAACCGCGTCCAGCCGATCACGAAAGCCCGGCCTCCCCCCGCGCACCGTCGGGCGCCGGCTCGGAGGGCCGAGAGGGGCCGCCGCGTACGCGGACTCTCCGAACACGACGGGGGTCGGCCTCGACCACCTCGAACTCATAGCCATCAGCGTGGGCAATGACCTCGCCCCGCTGCGGCACCCGGCCGGCCAGGGCGACGACTAGTCCTGCGACCGTGTCGATGTCCTCATCCATGTCGGGCGGCGCCAGGTCGTAGCCCAGCGCCGCTTCCAGTTCCTCAAGCGGCGCGCGGGCGTCGGCTTCGAAGACGCCGCCCGGCCGGGCGACCACCGCCGCCGCCGCCGCGTCGTCGTGCTCGTCGTCGATCTCGCCGACCACCGCCTCGATCAGGTCTTCCATCGAGACCAGGCCATCGGTGCCGCCGAACTCGTCGATGACGAGGGCCATGTGGATACGGCTGGTGCGCATGCGGAGCAGGAGGTCGGCGGCCTTCATCGAAGCAGGCACGTACAACGCGTCACGGCGCAGCTTGTTCAGCACAAGCTCGCCGGGAGGCGGGCGCTTGGCTTCGTCCGCCAGCAGCCGGAACACGTCCTTGACGTGGACCACGCCGACGGGGTCGTCGAGGGTTTCGCGATAGATCGGCATCCGCGAGTGCTCGGCTTCGGCGAACTGGGCCGCCACGGCCTCGAACGGGGTCGACAGCTCGACGGCGACGATGTCGGCGCGCGGGGTCATCACATCGGCGACCCGCAGGCTCTGGAAGGCCTCGGCCTGATCCACCAGGTCGACTGCGGCGGCGGACGCGGCGGTTTCGGGCGGGCGAGGCGGCTCGCCGCCGCCCGTCAGTTGCTTGCGCATACGTCGGAAGAACGCCCGCACGCCCCGGCTTCGGCGGGCGGCGGGCTGTTGACTAGGCTCGTCGCTGGGCATGGCCCTGGTCAGCGTCCCTCTTCTTCCCCAGAAAGAGAATCTGGGCTGGCGTAGGGGTCTGGAACATCCAGACCCGCCAGGATTTCGCGTTCGAGCGCTTCCATGGCTTCCGCCTCGTCGTCGCGCTCGTGATCGTATCCTAGGAGATGAAGCACGCCGTGCGCCACCAGATGTTGCAGATGGTGGGCCAGCGGCTTGCCCTGCTCAACGGCTTCGCGCGCGCAAACGCCATAGGCCAGCGCGATATCGCCGATCTGGCGTTCCGGATTGCCAATGGGGTCTTGAGCTGAGGGGAAGGACAGGACGTTGGTCGGATAGTCCTTCTGGCGGAAGTCGCGGTTCAGGGCCTGGACGCTGTCGTCGTCGGTCAGCAGGATCACGATCCCCTGGCCCTCGATGTCTTCGTGCGCGTCCAGCACCGCCTGGGCGGCGCGCCAGACCAGGGCCTCGGTGTCGGGCTCCGCCGTCGTCCAGGCCTCGTCCTCGATCTCGATATCAACGGTAATGGTCATGCTACCGGGGAGTACTCTGCGCCGCGTCCGCGTCATAGGCCTTGACGATGCGCTCGACGAGCGGGTGGCGCACGACGTCTGAGGCGGTGAAGCGCGACACCGCCACGCCCTCGACGCCTTCGAGGATCGACACCGCATGGGCCAGGCCAGAGTCGCGCGGATTGAGCAGATCCACTTGGGTCGGGTCGCCGGTGACGACCATGCGGGCGCCCTCGCCGATGCGGGTCAGCACCATCTTCATCTGCAGGCGCGAGCAGTTCTGGGCCTCGTCGACGATGACGAACGCATGGGCAAGCGTGCGGCCGCGCATGAACGCGATCGGCGCGACCTCGATCTCCAGCTTCTCGCGACGGCGACGCAGCTGGTCGGCGCCCATGATGTCGGTCAGGGCCTCCCAGACCGGCGCCATATAGGGGTCGACCTTCTCGTTCAGATCGCCGGGCAGGAAGCCCAGCTTCTCGCCGGCCTCGACGGCGGGGCGGGTGACGATCAGGCGGTCGACCTCGCCGCGCATCAGCATGCCCGCGCCATGGGCCACGGCCAGGAAGGTCTTGCCCGTGCCGGCGGGGCCCAGGCCAAAGACCAGCGGATGGCTGGCCATTCGTTCCAGATACTGCGCCTGGCTCTTGGTCTTGGGCGAGACATTGCCCTTACGCACGGCCCGGGGCGAGGCTTGACCACTGGTCTCGTGGGCGCCGCCGATGGCGATCCGTACATCGGCCTCGACCACCTCGTCGCCGGCGTCGGCGCGGGCCGCCAGGGTCTGCAGGGCGCGCTTGGCGCTGGTGCGGCCGCGCGCGTCGCCGGTGATGGTGACCCCGCCGCCCGGCGTCTCGATCAGCACCTTGAAGGCGTCCTCGATCAGGGCGGCGTGGCGGCCGGACGGACCGGAGACGGCGTGGACGGCGTCGTCGGACAGCGGCAGGAACTCAGGCGTACGGCTCAAGCGGTCTCCAGAACGGGTTCGAGCCGGCCCGCCAGGCTCATCTTGGCGGCGCTCTCGATATGGACGGGAACGATCTTCCCGATCAGGTGCTCCCCGCCTTCGGCGTGCACGGCCTGCAGATATGGGCTGCGACCGACGATCTGGCCAGGGTGGCGCCCGGCCTTCTCGAACAGCACCGGCAACACCTTGCCAACCTGGCTGGCGTTGAAGGCGCGTTGCTGCTCATCGAGCAGCTGGTTCAGGCGCTCGAGGCGCTCGGCCTTGACCGCTTCGTCGACCTGGCCGGGCATGGCCGAGGCCGGCGTGCCGGGACGGCGCGAATATTTGAACGAGAAGGCGCTGGCGAAGCCGACCTCGCGGACCAGCTCCAGGGTTTTTTCGAAGTCGCCGTCGCGCTCGCCGGGGAAGCCGACGATGAAATCGCCGCTCATGGCGATGTCGGGCCGCGCGGCGCGGATCTTCTCGATCAGCTTCACATAGCTCTCGGCGGTGTGGTCGCGGTTCATGGCCTTGAGGATCTTGTCGCTGCCCGCCTGCACCGGCAGGTGCAGATACGGCATCAGCTCGGGCAGCTCGCCGTGAGCCTCGATCAGGTCATCACCCATGTCGCGCGGGTGGCTGGTCGTGTAGCGGATGCGGTCCAGGCCATCGATCTTGGCCAGTTGGCGGACCAGCTTGGCCAGCGTCTGGCCGTCGCCGTCATAGGCGTTGACGTTCTGGCCCAGCAGCGTGACCTCGCGCACGCCCTGGCCGGCCAGGCGCTTGGCCTCCTCGACGATGTCGTTGACCGGCCGCGACCACTCGCCGCCGCGCGTATAGGGCACCACGCAGAAAGTGCAGAACTTGTCGCAGCCTTCTTGCACTGTCAGGAACGCGGTCACGCCGGTGACATGGCGCTCGGCCGGCAGCGCGTCGAATTTTTCGTCGGCGGCGAAGTCGGCGGCCAGGCGTTCGCCGGTCGCGCGGTGGGCGCGGGCGATCAGCTCGGGCAGTTGGTGATAGGCCTGCGGACCCACGACCAGATCGACCGCCTTCTGACGGTTCATGATCTCCTTGCCCTCGGCCTGGGCGACGCACCCGGCCACGGCGATGGTCATGCGACCGCCGGCCTCGGCCTTCCGGTCCTTCATCTGCTTGATGTAGCCGAGTTCGGAATAGACCTTTTCGGTGGCCTTCTCGCGGATGTGGCAGGTGTTCAGCACCACCAGGTCCGCGCCCTCGGGCTCATCGACCACGCCATAGCCCAGCGGGCGCAGGACATCGGCCATGCGCTCGCTGTCATAGACGTTCATCTGACAGCCGTAGGTCTTGATGAAGAGGCGCTTTTGCGGGGTCTCGCTCATGCGGCGAGGTTATGGGGGCGAGGACGGCGCTGTGCAAGGGCGGCAAGGTCACACTTGCCCCCTCCGCGCTGCGCGCTCCTCCCCCACAGGGGGAAGAAGGCTCACCTTCCGCCCCCTCCAGGGGGCGGACGACCGCGTAGCGGTCAGGGGGGGTAAGTCGCCCGGCTTACTCCTCCAGCGGCATCCCGTACAGCTCGAGGCGGTGGTCGATCAGCTTGTAGCCGAGCTTCTTGGCGATCGCGTGCTGCAGGGCCTCGATCTCCTCATCGACGAACTCGACGACCTTGCCGGTCTTCATGTCGATCAGGTGGTCGTGGTGATGGTCCGGGCTCTGTTCGTAGCGCGAGCGGCCGTCGCGGAAGTCGTGGCGCTCGATGATGCCGCTTTCCTCGAACAGGCGCACGGTGCGGTAGACCGTGGCGATCGAGATATGCGGATCGATGGCGTGAGCGCGGCGGTGCAGCTCCTCGACGTCCGGGTGATCCTCGGCCGACGACAGCACGCGCGCGATGACCCGACGCTGGTCGGTCATGCGCATGCCCTTTTCGATACAGGCCTTTTCGAGTCGATCCACGGCGGAGCCTCCGTCTGAGTCGCCGGCAAGATAGGCGGTAGACCCTTAAGTGTTAAGCGCCCGTCGCATGACCAGCGCGTCCTTGGCCCCATCGGGATGGGGATAATAGCCCTTGCGCAAACCCACCTTGAGGAAGCCGGTGGCCTGGTAAAGCGCGATGGCGGCTAGATTGTCGGCGGCGACCTCCAGGAACATCGCCTCGGCCTCGGCTTCGGCCGCGATCCCGGCGGCCACCTCGACCAGGGCCGCGCCCCAGCCGCGCCGGCGGGCCGAGGGATCGACCGCCACCGTCAGGATCTCGGCCTCGCCGGCGATCGCGCGGCACAGGATGAAGCCCTTGGCCTGCGCGGGCTCGCCCGCCTCGCCGAGGATTGCGAAGGCGCCTGGCGACCTAAGGAGTTCGTCGAACTCCACCGCAGTCCAGGGGCGGTCGAAAGCCTTGTCGTGCAGATCGGCGAGATCGAAGGCGGCTTCGGAGCCGACCGGGCGCAGGTTCATGATCAGCCTAGGCCGCAGGCAGGGTTGCGTAGGGCGCGCGCAGATAAAGCGGCCGAGGCGTGTGGCTGGGCGTGGGTCGCGTGGCCGCCAGACGCGCGATCGCGACGGGATCGGGCGCAGCCGGGGTCAGGACCGTGGCCCCCTTCAGTGTATCCGCCAGCAGCGGCGCCCCCGAGCCGATCAAGGTGGCCGGGCCGCCGGGATGCAGCTCGACAAGACGTGCGGCGGCCTCGCCCAGGCCCAAAGCGTCCGGCGCCATCACCGCCGCGCCGTCCACGAAGGCCTGGATATAGACTTGGTCCATGCGCGCATCGAGCAGGGCGACCGCGAAACCTCTGGTCCCGAAGGCCAGGGTCTCCAGCGTGTTGACCCCGACGCACGGGATCGACAGCGCGGTGGCCAGGCCTTTGGCGAAGGCGAGACCCACGCGTAGCCCGGTGAAGGAGCCGGGGCCCACCGTGACCGCGATCCGCGCCAGGTCGGCGAAGGCGACGCCGGCCTCGGCGGCCGTCTCTCGCGCTATCATCCCGATGCGCTCCTGGTGACCTCGGGTCATCGGTTCCGAGCGCGTCGCCAGCACGCGCTCGCCGTCGACAATGGCGACCGAACTGGCGCCGAGACAGGTGTCGATCGACAGGATCATAGTCAGGCCGCGCCGACCACAGCGCCCTCGGCGGGGCGCCAGATCAGGACGTTGAGCTGGCCCTTGGCCTTCAGGGCGGCCTCCGACGGCAGGCCGGCCTTGGTCCAGCCCGGGACGCCGAAGACGTAAGACACCTGCGGCGCGTCAGGGCGCACGCAGATTGTCATGTTGATCTCCCGGCCTGCGCCAGCCCGGCATTGGTCGAGCGTGAAGCCCAACTCGCCCCACTTGGCCAGGAGCTGTTCGTCCCTGGGACCACGCGCATCGCCCGCCTCGACGCGGACATAGGCGATGTCGCCATCGTCGCTCTTGCCGATCTCGGCCAGCGGCGTGTTGTTCTGTTCGACATTGATGATCGGCAGAGCCGGGCCTTCGCCGGAATGCAGGAAAGCCTGCTCGGCCTTGGCCTTGGGGAAGAGAACCTTCAGCGTCGCCAGGTCGAAGGCCACCGAGCTGTTGATCGGGCCGACTCCTTCATTGCTGACCTTGAGCGGACCGCCCGCGTAAGGCGCGATGGCGACGGTGACGGGTCCCTTGGGGGCCTCGTCAGTCTTGGAGGCCTGATCGGTCTTGGCCGGACCGCACGCAGCCAGAAGCGCGATCGGCAGGGCGAGGTAGCTGTGGCGGAAGCTCATGGGGATCCTTCTAGAGCGTGACGCCGAAAGTGGGAACCGGTTTCGGTGCGAGTCACGCTCTAAGTGTTTGATTTAGAGCCTTGTTATCGCGTCAAAACGATTCCGTTTTGACGCGCAAGGCTCTAGCGAAAGTGCGTCCTGCGCACAAAACGCTTGTCGCCCGGACGCGGCTTCACGCCCGGGCGATGGCGATCCGGATCAGAGGATCTTGGCGGCTTCGTCGAAGTCCAGGCGCGGATTGCGCGGGAAAAGCCCTTCTGCCGTGCCGTGACCGATCGAGACGATGAAATTGCTCTTGATGTTCGTGCCCGCGAAGAACTCGGCGTCCACGCCGGCGTTGTCGAAGCCCGACATCGGGCCAACGTCCAGGCCCAGCGCCCGCGCGGCGATCATGAAGTAGCCGCCCTGCAGCGAGCTGTTGCGCAGAGCGCCCCATTCGCGGGCTTGCAGGTCGTTAAACCAGTCCTTGGCCCCGGGGGCGTGCGGGAAGAGCTTGGGCAGGGTTTCAGGGAAGTCGAGGTCGTAGCCGACGATCACCGTGCAGGGCGCCTGCAGGATCTTTGGGCCGTTCGAGCCGGACGACAGCTTGGCCAAGCGTTCCTTGGCGTCGGCCGAGGTCAGGAAATAGAAGCGCGCCGGCGTCGAATTGGCGGCCGTCGGACCGAACTTGGTCAGGTCGTACAGCGCGCGCAGGGTGGCTTCCGGAAGCGGCTCGGGGTTCCAGCCGTTATGGCTGCGCGCCTCGGTGAAAAGCTGGGCGAGGGTGGCGTCTTCGAGCTTGGCCATGGAAAGTCCTTCCGTAACTGCAAGCGTTACGATGTAGCGCCCCGGCAGGGCGGATCAATCTGGAAAGATCAGAGCGTCTGCTCGACCCGCGTCACTTCGGGGACGTAGTGCTTGAGCATGTTCTCGACGCCGGACTTGAGGGTCGCCGACGAGGATGGGCAGCCCGAGCAGGCGCCGCGCATGTGCAGCCACACCACGCCGGTCTGCGGCTCGAAGCGCGAGAAGACGATGTCGCCGCCGTCCTGGGCCACCGCCGGGCGGATGCGGGTGTCGAGCAGTTCCTTGATCTCGGCGACGATCTGCGAGGTTTCCTCGTCGTAGTCGCCCTCGTCGTGGCCGCCGCCTTCGGCGTTCTGGTTCAGCAGCAGCGGACGGCCGCTGGTGAAGTGGTCCATGATCGCCGCCAGGATCGGCGCCTTCAGGTGCGGCCACTGGGCGTCCTCGCCCTTGGTCACGGTCAGGAAATCGGGGCCGAAAAACACCCGGGTCACATCGCCGAGGTCGAACAGCGCCTTGGCCAGCGGCGAGGCGTCGCCCTCCTCGGGCGTGCGGAACTCGCGCGCGCCCTCACCCAGCACTTCGCGGCCGGGAAGGAACTTCAGGACCTCGGGATTGGGCGTGGTTTCGGTCTGAATGAACATGCGTTTCAGATGGACCGCGCGACGTCGTGACGCAAGGGCGCCGACACGGTGCATTTTAAAAGTGACACAGGCGTCATTTTCTGGCGTGATGTCGCAAAACACCGATCCGCGGGAGGATCTCATGAGCGACGGTTCGATCGACCTTAAGGCTGACGCGCGGGCGCGGGCCTATTCCATTCCCCTCGAAGACTACCATGTCGCCGACCCGGCCCTGTTCCAGGCCGACGCGATGTGGCCGTACTTCGAGCGCCTTCGGAAGGAGGCGCCGGTCCACTATTCGAAGGGCGACGAGGAGGTCGGGCCTTACTGGTCGGTGACTCGCTACAACGACATCATGACCGTCGACACGACCCACCAGGTCTTTTCGTCGGACGCGCATCTGGGCGGCATCACGATCCGGAACTTCGACGAGGACTTCGTCCTGCCGATGTTCATCGCCATGGACCAGCCCAAGCACGACATCCAGCGCAAGACGGTCAGCCCGATCGTCTCGCCGCAAAACCTGGGCCGCCTGGAAGGGATCATCCGTGAGCGGGTTTGCGGGATTCTCGACGCCCTGCCGATCAACGAGCCGTTCGACTGGGTCGACAAGGTCTCGATCGAGCTGACCACCCAGATGCTGGCCACCCTGTTCGACTTCCCCTGGGAAGAGCGCCGCAAGCTGACCCGCTGGTCGGACATCGCCACCGCCTCGCCCGAGAGCGGCATCATCGAGAGTGAAGAGGCGCGCCGCGCCGAGCTGCTGGAATGCCTAGCCTATTTCACCAACCTCTGGAACGAGCGCGTGAACCTGACCGAGCCGGGCAACGACCTGATCTCGATGCTGGCCCACGGCGAAGCCACCCGCGACATGCCGCCGATGGAGTATCTGGGCAATGTCATCCTGCTGATCGTCGGCGGCAATGACACCACCCGCAACTCGCTGACCGGCGGCCTCTACGCGCTCTCGAAGAACCCGCAGGAGGAGGCCAAGCTGCGCGCCGACCCCAGCCTGATCCCGAACATGGTCTCGGAGATCATCCGCTGGCAGACCCCGTTGGCCCACATGCGCCGCACCGCGCTGGAAGACTTCGAGCTGGCCGGCCAGACCATCAAGAAGGGCGACAAGGTCGTGATGTGGTACGTCTCGGGCAACCGTGACGACACGGTCATCGAGGACGCCGACAAGTTCATCATCGATCGCCCGAACGCGCGCCGCCACCTGTCGTTCGGCTTCGGCATCCACCGCTGCGTGGGCAACCGTCTGGCGGAGATGCAGCTGCGGATCGTCTGGGAAGAAATCCTCAAGCGCTTCCCGAAGATCGAGGTGCTGGAAGAGCCCAAGCGGGTCTACTCGACCTTCGTGAAGGGCTACGAGCGCATGATGGTGCGGATCCCCGAGCGCATTTAAAGCTGTCATCCCGGCCAAGCGCCAAGCGCGCCGAGCCGGGACCCAGGGGGAACCGCAGTGCGCTGGCCCCTGGGTCCCGGATAGCCTCTGCGAGGCTTCCGGGATGACACGAGGTTAAATCGATAAGGCCGCCCCCTAGGCCCCCCAGAAGCCGACCAGCTTCTTGACCTCGGCCAGCGTCGGGGCGGCCGCCTCGCGCGCCTTTTCAGCGCCCTTGGCCAGGATGGCGTCCAGCACCGCCGGATCGCCCAGCAAGCCGCGCATCCGCTCGCCCACTGGCGCCAGGCTCTCGACCGCCAGCTCGGCCAGGGCCGGCTTGAAGGTCCCAAAGCCCTTGCCGGCGTACTCGGCCAGAACCTCAGCCTTGGTCTTGCCGGCCAGGGCCGCGAAGATACCCACTAGGTTGTCGGCCTCGGCGCGGGTCGCCAACTCCTCCACCGTCTCCGGCAGCGGTTCCGGATCGGTGCGGGCCTTCTTGACCTTGGCGGCGATGTCGTCGGCCGTGTCGGTCAGGTTGATGCGCGAATAGTCCGACGGATCCGACTTGCTCATCTTGGCCGAGCCGTCCCGCAGGCTCATGACCCGCGCGCCGGGGCCTTGGATCAGTGGATCGGGCAGCGGGAAGAAGCCTGGCGCATTGAAGTCGTGGTTGAACTTCTGGGCGATGTCGCGGGTCAGCTCCAGGTGCTGCTTCTGGTCCTCGCCGACCGGCACATGGGTGGCCTTGTAGATCAGGATGTCGGCCGCCTGCAGCACCGGATAGGTGTAGAGGCCCACCGAGCTGCGCTCCTTGTGCTTGCCGCTCTTCTCCTTGAACTGGGTCATGCGGTCCAGCCAGCCGAGACGCGCGACGCAGTTGAAGATCCACGAGAGCTCGGCGTGCTCGCGCACCGCCGATTGCGGGAAGATCGTCGCCTTGTCCGGGTCCAGGCCCGAGGCGATGTAGGCCGCGGCGATCTCGCGGGTCTGCTGGGCCAGGGCCGCCGGGTCCTGCCAGACGGTGATGGCGTGCAGGTCGGCCACGAAGATGAATGTGTCGATCTCGTGCTGCAGGCGGGTGAACTTCACCAGTGCGCCCAGATAGTTGCCCAGGTGCAGCGCGCCCGAGGGCTGGACGCCGGAAAGCACGCGGGGCGGGCCCGCATAGGTGACGGGAGCTTGGTCGGTCATGGCTCTAAGCCTTGCTGTCGAATGCGATTGAAATGGCCAGGCGCAGGGGCGCGACGCGTCAAGACGCGCGGATCGAAATCAGCAGGAGCCGCGCCATCGCGGCGTTTGGAGACCGATCGGAGCCATGCTCCGCTGGTTAGCCTCCCCGCCGGCATGGATCAAGCCTTGGCCCGGCGCAGGGCGGCCTTGACCTCGGAGGGCTTGACCCCCCCGAACAGGAACAGCAGCGGGGGATAGACCGCCAAGGCGGCCAGGCAGGTCAGGGCCAGGGCGGCCTCCTTGGCCCCGAGGGCGTGGCCGGTCAGGCCCATGGCCCGCAGCGGAGCTTCGATCGCCTCGCGCCAGTGCGCGGCGGCGGCCAGCAGAAGGCCCATGCCCAGGCTCGCCAAAAGGATCCGCGCCAGGCGCGACCACGTCGCGAGGGTCGGATTGTAGTGCCCCTGCCGCCAGAGGCCGAACGCCATCTGGGCGACGTTGATCCAGGAGGCCACGGCGGTGGCGGCGGCGATGCCTTGCACGCCGAACAGGTGGAAGAACAGGAAGCCCAGCGCGATGTTCACCGCCACCGAGATCAGGGCGAAGCGCATCGGGCTCTTGGTGTCGCCGCGGGCGAAGAAGGCGCGCGAATAGAGCTGCTGCAACACGAAGGCGGGTGTGCCCAGGCCGTAGAAGAACAGCGCCGCCGCCGTCTGGCTGGCGTCATAGGCGGTGAACTGGCCGCGCGTGTACAGGCCGTCCGACAGGAACCCGGGCATGGCCACGAGGGCGGCGGCGGCGGGCAGGGTGAAGGCCATGGCCAGGGTCATGGCCTGGTCCATGGCGGTCTGGGCGTCGTCGCCATCGCCGGACTGCACCGCGCGCGAGAGGCGCGGCAGCAGGGCCACGCCAATGGCCACGCCCACCAGGCCCAGCGGCAGCTGATACAGGCGGTCGGCGGTCGCCAGCCAGGTGCGGCCGCCCGGCACGTGGCTGGCCAGGTTGCTGGAGATGAAGATATTGACCTGGGTGGCGCTGGCCGCGAGGGCGCCGGGGATGGCCTTGCCGATCAGCTCGCGCACCTCGGGCGTTAGGCGCGGCAGCCGCCAGTGGACCTTGGCGCCGGACTTGTTGACTCCCCACACTAGCAGCGCCGCCTGAGCCACGCCCGCGACGATCACGCCAACCGATCCCCACTGGGCGGCGCCGACGGCGGTGGTCTGCGGCAGGATGAAGATCAGGGTGGCGATGTTCAGCAGGATCGGCGCGCCCGCCGACAGGATGAAGTGGTCCCGAGCGTTCAGCACGCCCGACAGGTGCGCGACGATCGCCATGCAGGGCAGGTAGGGCATGGTGATCTGGGTCAGAAGCACCGCCAACTTGTACTTCTCGGTGCCCCAGCCGAAGCCGGGGCTGATCAGCATCATCAGCCAGGGCATGGCCAGCTGGCAGATGACGGTGATGAGGATGGTCGAGGCCGCCAGGGTGGCCATGGCGTCGGCGGCCAGGATGTCGGCCTTGTCCTCGCCATCACGCTGCAGAGACTTGGCGTAGGCCGGGACGAAAGCGGCGGCGAAGGCGCCTTCGGCGAAGAAGCGGCGGAAGAGGTTCGGGAAGGCGAGCGCGGTGTTGTAGGCGTCGGCCGCCGGCGTGGCGCTGGCGCCCATCCGGTAAGACACCGCCAGGTCCCGGAAAAAGCCCATGAACCGGCTGACCAACGTCAGTCCCGAATAGATCACCGAGGACCTGAAAAGACCGCCCTTCTTGGGCGGGGTCTCGGAGGCGGGAGCGGGCGGCGCGGTGTCGGTCACGCCCGGCTTCTGGGCGCTCGACGGAAAGGCGTCAAGGGCTGCTCTGAGCCCATGCCGCCTTCATCGCGTGAGCCCGCTCGCCTGCGTCTAGGCGGCCGCGCGCGCGTCCTCGCGCGTGATCCGCAGTTCGCCCATCCGCTGGGCCAGACGCGTGGCCTCCTGGGCCAGGGAATGACTGGCGGCGGTGGTTTCCTCGACCATGGCGGCGTTTTGCTGCGTCACCTGGTCCATCTGGTTCATGGTGGCGTTGATCTCGGTTAGACCGCGCGCCTGCTCCGTGGTCGACGCCGCCATGGCGCCCACCAGATTGTCGATCTCGTCGACCTCTTGAGCGATCGCGCGCAGGGCCTCGCCCGTGCGGCCGACGAACTCGACGCCCTGGCCCACCTCGGTGGTGCTGGCGCTGATCAAGGTCTTGATCTCCTTGGCGGCGTCGGCGGAGCGCTGGGCCAGGGCCCGCACTTCCTGGGCCACCACGGCGAAGCCACGGCCCGCCTCGCCCGCCCGCGCGGCCTCGACCCCGGCGTTCAGCGCCAGGAGGTTCGTCTGGAAGGCGATCTCGTCGATCACGCCGATGATCTGGCCGATCTGGCTGGAGGATTTCTCGATGGCCCCCATCGCCTCGACGGCCTGGCCGACCACGGAGCCCGAAGCGTCGGCGGCGCGACGGGCGCGTTCCACCACTTGGCGGGCGCGGGCCGCGCCCTCGGCGGTCTGGCGCACCGTGCTGGTGATCTGATCCAGCGCCGCCACGGCCTCCTCAAGGCTGGCGGCCTGACGCTCGGTGCGCAGGGCCAGGTCGTCCGCCGCTTCGGAAATCTCCGCCGCGCCCCCGTGAATAGCCCTGGTCGCGTCGATCGAAGCGGCGATCACGCCCGACAGCTTCTCGACGGCGGCGTTGAAGTCGACCCGCAGCGCCTCGTAGCCGGCTGGGAACGGGCGCTCGATCCGGTGGCTGAGGTCGCCATTGGACATGTGGCCAAGCGCTTGCGCCAGGCTCTCGACAACAGCTTTTTGCGTGGCCTCGGCTTCCGCCCGGCGGCGTTCGCTTTCGCGGCGCTCGATCTCGAGCGCGTCGCGCACATCGGCGGCCTCCAACTCCTTTCGGCGGGCCTCCACCGTGTCGTGGAAGCTGCGTAGCGCGTCGGCCATCTGGCCGATTTCGTCCTGGCTTCGCTTCCTGGGCAGGGCGACGTCGAGGTCTCCGGCGGCCAGCCGGCGCAGGCAATGTGTAATCTCAGTCAGCGGCGCGACCAGGCCCCGGCGAGCGGCGAACATCAATAGCGCCGCCAAGGCGGCCGCCAATACCAAAAGCCCCGCCATGACCGCCTGGCCCAAAAGCCCCAGCGACTTGGCGGCCTCCGCATCGTGCGAGGCCGCCGCCTCGATCTCGGTCGAGGCGGCCTCCATCTTGTCCTCGAGCGCTGAGAACTGCTGACCAAAGCCGGCGAGCTTGGCGTTTGCGCCGGCGGGGTCGACATCAGCGGCGGCGACGATTTCCTCGGCGGCGGCGATATAGGCGCTGAGCGGCGCCTCGACGGCCTGCAGGGCGCTCTTGGTCCGGGGGTTCTCGGCCAGTTTGCCGCTCTCGGCGATATCATCCCGGAAGGCCTGGGTATGTTCGGCCAGGTCCGCTCGCACGGCCTTGAGGTCGACGCCAAGCGCAGGGTCGCTGGACATGATCGCGCCCATGACGTCCGCGCGCAGCGCGTCGTGCATCATGTCTGCGTGCATGTGCAGGCGAAGGATCCTGGCGGAGGCTTCCGCACGGGTCAGGGCGGAGTCCAGGCTCAAGGCCACCCACAAGCCCGCGCCGGCCGTGGCGGCGCAAAGCAGCGCCGCGCCGCCGGCCGCGCCCATGACCTTCTGACCTAAGGACGCCATGCCGTCATCTCCCGGAAGTCCAAATCGGGGCAATGATGACGGGCGACCCTTCTAACGAGCCTTAACCGGAGTGTTCTCGCCTCAGTGGCATAACGTCGCAGACAGGTATCACTGTTATGCTGGCGTCCTGCGCTCGGCGCGCCACCGCTAGCGCGGGATCTCGGCGGTCTTCACCAGCGCCACCTGACGGTAAACGGCGGCGATCTCGAAGTAGCGCCCGAAGGTGGCGTGAAACTGGTCGACGGCCTGCTTCACGCCCGGTCCGCCGATCTCGCTGATGTCGTGCCAGTAGTCGTCCAGCACCATCATGCCGCCGACGCTGAGCAGGCTGGCGCAGAAGCACAGGTCGATCAGCACGGCCAGGGCCGTATGGCTGCCGTCGACATAGATCAGGTCGAACTGCTCGCCCCGCTCCAGCATTTGCGGCAGGACATAGGTCGAGAAGCCCTTATGCGTCGTCAGGCTCCTGAAACCGCACTTGTCCATATTGCGGCGAAAGCGCGGCTCGACCGCGTGATACTTTTCTTCTGGGTTCAGCGCCTCGTCGAACCAGGGATCGATCACCGTGACGGCCAGGCGATCGGGGAGCAGCCAGTCCATGAAGGCCAGGTTGCGGCCCTCATAGGCGCCGATCTCCATGTAGCGGATGGCCTCGCCCGCCGGGCGCTTGGCCGCGAAGTCGCGCAGCAGCGGCGTCACGAACGGAATGTTGTTGCTGGCCCAGGTCGAGGTGAACTCGAAGCCCTTGTCGGCGGCGTGGGCGTTGAAGGCCCCGACCACGGCGTGATCACGCGGACCGCCCAGCATGGTCTTGGCCAGGTTCGGCGCCAGGCGCGGATTGACCTTGGTCAGCGAGCGCAGCTTCGAGAGGCCGCCGCGATGGGTGACCGTCTCGGCGTCGAAGTGCATGTCGGCGGTCATGGTCCCGGCTCCTCCATCGGTTGCGGGGAGACTAGGACCAAGGTCTTAAGGAAGGGTCAGGCCGTGACGATCTGTCCGTCGCGCACCATGACGGGCCAGGGCGTCAGGCGGGCGCTGGTCGGACAGGGCCCGGCTACGCAGCCGCCGTCCTCGATACGGAACAGGGCCGCGTGGCCGGCGCACAGGATCAGGTCGTTGTCGCGGGTCAGGTAGCGCCCCGCAAAACCGGCCAGGGGCCAGCCGGCATGCGGACAGCTGTCGACGTAGCCGACGAGGGTCTCGCCCTTGCGCACCACGAAGCCGGCGAACATCACGTCGCCCTCGCGCCAGCGAAAGCCCTTCGACCCGGGCGAGGGGACCTCGTCCAGGTCGCAGAGCAAGGTTCCCGCTGGCGGGCGGGCGGGATTGTCGTCAGCGTCCCGCAAGGGCTCAGAGCGCGCCGACGGCCACGCGCCAGGGGCGGACTTCGACGCTTTCGAACACCCCGGCGGCGGTGAAGGGGTCGTTGTCAGCCTGGGCCTGGGCGGCGGCCAGATCTTCGGCTTCGACGATCAGCAGCGAGCCGATCGGATTGCCATCGTCGCCCAGCAGCGCGCCGGCCAGCTTCAGGCCCGTCGACTGGTTCAGATAGTCGAGGTGGGTGGGACGTGTGGCCAGCCGGGTTTCCAGCGCGCCGGGCTTGTCCTTGCAGATGATGGCGAAGAGGGCCATGCGGGCGGTCCTTTTGATCAGGCTTCGGATTTGAGAGGGCGCGAGAGCAGGCCGGCGATGGCCGCGTCGACCGCGACCTCGCCCGCCAGGATGGCCGCGACGGCCTCGCAGATCGGCGCCTCGACGCCGACCTTGCGGGCCAGGGCGCGCACGGCGGGAGCCGAGGCCACGCCTTCGGCGACCGAGACCTTGCCCGCCAGCGCCTGTTCCAGGGTCAGGCCCTGGCCGAGCGCAAGGCCGACGCTCATGTTGCGCGACTGCGGGCTGGAGCAGGTGAGGACCAGGTCGCCCAGGCCGCAAAGGCCGGCCAGGGTCTCCGGGCGCGCGCCCAGCGCCACGGCCAGGCGCGTCAGCTCCGCGAAGCCGCGGGTGATCACCGTGGCGTGGGCGTTGCGGCCCAAGCCCTTGCCCTCGACGATGCCGCAGGCGATGGCCAGCACGTTCTTCACCGCCCCGCCGGCCTCAGCCCCGATCAGGTCGCTCGCCGTATAGGGACGGAAGGTCGGGATGGCGATCGCCTCGGCGATGGCGCGGCCCAGGGTCTCGTCTTCGCACGCCAGGGTGACGGCGGCGGGCAGGTTGCGGGCCACCTCGCCGGCGAAGCTGGGACCCGACAGCACGGCGATCGGCGCGCCCGGCAGGGCTTCGGCCGCCACGTCGGTCATCAGCTTCAGCGAGCCCTGCTCGACGCCCTTGGAGCACAGGACGACCGGCGCGGTAGCCTTGCGATGCGGAGCGAAGGCGGTCAGGGCCGCGCGCAGGTGTTGGGCGGGGGCGACCGCCAGGATCAGGTCGCAGTCGGCCAGGTCCGCAAGGTCGGCGACCGCCTTGATCCCCGGCTCCAGCGCTATGCCAGGCAGGAAGACGGCGTTCTCGTGAGCCGTGTTGACGGAGGCGACGACTTCCGGCTCGCGCGCCTGCAGCGTCACCGCAAGGCCGGCCCGGGCCGCCACCTGAGCCAGGGCCGTGCCCCAGGCGCCGGCGCCGATCACGCCGACCGTCTCAAAGGTCGTGGGCTTGAACGTCATGCCTTGGCTCCCTTGCGTCCGTAGGCGTTGGCGGGATTGGCCAGGGCCGCGGCTTCGTCCAGCGGCCAGCGCGGACGGGCGACGGCGTCCAGATCGTCGGACATGCCGAGCGCCAGTCGCTCGGCCCCCGCCAGGGCGATCATCGCGGCGTTGTCGGTGCAGTAGGCCAGCGGCGGGGCGGCGAACGAGAAGCCGTTCTTCTCGCAGTCGGCCAGCAGCGCCGCCCGCACCGCGCCGTTAGCCGCCACGCCGCCGGCGACGACGAAGCGCAGATCGTCCTGGCCGTGACTGTCCTTATAGAGCTTCATCGCCCGATCGACCCGCTCCGACAGCTGGCGGGCGATGGCGGCCTGGACGCCGGCGGCCAGATCGCGGCGCTCGTCGTCGGTGGTCAGGGTCTCGGCGATCCGCGCCGCCGCCGTCTTCAATCCCGAGAAGGAAAAGTCGCAGTCCTTGCGGCCGAGCAGGGCGCGCGGCAGGACGTAGCGCGCCGGATCGCCGCCCAAGGCCAGTTTCTCCAGCGCCGGTCCGCCCGGATAGGGCAGGCCCAGGCTCTTGGCGATCTTGTCGAAGGCCTCGCCCGCCGCGTCGTCGATGGTGGTGCCGAGGCGGCGACACGCGCCGACGCCCGATACTTCCAAAAGCTGACAATGGCCGCCGGAGACCAGCAATAGCAGGAACGGATAGGCGATATCGGCGCCGAGGCGGGCTGAGACGGCGTGGCCTTCCAGGTGATTCACCGCCACCAGCGGCACGCCGCGCGCCAAAGCCACGGCCTTGCCGAAGGCGAGGCCCACCATGACGCCGCCCACCAGACCCGGCCCCGCCGTCGCGGCGACGCCATCAAGAGCCTCGAACCCGACGCCCGCCGCGCGGACGGCCTCGGCGGCGATGGCGTCGATAGACTCCACGTGCGCCCGGGCGGCGATCTCCGGAACCACGCCGCCGAACGGGGCGTGCTTCTCGAACTGGGTGCCGATCACTGACGACAGCACCGTCACCGTGCCATCCGCCGCGCGGCGCACGACCGAGGCCGCGGTTTCGTCGCAGCTGGTCTCGAGGCCGAGGATGAGAAGGTCGGATTGCTTAGGGGATGTCATCAGGTTGCGGGCTTTCCGCCGCTCCTGTAGCAGCGAAGAACAGAATTCGTCTCCGCAGGTAACGTTCAGACCGTGTCCCGGCAACCTCCCATCCGCATCGGCGCCCGCGGCTCCAAGCTGTCCCTGGCCCAATCGGGCCTCATGCAGGCGCGGATCGCCCAGGCGCTCGGCGTCCCGGCCGGGGCGAGCCGGGAAGAGATCGAGGCGGCCGCCCCGCTGATCCCGATCGTCACCAGCGGCGACCGCATCCAGGACCGCCGCCTGATGGAGATCGGCGGCAAGGGCCTCTTCACCAAGGAGATCGAGGAGGCCCTGCTGGACGGCCGCATCGACTGCGCGGTCCATTCGCTGAAGGACATGCCGGCCGAACTGCCGCCGGGTCTGGTCCTGGCCGCGACGCCGGAGCGCGAAGATCCGCGCGACGCCTTCATCAGCCATATCTGCGAGCGCCTGGAAGACCTGCCCAAGGGCGCGCGCCTGGGGACCGCCAGCTTGCGCCGCCAGGCCCAGGCCCTGCATGTGCGGCCCGATCTTGAGATCGTGATGCTGCGCGGCAATGTCGACACGCGCCTGGCCAAGCTGGAGCGCGGCGAGGCCGACGCGATCCTTTTGGCCCAGTCGGGCCTGAACCGCCTGGGCCTTGGCCATCTGACCAAGAGCTGGCTTGACCCGGACGCCTGCCCGCCCGCGCCGGGCCAGGGCGCCCTCGTCATCGAGACCCGCGCCGAGGATGTGGGCGCGCCGTGGCTGGACGCCGTCCGTTGCCGCCAGACCACGATCGCCGTCGCTGCCGAGCGCGGCGCGCTGCTGGCGCTGGAAGGCTCGTGCCGCACCGCCATCGGAGCCCGCGCGATCCTTGACGGCGCACGCCTTTCGATGATCGTCGAGGCCCTGACCCCCGACGGCGCCCAGCGTTTCCGGCGCGAAGCCCAGATCGTCCTGACCGGCGCCGACGATGTCGGCGAAGCCCGCGCCTTCGGTCTGACGCTGGGGGCGGAGGTCCGCGCGGCCGGCGGCGACGCTATCGTCCTGCCGGAATAGACGCTTGAACTCGGGCGCGCCGGTCTGGATCACCCGCGCCCAGCCCGGCGCCGCAGCGACGGCTGAGCGCGTCGCCGCGCTGGGCTTTTCGCCGATCGTCGACCCGCTGCTGGAGATTGCCCCGATCGCGGCGACGATCGACCTGTCCGGCGTGACCGCCCTGGCCTTCACCAGCGCCAATGGGGTCGAGGGCTTCGTCCGGTGCTCCGCACGGCGCGACTTGCCGGTCTTCACGGTAGGCGCGGCCACGGCCAAGGCCGCCCGGGACGCCGGCTTCTCCGCGACTCAAAGCGCGGACGGCGATGTCGGGTCGCTGGAACGTCTGATCGCTGACGCCAGGCCCGGGCCGGTGCTGTGGGCGGGCGCCGAGGCGCCGGCCGGCGATCTTGTCGGCGGCTTGCGGGCGCGGGGTCTCGAGGCGCGGGGCATAGCGGTCTATGCGACGGTGGAGCGGGCGCCGACGAGGGCCACTCTGGGGTTGCTCGACGCGCCGTTGACGGTGCTGGTCCATTCACCCCGAGCGGCGCGCGCCTTGGCCCGGATTCTGGAGGGAGGCCCGCCCCGCCCGGGCCTCTGCCTGCTCTGCCTCTCACCAGCCGTGGCCGCGCCGCTGGCGGTGGTCGCTGAACCCGGTTCTGTGGCGTTCGCGCCGCGCCCGGAGGAATCCGCGCTGCTCGACCTGCTGGGAGCTTGAGCGCGACGTTGCGCGACGCGACGGGGTGGGGCACGAATGGGCCATGAACGCCGATGTCGATCCTGCTGAAATCGCCGCGCCCAGCGATCCGGCGCTCTACGCCCGCCGCAGGGTGATGGGGCCGGGCGTCTGGGCCTGGCTCTTCCTCTGCCTGGTCTGTGTCGCTTTGGGCGCCGGCGTGGCGTGGTTCGGACCGTCGCTGTTCTCGCCGCGACCCCAGGCGGGTGAGAGCGCGGCCTCGGCCACCCCCAGCCCGCAACCGATCGCCGAGCGTGTGGCGTCCGGCTCGGCCCTTCCTCTGGAAGGCGGCGCGGCGTCGTCCCCTGCTTCGACCTTGTCGGACGAGCGGCTCGCCGCGCGAATCACCGCGCTGGAAGCCAGCCAGAAGACTGTCGCCGACGCGGCCATCGCCGCCCTGGCGGTCGCGACCCTGGCCGAGGCGGCGGAAACCTCGCGTCCGTTCGGGCCAGAGCTTCTGGGGCTGGAACGGGTTCTGCCCGGCTCTCCGGATCTTCGCGCCCTGGAGCCGTTGTCGCGCACCGGCGCGCCGACCCGCGCGGGCCTCGCGACCCAGTTCGGCAACCTCGCCGGCCGGGCCGCCAGCGCCTCGCGCAATCCCGGCGTCGACGCCGATCTCTTCTCACGGGTCCGCTACGCTCTCTCCAGCATCGTTTCGATCCGTCACGTAGGGTCGACCAAAGGATCCACGCCCGACGCTCTCCTGGCCCGCGCCCAGGCGCTGCTGGATGAAGGCGATGTTGAGGGCGCGGTCGCCGCGCTCGACCCGCTCAACGACTCGGCCCGCGAGGTGCTGGCGCCTTGGTTCGTCGCCGCCAATCGTCGGATCGAGATCGACCGTCACGTGTCGGCCGTACGCGCCGACGCCCTGGCCGAGCTGTCGCGGGTCTCGCGCGCCGCCGCCCCGGTCGCGCCATGACCCGGGTCGCCATCGCCTTCTTCCTGGTCGCCGTCGTCGCGGTCGGCGCCCTGGCCCTGGCCGGCGAGCCGGGCCGAGCTTCCCTGGAATGGATGGGCTGGCGGGTCGAGATGACGGCCGCCGCCGCCGCCCTGCTGACACTCTTTTCGGCCTTGATGTTCACCCTGCTCTGGCGCGGGATCATCTGGATTGTCGAGGCGCCGCGCCGCGCCGCCCGCGCCCGCGCCGAGGCCAAGCGGAAGCAGGCGATCGAGGCGCTGTCGCGCGGCTTCCTCGCCGTCGCGGCCGGGGATGGCTCGGAGGCCCGCCGCTTGGCGCAGAAGTCGTCCGAACTGGCCGAGGACGCGCCAGCCCTGGTCCGTGTGCTGGCTGCTCAGGCGGCTGAGATCGCCGGCGACCGCGGCGGCGCCAAGAGCGCCTACAACGCCATGCTCGGCTTTCCCGAGATGCGCCTGGCCGGGTTGCGGGGTCTGATGTTGGCCGCCCAGGCCGATGGCGATCGACAGGCGGCGATCCGTCACGCCGAGACCGCTTACGGCCTGGCGCGGACCGCGCGCTGGGCCTGGCGGGCGCTGCTGGAGGCCCGCCTGGAGGCGGGCGACTGGGCCGCCGCCCTGGAGCTGGTCCAGGGCGCGCTGGAGCGCAAGATCGTCTCGCCGGTCGTGGCCGAGCGCAGCCGCGCGGCCTTGCTGGCCGCCTCGGCCGCCAGCCTGGTCGACTCGCCCGATCCGAAGGCCCGGGCCCAGGCGCTCGACTTCGCGACCCAGGCGGCCAAGCTCAAGCCCGACTTCGCGCCCGGCGTGGTGATGGCCGCGCGCCTGCTGGCCGAGGACGGCAAGACGTCGAAGGCCGCCGGCCTGATCGAGACGGCCTGGAAGGCCGAGCCGCATCCGGCCCTGTGGCTGGCCTATCGAGACCTGAAGACCAACGAACTGCCCAAGGCCCGCGCCCAGCGTCTGGCCGGCCTGGCCGCGCTGAAGCCCGAGGCGCGGGAAAGCCGCCTGCTGCGGGTCGAAAGCGCCCTGATCGGCGGTGACCCGGTGGCCGCCCGCGCCGCCGCCCGCCTGTTGGACGAGTCTGCGCCGACGGCGCGTTTCGCCGGCCTGATGGCGCGCGTCGCCGCCGCCAACGGTCAGGCCGACGAGGCCCGCGCCTGGATCGCGCGCGGCGTCGACGCGCCGCAGGAGCCCGACTGGTCTGACCTGGACCCCGAAGGCCTCGCCTTCGCCTATCAACGCGACGACTGGGCGCGACTCGCCGTCAGCTACGCCGAGACCGGCCAGCTGATCCATCCGCGTCACGAGCGGCGCGAGCGGACCATGAACGACTTGCCCGAGCTGCCCTCGGCCTATGCGGAAGCGACGCCTTTCATCCGCGCGGCCGAGACCGGCGGCGCCCTGCTGCCCATTCCCGACGACCCCGGCGTGTTCGACGCGCCGCCGATTCCGGAGCCTCCGGAAAGCGGTCCGGCGCCCCGTCGCAATTCTGGTGCAAGACGACGCTTGCCGAGCGGCTCGCGCGCCGCTAAATAGGCGCTCCCTTCGCTTCGGAGCGCCCGCTTCGAAGCCCGTGGGCCGCCTTAGCTCAGCCGGTAGAGCGGCGCATTCGTAATGCGTAGGTCAGGTGTTCGAGTCACCTAGGCGGCACCACTTTTTCTTATCCCTTCCTACAAATCGGAACTCCGCCTGAGCGCGGGCCGTTCGGCTCTCGAAGGAGATTCGCATGGCTGATCGCGTCGATGATGAAACCGCCTTCGAGGAGTTGATGGCGTTCCTCGACAATCCGCCCGAGCCCGGCGGCGCCGAGGACGCGCGGTTTGGCGAGCGGCTGAGGCAGGTGATCGCCGCGTCCGTGCCGCTGAGCGAGGATGAGGACCCCGAGGACGCGCCGACCCTGGCTCTGGACGCCGATCTCAGGTCACGGCTCGAGGCTCTCGCCCACAAGCGCGCGGGGGGAAATTACTTCGGGGAGCATCCCGACGGTATCGGGCCGACCCTGGGCATGGATCTGAGCAAGTCCTGACCGGCTCGGTCGCGAGGGCCAGAGGCTCAGCGCCGCCGACGCCGGGTGGCGCCGCCGGTCAGGCCGCCCAAGAGGCCGCGCATCAGTTCGCGCCCGGCCTGTGACGCCACCGTCCGCACCAGGGTGACGGCGAACGCCTCGACCATGGTCTGGCGGCCGGAGGCGCGGGGGCGGCTTTCGCGCGCGTCCCGCGCGGCCTCCCGCTCGCGGATCTTGGCTTCGGCGGCTTCGCGCTGGTCGGCTTCCGCGGCCTCGCGGGCGTCCTGGGCCTCGCGCTGCGCCTGTTGGGCGCGGCCCTGCAGGATCTCGTAGGCCGAATCGCGGTCCTCGGCGGTGTCGTAGACGCCGGCGACCGGGCTTTGCGCCTGCAACGCCGCGCGCTCCTGCGGCGTCAGCGGGCCAAGGCGCGATGCGGGCGGGCGGATCAGGGTCTTCTGGACGACGCGCGGGGCGCCCTTCTCGTCCAGCGTCGAGACGAGGGCCTCGCCGACGCCCAGCGCCTGGATGGTCTCGGCGGTGTCGAAGCTTGGATTGACCCGGAAGGACTGGGCGGCGGCCTTGAGGCCCTTCTGGTCGGCGGGGGTGTAGGCGCGCAGGGCGTGCTGGACGCGCGCGCCCAACTGGCCCAGCACCGCGTCAGGGATATCCGCAGGGTTTTGGGTGACGAAGTAGACGCCCACCCCCTTCGAGCGGATCAGGCGGACCACTTGCTCGATCTTTTCCAGAAGCGGCTTGGGCGCGTCATTGAACAGCAGGTGCGCCTCGTCGAAGAAGAAGACGAGCCTGGGCTTCTCGGGATCGCCGACCTCGGGAAGCACCTCGAACAGCTCCGACAGCAGCCAGAGCAGGAAGGTCGAGTAGAGCTTGGGCGACTGGATCAGCCGGTCGGCCGCCAGCAGGTTCACATAGCCGCGCCCGGCCGCGTCGGTGCGCATCAGGTCCGACAGGTCCAGCGCCGGCTCGCCGAAGAAGTGCTCGGCGCCTTGCGTTTGCAGGGTCAGCAGCTTGCGCTGGATGGCGCCCACCGTGGCGGGGGCGACATTGCCGTACTGCGTGCCGATGTCGTCGGCGTTGTCGGCGACATATTTCAGCGCCGCCTGGAGATCTTTCAGGTCCAGAAGCAGAAGGCCGTCCTTGTCGGCGACATGGAAGGCGATGGTCAGCACCCCTTCCTGCACGTCGTTCAGCTCCAGCAGACGGGCCAGCAGAAGCGGCCCCATCTCCGAGATGGTGGTGCGGATCGGGTGGCCCTTCTGGCCGAACAGGTCCCAGAACATGACCGGCGGCGCGGCGGGGGTCAGGACCAGGTCCATCGACTGGGCGCGCGCCAGCATCTTCTCGTTGGGCGCGCCGGGCATGGCCACGCCCGACAGGTCGCCCTTCACGTCGGCCGCGAACACCGGAACGCCGGCGTCGGAGAAGGCCTGGGCCAGAACCTGCAACGTGACGGTCTTGCCCGTCCCCGTCGCGCCGGCCACGACGCCGTGCCGGTTCGAACGGTCGAGCCGCTGCGTCACCGGGCCTTCGCCCAGTCCGACGAGGATCTCGTTTTCGCCGATCGACAGCGTCATGGGCAAACTCCTTACATCGATGCGCGTTCGACCCTAAACGGGGCCTTGCGCCGCGCCAATCGGGCCGGGCAAAGTCGATCGCGTATCTGGAGAAATTTTACAAATGCCGGCTCCCGCCTCGCCGTCGGTCACGACGCGCAACGCCGTGGTCTTCCTGGCCGTGATCGCCGGCGCGGCGACGTTGAAGTGGATGCAGGACATCCTGACGCCCCTGGCCCTGGCGCTGTTCCTGGCGGTGATGATCGACAGCTTCGCGCGGGTCCTGACCGATCGGACGCCCCGTTTCCCAAGGCGGTTGGCCCTGCCCACGGCGGTGGTGCTTTCGCTGCTGCTGTTCGGCGTCTCCATCTGGATCGTCGTCGACAACGGCAAGGAGTTCTTCGACCACTCCACGCAGTACATCGACAGCCTCAACGCCATCATCGCCAAGTTCACGCCGACCGTGGCGCGCCTGGCGCCGGGCCTGGAGCTCTCGGTCGCGCCGACGATCGGCGACCTGGTCAAGCAATGGAACCCGCAACGCTATTTCGGCGACGTGGCCCAGTCGTTTAACAGCTTCGCCACCAGCGCGGTGCTGGTGCTGATCTATCTCGGCTTCATCCTGGCGTCGCGACGCGGCTTCGCCCGCAAGATCGTGGCGCTGTTCCCGAACCATGCCGAGCGGGACACGAACATGAAAATGTTCGAGCGCATCCGCGACGGCGTCGAGCAGTACCTGTGGATCCAGACCGTCACGGGGCTGATGATCGCCGCCGCCGCCTTCGTGGTGATGATGCTGGTGGGCCTGGACAACGCCTTCTTCTGGGCCTTTCTGATCTTCCTGGCGGCCTATATTCCGATCCTCGGCGGCGCGATCGGCTGCTTCCTGCCGCCGATCTTCGCGCTGATCCAGTTCCCGGACAGCCTGTGGCCGGCGATCATCCTGTTCGCGGCGCTGCAAGGCATCTTCTTCGTGGTGGGCAACGTCGTCCTTCCCCGGATGCAGGGCGACAGCCTGAACATGGACCCTACGGTCGTGCTGCTGTCGCTGGCGGTCTGGGGCGCGCTCTGGGGTGTGCCGGGCATGTTCCTGTCGACGCCGCTGACCGTGGCGGCGATGGTCATCCTGGCCCAGTTCGAAGGCTCGCGCTGGATCGCGATCCTGTTGTCCGAGGATGGAGATCCGCAGGGGATCCCGGATTCTTCGGCCGAGGCGCCGGCCGCGAAGCGAAAGAAATGAGCGGTCCCCTTCAACCGGCGGCGTCAGCCCCTATCTCTAGTCTGTCCGGCTCCCCCCACCCGGACAAGACCCCGACGAGAGCCGGCCTGGCCGCTCGTGTCGTCGCGGAGGACGCCCGCCTTTCCCTGAGCGGGCCTGCGCCGCCGGCTTCCCCCCAGCCGGCGGCGTTTCCGTTTTCGCGGCGCTTCGCGAAAATGGCACAATTTGTTTTCGATTACCGACGTAACGGTTGAAGTGAAGCCCAAAAGGGCTAGGTTGCGGCCAAAAATTCGCGAGGGAATCCCATGGTCGGTGCAAGAATTGACCTCAAGTCCGCTGACGCTCCGATCAGTCCGCTGGTGACCGCCTTCGCCAAGGCGCTGGGCAAGACGCTCGAGGATCTCTCGCCGGCTGCGCTCGATTTCGCCGCCCAGGCGCAGGATGACTGGTCCGCCGAGGAACTGCCCGGACTGGACGTCGCCGACGTGGCCGGAGCCCTCGCCGATTTCTGGCGCTTTGGCGAAAGCGCCAAGGACGTGGCCGAACCGGCCATCCGCATCCGTCGCGCCGACGGCGGCCAGACCCCCTCCGACCTGCTGGAGATCGTGCAGATCGACCGGCCGTTCCTGGTCGACAGCATCATGGGCGAGGTGACCGAGGCGGGCTTCTCGGTCCGCGCCATGTTCCACCCGGTCTCCGACCTCGGCGGCGTGCGCCGCTCGATGATCCAGATCTGGCTGGCTCCGGTGGGCGAAGATCGCGAGGACGCCCTGGTGCAAGCCGTTCGCGACGTGCTCGGCGACGTCGCCATGGCCGTTCAGGATTTCGAGGCGATGCGCGGCCTGATGCGCCGCACCATCGAGGAGCTGAAGAGCGCGTCCGCGCCGGTTTCCGGCGACGAGAAGACCGAGGACATGGCGTTCCTCGACTGGCTGGAGCGTGACCACTTCGTCTTCCTGGGCGCGCGGATCTACGAGTATCCCCGGACCGCCGACGGCGGCTACGCGGCCGAAGAGCCGCTTTATCAGCCGGAAGGCAGCCTCGGCGTTCTGCGCGATCAGGGCCGTACGGTTCTGCGTCGCAGCAGCGAGCCGGCGATCCTCTCGGCTCAGATCCGCACGCACATCGACATCGGCGAGCCGATCGTGGTGGCCAAGTCAAACCTGCGCTCGCGCGTGCATCGGCGGGGCTACATGGACTATGTCGGCGTCCGCCGTTACGGCGCCGACGGCAAGCCCTCGGGCGAGGTCCGTTTCGTGGGTCTGTTCACGGCCGAGGCCTATGAGACGCCCGCCAACGCCGTTCCGCTGATCCGGCGCAAGGTGGGTCACGTGCTCTCGCGCGCCGGCAAGGATCCGGACAGCCATAACGGCAAGCGCCTGCGCAACATCCTCGAGACCTGGCCGCGCGACGAGCTGTTCCAGACCGAGGAAGACCAGCTGCTGGCGATGGCGCTGGGCGTCCTGCACCTGTACGACCGGCCCCGGGTGAAGCTGTTCGCGCGGCGCGACCCGTTCGATCGCTTCATCTCGGTGCTGATGTTCGTGCCGCGCGACCGCTACGACTCCGGAGTCCGCGCACGGGCGGGTCAGATCCTGGCCGAAGCGTTCCGGGGCCGGGTTTCGGCCTACTATCCGAGCTTCTCCGACGCGCCCCTGGCGCGAGTGCATTACATTCTGGGCGTGACTCCGGGCGACCACGCCGAGCCGGACATGGCCGCCGTCGAGGCCGCCATCACCGAGACCGCCCGCACCTGGGACGACCGCTTCGAGGCTGTCATCCGCGAGGGCCAGGCCGGCCGCGTGGCCCAACTGCTGAGCCGCTACGCCGGCGCGTTCCCGCCCGGCTATCGCGACCAGTACGACGCCGCCGAGGCCCTGGCCGACATCCAGGTCATCGACGACCTGCGCGAGGGCGAGGCTGTTCGCGTGCGCGCCTTCCGCCGGGAGGAAGACAGCCCGGTCACCTTCCGCTTCAAGCTCTACCGCCCCGGGGCGGCCGCGCCGCTGGCGGACGTGCTGCCGATCCTCGAGCACATGGGCCTGAAAGCCCTGATCGAGGAAGGCTTCAAGGTTGCTCCGAGCGGCCAGCCCGTCTGGGTGCACGAATTCGTCCTGCGCGATGAAGAGGGCGAACACCTGGTCTTCGCCGACGTCAAGCAGGCCTTCGAGGCGGCCTTCGTCGCGATCTGGACCGGGCGCGCCGAAAGCGACGGCTTCAACCGCCTGGTGCTGGAACTGGGCATTGGCTGGCGCGAGGCGGCGCTGATCCGCGCCCTGGCGCGCTACCGCCAGCAGTCCGGCCTGGACCCCAGCCAAGGTGTTCAGGAGCAGGCCCTGTCGGACCATCCGGGCGTCGCGCGCCTGATCCTGGATCTGTTCCAGACCAAGTTCGATCCGGCCATCCGCGTTGATCTGAAGACCCGCCAGGAACAGGCCAAGGCCGTCGAGGCCAAGATCGTCGAGGCGCTGCAGGCCGTCGAAAGTCTGGACGCCGACCGCGTGCTGCGCCGCCTGGCCGCACTGGTGGGCGCGATCCAGCGCACCAACTTCTACCAGCCCGCCGCCGACGGCGAGCCCAAGCCCTATATCAGCTTCAAGATCGCCTCGCGCGAGCTGGAAGACCTGCCGGCGCCCAAGCCTTATCGCGAGATCTATGTCTCGGCGCCGCACGTCGAGGGCGTCCACCTGCGTTTCGGTCCGGTCGCTCGCGGTGGTTTGCGCTGGTCGGATCGCCGCGACGACTTCCGCACCGAGGTGCTGGGTCTGGTGAAGGCGCAGCAGGTCAAGAACGCGGTCATCGTGCCGGTCGGCTCCAAGGGCGGCTTCTATCCGAAGCAACTGCCGCGCGGTGGTGATCGCGACGCGATCCAGGCCGAGGCGATCCGCGCCTACAAGACCTTCCTGTCGGGTCTGCTGGACCTGACCGACAATATCGACGCGGATAACCAGGTCGTCCCGCCGCCGTCGGTCGTCGCTCATGACGCGCAGGACCCCTATCTCGTGGTCGCCGCCGACAAGGGCACCGCCACCTTCTCCGACATCGCCAACGGCGTGGCCGAGAGCTACGGCTTCTGGCTGGGCGACGCCTTCGCCTCGGGCGGTTCGGTCGGCTACGACCACAAGGTCATGGGCATCACCGCCCGCGGCGCCTGGGAAGCGGTCAAGCGCCACTTCCGCGAGCTGGGCAAGGATATCCAGACCGAGCCCTTCACTGCGGTCGGCGTCGGCGACATGTCGGGCGACGTGTTCGGCAACGGCATGCTGCTGTCCAAGCAGACCAAGCTCTTGGCCGCCTTCGACCACCGTCACATCTTCCTCGACCCCAACCCCGATCCCGCCGTCTCGTGGGCCGAGCGCGACCGGATGTTCAAGCTGCCGCGCTCGTCGTGGGAGGACTACGACAAGTCGAAGATCTCGGCCGGCGGGGGTGTCTTCGCCCGCAGCCTGAAGAGCATTCCGCTGTCGGCCGAGGTCCGCGCCATGCTGGAGATCAAGGCCGAGGCCGTCTCTCCCGCCGAGCTGATGACCGCCATTCTGAAGTCGAAGGCCGAGCTGCTCTATCTCGGCGGCATCGGCACCTATGTGAAGGCCAAGGGCGAGACCAACGCCGACGCCGGCGACAAGGCCAATGACGCCATCCGCATCAACGGCTCGGACCTGCGGGTGAAGGTGGTCGGCGAGGGCGCGAACCTGGGCCTGACCCAGGCCGGCCGGATCGAGTTCGCCCAAGCCGGCGGCCACATCAACACCGACGCCATTGACAACTCGGCCGGCGTCGACAGCTCCGACCACGAGGTCAACATCAAGATCCTGACCGGGATCCTGGAGCGCAGCGGCCAGCTGGATCGCGACAGCCGCAACACGCTGCTGGCCTCGATGACCGACGACGTCGCCCATCACGTGCTGGGGCACAACTACGACCAGACCCTGGCCCTGACCCTGCTGGAAAGCGACGCGGTCAGCGAGGTCGACGCCCAGATCCGCTACATGGTGGACCTTGAGCAGCGCGGGCGCCTCGATCGCCGCGTCGAGGGCCTGCCGACCAACACCGCCCTGCTGGAGCGCAAAGCGGCTGGCAAGGGTCTGACCCGGCCCGAACTGGCGGTCGTTCTGGCCTACGGCAAGCTCGACCTCTTCGACGAAATCGTCGCCAGCCAGTCGCCCGACGACCCGTGGTTCGAGGCCACCCTGCGCGGCTACTTCCCCAAGGCGCTGAATCAATACGCCGACGCCATGCAGAAGCACCGGCTCAAGCGCGAGATCATCGCCACGGTGGTCGGCAACCAGATGGTCAACATGTGCGGCCCGACCTTCGTCAGCCGCCTGAAGGCCGCCGCCGGGGCCGACATCAACGCCGTGGTGGTGGGCTTCACCGCCGCCCGCGAAATCCTCGGGATCGACGGCCTGTGGGACCAGGTCAACGGCCTGGACAACAAGGCCTCGGCCGAGGGCCAGACCGCGCTCTACAAGGCCCTGGCCTACGCCCTGCGCAGCCTGACCTTCTGGCTGGCGCGCCGCGCCCAGCGCGACGCGGCCAGCGTCCGGGCCCTGGTCGACGCCTATGGCCCCTCGGTCGCCGCGCTGAAGGCGCTGGCCCCGGCGATCCTGTCGCCGTTCGAGCAGAAGGCCGTGTCCAAGCGGGTAAAGGCCTATGTCGCCGACGGCGCCCCCGAGTCCCTGGCCCAGGCGGTCGCGGCCCTCCAGCCGTTGACGACCGCCGCCGATCTCGTCGATCTGGCCAACGCCTCCAGCTGGAGCGTCGAGAACGTGGCGCGGCTCTATCATCAGGTCGGCGCGGCGTTCGGCTTCGACCGTCTGCGCGGCGCGGCCGGCTCGTTCGTGGGCGGCGACGCCTTCGAGCGTCTGGCGGTCCGTCGGCTGATCGAGGACATGCTGACCGAGCAGACCTCGATCACCCAGCAGGTCCTGAAGTTCGCCGCCAACGCCCAGGCTGGCGAGGACGAGGGCGCGGCCAAGGCGGCCATCTCGTCGTGGGCAGCCCTGCGCGGCGATCGTCCCCGCGCCGTCAAGCGCACGATCGAGGACATCGAACAGGCCGGCGGCGGCTGGACCTTCGCCAAGCTGACGATCGCCAACGCCGCCCTGCGCGAACTGTCGAGCGCGGCCTAAGGCTGGGGTTCTGCGCCTCCTCCGTCCTGGACGGGGGAGGCGGACAGGGCCTGACAGGATCTTCCCGCGTTGCGGTTGTCGGCCGACGCGGAACAAGGCAGGGTTCTCCCGAGGGGGAGCTCATGACCAAGGACCGCATCGTACTGCTCGATTCCCTGCGGGGTCTCGGCGTTCTCGGGATTTTGCTGTGCAACGCGCCGGACTTCGCCGTGCCGCCGGGGGTCGCCGAGGCGGTGAAGTCCTGGCCGCACGGCACAGGCCCGGAGACGCTCGGCGTCTGGTTCGTCACCCAATGGCTGTTCCAGCGAAAGTTCGTGACGCTGTTCTCGATGCTGTTCGGCGTGTCGATCTTCCTGGTCGGCGGCGAACGGGCCGACAAGGAACGCGGCGCGACGCTTCGCAAGCGCCTGTCCTGGATGGTCCTGTTCGGCGTGCTGCACGGCTTCGCCATCTGGTACGGTGACGTACTGCTCAGCTACGCCCTGGCCGGCTTTGCGGTGATGTTCGCGCGGTCCTGGAGTCCCAAGCGGCTGCTGTGGACCGGCGTCAGCATCTGGGTGGTGTTCTCGCTGCTGATGACCGCCGGGGCCGTGGCGATGATGCTGGCCCCGCCCAGCGCCGAGCTGGGCGCCGGCGAAAGCGCTCAGATCGCCAAGGCCGGTCTGGCGGAGATCCAGTACAGCGGGACCTTCCTGCAGTCGCTGGTTCAGAACGCCAAGGACCGCCTGACCCTGCTGCCCAACGAGCCGATCATCTTCATGATGACCGCCAGCCTGATGATGATCGGCCTGGCGTGCTTCAAGCTGGGGCTGTTCACCGGCGAGGCGCGGACACGGACCTATGTGATCCTGCTGGTCATCGGCCTGCTGGCCCTGGCCGGGGTCGGGTTCGTGTTCTTCCAGTTCATCGTCCGGGGACTTCCGCGTCCGATGAGCATGGTGGGCCTGACCGTCCAGATGGCCACCGCGCCGCTGACCACCCTGGCCTATGTCAGCCTGATGGTCTTCGCCTCGCGCTCGAAAGGCCTCTGGAGCGCGATCCCGAAGGCCCTGGCGCCGGTGGGGCAGATGGCCTTCACCAACTATCTGGCTCAGTCGCTGATCATGACCGCCATCTTCTATGGCGGACGCGGTCTGAACCTGCATGGCGAGATCGACCGGCCGGGGCTGGCGGCCATCACCGTCGGAATCTGGATCGTCCAGATTCTGTGGTCGCGCTGGTGGATGGACCGTTTTGAGATGGGGCCGCTGGAATGGCTGTGGCGGCGCCTGTATCGCGGCCCGACGCCGCTGCGGCGACCCAAGCTAGAGGCAGCGGCCTAGCGCTCCGGCGAAATAGCCCTGCACCGCCTGGAAGAGGTCCGGGCGGTAACGGGCGCGGGGATCATTGGCGCGGTTGTCGTCGAAGGCGTGGGTGGCGTCGGCATGGAAGACGCGATCCACGCTGAGGCCGTCGGCCGTCAGCCGGTCCAGCGCCTTGGCCGGGGCCTTCCAGCCGACGACCTGATCCTTGCCGGCCAGGACCGACCAGACCGGCGGCGCGCCTTCGCCCCAGCCGCGCGAGGCGGTCAGCGAGCCATAGCCGGCATAGGGATAGACCAGCAGCGTCCCCTTGACCCTTTCGCGAAGCTTGGCGGGGTCGGCGTCGACCAGGGTCGTTCCCCGGGCGGCGCTTCTGCCCACGGCGTAGCTGTCCATGATCGTCCAGCCGCCGTGGCTCCAGCCCGCCAGGAAGACGCGGCTGGCGTCGGCCCAGCCTTGCGTTTCCAGCCAGGTCAGCATGGCGAAGATGTCGGCTGCGCGCCTGAGGCCGTGCAACGCCACGCCGGTGCAGACGAACAGCTTGGCGTCGAGCGTCGACATGCCGCGCGGCTTCAGGGAGTCGACGACGACCGCCGCCCAGCCGGCCTGCACGGCGACGCGCGCGTATTCCTCCAGGAACGGCGTCTTGCCGCCGCAGCCGTGCAGGATCAGCGCCACCGGGAAGGGGCCGGGCCCCGCAGGCTTGAACACCCGCGAGTGCTTGGCGACCTTTTCCCCCCAGGCGGCGCTGTCCATCAGTCCCTCATCGGATCGTCTAGAGCGAAATGCGCGATCCATGAATCGCACATCTCGCTCTAGCTTTCTGTTTTCGCATCGTTTTTACGGAAAACCGGTTCCCACTTTTCCGCACGCTGCTCTAGTGGCGGAACACTCGCACGCCGGTGAAGGCCATTGTAAGGCCCAGCTTGTCGGCGGCCTCGATGACCTCCGGATCGCGCATCGAGCCGCCCGGCTGGATGATCGCCGTGGCGCCGGCCTCCGCCGCCTGGATCAGGCCGTCGGCGAACGGGAAGAAGGCTTCCGAGGCGCAGGCGCAGCCCTTCAGGTCCAGGCCGAAATCGGCCGCGCGCAGCGCTGCGATGCGGGCCGAGTCCTTGCGGTTCATCTGGCCGGCGCCGACGCCCAGGGTCTGGCCCGCGCGGGCGTAGACGATGGCGTTGGACTTCACGTGCTTGCCGACCGTGAAGGCGAACAGCATGTCGCGGACTTCTTCCTCGGTCGGCTCGCGCTTCGTCACGATCTTCAGGTCGCTGGCCTTGATCCGCGCGTCGTCCCGCGACTGCACCAGGAAGCCGCCGGCCACGCTCTTGAAGGTGTCGCCCGTCGATAGCGGATCCGGCAGGCCGCCGGTGACCAAGAGGCGCAGGTTCTTCTTGGCCGCGAACACGGCGACGGCGTCCTCGTCGGCCTCAGGGGCGATCACCACCTCGGTGAAGATCTCGACCATGGCTTCGGCCGCCTCGCGGGTCAGGCGTGAGTTGACCGCCACGATGCCGCCGAAGGCCGAAGTCGGGTCGCAGGCCAGGGCCCGCTCGTAGGCCTCGCGCTGGGTCGCGCCGACCGCCACACCGCAGGGATTGGCGTGCTTGATGATCGCCACGGCCGGACCCTGGGCCGGATCGAACTCGGCGATCAGCTCGAAGGCCGCGTCGGTGTCGTTGATGTTGTTGTAGCTGAGTTCCTTGCCCTGCAGCTGCTTGGCGGTCGCCACGCCCGGACGCGGGCTCGGGAAGGTGTAGAAGGCCGCCTTCTGGTGCGGGTTCTCACCGTAGCGCATCGTCTGGCGCAGTTCGCCGGCGATGCTCTTGCGGGCCGGGAAGTCCTGGCCCAGCGCCGCTGCGAACCAGGCCGAGATCGCCGCGTCATAGGCCGCCGTGCGGGCATAGGCGCGGGCCGCGAGCTGTTGGCGCAGGGCCAGCGTGGTGCCGCCGGCCTTGAGGGCTTCAAGAACTTCAGCCAGGTCCGAAGGATCGGTGCAGACGGCGACATAGCCGTGGTTCTTGGCCGCCGAGCGGATCATGGCCGGGCCGCCGATGTCGATGTTCTCGACGCATTCGGCGTAGGAGCCGCCCTTGGCGACGGTCGCCTCGAACGGATAGAGGTTCACATACAGGATATCGATGCCGCCGATGCCGTGATCGGCCATGGCCTTGGCGTGTTCAGCCGCATCGCGCACGCCCAGCAGACCGCCATGCACCACCGGGTGAAGGGTCTTTACGCGGCCGTCCATCATCTCGGGGAAGCCGGTCAGGTCCGAGACGTCCTTGACCGGGATCCCGGCCGCAGCGATCGCGGCCTTGGTGCCGCCGGTCGAGACCAGCTCGACGCCCGCCTCGTGCAGTATCTGGGCGGCTTCGACGAGGCCGGTCTTGTCGGAGACCGACAGCAGGGCGCGCTTGGGGGCGACGAGATCGGGAGCGGACGGATAGTCGGGGGCGGCGGGCACGGCGGACTCCTCTGGTGTGGTTCAGAAAGGGAGCCCAGGCGCGCGGCGGCTTGCGAGCAGCAAAAGTGGACGCCGGTTTTGCGTCCGCTCGCAAGCTCTCAAGAGACGCGCCTTTCTAATGAAAGGCGCGCGGTCCGCGCTCCCCGATGGTTCCCCATCACTAGCGCCAGTCACGCGAACGCGGCGGAAAATACGGGGGTGGGCGGCGGAGTCAATTGCGGCGGCCGGTCGCCAGGCTTTCCGGCGCCAAGGGATCGGCAGGCGCGCCTATTTCACCACAACCCCCACGCCCCGCGCGCGGGGGTCGGGCTCGGGAACCGGCGTGCGGCCCAACACCTGGATCGCCTCGACATCGCCGCTGAAGCTCTCGGTCCAGCTGTAGCCGCGCGCCTCCAGCGCCGCCTTCAGGGCGGTCGAGGGCGGGCCCGAGCGTTCGTAGAAGATCACGTTCTCCGGCAAGAGCTGGTGGTGATAGCGCGGCGCGGCCTGGGCGGCCTTCAGGCTGAGACCGTGGTCATAGACATTGGCCAGCACCTGGAAGACCCAGGCGAAGATCCGCGAGCCGCCGGGCGTACCGATCACCATGGCCACACGGCCGTCCTTGGTCAGGATGGTCGGCGTCATCGAGGAGAGGGGCCGCTTGCCGGGCGCGATGGCGTTGGCCGACCCACCGACCACGCCGAACATGTTGGGCGTCCCCGGCTTGACCGAGAAGTCGTCCATCTCGTTGTTGAGGATAAATCCCGCGCCCTCGACCACCACGCCCGAGCCGAACGAGCCGTTCAGGGTGTAGGTGTTGGAGACCGCGTTCCCCCACTTGTCGACGATCGAATAGTGGGTGGTCTGGGGTTTCTCGAGGCCCGGCTGGACGGCCTTGGTCGGCGACGGCTTGTCGGGATCGACCTCCTTGGCGCGCCGCGCCACATAGGCCGGATCGATCAGGTTCGACACCGGAACCTTCACGAAATCCGGATCGCCCAGATACTCGGCGCGGTCGGCATAGACGCGCTTTTCGATCTCGGCCAGCAGGTGGACGTACTGCGGATCGTTCAGGGGCACGCCCTGGAAGCGCGGCGCCAGGTCCTGCTTCATCAGGAGCAGCTGCATCAGGGCGATGCCGCCCGAGCTGGGCGGCGGCGCGGTGATCACGTCATAGCCGCGCCACCGAGCGACCAGCGGCGCGCGCCAGACCGCCTTGTAATCCGCAAGGTCGGCCTTGGTGATCAGTCCCTTGACCGGTCCCCGGGCCATCTGAGCGACGATTAGGTCGGCGGTCGCGCCCGTATAGAAGGCCTTGTCGCCGCCCCGCGCGATGCGCTCCAGGGTGGCGGCCAGTTCTGGCTGCTTGAACACGGTTTCGGCCTTGTGCGGCGGGAAATAGGCCCGGAAGTTGGACTGGGGCAGCTCCAGAGGGCGTTCGCGGAGCAGCACATCCGCCAGGTGCGGGTTTACGACGAAGCCTTCGCGCGCATAGCGGATGGCTGGCGCCAGAACCCGCGCCCAGGGCAGCTTGCCGAACCGCTGATGGGCCATGGCCATGCCCCGCACCGTGCCGGGCACGCCCGCCGCCAGGCCGCCATACAGTGACAGCCCCTCGACCGGTTCGCCGTCCGCGCCCAGATACATGTCGGCCTTCGCCGCCGCCGGCGCGGTCTCGCGGTAGTCGAGGAAGTAGGGCTTGCCGTCCATATAGACGGTCATGAACCCGCCGCCGCCCAGATTGCCGGCCTCGGGATAGGTCACGGCCAGGGCGAAGCCGGTGGCCACCGCAGCATCGACGGCGTTGCCGCCGGCCCTGAGCACCTCCTCCGCCGCCAGCGCGCCATACTGGTCCGGGGAGGCCACGGCGCCGGCCTCCAGAGCCCGGACCGCCGCCGCAGCGGACCTGGGCTTGGCTTCGACGCTGGGCGAGACCAAAAGAAGCGCCGCCGAAAAGGCGGCGGCGAGGTGAGCAAACAGGCGCAAGGCGAGACTCCACGACGTCGTCCGCCCACGCTAACCGATTGGCGGGCGCGGACAACGGTCATGAAGAAGGCGAACGGTGGCGGGGCGCCTGGACGGGCTGGCCTCAGTTCGGCGCTGCGGCTTCGAAGCTGACGCCCTCCAGGATCACGTTGTCGTCGATGCGCCAGACCTTGAGCTTATGGCGGCCGGCGGCGACATCGGCGAACGTGTGGTCCAGCGTCGCGCCATTGTCGATCACGGCCTTGTACCAGGCCTTCTGCCCCGGCGTGACGGCCCCGCCCCCGGTCGCGGACAAATGCGCGGTCAGGATCCGGACCTCACCGTCGTCAAGAGAAACGCCCAGTCGGACAGCTTCGCCGCCCTGGGTGTCCAGCGTTGGGGCGATCCGCACCGCCACCCGCGCCGGACCGGCGCTTGCGGCGGAGACGTCGAAGCCGAGCCACATCTTGTCCTGAACGCCGGTGGCGGGACGCCCCTGCGGCCAGGCGATCACCGCCTTGTTGCGACCAAGGTCCGTGATCGTCTTCCAAGCCAATCCCGCCCCCTGTGAGGCGCTGGCGTAAGCCGTCGCCGGGATCGCATAATCGCGTCGAACCGCCGCCGGGCGCGCGAAGACCACCTTGGCCGCCAGCTTCTCCGGCGGCGTGTCGGCGGCGACCCGGACGACGCTGGGCATGGTCTGTTCGGTGGGGTCGTTCCAGATGACGTAGTTCATGTGGACCTGGTTCATCATCCCGGCCCACTTGCCGCCACCCAGCGCGTGATATTGCGCGGTCAGCTCCGCGTCGCGCCGGAAGGTCGCTTCGACGATATCGGCGAAATAGTTGGCGCGCGCATCGTTGCGGGCGGCCAGCCGACGGTTCCACGCCGTGGCGTAGTACATTTCGTAGAGGTTGGAGAGCGCCAGAACCGGATGCTCGACCAGTTGGAAGTAGGCGTCCTGCTGGTCGGGACGGACCCGCGTCTTGGTGTCCTCGACGGCGCGGACGAGCTCCCGCCAGGCCTCGACCAGCGCTCCGAACTCGCCGCCGTCCAGCACCGCGCCGGCGCCCTCGCCAAGCCGGAAGGTGTCCGGATCGATGAGCTCGGGCTTACGGCGCGCGGCGTAGGTTCCGTAGGTCGCCAGGATCCGCCCGACCTCCGGGCCAAGCTCGGGACCGAAGGTTTCGCCCGCCCAGCGACGGGGGAAGGTCTCGAGCGCTTCGGGCGTCATCGCCTCCGGGTTCCAGGCCATGCGCATGAAGAACGACAGCGGATACTCCATCGGCTTGATGTCGCCGACATTGACGATCCAGAGGTTTTTGGCCCCGCGCTGATAGGCCAGATCCATCTGCTGCCAGACCTTGGCGACCTGGTTGGTGTTGATCCACTTGTAGTTCCGGGGCGCCCCCACATAGTCGAAGTGGTAGTAGACACCGTAGCCGCCGGCGCGATCCAGGCGGTCCTTGCCCGCCACGGGCAGTCGGCGGATCTGGCCCCAGTTGTCATCGGCGAACAGCAGGGTCACATCATCGGGCACGCGCATGCCGTGGTCGTAGTAGTCGAGAACCTCCTTGTAGAGCGCCCAGACCTGCGGGGTCTTCTCCGGCGCCTTTCCGGTGACGTCGGCGATGATCGCGCGCTGGTCGTGGACGATCGTCTCGAGCAGTTCGGTGGCCGCGCCCTCGGCCATCGGCTCGTCGCCGTCGCCGCGCATGCCGACGGTGATCAGGCTCTCGTAGCCGACGCCATCGCCCTTGGACATCATCCGCTCGACACCGCCGCGCCAGAACTTGCGGAGGTTTTCGGCGTTGGTGGCGTAGTCCCAGCGCCCCCCGGTGACGCCCTTGTCCTTGTTGCGATGCCATTCGTCCTGCGCACGGGTCATGGGCTCGTGGTGAGAGCTCCCCATCACCACGCCCATGGCGTCGGCAAGCACTTTGTTGTCCGGATCATCGTCATTGAACGCCTTGGGCGCCCACATGGCGGGCCAAAGGTAGTTGGCCTTCAGCCGTAGCATCAGTTCGAAGACGTGCGCGTAGGCCTTGGCGTTGATCCCGCCGAACCTGGCTTTCGCCCACCCGCTGAACGCCGGGTCCTCGTCATTGATGAAGAAGCCGCGATACTTGACGCGCGGATGGTCGGCGCGCGCGCCGGCGACCAGATAGAGCGCCGAGCGCTGCGTGACCGGCACGTCGGCCCACCAGACCCAGGGCGACACGCCCATCCGCTCCGACAGGTCATAGGCCCCGAAGACGGCGCCCCGCCGGTCGGAGCCGACGATGACGAGGGCGCGCTGGATCGCAGGGGTCGGCCGCTCGACGACCACCTGGCGGTAGCCCTCCCACTGTCCCGCCAAATCCTGGAGCTGGAGCTTGCCGCTTTGCACCAGCGCGTCGATCGTCGGGCTCTTGCCCAGTTGGCCCAGAATGATCGTCGGCCCTCGCGCATCGGCGAGCGTCGCCAGCGCGGCCGCAGGCCGTCTGCTGACCCGCCCAAGGTCCTCGCGCAGGCTCGCAGCCGCATGGCGCACCGCCGGGTCAGCCTCAGCGTCGACATAGACATCGGCGGGGACGCCGCCCTCGATCAGCGTGAAGCCGCCCGAACGCTTGGTGGCGCAGACATCGACGGGCGCGACGCAGGCCATGGCCGCCGAGGCGACCATCGTCACAATCAGCGTCAGGGCGAGGCCGGCCGCGTGGCGGGTCTGGACCCAGGAAAGGCGACGCCATGCCCGCCACGGACCGCTGACGCGGCCGGCCGTCTCAAACCCAATCACCACGCGCTTCTCCCCGGCATCCTGGTTTCGGGCAGGGTCGAGGACCCGTCCAGGCCCTTGGGCTGGACGCATGGGGACCGACGACATGACCGCACCAGATTGTAAACTGGTCAGGCCACAGGTCAGCACAGCCGAGATGTTACCGCAATCATTTCCGCTCGCGCCCCAGGCGGAATCTTACATTATCCATCAATAACAGAGCCTTGTCCGCCCCGACCGGAACGTCCTGGTTGGTCAGATGAGTTCGCGCTCAGAAGTCGACGGCGACGCCTTTTTTCTCCCAGTCGCCGAAGCGCGTGGGCTCGGGGCCGTCGCGGCCGCCCTCTTCCGGCGGCAGGGCCAAGGCCGCCTCGGCGGCGCGGCGGGCGGCGGCTTCCTCCAGCGCGCGGCGGGCGGCGGGGGTCAGGGCCTTTCCGGGGGCGGCGCCGGGAACCTCGGGCGCGGCGTCCGTCGGAGGGGTGGGGATGTCGGTCATGGCGGCTCCTTGTCCGTGGATATAGAGCGATCCTGGCTGTCGGCAATCATCGCCGTCCACAGCGCCGGGCGACAATAGACTTGCGTCCGGGCGCGTCCCGAGGCACGGCGAGGCGGTGACTCAAGAACTCAACGACGGCCTCCCCGCTCGGGAAGCCGCGCTTACCCTGATCGACGCGGCCCTGTCGCGTCGCGGCGGCCTCGACGAAGCCGCGTCGGCCAACGGTTTCCGTTTCCTGGAGCCGCGCGAGCGCGCGTTCGCGCGGGCGCTGGCCATGGCCGTGCTGCGCCACCTTGGCCCCATCGACCGCGCCCTGACGGCTCGCCTGCAAAAGGCCCCGCCGGACCGGGTGATGCACCTGCTGCGCCTGGGCGCGGCGCAGGCCTTCTATCTGGAGGTGCCCGCCTTCGCCGCCGTGGCGACGTCGGTGGAGCTGGCCGGCGCCAACAAGACCAGCCGTCCGTTCAAGGGCCTGGTCAACGCCGTGCTGCGCGGCCTGCTGCGCGATGCGCCGCCGACGGATGATCCCAGTGTCCTGGCGCCGCCGTGGCTGTACGCGCGCTGGGTGTCGGCGTTCGGCGAGGCCACCGCCCGCCAGATCGCCGGCCAGATCGCCATCGAGCCCGCCACCGACCTGTCGGCCAAGCCCGGCGCCGATCTGGCCCCGCTGATCGAGGCGCTGGAGGCCGAGGCCCTGTCCGGCGGCACTCTGCGCCTGCGCCGCAAGGGCGATGTGGCCGCCTGGCCGGGTTTCGAGGACGGGACCTGGTGGGTGCAGGACGCCGCCGCCGCCGTGCCCGCCCGCCTGCTGGACGTCCAGCCGGGCCAGAGCGTGCTCGACCTCTGCGCCGCCCCCGGCGGAAAGACCTTGCAGCTGGCCGCCGCCGGCGCGCAGGTCGTGGCCCTGGACCGTTCTGCCGCGCGCCTCAAGCGCCTGTCGGAGAACCTGGCCCGCACCGGACTGTCGGCCGAAATCGTAGCCGCCGACGCGGCCGTCTGGGACGATGCGCGGACCTTCGACGCCATCCTGCTGGACGCGCCCTGCAGCGCCACCGGCACCTTCCGCCGCCACCCCGACGTACTGTGGGCCGCGCGGCCGGGCGACGTGGCTAGCCTGGCCGGCGTGCAGGCCCGCATCCTCGACGCGGCCGCCGACCGCCTCAAGCCCGGCGGCCGCCTCGTCTACTGCGTCTGTTCGCTGGAGCCCGAAGAGGGCGAGGCCCAGGTCGAGGCGTTCCTGGCCCGCCGCAAGGACGTCGTGCTGGAGCCGATCACCGCCGCCGAGGCGCCGTTGGCCGGTTTCCCGGAAGCCAGCCTGACCCCGCGCGGGACCCTGCGCCTGTTGCCGCATCACCGCGACGACGGCCAGGACGGCTTCTTCGCCGCACGGTTTCGCAAAGTGACGGCGTAAGCTGTCATCCCGGCGAAAGCCGGGATCCAGGCAAGCAGAGATGACAGACCGGCGCGACGCGGTTAAGCCAGGGCCATGACCGCGCCGATCATCGCCCCCTCTATCCTCGCCTCCGACTTCGCCAAGCTGGGCGAAGAAGTCGCCGCCATCGAGGCGGCCGGCGCCGACTGGGTGCATGTCGACGTGATGGACGGCCACTTCGTGCCGAACATCACGCTGGGCCCCGACATCGTCAAAGCCATCCGGCCGCACGCCAAGATCCCGTTCGACGTGCACCTGATGATCAGCCCGGCCGATCCGTATCTGGAGGCCTTCCGCGCCGCCGGGGCCGACCTCATCAGCATCCATCCCGAGGCCGGCCCGCACCTGCACCGGTCCTTGAAGCGGATCCGCGAGCTGGGGGCCAAGGCGGGCGTGGTGTTCAACCCGTCGACCGGCATCGATCACGTCGAATGGATCCTCGAGGACGTCGACCTGTTGCTCGTCATGTCGGTGAACCCCGGCTTTGGCGGCCAGAGCTTCATTCCGGGCCAGCTTCGCAAGGTCGAAGCCCTGCGCAAGCTGGTCGACAAGGCCGGCCTGCCCATCATCATCGAGGTCGACGGCGGCGTGACGCCGGTCACCGCCCCGCAGTGCGTGGCCGCCGGGGCCACGGCCCTCGTCGCCGGCTCGGCGGTGTTCAAGGGCGGCCCGGCCGCCTATGCGGACAACATCCGCGCGCTCAAGGGCGGCTGACGGATCGCGATGGCCGGCAAGCCCCCCGTCCTCGGCCTGGCTTTCCCCGCGTTTCCGCGGGGCGGCGTGCTGTGGACGGCGATCCGCGCCGAGACCGCCCGGCATGTCGAGCGCGAGTGGTTTGGCTCCGGTCCCCACCGGCTGACGCTCTCCCTGCCCCGGCCCGAGGGTCTGGCCGCCCGTCCGCATGACCCCCGCCCGGTCGATCCGGCCCATGGCCAGAAGATCCTGTCCGGCGTCCTGGCCCTGGACGGGGGCCAGCTGCGCCTGGGCCCGGACGGCGATCCGTTCGACACCGCCAGCCCCTCGCGCCGCTTCGCTGTCAGCCTGCACCGCTTCGACTGGCTGCCCGACCTGGTCGCGGCCGGCCCCGACGGCGCCCGCCGCGCCCTGCGGCTGATCGACGACTGGCGGCGGGTGTTCGGCAGGTGGAACGCCTTTTCCTGGAGCGCCGAGTGCCTGGAGCGGCGGGTCCATCACCTGGCCTGCGCCGCCAAGACCCTGGCCGCCGAAGCCAGCGACGCAGAAATCGCCGATCTTGTCTTCGATCTCGCGCGCCAGGGCCGTCATCTGCTGGAGATCAAGCGCAGCCCCGAACGCGCGCTCGAACGCGCCGCCGCGGCAGGCCTCGCCGGCTGCGTCCTGGCCGGCAAGCCGGGTGAGCAGCTGATCGACGGCGCGTTGAAGGGCCTGGCCCGGCATCTGGACGCCGTGGTGCTGGGCGACGGCGGTCACGCCACTCGCAGCCCGGAGGCCGGGGTCGAGCTGCTGTTCGACCTGCTCACCCTCGACGACGCCCTGGGCCAGCGCGGCCGCCCCAGCCCCGAGGCGCTGTCGCGGGCCATCGACCGGCTGTCCAGCGCCACGCGGTTCTTCACACTGGGCGACGGGCATCTGGCGGCCTTCCACGGCGGCGAGACCGTCGGCCCGGCGCGGATCGCAGCCGCCCTGGCCCATGACGACGCCGGCCCGCGCAGTCTGAACGCCGCTCCGCACAGCGGCTATCACAAGATGATCGGCGGTAGCATCGAGGTCATCGCCGACTGCGGCCCGCCCCCGGTCGGCCCCTTGAGCGTCAACGCCTGCGCCCAACCGGCGGCGCTGGAGATCGTCTGCGCCAAGGACCGGCTGATCACCAGCTGCGGCTGGAGCCCCGAGGCCGCCGGCGCCCACGCCTTTCGCCTGTCGGACGCGGCCTCCACCGTCAGCGTGGGCGACGGCTCGGCCGGCCGGCCGCTGTCGGGCTTCCGCGCCAAGGCCCTGGGCCCCTGGTTGGTCGACGGCGCGACCAAGGTCGAGGCCAAGCGCCACGACGACGTCGGCGGCGTCTGGCTGGACATCCTGCACGACGGTTGGCGGCATCTGGGCCTGACCCACGCCCGGCGCCTGTTCCTGGACGCGGTGCATGACGAACTGCGCGGCGAGGACAGCCTGTCGCCCCTGGCCCTCGACCCCAAGGCCGCCGAAGGCCCGCGGCGCTACCTGCCCTTCGCCGTCAGGTTCCACCTGCACCCCGAGGCCCGCGCTTCGATCGCCCGCGACGGCAAGAGCGTGCTGATCCGGGGACCCGGCAACATCGGCTGGTGGCTGCGCAACGACGCCGTCGACGTCGAGATCGCCCCCAGCGCCCATTTCGACCACGGCCTGGCCCGCAAGGCCGGCCAGATCGTGCTGAAAAGCCAGGTCCGCCCCGAGGTCGGGGCCAAGATCCGCTGGAAACTGACGCGGGCCGAGGGCTAGCCGCCGTGGGCTTTTCCCGCCGCCCGCCGATCGACCCCGGCCGCGCCCACGCGCCGCCGGACTACACGGCCGACGAGATCGACGAGGTCCTGACCGCCCTGCGCGCCGAGGCGCCGGAGGCCCTGGCTCTGGTCGAACAGGAAGCCCGCGCGCCGGGCAGCGTGGCCATGCGCGACCACGACGACGCCTATGACCGCCTGCTGACCGTGCTGTTCGAGCGCGGGTTCGTGCTCACCCACATCGAGATGGCGATGGTGTTTCGGGCGGTGAGGGAGCGGGCAGGGGTTTAGCGGATAAGGCCAGGCGCTTAACGTGATCCCTCTCTCTTTGAGAGAGGGCGGGGCCCGCCGCGAAGCGGTGGGAGGGTGAGAGGTTTCACCGCCGAAGGGAAAATCTCGATTCCTTCCGTTGAGCGCGACCTTGCACCCGCTCAAGCTCTGGCCATGGATAGGATCGCCACCGCCCGTCGCCTTCGCCGAAGCCAGACTCTGGCCGAGAAGACGCTGTGGACCCTCGTCCGCAATCGCCGCCTCGGCGGCTTCCGCTTCCTTCGCCAGCATCCGATCGACCGATACTTCGCCGATTTTGTCTGCGAGTCCGCCAAGGTGATCGTGGAGCTCGACGGCCCAGCCCATGAGGGGCGCGGGGACCGTGATGAACGCCGCACCGAGACTCTGGAGCTTTTCGGCTATCTCGTCCTGCGCTTCCGAAATGAGCGGGTGCTGGCTGACCCCGGCGGAACGGCTGACGAGATCCTGTCGGTGTTGCGTTCGGGCAGGCTGTAGCCTCTCACCCTCCCATCCCGACGCGCGTCGGGACGGGCCCCTCCCTCTCTCCAGAGAGAGGGATTCGTGAATCGCCGCCCCCTACCCCGCCCCATGCCCCGCCAGGCTGAACACCCGCGCGGTCTCCGGATCGGCCGGCTTGCCCAGCAGGCGGTCGGCCACGTATTCGCCTACCATCGGGCCGTGCTTGAAGCCGTGGCCGCCGCCGCCGAAGGCCAGCCAGACATTGTCGTAGTCGGGGTGGCGGTCGATGACGAAGTGGCTGTTTGTGGTGTTGTCGACCTGGCAGACGCGGGCCTCCATGACGGGGGCGTCACGCATCGCCGGAAAGCGGCGGGCCATGTAGTCGCGGCCTTTTTTCAGGAGATAGTCGGTCGGCAGGCGCTCGGCGGCGTCGGGATCCTGGGCGACGCGGCCGCCGGCGTCGGGCGAATATTTCAGCCCCCGCTCCAGGCTGCCGAAGCCATAGCCGCCCAGGATGTGGTCGTGCCAGGCCGGCTGGTTGGGCCACGAGAAGCGGTCATCGCCCGCCGGTGGGCCGAAATAGAAATATTCGCTGCGCCAGACCGACACGCGCGGCTTGGCGAGCTCTGGAAACAGCTTCCCCGCCCACGGTCCGCAGGCGAAGACGAAATGGCCGGCGGCGAGGCTCTCGCCGCCGTCGAGGGCCAGGTGGGTCAGGCGCCGGCCCTCGGCGCGGCCGGGAACCGCGCGGGCGAAGCGGAAGGCCCCGCCCTTGCGGGCGAAGACGTCCATGGTGGCCAGCACCGCCTCGCGCGCCTTGATCACTGCGGCGCTGGCGGCGGTCTCGACGAAGGCGAATTCGACGTCGTCAAAGGCCATCTGCGGATAGCGGCGGCGCAGCGCCTCGCGGTCGGCCACCTCATAGGGCAGGTTCAGGCGCTCGAAGATCGCCTTCTGGGCGGTCATGCCCGGGGTCCAGCGCTGGGCCAGTTCCAGGCGCGCGTTGGGAAACAGGAGCTGACGGCCGAAATCGGCCTCGCGCGCCTTCCACATCGCCAGGGCCTGCATCGACCAGGCCGAATAGAAGCCCTGGTCGCCATAGCCGGCGCGGATCGAGCGGGTCTCGCCCGAGGACGAGGCGCGAGGACTGGCCGGGCCGTATTGGTCGAGCGCCAGCACCGACAGGCCCCGCTCGCGCAGGGACAGCGCCGTGAACGCCCCGAACACCCCGGCCCCGACCACCGCCACGTCGGGCGCGCCGGCTTTGGGCTTGGGCGTCGGCCTTGCGGTTGGCTGGGCTCGAGCCCCCGTCGCCCCCGCCAGCCCGGCCGCCGTCAGATTCAGAAACCCCCGCCGATCGATCATGTCCCGCCCCGTCTTCTGATGTTCCGGTATCGCCGCACAGCGCCCCGCTGCGGAGCGAAAAGCGCCGCGCGAGGAAAGCCCGGCGCCGAATGCGCGACGATTGGGCGCCTTGCCCCCTCTCCCATGGGGAGAGGGCGGGGGAGAGGGGGTACGGCCTCGACCGGAGCGCCGGCAGGGCGGCGGCTTTGAAACCCCTCACCCGACCGCTTCGCGGCCACCCTCTCCCTCCAGGAGAGGAGATTCGGAGGCCGTGAACGCTCGGAATTGGCGATGCGGAAGCCAATGAAATCAGAGCCTTGCCACTTTTACGCGCCAACTTATCCCCGGCCGGAGAACTCGCCCCATACTGATCTCACCTCGTCGCGAGGAAAGGGCGCATGGCCAGCGACCATTTGCGGCGGCGGGGGGCGGTCGAGCGGGGACAGGTTCGAGGGGGTTACTCGGACGGTCCGGGGACCTGATGCTGGTCAGGCCCGCCCGCCGTCGGCGTGGTCGAGGGAAAGGGTTCGTCCCTCTTCGATCACCGGGCGCTGCCGGAAACGGAAGCGCCCGGGTCCCGACAAGGCCCGAACAGGGCCACCTTCCCGGGACGCTGGCGGATAACGGCTGCGCGGAGCGTCGGCTTCGTCGAAACGGTAACAACACAACAGAACTCCGGACGAATGTCCGGCGCTCCGCGTCCCTTTCCAGACCTTCAGCGAGGGATCGCGTGAAGCGGATGAAACGCGCGCGCGAAACCTTCTTCCCCCTCCGGGGGAGGAGCGCCGAAGGCGCGGAGGGGGCCAGTCAGGGAAAGGGCCCGCCGACGCCGAAGGCCCCCACCTGACCGCTTCGCGGTCGTCCGCCCCCGGAGGGGGCGGAAGGATCCGCACCCTCAGAACGCCGCGCTGACGATCGTCCCATCCGGCAGCAGGGCGGCGCGCTTGAGGCCGCTGGAGACGAAGGGCATGGCGATGGCGCCGTCGCGATCCACGGCGATCAGTCCGCCATGACCGCCAAGCTCGGCGACGCTGTCGATGGCGGCCTTGGCGGCGACGTCCAGCGGCTGGCCGCCGAAGCGGACGCGGTGGGCGATCTGGGCGGCGACGGCGGCGCGGATGAAGTATTCGCCCTGGCCGGTGCAGGAGACGGCGGCGTGGCCGTCGGCCCAGGCTCCGGCGCCGATGATGGGGCTGTCGCCGACCCGGCCGGGCCGTTTGCCGAACACCCCGGCGGTGGAGGTGGCGGCCGCCAGGCGTCCCTGGGCGTCGCGGACCACGCAGCCGACCGTGCCGGTGGGCAGCGCATCGGGCGGGTGATTGTCCTCGAAGGCGCCGGCGCGGGTGAACCAGGTCTCGGGGTCCTCGACCGTTTCCAGGCCCTGCTCGCGCGCGAAGTCGATGGCGCCCTGGCCGGCCAGCATGACGTGCGGGGTGTCCTCCATCACCGCGCGGGCGGCCAGGATCGGGCTCTTGAAGCCTTGCAGGGCGGCGACCGAACCGGCGCGCAGGGTGGGGCCGTCCATCAGGCTGGCGTCGAGCTCGTATTCGCCGTCGGCGTTGGGCGAGGCGCCCTTGCCGGCGATGTAGAGGCCGCTGGCCTCGAGACCGACCACGGTCTCGACCGCGACGTCGAGTGCGCCGGCGCCGGCGGCCAGACGGTCGCGGGCGGCTTCGACAAGGCCGCGCATATGGGCGATCTCGACGCCGTAGTCGTGGCCGCGCTTGGCCCCGGCGCCGCCGTGCAGGGCGAGGCTAAAACGTTTGTTTGACATTCTGCTTCCTTGGCTCGGCGTCCCGCGCTAGCGTCCGGCCTCTTAGCTAAGAAATGTGGGAGAGGCGATCATGAAGGCGGTGCTCAGCAAGGAAGTCGGCGGTCCCGAGACCCTGGTGCTGGAAGAGCTGCCCGATCCCGTCGCCGGCGCGGGCCAGGTGCTGATCGACGTGAAGGCCTGCGGGGTCAACTATCCCGACGTCCTGATCATCGAGGATAAGTACCAGTTCAAGCCGACGCGCCCGTTCGCGCCGGGCGGCGAGGTGTCGGGCGTGATCTCGGCGGTCGGCGAAGGCGTGACCCGCTTCAAGGTCGGCGACCGCGTGCTGGCCTCGACCGGCTGGGGCGGCTACGCCGAGAAGCTGGCCCTGGAAGAGGGCCGCTGCACCCCTATCCCCGACAACATGCCCTTCGACGAGGCCGCCGCCTTCGTCCTGACCTACGGCACCTCGTACTACGCCCTGAAGGATCGCGGCGTGCTGAAGGCCGGCGAGACCCTGCTCGTGCTGGGCGCGGCGGGGGGCGTTGGTCTGGCCGCGGTCGAGCTGGGCAAGGCCATGGGCGCCAAGGTGATCGCCGCGGCCTCCAGCCAGGAGAAGGTCGATCTGGCCATCAAGCACGGGGCCGACAGCGGCGTCGTCTATCCGCGCGGTCCGTTCGACAAGGACGGCCAGAAGGAGCTGGCCAACCTGATCAAGGGCGCCTGCGGCCCGGACGGCTGGGACGTGGCCTATGACGCGGTCGGCGGCGACTATTCGGAGGCCACGATCCGCGCGGCGGGCTGGAACGGCCGCTTCCTGGTGATCGGCTTCCCGTCGGGCATTCCGAAAATCCCGCTGAACCTCACGCTCCTGAAGTCGTGCGACATCGTCGGCGTGTTCTGGGGCGCGGCGGTGGCGCGCGACCCCAAGGGCCACGCCCAGAACCTCAAGGAACTGATGGACCTCTACGCCGCCGGCAAGATTCGTCCGTACGTCTCCGAGCGCTTCCCGCTGGCCCGCGCCGGCGAGGCGATCGCGCACCTGTCCAGCCGCAAGGCGATGGGCAAGGTGGTCATCACCGTCGACTAACGGCGTCGCCACGGCGTGGTTAAAGCGCGCTAAGCATCCTTCTTAGCGAAGGAAACAGGCTCTCTCCGCAGAATGTCTCCAAGACGAGGAGACTCTGCGGAGATGTTTGTTCCCCAGGAGCAGAGCGGCTTCAACGAGGCCGCCCCGGCCGCGCCGCGCCGTCCCTACCGGCTTGCGCGCCGTCCCGAAGAGCGCGTGCGGGTGCTCGGCGGGACCGTGGACCTGGTGCGCCCGGAGGAGGTCTTCCACTTCGTCTCCGGCAAGCTGGAGGCGGGCCAGAGCGCCATCGTCGCCAACCACAACCTGCACAGCCTCTACCTGATCGGCCAAGACCCCCGGATCGGCGAGTTCTACAAGGCCGCCGACCTGATCGAGGTCGACTCGACGCCGCTGATCTTCTGGGCGCGTCTGGTGGGCCGCGCCAGCCGGCGCTTCCACCGCTGCACCTATCTGGACTGGCGCGACGCCTTCTGGGCCCTGGCCAGCCGGAAGGGCTGGAAGGTCTTCTTCGTCGGCGGCGCGCCCGGCGTCGGCGAAAAGGCCGTCGAGCGCATCCGCCAGGACTGGCCGAACGCCCGCATCGAGACGCATCACGGCTATTTCGACGCCGCCTCGGGTTCGGCCGAGAACGAGGCCGTGCTCGCCAGGATCCGCGACTATGCGCCGGACATCGTGCTGGTCGGCATGGGCATGCCGCGCCAGGAAATCTGGACGCTGGAGAACCACAAGGCCTACGGCCCGGCGGCGACCTTCACCGTTGGCGGGGCCTTCGACTACGAGGCCGGCGTCCAGAAGGCCGCGCCGCGCTGGATGGGCCCGCTGGGCCTGGAATGGCTGTTCCGCCTGACGGCCGATCCGAAGCGGCTGTTCTTCCGCTACTGCGTCGAGCCGTGGTCGCTGATCGGCCCGGCCGTCGGCGATGTGGCCCGGGCGCTGTCGCAGCGCGGCGAGACGTCGTCGCGGGCGACGGACAAGGCGCGCTGGGAGCAGATCCGCGGCCGCAACGAGGTCGCGCCCTAGCCGACCGGCCGGATTTCAGCCCCGAAAACCGCGCCCCGTCGCGGAAGGCCTCTAGCCAATCCCTAACCGCTCCGCGAATATGATCATTGATCACTGACCCAGGAGAGGTCGGGGAACGCGGAGGAAGAATTCGATGGTCGGACGTCTGGACGGCAAGGTCGCCGTGATCACCGGGGGCTGCTCGGGGATCGGCCTTGGAACGGTCGAGCTTTTCGTCGCCGAGGGCGCTTGCGTCGTCGCCGCCGACCTGCAGGACGAAAAGGGGCGCATGCTGGAGCAGCGCTTCCCCGACAAGGTCCGCTTCTCGCGCTGCGACGTCACCTCGGATGACGATCTGGCCAAGACCATGGCCCTGGCCGAAGACAGCTTCGGCGGCCTCGACATCCTGTTCAACAACGCCGGCCACGGCGGCACCCCGGCCAGCGTGCCGGAACTGACCGCCGAGGCCTGGGACAAGACCTTCGCGCTCTTGGTGCGGGGTCCCGCCATGGGCATGAAGCACGCCCTGCCGCTGATGCTGAAGCGCGGCGGCGGCTCGATCATCAACACCGCCTCGATCGCGGGTCTGCAGGCCGGCTTCGGACCTCTGGCCTATTCGTCGGCGAAGGCGGCCGTGATCCACATGAGCCGCTGCGCCGCAGCCGAACTCTCCCCGCAGAAGATCCGCGTCAACGCCATCTGCCCAGGCCTGATCGCCACCTCGATCTTCGGCGCCTCGATGGGCCTGCCGCGCGAAGTGGCCGACCAGATGGCCGCGCAGATCGCCTCGATCGGTCCGAAAATCCAACCGATCCCGAAGTCGGGCCTGCCCGAGGACATCGCGGCGGCGGCCCTCTACCTCGCCAGCGACGACTCGCGGTTCGTGACCGGTACGCACATCGTGGTCGACGGCGGCATCACCGTGGGTCCGCGCAGCGCCTGGGACGTCAACACGCCGTCACCCATCCTGGCGGCCATGGGCATCACGCCCGAGCAGGCCGAGCAGATGCGCGCCCAGCTGCTGGCCGCCGGCGGGGCGGGGTGACGCTCACCCCGAACCTGCGCGGCGCGCTGTGGATGCTGGCCTCTGCGGTCGGCTTCACGGCGATGACGACCCTGATCAAGTTCCTGGGGCCCGGCTATCCGGCGGCCCTGCAAACCTTCTACCGGCAACTGGCCGGCGTCCTCGTGCTACTGCCGTTGATCGCTCGCGACTGGCGCGGGGCGTTCCGCACGACGCGCCCCGGCATCCTGATCTTCCGCTCCAGCGCCGGCGTGCTGGCCCTGATCATGGGCTTCTACGCCTACCAGAAGCTGCCCCTCGCCGACGCCAACGCGCTGTCGTTCACGCGGACGCTGTGGTTGGTGCCCCTGGCGGGTCTGGTTCTCCGCGAACCCATCGGGCCGTTGCGGATCAGCGCGGCGCTGGTGGGTTTTGTCGGCGTGCTGATCATGCTGCGACCCGGGGCCGGCGGCGTGCAGGCCTGGATCGGCTGGCCGCAGGTCTGCGCTCTCGCGTCGGCGTTTCTCTTCGCCCTGACGATCACCGGCATGAAGGTGATGACCCGCGACCACAGCCCGTTCGTGCTCCTGGTCTACGCCGCCGTGTTGGGCCTGATCTTCGCGATCCCGCCCGCGCTGTTCGTCTGGCGCTGGCCGACCTGGCCGGACCTTGGACTGCTGGCCGCGATGGGCGTCATCGGCACGCTTACGCAGGGCGCCTATATCAAGGGAATGCAAGCGGGCGAGGCCGCCGTCATGGCGCCGATCGACTACACCCGGTTGGTGTTCGCGGTCGCTGCAGGCCTGTTGCTCTTCCACGAGGTTCCGCGCCCGGCGACGATTATCGGCGCCGCTATCGTGGTCGGGTCCACCCTGTTCATTTCGTGGCGCGAACACCAACTGGCCAAACGCTCGGTCGAGCCGTCCCTGCAGACTCCCGACTAATGGACAGGGATGTCGGCAAGGCGGCCCGCGTTCTTTCGTCCTTCCGCGAAACCCGGTAGCCATGAGCGGCTTCTGGTAGGGATATCGCATGCAAACCGTTCTGGTGACCGGCGGCGCGGGCTATGTCGGCTCGCACTGCTGTCTGGCGCTCGCCGAGGCCGGCTTTCGTCCCGTCGTGTTCGACGACCTCTCGAACGGCCATCGTGAACATGTCCGGTGGGGACCGCTGGAAGTCGGCGATATTCGTGACGCGAGGCGGTTGGACGCGGTGTTCGCGGCCCATGCGCCGGTGGCGGTGCTGCACTTCGCCGCCCGCATCGAGGTGGGCGAGTCGGTGAAGTCGCCGGGCGCCTTCTTCGACACCAATGTCGGGGGCGCCATCACCCTGATCGAGGCGGCGCGGCGGGCCGGCGTGAACGCGCTGGTGTTTTCGTCGACCTGCGCGACCTTCGGCGACCCGGTCCGCCTGCCGATGAACGAGGACCATCCCCAGGCGCCGCTCAACCCCTATGGCCGCAGCAAGCTGATGGTCGAGCAGGCGCTGGCCGACTACGATCGCTATGCCGGCTTCCGCAGCGCGGTCATGCGGTACTTCAACGCGGCGGGCGCCGACCCGGAAGGCCGGATCGGGGAATGGCACGAGCCGGAAACCCACGCCTTGCCGCTGGCGATCCAGGTCGCTCTGGGCCAGAGGTCTCACTTCACGATCTTCGGTGACGACTATGACACGCGCGACGGCACGGCGGTGCGCGACTACGTGCATGTGCTGGATCTGGCCGACGCCCATGTGGCGGCGTTGCGGCGACTGCTTGCGGGCGGCTCGTCGGAGGCGTTCAACCTGGGCACGGGGACCGGGACTACGGTTCGTGAACTGATCAACGCGGTGGGCCGTGCGAGCGGTGAGTCCTTGAACGTTGAGATCGCCCCGCGCCGCGCCGGGGACGCGCCGGTCCTGGTCGGCGACAACGCCAAGGCTCGGGCCTTGCTGGGATGGACGCCGGTCCGGAATCTGGACGCGATCGTTTCCAGCGCCTGGCGATGGCATCGGGCTCAGGCCGCCAAGACCGCGCCATAGGTTTGCGCCGCCCTCAACCCCAGAAAGGGTTTATTCGTAACTCGTGCGGTAACACTGATTTCTAGTGACCCTTTGGGGGGGTGTTGTGTGCTGAAGTTTCTGACCTGCCTGACAACGCAGCACGACTTGCGACTCGTGCTGGTCGCTGGCGCTGTCTGTCTCGCAGGTTGCTTTACGACGTTCCGGCTCTATTCGCGGATGCGCGGCGCGCGGGGCGTCGTGCGGTCCGCCTGGCTGCTGCTGACAGGCCTCGTCGCCGGGTCGAGCGTCTGGGCTACCCACTTCATCGCCATGGTGGCGTTCACGCCCGGTCTCAAGACCGGCTACAGCCCCACGGGAACCTTGCTGTCTCTGATGATCGCCGCGCTCTTCATGGCCGGCGGCTTCGCGGTGGCCTCGGCGCAGCGCACGACGACCAACGACCTTGCCGGCGGGGTTCTGATCGGGCTCGGCGTCGCGTCGATGCACTATACGGGCATGTCGGCCTTCGTTACGCAGGGCCAACTGGTCTGGGAGCACGCCACCGTCGGCCTCTCGACGTTGCTGGGCGTGGCCGGCGCGACGGCCGCCCTGATCCTGGCCGGCTCCGCGCGTACGATCCGGCGCCAGGCGATCGGCGGCGGCCTGCTCTGTCTCGGCATCGTTTCCCTGCACTTCACGGGCATGTCCGCGATCACCATCGTGCCCGACATGGCGGTCTCGGTTCCCGATCAACTGCTGTCCGGTGGTATCCTGACCCTGGCCGTCGGTTCGATCACCAGCATGATCATCCTGGGCGGACTGGGCGCCGTGGCGATCGAATCCCAAACCTCGCGCTCGGCGCTTGAACGCATTCGCCGTCTGGCCAACGCGGCCTACGAGGGCTTGGTGGTCGTGCAGTCGGGCCGGATCAACGACGCCAACGCCGCTTTCTGCGAGCTGGCTGGCGCCCCGCTCTCGGACCTCGTCGGTCGCCCGCTGTTCGGCGCGATCCTGACGTTCGACGAGGCGTCGCCGAACCGGGAGGATGTGCGCCGCGAGGGCTTTTTGCAGCCCGTCGCCGGCGGTCGCGAGATCCCGGTCGAGGTGTTTTCGCGCCTGATGGACGACGGCGCTCGGGTCGAAACCTCGGGCCTCACCGTCCTGGCCGTCCGCGATCTGCGGGAACGGCGGGCGGCCGAGGAAAAAATTCGCTATCTGGCCGAGCACGACGGCCTCACCGGGCTCCTCAACCGTAATTCACTGCAGATGCGCTTGGCCGCGGCCATCGACCGCGTCGAGGCCTCGGGCGAAAGTCTCGCGGTCATCTGCATCGACCTGGACCACTTCAAGGAAGCCAACGACCAGCACGGCCATCTGGCCGGTGACGCCCTCTTGGTCGAAACCGCCCGGCGCCTGCAGTCGACGGTCCCGGCGCCGTCCTTCGCGGCGCGCCTTGGCGGAGACGAGTTCATCGTCGTCCAGGTGGCCGGCGGCGACCAGCCCGCTGCGGCGGCCGAACTGGCCGGCCGCCTGATCGAAACGCTCGGCGCGCCCGTGGCGCACGAGGGCCAGGAGCTGGCCCTGGGTTCAAGCCTTGGCGTCAGCCTCTACCCGGACGATGGCCGGACCGTCGAAGCCCTCATGGCCAATGCCGACATGGCCCTGTACCGGGCCAAGGAAAGCGGCCGGGGCGCCTATCGCTTCTTCAAGCGGGAGATGGACGACACCATTCGCGAGCGGCGCAATCTGGCCCGCGACCTGCGCCAGGGCATCGCCGACAACGAATTGCTGGTTCACTATCAGCCGCTGGCCCGCGCTGCGGATGGCGAAGTGTGCGGCTTCGAGGCCCTCGTCCGCTGGAAGCACCCGACCCGGGGCATGATCCCGCCGCTCGAATTCATTCCCGTGGCCGAAGAGAACGGCCTGATCGGGGCGCTCGGCGACTGGGTTCTTCGTCAGGCCTGCGCGGACGCCGCCGCCTGGGAAAAGCCGCTCCGGATCGCGGTCAACCTGTCGCCGCTGCAGTTGCACAATCCCGCGTTGCCCAGCCTGGTGCACGAGGTGCTGATCACCACGGGCCTTTCACCGTCCCGCTTGGAGCTGGAGATCACCGAAAGCGCGCTCTTCAAGGATTACCAGCGCGCGCTCGACAATCTTCGGCGACTCAAGGCCCTGGGCGTGCGGATCGCGATGGACGACTTTGGCACCGGCTTCTCGTCGCTCTCGACGCTGCAATCGTTCCCGTTCGACAAGATCAAGATCGACAAGAGCTTCGTCGAGAACATCCACCGGCACGACCGGGCCACGGTCATCGTCCGCGCCGTCCTCGGCCTGGGTCGCAGCCTCGAGATCCCGGTCGTAGCCGAGGGCGTCGAGACCGAGGAGCAGATCCTCTTCCTGCGCGGAGAAGACTGCGCGGAGCTGCAGGGCTATGCGATCGGGCGCCCAACGCCCGTCGACGGTCTGGCCGAATGGACCAGCGCTAACCGGTCCATGGCGACCGATCCCCCACGCAAGGCCAAACGCTCCGCCTAGACCGTTGATGGGGTTTTGCGCGCCCGGCGTCGACGCTTGATTTTGGAGCGATGGAGAGACCGCACGCCCGCCGGACACGAGGCCGGGCGAGCGCGCGGTCGCCGCCTCAGAAACTACGGCCGATCGTGAGACCGAAGGTGCGCGGCTGGGAGAGTGTGACCGGGACGGGCGCGGAGGGCACATAAGCGTTGGCGAAGGTCGCCGCCGAGACGTCGCCGCGCACGTCGAACAGGTTGCGGATGTAGGGACTGAAGCGCCACCCGCTGGCCAGGGTCACGTCGATGCTGGCGTCGACCGTCTGGTAGGCCTTGAGGCGATAGAGCGGGATAGAGGGGCTGCCGACATAGCCAGCCTGCCGGTTCCCCACGTGCCGAAGAGCGAGCGTGAAATCGGCTGTGGCTCCGCCCCCCAGTTCAGCGCGGTAGTCGAGCAGGGCCGCCAGGCTCAGACGCGGTGAGAGCGGCAGGCGGGCGCCGACATACCCAACCCCCAGGGCTGGGGCGACCGTGGTCAGCTTGGCGTCGGTATAGGCGCCCGACAGGGTCATGCCGACCCCTGTCCGGCTGCGCCATGACAGGGCGAACTCGGAGCCGCGAACGCGCGCGTCGCCGCCGTTCACATACTGGTTCACGCCGTTGACGTTGACCACCAGCTGGATCTTGCTCCAGTCGATCTGATAGCCGGTCACGGAGATCAGCCCGCGACCGTCGCCGAAGCTCTGCTTGATCCCCACTTCGTAGTTCCAGAGCTGGTCGGATCCGAAGCTGGCGTTCCCCGATCCCGAACCGAACACGATGTTGGGCCCGCCCGGTCGATAGCCGCTGGCCGCACGCGTATAGACCGTCGTCGCCGACGTCGGGCGGTAGCGCAGGTTGAAAAGCCACGTGGTCGTGCTCTCGTCCGAGCTCGCCTGGCTGGTGATCACCCCGAACGGGTTGGTGGGATTGTTGCCCAGCCCCCAGGCGCGCTGGACGTAGTCGAGCTTGTTCCAGCTCTGACGCACGCCAATCGTCGCGTCGACCGTCCGCGAGAAATAGACCGTGGCGTCGCCAAACAGGGCAAGTTCGCGTTGGACGCTGGGAATATCGAAGCTGCCGATCGGAACGCCGAACAGATAGCCGTCGCTGCTCGCGGCGTTGGTCAGGCCGACCTGCTGGCGGGTCTTCTCACGCGAATAGAAGCCCCCGACCACCCATTCGAGACGCTTGTTGTCGATGGAGGCCAGCCGCAGCTCTTGGGTGAAGCGCCGCGTGCGAACGTCGGTGGTTAGGCGGAACGGATTGCTGCCAGCCACCGGGCCGAACAGGGCGGTGACGATCGCGCCATAGGTGATGCTCTCGTCGGATATCGCCTTGAGCCGGTTGTCCTGCCAGGCGGTGACCGTGGTCAACTTGGCCTTGCCCAGGTCGAGGTCGCCCACGCCGGAGACCAACGCCAGCGACGCGCGGCCGCTTTCGGGCGTGGCGTTGGATTGGTTGTAGGCTCCCCCAGTCGGACGGCCGGTCGACGGATTCTGGAACTCGACGGCTGCCCCGTCTGTCTTGACGCGCTGTCCGAAGGCATTGAATCGCAGGCGAAGACGCGGCGTCAGCTCCCCACTCAGAGACAGGCGACCGCCCAGCACCTTCGAGCGGCCAAGATTGTCGCGGCCGTGCGTCGGGTCGTCGACGAAGCCTCCGTTATCCTCGTAGACGCCGACGGCGCGCAAAGCAAAGTCGTCGCTGAGTGGAAGGTTGGCCATCGCGCGTCCGGCCCAACTGCCCGCGCCATGCTCGGTATGGCCGCCTTCCGCCTCGACGCGTCCGCCGGGTGCGGCGGCGTCTGGCGCGGCGGTGATGTATTTCAGTGTGCCGCCCAGGGCGTTGGCCCCGTAGAGGGTGCCCTGTGGTCCGTTGAGCACCTCGATGCGGTCGAGGTCGAACAGTCCGATATTAAGCGCTTGCGCGCCTTGGCCGAACTGCGTGCTCGAGCCGATCGGCACGTCGTCGACATAGAGGCCGATCGCGCTGCTCTGCTGAGAGCCTCCGGTGGTGACGCCGCGAATGACGACCCGGTTGGTGCCGGGCGACGTGCTCTGAAAGCTGACACCCGGGGTGAAGGCGGCGAAGTCGGCGAGGTTGCGGGCCTTGAGCTTTTCGAGCGTGCCGCCATCGACCGCGCCGACCTGACCTGCGACGTCGACAAGTCGTTCCGCCCGCCGGCTGGCGGTCACCACGATCTCGTCGACCTGAACCTGCGCGCCGGCGTCGCTAGCCTGAACGGTTGACCGCTCCTGCGCCCATGCCGCCGCGGCGTTTGTCAGACAAGCGCTGGCCAGCAGCAGGCCCATCAGGGTGTTCCGACGCATTTTATCCTCCCCATTTCATGTTATAATATTGTTTTATATAGATAATTATTGTTTCGCGTTGCGCGGGCGCGCTCATCGGCGGCATTGGTAGTGCTCTGCCTGGTCGGGATCGCCGCGACCGTCCCAGCGGGCGACGGCGGGGTAGCGACAGACCGGCCGCGCGGAGATCTTGCGCCCGGCGGGCAGTTCCATCGCCGCCGCGAGCGGCGAGCCGCTAAACCGGGTTCCGAGCACCTGGGACGGCGCCTGTCCGGCTTCACGCCAAAGTTCCAGCGCGCCCAGCATGTCGAGATGATGAGGCCCGACGCCGCCGGCGCAGTGGCCAAGACCGGGGACCATGAACAGCGCCAGCGTCTCCTCAGCCGCGCGGCGTCCCATGCGTCGCGCGACCGCGTCGCGCCAACGAATGCTGCCCAGCGGATTGACGCCGGCGTCGGCCCAGCCGTGATAGAGGATCAGGCGCCCGCCCCGCCGCCGGAACGGGGAGAGATCCGCCGGCGGCGCGTCCACGCCGTTCGCGCGGAAGGTCGCGAGAACCTTGGGCGTATCGCGAACCAGATCGAAATTGGCGATGCGCCATGCGGGATCGCGCAACATCATCCCGCCGATGGCGCCTTGCAGGAAGTAGCGATGGCGCGCGTTGGGTCCCACGATCCAGGCGGCCCAGCCGTCCGGCGTCGCCTCGGCGCCCGTCGGCGTTCCAGCCAAACCCGGCGGTCCCCGATAGATCGCGCGCGCCGCCTTCAGCTTGGCCGGCGTCAGGCATCCGCTGGACTGTCCCGGTCGACACGCCAGGGCGCGCGGCTCGAAGCGGCAGCGGCGTGGGTCGGCGATGATCCCATCCGACTGGCCGTCCTTGGCGTCGCAAGCGGCCAGCCTGGTCTTTCCAAGCAGCTCAAGGTCGGCCTCGTCGAGCATCGCGCCCGGACGCGCCAACTGTTGCTGCGTCCAGGCCGCCGCCAGAAGCAGGCCGCTATAGTCGGCCGGCGGCGCGCCGGCGATGACGCCGTCATAGTCGGCGGGAAAGCGTGTAGCCGCCGCCAGGGCCTCACGCCCGCCGCTGGAACAGCCGTGGAAGTAGGTCAGCCTCGCCGCCGCTCCATAGTAGGTCGCCAGGATCGTCTTGGCCGCGGCGGTCGAGGCGTGGTCGGCGCGCCAGGCGAAGTCCGTCACCGCCGTGTCGCGCGCAAACCATGTCGGATCAGCCGCATCGTGGCCCATGTCGTTGCCGACAGCGGCGTAGCCCCGGGCGACGGCGGCCCGCATGGTCAGCATGGGGTCGGACAGACTGCCGCCAAAGCCGCCGTTGCCGGCCGCCAGCAACTTGCCGTTCCAGCCGTTGTCCATGGGCAGCCACAGCTCGGCGCGGATGGTCGACCCGGCGACAGGTGACAAGGTCATCGCCACGCGACACAGCCTGCGCGGGAGGGGCAGCTTTGATGGGAAGGCCAGACCGGTGTCGAAACCGTCTTCGGGTTTAACCGGACGCGCCGAGGTGATCCGCCCGTTCGCGATCGCCGCCTGGGCCAGCGCCGCGCAGCGCGCTTCGTCGGCGGGCTGACCAGCCGGGCTGGCCAGAGCCAACAGGCCAAGGCCGAGAAAGCCGCTCAGCGCGTCCACGCTCAGCTGTCCTGCCCACAGGCGGCGGCAGGCGCGCCGCCGACGATCATCCGTCGCACGAAGGGAATGGAGTGGGCGAGCGAGGCGTTCACGGCGCCGCTGTGATCGAGTCCCTTGTAGACGCGGTGCTCGACGCGCGAGCCGGCCTTGCAGAGCTGCGCCGCGAGCTCGCCCTGGCGGGCGGGTTCGACATCGATATCGAGCTCGCCCGTACCCATGAAGATCGGGGTGGGAATGGCGTAACGCGGGAACGCGACAAGATCCATTCGCTGGGCGAGCATCCCCAGCGCCGTCGGGGCCAGGACATTGCCCCAGTTGAGCCCCGCGCTCAGCACATCGCCGCCTAGCGCGTCCATGCAGCGGCTGTTGGCCAGGGCCAGCAGCGGCAGCGCCTTGGAACTGAGCAGTTGGTCGGCCGGAACCGACCGGTCGGCGGCCATGAACGACAGCGCCAGGTAGAGGGCGTAGGCGGAGGTGGCGTCCACCTCGGCCGAGCTCGCGCCGGAAGCCTGGGGCGCGCGCGGATAGACGGCGGCCGCGCCGGTGGCCACCGTCGCGACCACATTGAGATCCGGCGCATATTCAGGCGCCAGGCCCGCCGCAGCGATCACCGCGCCGCCGCCTTGCGACTGCCCCACCAGAACGATCTTGTTCGCCAGCTCGCGACGCTCTCGAACGACGGCCCGAGCCGCGTCCAGAACCGAATAGGCCTCGGGGCGCGTAGCGAGGTAGGGGTGGGGTCCTGGCGTGCCCAGGCCCTGATAGTCAGTGGCGACCACTGCGAAGCCCTGTCGCAGCCAGGCGGAGAGGTAGCTGACGTCGCGCCAGGACCGTCCCGCCCAGGACGGCGCGCAGATATCGGCGACGCCAACGGTGCCGTGCGCCCAGGCGACGACCGGCCAGCCGCCTTCGGGCGGTTGGCCTTCCGGCAGGAACAGGGCCCCCGATACGGCCAAGGCAGTCTTGCCGTCCAAGCCGTCGGTCGAACTGTAGAGAATGCGTTGGCCAGAGCCCGCGCCTGGCAAGATCAGCGCGGGCTCCAGCGGCTCGGCGCGCAACAGCGCGCCGGCGCGGGCGGGGAGAGGATTCGCCCACGTATAGAATGACGACACCCGGCCATCGCTGGGATCGGCCCACGCGATCGACGGGCTGATGACGGCCAGCGCCATGGTCATCCCTAAAAGACGTCGTTTCACCTGTTGGTCTCCCCCTCGACAGCGCCGGGCGGCGCCCGCGCCGTTCGACGCGGCCGACGCCGGCGTTTCAGCCGCGACGGGATCGCACGCGGCCCGGCTGACTTTTCTTGTTGGTTTAGATTTCATCTAAAATAGAATTATTGTCAATCGACGCTGTCGACTCTCCCCGTGATGGCCACGGGCCCGCGCCATGGGGCGCTAGCGCGGGGAGAGAATCTGCCCGAGGCGATCGGGCGTTTGGGGCAGACGGCGCAGGCGCGGGTACCTGGGGCCGCCGTGATAGGCGAGCCTGACCACGCGGTCCCGATCATCGGCCCTGACGCCCAGAACGATGGCTGACGCGCCTGGCTTGGCGGCGGCGAGGATCGCGGCCTTCAAGGTTTCGGGGGCGTAGGGCTTGCCGTTGACCTTGACGATGCGGCTGCCGGCGATCACGCCCGCGCGGAACAGCGGGCCGTCCCACAGAACCTCCTTGACCGCGCCGTCCCAGCCGATCTCAGCCCCCAGCGAGAAGGTCAGCAGGCTGGTCTCTGCATCCTTCTCATAGGCGGTGACATAGGCCGATGGTTGGGCTTCGAAGACCAGGCGCCAGCCGGCGCGCGTCAGGCCATCCAGGGGGGCGCGATCGTGGCCGTCCAGGCGGGCGTTGATGAACGCGGCCCAGTCGTAGGGCGTGACCGCGTTCAAGGCGCTGAAGACGTCCTCGACCTCGTAGGTCGAGACCGTCATGTCACCGTCGTCCACCCCGAAGAACGCCCGGGCGAAGTCGTCCAGCGACTTGGCGCCGTGGGTGCGTTCGCGGATCAGCGTGTCGACGTCCAGCCAGAGCAGCTGGCCTTCCTCGTAGTAGTCGAGCGATCGCAGCCAGCTGGTGGAGCCCGTGCCGCCGGCCGAATTCATGATGTAGGCGTTCGTCGTGTCGCGCAGACTGCGCCAGCCGCGCCCCGGCGTCGCCTCGGCGTTGGCCGCGATCAGGGCCAGCCGCTGGCGCATCTGCTCGGAAGAATACAGGCCCGAACGCGTCGCCAGCGTATCGCCGTAGTACTCGGTCAGCCCCTCATAGACCCACAACAGGCTGTTGCGCATCGGCGTCGTGTAGTCAGGCGTCCATAGATCCGCCGGGCGGCGGTGCTTGCCGTTCCAGGCGTGGACATATTCGTGGGCCAGGATGTCCCGTCCGGTGAAGGCGGTGTCCCAGGCGGTGAAGTAGCCGGCCGAGCTGTAGCCATTCTCGCTGGATCTCTGGTGCTCGGCGCCCAGGTAGCCGACGGTGGGGTTCAGGCTGAGCAGGAAGTCGTAGTGGTCGAAATTCCGCGCGCCGCCGAACAGCTTGTCCGCCTGCTGCACGAGCCGGCGATGGATGTCGATCTGCGTCGGCGTCGCCTTCAGGTCCTTGGGCGAGTCCGCAAACACGGTCAGTCGGACGGGCCGCGTCGCGCCGGGATCGAGATCGAAGGCGGCCTTGTGACGTCCGGCGTAAACCGGGGAATCCATCAAGGTCTCGAAGCTGGTGGGCGCGAAACGCGTCGTCGCCCCGTTGGTCTCGGCTCCATCCAGCGCGGTGGCCAGGCTCCAGCCGGTCGGGATGGTCAGGGTTGGCCGGACCATGATCCGACCCACCTCGTAGCCGGCGGGATACAGCGCGACGGCGGTCCATTTCAGCAGCACGAGGTTTGGGGTGACGGCGATCCGAACGGGTCCGCCGGGCTGGGCGGTGGGTTGTTCCAGTCGAAGGGTGAGGGACCGGACGCCGACCGGGACATCAATGTGGAAAGCGGTCATCTCGACCGGATCGCGCCGCCACGCCAGCCGCCGGCCGTCGTCGGTCGTGACGGTGAAGCCGCTCATCAGCACGATCTGGGCGCTGGGCGAGTGCTCTCCTGGGATCCACTTGGGAAGCGACAGCACCAGCGGGCCGGGCGAGACGGGAAGGGTCTCGGTGACCCTGAAGACCTTCCGTGTCGTGTCGCTGACGTCGACCTTGAGGTCGATCACGCCGGGGTAGTCCACCGCCCGCGCGATCGGAATGGGCGGGGTCGGAGGGGCCGCCTTGGGGGCGGCCAGCGCCGCCGAGGAGGTCGCCAGCGCCAGGCACGCGGCCAATGCCAGCTTGGACGTCATGCGAGATCTCCTGGCGGGGGTCGCAGAGGCGGTCGCGTCGCGACCGCCTCGGCATGAGGTCATGCGGGTTGTGGTCTCAAAGGTCGCCGGCGCCGCCGAACTTGTGGGTCAGCTGCAGGTAGTAGCTGCGTCCCGTCGCGGAGAACCACGAGGTGTCGTAGTACGGATATCCCGAATAGGTCGGGTCGCGCGGCGGGTCCTTGTCCAACAGATTGTCGATGGCCAGGCTGAGGCGCGTGCGGGCGTTGATCTCGTACTGAACCGTGGCGTTGACCAGGTATGTCGCCTTGGTCCAGCCGTCCTCGTTGTAGTTGGCGATGCGGTCCAGGCGTTGGCCGTGCAGGCCGATGCTCAGGTCGTCGAGGGTCCAGTTGATCGCCGCGCTGCTCTTGGTGCGCGGGATGACGTAACCGCTGTCGAAGGCCAGCTGGTTCTTGATGGGATCGCCCGGATATTGGCGGCTGGTATGGTTGTGCACCCAGGTGTGCGCCAGGCTGAAATTGAACGTGCCGAAGCTGCTCGTCGGCCAGCGATAGTGGGCCGCGACGTCGACGCCGGTCGTCCGCTCGGTGGCGACGTTGATCGGATTGATGGTCACGGTGCTGATCGCGCCCGGATTGATCGTGGCGGTCAGCGGGTTGCGCTTCACGCGCGCCAGGGCGTCAACGCAGGTCGGCGAGGCGGCGCTGACGGGCGTGCCGGCCGAGGTCTTGCCGATCCGGCAGTCGGCCTCCTGGCGCAGAACGCTGTCCAGGCTCATGTCGAGCACCGCGTTGTCCAGCTCGACCCGGAAGTAGTCGACCGAAATGTCGAAGTTGCGAACGGGCGACCAGACCGCGCCGTAGTTCAGCGACTTCGACGTCTCGGGCTTCAGCTTGGCGTTGCCGAGGCGAACCTTGACCAGCCCCTCGTCGGCGTAGCTGCAGTCGCCGATGTCCTCGCCCGGCTCCTCGGTCCGGCAACGGTAGTAGTCGGTGCCGGACGGGTGGCTGATGCCCTCCTTGGCGAAGACATAGTGCAGGTCCGGCGCGCGGAAGCCGGTGCCGTAGGCGGCGCGCAGCAGCACGGTCTTCAGCGGCCGCCACTCCAGGCCGCCATTGTAGGTGAACTTGTCGATCGTGTTGCCGCCGTACTTGTAGCCGTCATAACGACCGGCGGTGGACAGCTCGAGGCTTCGCAGCAGCGGGACCCGGAACTCGTAGCCTACGCCCCAGCGATCGCGCGAGCCTGAACCGTCGGCGTCGCGCAGGCCGTAGTAGTAGTTGACGGTCGCCAGCGGATCGAGACCCAGCCGGTAGGACTGGTGGCCGTACTCGGCGACTGCGGCGAAGCCGACGGGGCCGGCCGGCAGGCGGAAGAGGTCGGCCTTGTTGACCTGGAACGACACGCCCTGCTGGCGCGCGATCGGTCGGTAGGTGGTGCGCGCCGTGATCGACTCGAACTCGGACGGGGTCAGGGGCGTATAGAGGCGCGTCGGATTGGCGTTGAAGATGGCGTAGCCACTATCGGCGTCAACGCCCCGTTGCGGACCCAGGAAGAAGGCGGTGGCCTTGGAGGTGACCACCTTGGGCCAGCTGATCGAGGACTTGTACTGGCTGAAATTATAGAAGGCCTCGTAGTCCCAGCCGCCGCCCAGAGCGCCCTTGACGCCCGGCGTAATGCTGAAGGTGCGCGAGACGTTCTTGATGAAGCCCTTGTTCAGTCCGCCCATTTCCTCCGGCGTGAAGTTGCGGTGCCAAAGGTCGAGCCCGCCGCTGAACTGGTTGTAGAAGATGCCGTCTTCGCTGCCGTTGGCGTCCTGGTACTCCCAGTTCAGGACGTCCTGGAACTGCCGGGTGCGGCTGTAGCCGGCCGAGATGTCGGCGAAGAAGGCCAGGGTGTCGCGCGGCGCGTAGTTCAGCGAGGCCACGACGTTGGCGCTCTTGCGCTCGCTGACGATCGTGCCGTAGCCGATCGAGCTGAAGCTGCCGCAGTAGTAGCCGGGGCCGTAGTCGTCGAGGGCGGGGTCATAGGCGCCCCAGCCGGGGCGGCTGGCGTATTCGACTGATCCGCCGTTGAGCTTCGACAGGGCCTTGCAGGTGTTGGCGCCCGGATCGACATAGACCTCTTCCGAAGGGTCCATGCGCAGGAAGTCGCGCCGTGCGATGGCCGTACGGCGGCTGGGGCTGTCCTTGGTGCTGTCCTGGATGTCGCGGTCATACGCCCAGATCGGACGCTGGTTGACGAACTCGCCGCCGATCACCAGGTCGAAGTCGCCCTTGGAGTAGCCGCTGGAGACGTTCACGCGCTGGCTGGCGCCGCCCCCCCGCTCGTAGCCGCCGAGAGTCACGTCGACCGTCGTCCCGTCGACCTTCTTCTTGAGGTTGAAGTTGACCACGCCCGAGATGGCGTCGGAGCCGTAGACGGCCGAGGCGCTGCCGCTAAGGACCTCGATCCGGTCGATCATGCCCAGCGGGATCGACGAGGTGTCGGTGAAGGCGCTCTTGCCGTTATAGGGCAGCGGAAAGTCCGCGATGCGGCGGCCATTGACCAGCACCAGCGTGTGATTGGGCCCCAGGCCGCGCAGGTCCACCTGCTGGGCCCCCGGCGTCCAGTCCATGCCGCTTGACGATTGTTGGGTCTGGGTCTCGCCGCCGTTCTGGGTCAAGGCGCGCATGACGTCCGGAACGCTGTTGAAGCCGGCGGCCTTGATGCTGTCGCTGGTGATCACGGTCACCGGCGCGGGGCCTTCCGTCGCGATGCGGGGGATGCGGGAGCCGGTGATCACCAGTGCTTCGACCGTGTCATCCCCCGTGGTCGCCGTGGTCTGGGCGCCGGCCTGGCCGACGATCATGAGCCCGGCCACCCCCGCCAGAGCGCTGGCGCGAAGAAGATGCGTCTTCATCGATATCCCCCTTTTTTGTTGCGCCGACAGCCCTCGCCTGAAGCCAGAACCTCGGCGCTGTTCCGAGATTGGGTCCATTTTGGGTTGCGACTTTCTCAGATTGAAAGTCGGAAAATACATTTTGTCAAAAATAATGGACATATTGCATCTGGCGTGCAGCAATTTGGTTTCGCGCCGTCGGGCTGAGCAATTTGACTTTTCCGGGCGTTGAAACGTGATGGTTCGCACCGTGAAACACGGAGCGCGGCTAGGCTGGTCTGAACGGAGGACGCCAGATGGTTCGATTTGCGGCGGCGGTGGCCATGGCGGCGTTGCTGGTGGGCGTCTCCAGTGCGAGCGCGGCCACGCCTGCGGGACCGGACGCCGTCGGACCGGGCTACGAGTACTACCGCATCGGCGACGTGAACGCCCCGACGCCCGGCAAGACGGGCCCGCTGCTGGGCCTGTTCGGCGGCGGGGACTGGCCGATTGACGCCTTCCGGATCTTCGTCAAGCAGTCAGGCGGCGGCCACATCGTCGTGCTGCGCGCGCGCGGCGGCCGCGAACTGCAGGACGAGATCTACAACGACGTGGGCGGCGTGGTGTCTGTCGAGACCCTGGTGATCCACGACGAGGACGCCGGCGAGGATCCGAAGCTGCTGGCGATCATTGCTCGGGCCGACGGCATCTTCTTTGGCGGCGGCGACCAGAGCAACTATGTCCGCGCCTGGAAGGGCACGGCCCTGAACAAGGCCCTGGACGCCCACGTCAAGGCCGGCAAGCCGATCGGCGGCACCAGCGCGGGGTTGGCGGTGCTGGGCGGCTATGTCTACGGATGTCTGGACTCGATCAGCCTGACCTCGCCGGACGCCTTGAAGAATCCGACTGGCCCCAGCGTCACGCTGGTGCGCGATTTCCTGCACCTGCCGTACCTGTCCAAGGTCATCACGGACACCCACTTCGACAAGCGCGACCGTCAGGGGCGGCTTGTCACCTTCGTCGGACGACTGATCCAGGAAGAGAACGACACCGCCATCACCGGTCTGGGCGTGGACGAGGCCGGCGCGATGTTGATCGATGGGCAGGGGATCGGTCGCTACTACGGCCCCGGTCATGCCTGGCTGGTGCGGCCGCTGAAGAAGCCCGCAACCATCATCGCCGGCCAGCCTCTGACCTATGGGTCGTTCCCGATCGTCGGGCTGGGACCGGACAGCACGCTCGATTTCAAGACCTTCCAGGTCACCAAGCCCGACTTCACGATCACCGCGCGGGTGGACAAGGGAACCCTGATCCGCAGTGATCGATAGCCCGGCCGCTCTTCAGACCAAGATGATGATGACACTCCCAACCCTTCTCCGCCTGACTCTTCTCGCGCTCTGCGGCCTGGCCGTCTCGACGCCGACCCTGGCCGCGTCGGCGGGCGAGGCCAAATGGTCGCTCGCCGTGCATGGCGGCGCCGGGGTCCTCGAACGCGGGGAACTGACGCCCGAGAAGGACAAGGCGTTCCGCGCGGGTCTGGACGCGGCGCTCGATGCGGGCGCGCGGATCCTGAAGGCCGGCGGCTCCAGTCTGGACGCCGTCGAGGCCGCTGTTCGGGTTCTGGAGGACAACCCCCTGTTCAACGCCGGCAAGGGCGCGGTCTTCACGGCCGAGGGGCGTAACGAGTTGGATGCGGCGATCATGGACGGCGCGACCCTGAAGGCCGGCGCGGTGGCCGGCGTCACGCGCACGCGCAATCCGATCAGCCTGGCGCGCGCGGTCATGGAGAAGTCGCCTCACGTCCTGCTGGCGCGCGAAGGCGCGGACCAGTTCTCCAAAGAGATGGGCCTGGAACAGGCGCCGCCCGCGTATTTCTACACCGAGGAGCGTTGGAAACAGTTGCTGGCCTGGCGGAAGGATCACCGCGCCATGCTGGATCCCACCCACCTCTTCGGCACGGTCGGGGCGGTGGCTCTCGATCAGAAGGGCCATGTCGCAGCCGCCACCTCGACGGGCGGCATGACTGGCAAGCGCTGGGCTCGGATCGGCGACAGCCCGATCATCGGCGCGGGAACCTACGCGCGCGACGGGGTCTGCGCCGTCTCGGCCACCGGCTCGGGCGAGTACTTCATCCGGGAGAGCGCTGCGCGCCAGGTTTGCGATCGTCTGGCCTGGAAGGGCGAGACCGTTCAACAGGCCGCAGACGGCACGATGGCGGCGATTACCAAGATCGGCGGCGACGGCGGCCTGATCGCGATCGACGGTGAAGGACGCGCGGCGTTCGGCATGAACGATCTAGGCATGTATCGTGGCGCGATTTCCTCGGCGGCGCCGACGCCGCGCACGGCGATCTACGCCGACGAGCCTTCACCGCGTTGATCCGAAGCGCCGAGCAGGGGGACAGAAGGCGTGACGAAATCAGATGACCGAGCGCTGAGCGATCTGGATCGCCGTCTGCTGGCGATGCTGCGCGAGGACTCGCGCCAGCCCGTGACCAAGCTGGCCGGCGACCTCGGTCTGTCGCGCGCCAATGTCTATGCCCGGCTGAGCCGGCTGGAGGAGCTCGGGGTCATCGGCGGCTACACCGTGCGGCTTGGCGAGTCCTACGACCGACGGCTTATCCGCGCCCAGGTGATGATCAAGGCCCAGCTGAAGCACGCCAAGACCATCGAGGAGTCGCTGGCGGCCATCGCCGAGCTCTCGGCGCTTCACGCGATCAGCGGCGAGTACGACCTGATCGCGGTGGTCGAGGCCGAGACCGTCGGCGAACTCAATACGCTGATCGATCGGATCGGAGAGATCGAGGGCATCGAGCGAACGACGTCGTCGATCCTGCTGGCGACGAAAGTGCTGCGATAAGCGCTCTTGGCGGGCGTTTCTCTCGCGTGGCCCGGACAAGTCGGCGGTTTCCGGGGAGCAAGCCGGCCTAATCTGCCGTGTGAGCTTGAGCGGAGAAACAGGGTGAGCCTCCAGCGGATCCATACTGGGCCCGGATTTCTGGGCGTCGAGGCCGACGCGGGGCGTGGCGAGGCGTGGCCGCGCGCTCATGTCATGCTGCGGGTGGCGCGGCGCGACATGGCGCGAACCGAGCTTGCGCTCTCCCAGATCGACGGCGTCACCGCCCTGCATCAGATTTCGGGTGACTATGATCTGGTTGCGGTGGTTGAGGCCTCGCAAGCTGAGCGGCTGGACGCGCTGATCGCCAGAATCGAGGGGCTCAGCGGCGTCAGCGCCTCCGTGGCCTCGCGCCTGCTGCCCTCCGCCCGCCTTTCCGCCAGCCGGTCGTTCGCGGCCTGAAGATTCGCCGCGCCGACAAGCGCGCCATACGAGAGCCTGCCGTGGATTTTCCCTATCCGTGCCTGATGTTCCTCGCCGACGTCGATCGCGTCAGCGCCAAGACCGCTTTGGGCGTAGCCTATTGGCGGCCCGACGCCTGTGTCGGCCAGCTTCGGCTGGAGGGGTGCGAGGTCGATCTGGGCCTGGCCGACATGACGCCCGGTGCGGCCAAGGCCGCCGGCGCGCGCTCGCTGCTTATCGGCGTGGCCAATGCGGGCGGCTTCATTCCGCCGCACTGGGAAGCCGTCCTGATCGAGGCGCTGGACGCTGGCCTGGACCTGGTTTCGGGACTTCACACGCGCCTGGCCAGCCTGCCCCGCGTGCGCGAGGCCGCCGAGCGTCTGGGGCGACGGCTGTTCGAAGCGCGCGAGCCTGATCCGCGCTTCATCGTGGTGGGCGAGGGCGTCAAGCGCGCGGGCCAGCGCCTGCTGACGGTCGGCACCGACTGCGCCGTCGGCAAGATGTACGCGGCCCTTGCCGTCACCCGGGAACTCAAGGCGCGGGGCGTCAGCGCCGATTTCCGCGCCACCGGCCAGACCGGGATCTTCATCGCCGGCTCGGGCGCGCCGATCGACGCCATCGTCTCCGACTTCGTGGCCGGCGCGGCCGAGGTCCTCAGTCCGGCGGCTCCAGAGGATCATTGGGATATCATCGAGGGGCAGGGCTCGCTGTTCCATCCCGCCTATGCGGGGGTGTCACTGGGCCTGCTGCACGGCAGCCAGCCGGACGCCCTGATCGTCTGTCATGACGCCACCCGGGCGGCCATCGACGGGCTGGAGTCATTTCCGACCCCCAGCCTGGCTGAAGCGATCGATCTCAACCTGCGTCACGCCCGGCTGACCAATCCGGCGGCGCGGGTCGTGGGCGTCTGCGTCAACACCTCGCGTCTGTCGCCCGAGGTCGCCGCCGACTATCTGCGCGATGTCGCCGCCGAGCTGGGGATTCCGTGCTGCGATCCGGTGCGCACCGGCGTGGCGGCGATCGTCGACGTCCTGGCGCCGCAAGCGGCGCGGAGAGGCGCGGCCTGATGCGGCTGACCGCGCGGTCGCGGGTTCACGAGCTCATCGAACCCTTCGTCATCGCCCGCAAGGCCTATACCGAGGCCGTGGTCGTCGAGGTCGAGATCGAGGCGGACGGCGCGGTCGGGCGCGGCGAGGCGGCGGGCGTCGACTATCGCGGCGACACGCCGGACCGCATGCTGGAGCAGCTCAGCGACCTTCGTGAGCACCTGGATCGTGGCGAGGTGCTGGACCGCGTGGGCCTTACGGCCCTGCTGCCGCCTGGCGGCGCGCGGAACGCCGTGGACTGCGCCCTTTGGGACCTGGAAGCCAAGCGGTCGGGCGTGTCGGCGGCGGTCCGTGCGGACCTGGCGCCGCTGCGCGCGATCGAGACCTTCGTCACCCTGGGCATGGACTCGCCTGCGGCGATGGGCGCCAAGGCCGGTCGGTGGGCCGAGCGCTACGGGGCGTTGAAGGTCAAGCTGGGCGACCGCCACGACATGGCGCGTCTGGAGGCGATCCGCGCGGCCGCGCCGCGCGCGCGCCTGATCGCCGACGCCAACCAGGGCTGGACCCTGGCGCAGTTGAACGATCGCGCGCCGCGCATGGCGGCGCTTGGGGTGGAGCTGCTGGAGCAGCCGCTGCCAGTCGGGCGCGACGACGAGCTCTTCGACTATCGTGGGGCCGTGCCGCTGTGCGCGGACGAGTCGTTTGATGACCGCGCGGATCTCGACCGGGTGGTGGGGCGCTACGCGTTCTGCAACATCAAGCTCGACAAGGCCGGCGGGCTGACCGAGGCGCTGGCCTTGGCCGAGGCGGCGCGCGGGCGGGGATTGCGGCTGATGGTCGGCTGCATGGAGGGCACGTCGCTGGGGATCGCGCCAGCGCTGCTGCTGGCCCAGGGTTGCGAGATTATCGACCTGGATTGCCCGATGCAGCTGGTTCGTGATGTCGACGGCGGCTTCGGCTATCAGGACGGCTGGCTGAGGCCGAACGGTCCCGATCTCTGGGGATAGGCCCTCAGGCCTCCAGGTCCTGGCTTGTGGCCAGAAGCACCGGCAGATCAAGGTCGCCGTCGCCCTTGAGGGTCTTGGTGACCGGCAGGGTCACGTAGTCGAATGAGACGTTCAGCGTGTCGAGCATGCGCTCCATGATCGCTTGGTAGTGCTCGATGCTGAAGGCGGCGATCGTGACCAGATAGTCGACGTCGCCCAGCACCGCCTGACAGCCGATGACGTTGGGCAGACCGACGATCCCGGCCTCGAACGTCCTGGCCTTGGCGTAGGAGTAGTCGGTCAGCTTGACCTGCACGATGAAGGTCGAGAGCTTGGCCAGCCGCCCCAAGTCGACCTCGGCGTGATAGCCGCGGATGATCCTCGACTTCTCCAGCCGCTTCATCCGCTCCCAGCAGCGCGACGCCGACAGTCCGACCAGCTCGCCCATCGCGGCCTTGGTGACCCGGCCCTCGCGCTGCAGCAGGGCCAGGATCTTGATGTCGATCCGGTCGAGGTCCTTGCGCTGATCGCTCATGAGCCTTCCTTGTTACTCGCCGATCTACGCTTAGCGCGACCGGGGCGGCAAAGGTAAGCGCCCGCGCCAGCTTACGGGAAGGCTCCTCGCGTCCGGAGCCCTCGAAACGGCGGAAACCCTCGCGAACGCGCGCTAGAGTCCGACGGGTGCAACAACGGGTGGGCGCATGAGACTGTCCCTTTTCGGTTCGACCCTGGGCCTCGTTTGCCTGCTCGGGTCGAGCGCCCTGGCCTCGACGCTGATCGTCCGCGCCAAGGTGGTGGACGGGTCGGGCGCGCCGGCGCGCGCCGTCAGCGTCCGGATCGACAAGGACCGCATCGTCGCGGTCGGCAAGCTCAAGCCCAAGCCGGGCGAGGCGGTCGTCGACGCCAAGGGGCTGACCCTGGCGCCGGGCTTCATCGACGCGCACAGCCACCATGACCGGCAGGCCGAGGCGACGCCGGACATGGCGATGCTGACCGCCCAGGGCGTGACCACCATCGTGGTGGGACAGGACGGTTTTTCCGCCCTGCCGCTGAAGGCCTATTTCGACCAGCTGGCGACCGCGCCCCTGTCCGTCAATGTCGCCTCCTACACCGGCCACGGCAGCCTTCGCGCCCGGACCATGGGCCAGGACTACAAGCGCGCGGCGACGTCGGCCGAGATGGCGGCCATGAACGCCGACCTGACCCAGGACATGCGCGCCGGTTCGCTGGGGCTGTCCACCGGCCTGGAATACGATCCCGGAATCTACGGTCCGCCAGAGGAGGTGGTGGCCCTGGCCAGAACGGCGGCCGCTGGCGGCGGGCGCTACATCAGCCACCTGCGCAGCGAGGACGTGAAACTGGATGCGGCGATCGACGAGATCATCGCGATCGGTCGCGAAACCAAGGCGCCGGTTCAGATCTCCCACCTGAAGATCGGCATCGTCGACCGCTGGGGCGAAGCGCCCAAGATCCTCGCCAAGCTGGACGCCGCGCGCGCTCAGGGCGTCAACATCACCGCCGACGTCTATCCCTACAGCTATTGGCAGAGCAATCTGTCGGTCCTGTTGCCGGAGCGGAACTTCGAAGACCGAGCCGCCGCGCGGTTCGCCCTGACCAAGCTGACCACGCCGGATGGCCTGCGCATCGCGGTTTTCGCGCCGGATCCTTCCCTGGTGGGCAAGACCATCGCCCAGATCGCGGCCGAGCGCGGGGCCGATCCGGTCGAAACCTATCTGACCCTGACTCGCCAGTCGGAGGCCTATATGGCCGCGCATCTGGACCTCGAGCGCGCGGACGCCGTGATCGGCTCCGCCATGTCCGAGGCCGACATCGCAGCGTTCGTCGCCTGGAAGCATTCCGTGATCTGCTCGGACGGCATGACCCACGGCCTGCATCCGCGCGGGTTCGGCGCCTTCGCCAAGGTTCTGCGGCTCTATGTGCGGGAGCAGCGTCTGCTGACCCTGGAGCAGGCGGTCCACAAGATGTCCGCCCAGACGGCCGCCCAGCTCGGCATCGCCGAACGCGGAACCATCGCGCCGGGCTTTCACGCCGATCTCGTACTGTTCGATCCCGCGAAGATCGCCGACCGGTCGGACGTCGACCACCCCAACGCCCTGGCGACGGGGGTCAGCACGGTCTGGGTCAACGGCGCCGTCGTCTTCGACAACGGCGCCTCGACTACCGCGCGGCCTGGCCAGGTCGTTCGGCGCGCCGGATGGCGGTCGGACGGTTAGGCCGCTTCCGTCATCTTGAAGATGCCCTGAGCGTTGCCGCTGTCGAAGCGCAGGTCCAGCCGCTCGACGCCGTGTTCGTCGACGAACCGATCGCGGCTGATGAACTCGTGGAAAGAGCCCGGCACGATTCGGCTTTCCTCGCCCGCGTCGGTGACGAAGACGCGCTTGACCGGCTGAGCCCTGAAGGCGGTCTGGCGCACGCGGCCCGAACCGGAAATTTCGACGGCGTCCTTGATCGGCCGGCCCAGGGCCTTTTGGGCGTCCGACACCGCCTGGACGTCGGGGACGCGATCGGTGGCGTGATTGAAGGCCTGGCCCTCGGTGGCGATCCAGGCGGCCTCGGCCGATTCCGCCTTCAGCGCCTCGTAGTGCTCCAGCCGCAGCGGACCGTGGGTGCGGGCGAAGGCGGCGATCACTTCGGGAAGAGCGGCGCGCGCCTGATCCAGATCGCACGCGCCCGTGGCCGAGAAAGCCTCCAGGGCCGCCCTGGCCGCCGGGCCGAGCGGATCGGTCGATGCGTCGAACACGGCGTGGGCGATGACCTGGAAGGCCGGCGAGAAGCGTTGGACATGCAGCTCGCTGACGAAGAACTGCGGGATCGCTTCGGGCAGGTCGAGGTGAGCGTAGGCCCGGCCGGTCATCTTCAGCCGATCCAGCGGATAGACGTCCGCCACGGCGTAGCCGAGGGGCGTCAGGAGACGGGCGAAGGCCAGGTGTCCGCCGGGCAGGGCGCCCGTCGGGCCGTCGCCGAAGTCGATGGTGCGCAGAGCGCCGTGGTCGAACAGGACGCGATGGCCTGCGGCCCGTCGCTCGGTCACATAGGCCGCGCCCAGCGGCACGCGGTTCATCACATCATGAAACAACGTCGCGTTCAGGGCCATGGCGAACACCCCACGCGAGACCGGTCCGTCGGTCTCCGAAGCCAGGACGGGCGCGATCTCCAGGACGTCCAGGATGGTGGCGGCCGCCGTCTGGCCCAGGACCGAGGCGACGAGGGTGGAAAGGTGCGACATGTCGGCGGGCCTCAGACGTCGAAGGTGACGCCCTGCGCCAGCGGCAGGGTGGTCCCATAGTTGATGGTGTTGGTGGCGCGGCGCATGTAGGCCTTCCAGCTGTCGGAGCCGGCCTCGCGGCCGCCCCCCGTTTCCTTCTCGCCGCCGAACGCGCCGCCGATCTCGGCGCCCGAGGGACCGATATTGACGTTCGCGATGCCGCAGTCGCTGCCTTCGCTCGACACGAACCGCTCGGCCTCGCGGACGTTCAGCGTGAAGATCGACGACGACAGGCCCTGGGCCACGTCGTTCTGGGCGGCGATGGCTTCGTCCAGTTCGCTGTAGCGCATGACATAGAGGATCGGCGCGAACGTCTCGTGCCGGACGATCTCGGCCTGGTGATCGATCTCGACCAGAGCCGGCGCGGCGTAGAAGGCGTCCGGTCCGGCAATGTCGACGCGGGCGCCGCCGGTGATTGCGCCGCCGGCCGCGCGAGCCTGTTCGAGCGCGTCTTGCATGGCGTCGAACGCAGCCTTGTCGACCAAAGGCCCGACCAACACGCCGCCAGCGCGCGGGTCGCCGACGGGCACGCTGGCATAGGCGGCCTTCAAGCGGGGAACGAAGGCGTCATACACGCTGTCATGCACGAACAGTCGACGCAGGGTGGTGCAGCGCTGACCGGCCGTGCCCATGGCCGCAAACGCCACGCCGCGAAGCGTCAGGTCCAGGTCCGCCGACGGCGCGACGATGGCGGCGTTGTTGCCGCCCAGCTCCAGCAGGGCGCGGGCGAAGCGGGCGGCCAGACGCGGACCGACCTGCCGCCCCATGGCGGTCGAGCCCGTGGCTGAGACCAGCGGAACCTTGGGGTGATCGACCAGGGCCTCGCCCACGGCGCGGCCGCCGATCAGCAGAGAAGACAGCCCGTCGGGGGCGTCCGGACCGAACTTGGCGCGGGCCTTCTCGAACAGGGCCTGGACGGCCAGGGCCGTCAGCGGGGTCTTTTCCGAAGGTTTCCAGACCACGGCGTCGCCACAGACGAAGGCCAGGGCCGCGTTCCACGACCACACCGCGACCGGGAAATTGAAGGCGCTGATCACGCCGACGACGCCCAGCGGGTGCCAGGTCTCCATCATTCGGTGCGACGGACGCTCGGTGGCCAGGGTCAGGCCGAACAGCTGGCGCGACAGGCCCGTGGCGTAGTCGCAGATGTCGATCATCTCCTGCACCTCGCCCAGGCCCTCGGACGTGACCTTGCCGGCTTCCAGGGTGACGAGGGCGGCCAGGTTGTCCTTGGCCGCGCGCAGTTCTTCGCCCAGCAGGCGGACCAGCTCGCCCCGGCGCGGGGCGGGGACCTTTCGCCAAGCCAGGAAGGCCTGATGGGCCGTCTCGATGACCTGCGCGGCCTCGCCGGCGCTATGCTCGCGCAGACGCGCCAGCACCTCGCCGGTGACCGGCGAGCGAGCGGCCAGGGCGCCGCCGTCCAGGGCGGCGGGGTCGACGCCCAGACGCGTCAGCAGGGCGCGGGCGTCGGCGATGGCGGAAGGCAAGGTGGTCATCGGCAGTCCTGGCTAGGCGAAAGGCGAGAAGGATCGGGCGTCAGTCGGACACTGGCCGACCCACGCCCGAACACGGCGGCGACGGAGGCGGCATAGTCCCGCGCGACGCGCGGCGTGAAGCGGTCATAAGCGTCCTGAACGGCGCGTCCAAGGCCATGCTCGCCGCTGAAGCTGGCGGAGAACCCCTCGATGGCGAGACCAAGGACCGCCTCTCGCAGGGCCACACGGCGCTCGGGGTCGGCGGGACCCACGAGGTTGAAGTGGATTCCGCCGTCGGCGATGTGGCCGAAGTCGCAAAGGACGTAGTCGGGGAAATCGGCGGCCAGCATCGCCAGGGCCTCGGTCCGGAAGCGCGCCAGGTCGCGGCGACGGAAGCTGAGGTCGAAACCCAGCACCGGCCCGCTGGCCCGCAGACCTTCCGACAGCGCATGGCGCAGCGCCCACATCCTGGCCGTCGGGCCAAACAGGGCGTCGGCCAGCGGAGCGTCGTCGCGGTCCAGCAACTGGCCGGCGATCTGCTGCAACGTATCGTCCAGGCTGGCCTCGCCGTCGTGGGGCGACCAGGACCGGGTCAGCTCCACCAGCACCGCATAGTCGGGAACGCCGCCCGAGAACGGATTGGTCAGGGACGGCACGTGGGCGATGGCTCGCTCCATCGCCGCCCGCGACATGCCCTCGAACGCGGTCAGCATGGCGCCGGCCTCGGCCTCGAAGGCGCACAACAGCGGCAGCACCGCATCCAGATCCCGCGGGATCAGTAGCGCCGCAGCGGTCTGGCGGGGCCGGTGGTGAACCTCGACGGTGACCCGGGTGATGACGCCGAACGCGCCGCAGCCGCCGACGAACAGCTGCCGCAGCGCGAGCGCGGCGTTGTCCTTGCGCAGGCCGTGCGACAAGGTAAGCACCGTGCCTTGGGCGTCAGGCAGCACCACCTCCAGCCCCAGCACGTGACGGCGCATGTCGCCATAGCGCAGGAACCGGGCGCCGCCGGTGTTGGTGGCGGCCATGCCGCCCAGGCTGGGATCGGCCCCCAGGTCGATGGGCAGGAACAGGCCGTGGGGCTCCAGCGCCGCGTTCAGGGTCGACAGGCGCACGCCGGCTCCCACCGTCACCGTGCGGTCGTTCGGGTCGATCTCCAACGGCGCGGTCAGGCGATCTAGAGACAGCACCAGCTGGTCGCCGCTGGCGTCCGGCGTCGACCCTTCGGCCAGCCCGGTATTGGCGCCCTGCGGTACGTAGGCCAGGCCCTCGCGCGCGCAGTAGCCGAGCACAGCCGACACCTCTGCAGTGGTCGCCGGTCTCACGACGGCCGCCGCCAGGCCCTTGGCATAGCGCGCGGGCGTCTCATAGGCGGCGCGATCGGCCGCCGCCGACACGAGCCCGGCGGGACCGACCAGCGCTTCGAGCGCGGTCAGGTGGCGAGCGGCCAGCACGTCAGGCGGCGAGGTCGACGGCCGACGAGGGGGCGTAGAGCCGCCCGAAACGGTTGGCCAGAACATCGGCCAGCGCCACGTCCTCCTGGCGCACGAAGCCGGCGGTGGGCAGCTTGCCCTCGGCCAGCAGGTCCAGAACCGTGCAGATGCCGGCCGCCGTGGTGAGTTGGATCGCGCTACGCGGCCGGCCGCCGATCTCGGCGCCGTAGATCTTCTGGGCGTAGGTCTCCTGCATCAGCCGCCCGCCGCGCAGGCCGCTGACGCTGACGAACACGATGACCACGTCCTGCAAGGTGGCGGGCAGGGCGTTCTCCAGGATGTCCTTCAGGACCGAGCGCCGTTCGCGAAGGCGAAGATCGTGCAGCAGCGCCTTCATCAGGGCCGCGTGACCGGGGTAGCGGATCGTCCGGTAAGAGAGGTTGCGGACCTTGCCGTCGAGGGTCTCGCACAGCGTGCCCAGCCCGCCGGAGGTGTTGAAGGCCTCGTACAGCACGCCGTCCAGGGCGAATTCCTCCCGGTCTTCCAGCGGCTGGGTCTCACGGCGCACCCCGCCGACGATGGCTTCGCAAGGCTCGCAGTATTCGTTGATCAGACCGTCGGTCGACCAGGTCAGATTATAGTTCAGCGCGTTCGACGGAAACTTCGGCAAGGCGCCCACGCCCATGCGCACGTCATGCAGTTCATCGAAGCGCTGGGCCAGATCGTAGGCCGCGATGCCGATGAAGCCCGGCGCCAGGCCGCACTGCGGGACGAAGGCGCTGCCGGCGGTCTTCGCCATCGCCTTGACCGCCCGCGTGCTCGCCACGTCCTCGGTCAGGTCAAGGTAGTGGGCGCCGGCGGTGTTGGCCGCGCGGGCGATGGCCACGGTCAGGTGGAAGGGCGCGGCGCTCAGCACCGCGAACTTGCCGGTCAGCAGGCGATCCAATGCGGCTTCGTCGGTGATGTCGACCTGGGCCTTGTTCACCGGCGCGGTGGTTTCCAGGCGTTCCAGCGTCTGGGCGCTGGCGTCGGCGACCGTCACGGCGTAGTCGCCGCAACCAGCCAGCATCTCGGCGATCATCGACCCGATCTTGCCGCCCCCGACAACCACGACCTCTTTCATGCGCCCGCTCTCCCTTGAAAGACGAGGACGCATGATGCGGGCGACGCGGACGAATTATAGTGGCGAGACCGTCGAAATGATGTGAAATTTTCGGCGAAACGAAGGAATGACTTTACGAAATGACGATCGACATGGTCGACCAGAAACTGCTCGACGCCCTGCGCGAGAACGGACGGGCCTCGACCGCTGACCTGGCGCGCCGGGTGGGACGATCGCGCACGACGGTGCAGAGTCGGATCGAACGCCTGGAACGCGACGGAGTGATCGTGGGCTATGCGGTCCGGCTGGCTGCGGACCACGCGCACGGCGCCGTGCGCGCCCAGGTGATGATCAAGGTCGCGCCGAAGGAAAGCCGCGCGGTGGAGGCGGCCCTGCGCGCCATTCCCGAGGTGCGGGTTCTGCATTCGGTTAGCGGCGACTTCGACATGATCGCGGTGGCCGCCACGGCCTCGGTCGCCCGGATGGACGAGGTGATCGACAGCATCGGCCATTTGCCCGGCGTCGAGCGCACGACCTCGTCAATCATCCTGTCCACCAAGTTCGACCGGTAGGCCGCGCACCGCCGAGGGGGCGCGGCGCATCAGGCTTGTCTCAATAGTCGGCGAGGCGGGGTCGCTCGCCGGTCTCGGTCCAATGCCGCAGAGCGCGCCATCCGGTCTGAATCTGATCGGCGGTAAAGCCGCAATGGTCATAGCCCTTGCCGCCCAGGGGCAGCGGCGACTGGACGGCCGGGACCGCCATCTGCAGCAGCTTGGCGGTGTTGCCCGCCGCCGCGACGATGCGGCTCAGGCCCTCGGCCTGGGCGTAGGGCACCAGCGAGTCGATGCGATTGTGGATACTCACCAGCGGCGTCTGGAACCGGCCGGTCGCTTGACGCCAGCGGCGGGCCTCCGCGACAGCTTCGGGATCGGCGCCGAAGCGCTGGACCTTGCGATTGAACGCCTCGATCTCGGCGGGGGTCATTTCGTTGCTGCGATAGACCTTGTCGCGATTGCCATAGATCTGGCCGCCAAAGGTCGCGCGCATGTCGTCGGCGCCGAACCCCAGCGTCACGAGCGGATAGAAGAAGGCGGCCTTGTCCGGTTCGAAGCCGCCGATCGAGGCGATCTGGCGAATGATCCGCGCTTCTGGGCCGTCCGGCGCCTTTTCCGCCGCCATGAACAGGGCGACGACGGGCGCTACCAGCGTCATGACCTGCGCGCGCATGAAAGCGTCCTGATCCTGCCCCGGCGCGGCGACGATGGGCAAGGCCGAACGTGTGGCGTCCTGCACGCCGGGCAGGGCGTAGGGCGTGCCCGCGGTCAGCTGATTGTAGGCCAGACGCAGATCGGTCAGCTGGCCGATCTCCCGCTCCCAGCCGTCGGTGACGCCGCATTGGGCCAGGGCCCCGGCGAAGGCGCGCGGCTGCTGCTCGATCAGCGCCATGACAATATTGCCGCCCATGGAAGACCCGCTGACATAGATCTTCTTCGCCCCCAGGGACGCCAGGAAGTTTCGCAGCCGCAACGTGTTCGTCGCGCCGGTCTTCACGCCCATGCCGGCCTTGTCATAGGCGCTGAGGCCTGCGGCCAGGCCGTCCTGATAGGCGAAGCGCATGATCCCGCTGCCGCCGGCGCCGGCGGACAGCGGGTCTTCGGCCACGTCCACCGGCGTTCCGGGGAGGGTGTAGCCGTGCGCGAAGACCAGGGCGTCACCTTCCAACCGGCCGGGATGGCCACGGCGAACTGGCGGCCCTCAAGCTTGCCGCCCAGGACCATGCCCCCTCCGGGCGCGGGGCGGGACGTGCTGTCGGTGACGCCGAGCGCCCGCGCCCTCTGCAGCAGGGCGGCCTGTTCGGGCGAGGGCTCGAAGGCCGAGGCCTTTTCCTGCGCACGAGAGGCCAATGGCGTCACCGCCAGGACCGCGCCCAGCGCGACGGCGCAGGTCAGGCTTCCCCAGCCGGAAAGGGTTTTGTGCATGATGGTCTCCCCCACGATGTTTTTCCTTATGATCTGGTGAGTTCGCGCCAGGCGAGTTCCGCGATGGCGGCGTCCTGAGCGCCCAGGCCTGTCAGGTCGGCGATCGCCGTCGCCTCGGGCGGGAGCTTGGGCGGGTCGCCCGCGCCCAACACCTCGCCGATCTCGACCATTCGGGGCGCTGGCGTCACATGGGCGCTGTCGCCGCAGGCGGCGCATTGCGCCCGAGAATCCACGAGCAAGAGGTCGACCGCGCCGACGAGTTCCGGCGCGAGCTCGCGTTTGCCGGCGGAGTCCGCGCCGACGGCGATGATCCGAAGCCCCGGCCTCAGGACCTCCAGCCCCAGAAGCGGGGATCGCGCCGGCGTCGTGGTGACGATCAGGTCGGCGTCCCGGCACAGGACCGCCAAGTCATCGACGGCCGTGGCCGCGACGCCCTCCGTCGACAGCGTTTGGGCCAGGGCGGCTGCTTTCTGCGCGTCGCGGGCCCAGATCGCGACGGCTTCGACGCCAAGCGCGCGGGCGATCCAGCGCGCCTGCAAAGCGGCCTGGGTTCCGGCGCCGACGACGCCGAGACGGCGGGGATGGCTCGGCGCGATCAGCTTGGCGGCGATGGCGCCGGCGATGGCGGTTCTGAGATCCGTCAGCGCGCCTTCATCGGACAGGACGCCGAGGGGAACGCCGGTATGACCGTCGAACACGACCATCAGGCCGGTGCTCGACGGCAGGTTCCGGCGAGGATTGTCGTAAAAGCTGCTGGCGACCTTGACCGCGAACAGGGGCCTGCCATCGACGTGCGCGCCTTTGACATGGACATCGCCGGGCGGCTGGTCGAACCGCAGATGGCCGGTGGCGATCGCCTGGACCTTGCCGCTGGAATGATCCTGGAACGCCCGGCTGATGGCCGCGATCGCCTGTTCGGGGTCGATGGCCGATAGGATGGCGTCCTTGCCGAACCACTTCACGCTGGAGCGGAGTTCTGTCGGAGGGCGCTGAGCTCGTTATAGATCGTGGCGCGGCTGACACCGAGGATCCGGGCGACATAGGCGGGCGCGCGGCGCGCCTCGAAGGCGCCCATGGCCTGCAGGCCTTCGATCAGCTCGCGTCGGCCGGCGCGGTCGATGTCCGAGATACGCAGCTTCCGATCGGCGCACCATTGGGTCACGAAGCCATTGATCCGTTCGTGCCAGTCGTGGACGAACAGCGCGCGCACGTTCTCGTCTCGCGGCGGCGATCCGAGAAAGCCGTCCAGGGCGCGTCGGACCTGGTCGAAGGCGGAGACGTCGATGTTGATGCATAAGAGGCCGATCGCCGTGTCGCCTTCCCGCAGGACGATCGAGATCGACTTCATGCGCCGGCCGTCCCAATTGGTCTTCTCGTAAGGCCCGATCAGGTGCTGATCGGCGCCGAACCGCACGTCGTCCAGTTGAGAGGGGTCTCCGGGCGCGCGGCGAGACATGGGATTGGCGATGTGGGCCACCGACTCGCTGGCCAGGTCGTGCACGACCACCTCGACGAAGGGGGCGAACAGCGCCGCGATACCCTGCGCCACTGCGAAATGCGGCTCCAGCGAGGGCGTCCAGGCCTGATGGTCGGGAAGGTCTTGCATGGCGCTCGCTGGAGATTTGACGATTTGTCTAATTTAGAACTAGCATGGCGAGACTTGGGGCGCAACGGGGCGCGCCGGCGCGAAGATGGGATCGACCGTGACAAACGCCCGCCCGCCGTTGGCCAAGACCGGCGATCCATCTCGGCTGGCGAGGATGGCGGACGACGCGCGCGAGGCTGAACGTCGGCTGCGCGCCCGAACGCCGCCAAGCCCTCTCGTGCACAGCCGCGCCCTGTCGCGCGTCTATGGCTGCGAGGTTTTCCTCAAGTGCGAGCACCTGCTGCCGACGGGCTCGTTCAAGTTCCGGGGCGCGTTCAACAAGCTGTCACGCCTGCCCCCCGAGAGTCGAGCGCGGGGCGTGATCGCGGCGTCGACCGGTAATCACGGCCTGGCCGTGGCGACGGCGGGCCGGGAGATGCGGATTCCGGTGACGGTGCATGCGCCCAGGCTTGCCTCACGCGCCAAGCTGGACGCCATGGTCGATCAAGGCGCTGAGGTCATCCTGCACGCGGGCGAGCCGCTGGTCGCTGAGCAGGCGGCCAGAGCGGCGGCCGCGCGCGAGGGCCGACCCTATGTTTCGCCCTACAACGATCTTGAGGTGATCGCGGGTCAGGGATCGCTGGGCGTGGAGCTGGCCCATCAGGCCGAGCGTCTCGACGCAGTGGTCGTGTCCGTAGGCGGCGGTGGTCTTCTCGCGGGGGTCGGGGCGGCTTTGAAGGCCATGCGGCCGGAGACCCGGCTGGTCGGCGCCTGGCCCGTCAACGCGCCCAGCCTGTTACGGTCGATCGAGCACGGTCGGGCGGTCAGCGTCGAGGAGTCGCCCACCCTGTCTGACGCCACCGCAGGCGGCGTTGAGCCCGGCGCGGTCACCATAGATCTGGCGTCCGACCTGGCGCCCCTGTGCGTGGAGGTGGAGGAAGCCAGGATCGCCGCCGCCATGCGCCGACTGGCCGAACACGAGCATTGGATGGTGGAGGGGGCGGCGGGCCTGGCCCTGGCGGGACTGGAGGCCTGCGCGGACCGGTTCGCCGGCGGCAGCGTCGCGGTCGTGCTCTGCGGCCGGAACATCACTCTGGAGCGTTTTCTCGGCGCGATGAGCCACCCAGACTTATGAGGCGAAAAGGCTGAAGAGACGAAAAAGGCCCGGTGTTTCCACCGGGCCTTCCGTCGTTCTGGGCGAAGGCTTGGCTTACGCCGCGGCCTTGGCCTTGGCGCCGAAGCGGCCGTAGAAGGTCTCGCCCTTCTCGGCCATCTCGCGCAGCAGGGCCGGCGGCGCGAACCGCTTGCCGTACTTCTGGGCGAGGCCGTCGCAGGTTTCGACGAAGGCCTTGGCGCCGACGGCGTCGATCAGGCTGATCGGACCGCCGGTCCAGGGCGCGAAGCCCCAGCCCAGGATCGCGCCGACATCGGCTTCGCGCGGATCGGTGATCACGCCTTCCTCGAAGCAACGCGCGGCCTCGACGGCCTGGCGGTACAGCAGGCGCGTGCGGATCTCCTGGATCAGCGCCTGGTCGGCTTCGGCGATCGTCACCGGCGCCAGGTCCGACAGGCCCTTCCACAGGGTCTTGGGGCCGTTTTCCGGATAGTCGTAGAAGCCCTTGCCGTTCTTGCGGCCGAAGCGCTGCAGCTCGACCACCATCTTTTCGATGATCGGGGCGAACGGACGGTCCTCGAACTTGTCGCCAAGATCCTTCTTGGTCTGCTGGGTGACCTTGTAGCCAAGGTCCAGAGCGACGTCGTCGTTCATTTCCAGCGGACCGCGCGGCATGCCCGTGGCGCGGCCGACATTGTCGATGATGGCCGGCGCGATGCCGTCAGCCAGCATCTCCAGGCCTTCCTGCACGAAGGTGCCGAAGCAGCGCGACGTGTAGAAGCCGCGGCTGTCGTTCACGACGATCGGGGTTTTCTTGATCTTCAGGACGTAGTCGATCGACTTGGCCAGGGCCTCCTGAGAGGTCTCCTCGCCCATGATGATCTCGACGAGGCCCATCTTGTCGACCGGCGAGAAGAAGTGGATCCCGATGAAGTTCTTCGGACGCACGCTGGCCTTCGACAGGCCGGTGATCGGCAGGGTCGAGGTGTTCGAACCGAAGATGGCGTCCTCGGCCAGCTGGGCCTCGGCCTTCTGGGTCACGTCGGCCTTGATCTCGCGGTTCTCGAACACCGCCTCGATGACGAGGTCGCTGCCCTTGACGTGCGCGTAGTCGGTGGTCGGGGTGATCAGGGCCAGGACGGCGTCGGCCTTGTCCTGAGTCATCTTGCCGCGCGAGACCGCCTTTTTCAGCAGGTTCTCGGCATAGGCCTTGCCCTTCTCGGCGGCTTCCTGGCTCTGGTCGATCAGGACGGTCTCGATGCCGGCCATGGCTTGGACATAGGCGATGCCCGCGCCCATCATGCCCGCGCCCAGCACGGCGACCTTCTTGGCTTCCGACGGCGGGACATTGGCCGGACGGCCCGAACCCTTGCCCAGCTCCTGCAGGGACAGGAACAGCGTGCGGATCATGCCCTTGGCCTGGGGCGACATCATCGTCTTCAGGAAGTAGCGGGTCTCGATGCGGATGGCCGCGTCGAACGGAACCTGCGTGCCTTCATAGACGGCCTTCAGGATGTTCAGCTGGGCCGGGTAGTTGCCATAGGTCTGCTTGCGCAGCATGGCGTTGCCCATGATGAACACCTGGCCGCCGGTCGGGGTGTAGGGGCCGCCGCCGGGCAGCTTGAAGTCCTTCTTGTCCCACGGCGCGACGGGGTCGCCCTTGGTCTTGACCCAGGTCTTGGCGGCTTCGACGACCTGGTCGGCCGGCACGACTTCGTGCACGACCTTGTTGGCCAGGGCCTCGGCCGGCTTCATCGACTTGCCTTCCAGCAGGTACGGCGCGGCGGCCATCACGCCCATCAGGCGCGGCAGGCGCTGGGTGCCGCCGGCGCCCGGCAGCAGGCCGACCTTGGCTTCCGGCAGGGCCAGTTGGATCTTCGGGTTGTCGGCGACCACGCGATAGTGGCAGGCCAGGGCGATCTCGAGACCGCCGCCCATGGCCAGGCCGTTGATCGCGGCGGCCACCGGCTTGCCGCAGGTTTCCAGGGCGCGGAAGGCCTTGTTGAGCGCGAAGCCGGCGTCATAGGCGGCCTTCAGGCCAGCCTCACCGCCAGCGCCGCCGCCCAGACCGCCGTTGCCGCCCAGTTCGCCCAGGTCGGCGCCGGCGCAGAAGCCCGTCGTCTTGCCCGAGGTGATCACGACGCCCTTGATCTCGGCGTCGGACTTGATGCGCTCGACGATCTCGCCGATTTCCTTGATGACCGAAGCGGTCAGGGTGTTCATCGAACGGCCGGGCACGTCGAAGGTGACGAGGGCCACGCCGTCGGAATCGACCTCGATCTTGAAGTTTTCCATGTGACTAGTTCCTGATCGAGAAGGTTAGACGCGTTCGATGACCGTGGCGGTGCCCATGCCGGCGCCGACGCACAGGGTGATCAGGGCGGTTTCCTTGTCCGAGCGCTCCAGCTCGTCGAGGACGGTGCCCAGGATCATTGCGCCGGTGGCGCCCAGCGGGTGGCCCATGGCGATGGCGCCGCCGTTCACGTTCATCTTGTCGTGCGGGATATCCAGCGCCTGCATCATGCGCAGCACGACCGAGGCGAAGGCTTCGTTCAGTTCGTAGAGGTCGATGTCCTTGACCGCCATGCCCAGCTTCTTGAGCAGCTTTTCGCTGACCAGGGCCGGACCGGTGAGCATGATCGAGGGCTCAGAGCCGATCGAGGCGGCGCCCTTGATCTTGGCGCGGGCCTTCAGGCCGAGGGCCTCGCCCATCTCCTTGGTGCCGATCAGCACGCCGGCGGCGCCGTCGACGATGCCCGAGCTGTTGCCAGCGTGGTGCACGTGGTTGACGCGCTCGACCTGCGGATAGCGCTGGGTGACGACGGCGTCGAAGGCCATCTCGCCCATGCCCGTGAACGAGGGGTTCAGCGAGGCCAGGGTCTGCATGGTGGTCGAGCCGCGCACGGTCTCGTCATGGTCCAGCAGAGTCAGGCCCAGCTGGTCCTTCACAGGGATCACCGACTTCTTGAAGCGGCCGTCGGCCCAGGCGGCCGCCGCCCGCTTCTGGCTCTCGACGGCGTAGGCGTCGACGTCGTCGCGGCTGAAACCGTACAGGGTGGCGATCAGGTCGGCCGACACGCCCTGCGGGGCGAAATAGGTCTTGAAGGCCGAGGAGGGGTCGGTCGGCCAGGCGCCGCCGTCGCTGCCCATGGGCACGCGGCTCATGCTCTCGACGCCGCCGCCGATCGCCAGACCCGCTTCGCCCGACGCGACCTTGGCCGCAGCCATGTTCACCGCTTCCAGGCCCGAGGCGCAGAAGCGGTTGATCTGCACGCCGGCCACGCTCTCGGCGTAGTCGGCGGTCAGCACGGCGGTGCGGGCGATGTCGCTGCCTTGCTCGCCGACCGGCGAGACGCAGCCCAGGACGACGTCGTCGACCTTGCTGGTGTCTAGGCCGTTGCGGTCGCGCAGGGCTTCCAGCACCTGGGTGGCCAGCGACAGGGCGGTGGTCTCGTGCAGCGAGCCGTCCTTCTTGCCCTTGCCGCGCGGCGTGCGCACGGCGTCGAAGATGTAAGCGTCAGCCATGGAATGGCTCCTTCCTGCGAAGCGTTGTTCGTGTCTTTGTGAGGCGACCGGAAGACCGGACGTCCTTAGGGTTTCCAGTTGCCGATCGGGTACTTGCCGATCGGCTCGCACTTCAGGCCGCTGGCCGAGGCCTTGGCCCGGTAATAGAGGCGCGACCCGAACTCGGGCGGCGGCAGCGTGCAGGGCGTGAAGCCCGAGGTGGTCACTTCCAGCCGCCATTCGGCGATCTTGGAGCGCAGCAGGACGTTGCAGACGTCCTTGCCCGGCGGCTGCAGCGGCAGCTTGAACGCGCCGGGCTGGGGCCGCTTGCCGACCAGTTCGCCCGAGAAGGTCAGCGGGCGCGGACCCTGCACCGCGCGGACGCAGACGACGGCCGAGCGGGCGTCGTTGGCGGCGGGCGGTTCGGCTGCGGCGACGCCGGCCAGCAGTCCGGCCAACAGCGTTACGATCATAGCGTCCTCGCGATCAGGAGTTTCATGATCTCGTTGGTGCCGCCGTAGATGCGCTGGATGCGGCTGTCCTTGTACATGCGCGCGATCGGGTACTCGTTCATGAAGCCGTAGCCGCCGAACAGCTGCAAGCAGCGATCGACGATCTTGTTCTCCAGATCGCTGACCCAGTACTTGGCCATCGAGGCGGTGGCGGCGTCGAGCTTGCCCTCCAGATGCTGGCCGATGCAGTGGTTGACGAAGACCTTGGCGACGGTCGCCTCGGTCTTGCACTCGGCCAGGACGAACTGGGTGTTCTGGAAATCGATGATCGCCTTGCCGAAGGCCTTGCGGTCCTTGACGTAGGCGATGGTCAGTTCCAGCGCCCGCTCGATCGTGGCCATGCCCTGCACGGCGATGTTCAGGCGCTCCTGCGGCAACTGGCTCATCAGCTGGAAGAAGCCCTGGCCCTCGTCGGTCCCGAGCAGGTTCTCGGTCGGAACCTTCACCTCGTTGAAGAACAGTTCCGAGGTGTCCTGGGCCTCCTGGCCCAGCTTGTCGAGGTTGCGGCCGCGCTCGAAGCCCTCAGCGCCGTCGGTCTCGACGAAGATCAAGCTGGTGCCGCGCGCGCCGCCCGCCGGATCGGTCTTGGCGACCACGCAGATCAGGTTGGCGGTCTGGCCGTTGGTGATGAAGGTCTTGGAGCCGTTGATGACGTACTGGTTGCCGACCTTCTTGGCGGTCGTCTTGATGCCCTGCAGGTCGGAGCCTGCGCCAGGCTCGGTCATGGCGATGGCCGAGACCAGCTCGCCCGTGGCCATGCGCGGCAGCCAGCGCTGCTTCTGCTCCTCCGTGCCGTAGTGAAAGATGTACGGCATGACGATGGCGTTGTGCAGGCTGGCGCCGAAGCCGTCGACGCCCTTCTTGCCCAGCTGCTCCATCAGCACGACCTCGTGCCGGTAGTCGCCGCCGGCCCCGCCGTACTGCTCGGGCGTGGAGAGGCCGAGCAAGCCGGCCTCCCCCGCCTTGGTCCACATGTCGCGGTCGACGCAATGGTTCTTGCGCCACTTGGCGACGGTCTCTTCAGGCGCGTGCTCGTCGAAGAACTTGCCGACCGCGTCCTCGAAGATCGCGATGTCTTCCTCGGCCATGAAGGCCGGTTTTTCCACGTTGAGCACGCTCATGATCAGAAAGCCTCCGCAGGCAGCGCCATCAGGGTCGCCGAACCGGTCTTCAGCTTGGCCAGATGCGACGCTGCGTCAGGCAAGATGCGTTCGATGAAATAGCGACCGGTCGTCAGCTTGGTCGAATAGAACGGGTCGGACGAACCGGCCGCGATCTTGGCGTTGGCGGCCTTGGCCATCAGCGCCCACATGTAGGCCAGGCCCGTCAGGCCGAAGAGATGCATGTAGTCGGTCGAGGCCGCGCCGGCGTTGTCGGGGTTCTGCAGGCCGTTCTGCATCAGCCACATGGTGCCGTCCTGCAGTTGGGCCTTCACCCCGCCCAGCGCTTCGATGAACGGCTTCAGCGCCTCGTCGGTGTCGTTCTCGCCGATGAACTGGTCGATTTCCTGGAAGAAGGTCATGACCGCGCGGCCGCCCTTGGCGGCCAGCTTGCGGCCCACCAGATCCAGGGCCTGCACGCCGTTGGTGCCCTCGTAGATCAGGGCGATGCGGCAGTCGCGCATGAACTGGCTGACCGGGAAGTGTTCGGTGAAGCCGCTGCCGCCATGCACCTGCACGGCGTTCGAGCAGACCTGGAAGCCCTTGTCGGTCAGGTAGCCTTTCAGCACCGGCGTCATCAGGCCCATGTAGTCGGACGACTTCTCGCGCACCGCCGGGTCGGGGTGGACGTGCGACAGGTCGCCGTGCAGGGCGGTCCAGAACAGGAAGGCGCGGCCGCCTTCGATCAGGGCCTTGCTCTCCAGCAGCATGCGACGCACGTCCGGATGGACGATGATCGGGTCGGCCGGGCCTTCGGCGTTCTTCGGGCCGGTCAGCGAGCGGCCTTGCAGGCGGTCCTTGGCGAAGGCGACGGCGGCCTGATAGGCCGCTTCGCCCTGGGCCACGCCCTGCATGCCGACGCCCAGGCGCGCCTCGTTCATCATGACGAACATGATCTTGAGGCCCGAGTTCTCCTCGCCGATCAGATAGCCGGTGGCGTCGTCATACTGCATCACGCAGGTGGCGTTGCCGTGGATGCCCATCTTCTCTTCGAGGCCCACGCACTTGGCGCCTTCGTTGCGCGGACCCACCGAGCCGTCGGCGTTGGGGATGAACTTCGGCACGATGAACAGACTGATGCCTTTCACGCCGGCCGGCGCGCCCTCGATGCGGGCCAGCACCAGGTGGACGATGTTGTCGGCCATGTCGTGCTCGCCGGCCGAGATCCAGATTTTCTGGCCGGTGATCTTGTAGCTGCCGTCGGCCTGCGGGACCGCCTTGGTGCGCAGCAGGCCAAGGTCGGTGCCGCAGTGCGGTTCGGTCAGGTTCATGGTGCCGGTCCATTCGCCGGACACCATCTTGGGCAGGTAGGTCTGCTTCTGCTCGTCAGAACCGCCCGTGTGGATGGCCGAATAGGCGCCGTGGGCCAGGCCCGGATACATCGAGAAGGCCATGTTGGCCGAGCTCGACATCTCGCTGAACGCCAGGTTCACGACGTGCGGCAGGCCTTGGCCGCCATAGGCCGGGTCCGAACCGATCGCGGTCCAGCCGCCTTCGCACAGCTGCTTGTAGGCGTCCTTGAAGCCCGGCGGCGTGGTGACGGTGTTGGTGACCGGATCCAGCTTGCAGCCCGTCTTGTCGCCGACCGTGTTCAGCGGCGCCAGGACCCCGCCCGTGAACTGGGCGGCGGCCTCGAGGATCTGCTCGACCACCTCGAACGGCGCGTCGGAGAAGCCCGGCAGGTCGCCGTGCTGGTCGATATTGAGCACGTCGCGCAGAATGAAGGCGTGATCGCGAACGGGCGGCTGATAGGTCATGGAACGGTCCTGGCTAGGATCGGGAGGAGGAAGAATGGGTCGCCGCCGGGCGCGTCCTGTCGACGGCGTCGGCGGCGGGTAAGGACCCTACTTGCCCAGCATGGCGTCGGCGTGGCCGTCGAGGCGGGCGCGCAGCACCTGCTCGTAGTCGGCCGCGCGGGGCAGCAGGTCGGGGCGGATCTCGGCGAGACGGCGCTCGAGGCGGTTGCAGGCCTCGCGCAGCTCGATCAGGGCGTTGTCGATGTCATCGCGTTGTTGCTCCAGCGCCGTGGCGCGTTCGCGGAACTTCTTCAGCGAGCGGGCCATCTGCGCCGCGCCCTCGTCGTTCTCGTCGTAGAGATCGAGCAGTTCGCGGATCTCGGTCAGCGACAGGCCCACGCGCTTGCCGCGCAGGATCAACTGCAGGCGGACGCGGTCCTTGTGGGAATAGACGCGGTTCAGGCCTTCACGGGCGGGGTTCAGCAGCCCCTTGTCCTCGTAGAAGCGCAGGGCGCGGGGCGTGGCTTTGAATTCGTTGCACAGCTGGCGGATCGTGAAGGTCCGCTCGGGGCGTCGCAGGTCGGCCATGGATGGAAACCTCCCAAGGAAGAGGGCCTGGCTACCGCGGCCGGGCCGCTTTGTTATCGTTGATCACCCTAAACCCGATCCTGTGACGTCGTCAACGCTTACGTAAACGTCAATAGAGGCGCGGGCCATAGGTTTGCATTCCTAATCTGGCGGGCTTATTTTCCGGGCGAAGGCCGATTGGAGGAGGAGCCGATGGCGACCCTGTCTCACGGCGAAATCTGGCGCGCGATCGACGCTCTCGCCGAGCGTTTCGACATGACGCCTTCGGCCATGGCCAAGATGGCGGGCCTGGACCCGACCAGCTTCAACCGTTCCAAGCGGGGCTCGGCCGAAACCGGCCACGCCCGCTGGCCCTCGACCGAAAGCCTGTCCAAGCTCTTGGAGGCGACGGGGGTCAATTTCTCGGAGTTCGCCGCCCTGACCGAGCGGTCGCCGGTCCGCACGCCCGGCCGGCGGGGCGCGCCGCTGATCGACCTGGCGCAGGCCGGCAAGGATGGCTTCTTCGACGCAGCGGGCCTGCCGGTCGGCGGCGGATGGGACGAAGCGCCCGGACCCGAGTTGGAGGACGGGCTGTTCGCGCTGGAGGTGACCGGCGATGATCTCGCTCCGGTCTATCGTGACGGCGACCGGCTGCTGGTCTCGCCGACCCTGGAGCCGCGGAAGGGCGATCGCGTCGTGGCGCGCACCCATGGCGGCGAGGTTCTGGTGCGGGAGCTGGGCCGCGTCACGGCGCGGAGCATTGAGCTCCTGGCCCTCGACCGCGCGGGCGCAGAACGCCTGCTGTCACGCGACGAGGTCGCCTGGATCGCCCGGATCGTCTGGGTCAGCCAGTAGGCCGACCCAGGCCAAAGATCAGATCCGGCAGGATCATGTGCGCGGGCAGTCGGCGTGGCTGTCGAGCAGCCAGGCGATCAGCGGGCCGGCGGCCGGATCGGCGCACGACACGTCCACCCGATAGGAATTCCAGGTGTCGTTGTGCGCGGCCTCGACATGGGCGTCGGGGAACTGTTGCACGATCCCGCCGAGCAGGGAGTCGAATTCCTGGCGGTCGGTGGGGCGGAGCGTGAAGGAAGCCATGGGACGAAACCTTGAGGACTAATCTTGGTTCTGATGATCCCAGACTAGACGCCCAAAGGTAGGGATACCCTTAATCAGGACTTCAGATCCCGTTCATCTTCAAGGACATGGTGTCGCAGGTCGCGCAGATCCATTCCGCGCGACACACGCCTCAGGTTCCTTTCCCGCAAGGGGAGAGGCGCCCTGATCAACCCAACTTTTCTTCGATTAGCGCCACCGTGCGGTCGATCCCGAAGATCGCCGCGAACGAGCCGAAGCGCGGGCCCTGGCTCTGTCCCAGCAGCACTTCGTACAGGGCCTGGAACCACGCCCGCAGCGGGTCGAAGCCATGGGTCTTGCCGACCTCGAACACCTCGTTCTGGATCAGCTCGGCGTCCTGGGTGCCGGCCGGCATGGCCTTTAGCTTGGCCAGCAGGTCCAGAATGGCGGCGCGTTCCTGGTCGGTCGGGGCGCGGAACACCTTCGAGGGCTTCACGAAGTCCTCGTAGTAGTTGATCGCGTAGCCCGCCAGGCGGTCCAGCAGCGGCTGGGTCTCCGGCGAGGCGCCCGGGATGTAGCGCGACAGGAAGCCCCAGAGGATTTCCTTGGTCGAGGCGTCGGCGGCCGAGACCAGGTTCAGCATCAGGCTGAACGACACCGGCGAGCCCTGCTCGGGCGGGGCGCCTGCGTGGATGTGCCAGACGGGGTTGTCCAGCTGCTTGGCCGGCTCTTGGCGGCCGAAGGCGTCCAGCTGCTGCAGGTACTCGTCCGTCGCCTTGGGAATGACGTCGAAATAGAGCTTCTTGGCCGACTTGGGGCTCTGGAACATGTAGTAGGACAGGCTCTCGGGCGCGCCGTACCGCAGCCAGTCCTCCATCGAAAGGCCATTGCCCTTGGACTTGGAGATCTTCTGGTTGTTCTCGTCCAGGAAGAGCTCGTAGTTGAAACCCTCGGGCGGAACCCCGCCCAGGGCCTTGCAGATCGCGCCCGAGGCCTTGACCGAGTCGATCAGGTCCTTGCCGCTCATCTCGTAGTCGACGCCCAGCGCCGTCCAGCGCATGGCCCAGTCGGGCTTCCACTGCATCTTCACGTGGCCGCCGGTGACCGGGACCTCGACCTTGGAGCCGTCCTCGTCCTCGAAGACGATCGTGCCCTTCTCGACATGGCGCTCCAGGGTCGGGACCTGCAGCACCTTGCCGGTGGTCGGGCTGATGGGGAGGAACGGCGAATAGGTGGCGCGGCGCTCTTCGCCCAGCGTCGGCAGCATGACCTTCTGGATGGCGTCGAAGCGCTCCAGGGCCGTCAGCAGGGTCGCGTCGAACAGGCCGCCCTTGTAGCACTCGGTCGAGGAGACAAATTCGTACTCGAAGCCGAAGCCGTCCAGGAACGCGCGCAGGCGGGCGTTGTTGTGGGCGCCGAAGCTGTCGTGGGTGCCGAACGGGTCGCGGACCACGGTCAGCGGCTTGCCCAGGTCCTCGATCAGCGGCTGCTTGTTCTCGATATTGTCGGGAACCTTGCGCAGGCCGTCCATGTCGTCGCTGAAGGCGATCAGGCGGGTCGGGATGTGGTCGTCGACCAGCGCGCGGAAGGCCTGGCGCACCATGGTCGTGCGCGCCACCTCGCCGAAGGTGCCCAGGTGCGGCAGGCCCGACGGCCCGTAGCCGGTTTCGAAGATCACGGCCTTGGCCAGGGCCGGATAGGCCTTCACCGCCTCGTCCGTCTTGCCGGCCTCGATCAGGGCCTTGGCGGCGTCCTGGTCGGCGCGGTCGGGGAGGCGCAAGCGCAGGACGCGGGCGATGGTGGCGCGCGCCTGCTCGAACGGCCAGGAGCGGGCTTCGCGGGCGAGGGGAGAAAGGCCTTCAAACATGCGGGGCGGTATAAGCGCTGACGCGGCGAAGGGCTAGGGTGGTGGTCGCCGCAAGCTCAATCACTGTGTCATCCCGGCCGCGGCGCTATCCGGGATGACGCGGTGGTTGACCGCCTTCAGCCTTTCAGCGCCCCCGCCACCACTTCCCGCGCCTCGGCCTGGACCTGTTTCAAGTGATCGGGCCCCAGGAATGACTCTGCATAGACCTTGTAGACGTCCTCGGTGCCGGACGGCCGCGCGGCGAACCAGGCGTTCTGCGTGCACACCTTCAGGCCGCCGATCGCCTCGCCGTTGCCGGGGGCGGCGGTGAGGATGTCGGTGATCGCCTCGCCGGCGAGGGTCTTGGCCGAGACGTCGCTGGGGCTGAGCTTGGCGAGGCGCGCCTTCTCCTCGCGGCTGGCCGGGGCGTCGACGCGGGCATAGGCTGGCGCGCCGTATTCTTCGGTCAGGCCGGCGTAGAGCTGGCTGGCGCTCTGGCCCGTCACCGCCTGGATCTCGGCGGCCAGCAGGGCCAGCTGGATGCCGTCCTTGTCGGTGGTCCACGCCCCGCCGTCGTGGCGCAGGAAGGCCGCGCCCGCCGACTCCTCGCCGCCGAAGCCGACCGAGCCGTCCAAGAGGCCCGGGACGAAGTACTTAAAGCCGACCGGCACTTCGAGCAGGCGGCGACCCATCCCCGCGACCACGCGGTCGATCATCGAGGACGACACCAGGGTCTTGCCGACCGCGACATCCGCGCCCCAGCCGGGACGGTGGCTGAACAGGTACGAGATGGCGGCGGCCAGGTAGTGGTTGGGGTTCATCAGCCCGCCGTCGGGGGTCACGATCCCGTGCCGGTCGGCGTCGGCGTCATTGCCGGTCGCGACGTCATAGGGGGCGAGATCATGGGCCGCGCCGCCCTTCATGATCCCGATCAGGTTGGCCATGGCCGAAGCGGACGAGCAGTCCATGCGGATCTTGCCGTCGGTGTCGAGCGGCATGAACGCCCAGCGCGGGTCGACGGCGTCGTTGACCACGGTCAGGTCCAGGCCGTGGCGCTCGGCGATCGCGCCCCAATAGGCGACGGCCGCGCCGCCCAGCGGGTCGGCGCCGATCCGCACCTTGGCAGCGCGGATCACGGCCATATCGATCACCGCCGGCAGGTCGTCGACATAGCGGCCGAGGAAATCGTAGCCGCCGACCGCCTTGCGGGCGGTCTCGAACGGAACACGCTTCACGCCGGTCAGGCCGTTGGCGAGCAGTTCGTTGGCGCGGGCGGCGATGGCCGAGGTGGCGTCCGAGCCGGCCGGACCGCCCGACGGCGGGTTGTACTTGATGCCGCCATCCCGGGGCGGATTGTGTGAGGGCGTCAGCAGCAGGCCGTCGGCCAGAAAACCCCCGTTGGCGCCGCCCTGGCGATTGTGGGTGAGGATGGCGTGAGACACCGCCGGGGTCGGGGTGAAGCCGTCGGAGGAATCGACCAGAGTCGTCACGCCGTTGCCGGCCAGCACTTCCAGCACCGAGCGCCAGGCCGGTTCGGACAGACCATGGGTGTCGCGGCCGACGAACAGCGGACCGTTGACGCCCTGGGCGGCGCGGTATTCGACGACCGCCTGAGTGACCGCCAGGATGTGGGCTTGGTTAAACGCGCCGTCCAGGCTTGAGCCCCGGTGGCCCGAGGTGCCGAACACGACCTTCTGGGCGGGGTTGGAGACGTCCGGCGTGATGTCATGATAGGCGGCGATCAGGCCGTCGAGATCGACAAGATCTCCGGGCAAAGCGCGAAGGCCGGCGCGGTCATGCATCAAGTCACCAGGTGCGTTTGGGCGTATCGATAAGCGTAAAGTCCTTAAAGAGCGCGGAAGACAATTTCACGAACTATCTGGTGGGGGTTGTTGTTTCTCAAGGGCAAGTCGTCCAACGCTGCAAGCTCCCACTATCGTGGATCGTCGGGCTGGACACGGAGGTAGCCGCTCCAGTTGGTCCGCGCCCGTCCGGGGGCGCTTGGGGTCCCGAGCTGAAAGACGCTCACGCCCCCCATTCTCACGGGCAAGAACAACCTGGCCGAGCAGACTGTCGAGCCGAAACGCAAACACAAACTCACGGTACTCCGGGTTCGCCCGGCCGCTCCGTCGCCTCCCCAACACCTTCAGCGGTCACGCCGCGTGAAGCGGCGGACGCGCGTCTTCCCAGTTCCTCCCCCGTGTCACGCAGGAGGAACAGCCGCCGCGACAACGCGCCTCTTGAGCGACTCGCCAAGTCGGCCAAATCTTCCTGTGTCGGAACGTTTGTCGGAGGTTCTTCGATGGCGAGTAAGGCGTTCGAGCTGCAGATGCTGGGATACGGCCTGACCACGGCCGAAATTCACTACCACATGCCCGACCACCCCGCCCTGCTGCAGCTGTATGTCTGGCAGGAGTATGATCTGGCGCCGAAATTCCCGACCCTCAAAGGGTTCCTGGATTTCTGGGCCAAGGAGCTGGACGGGGTGCTGCATTCGGTGCGGGTGGCGCACAACCGCCTGATCAGTCCCCGGGAATGGCGGGTCGTGAACGGGGTCTTCACGCTGCAATGAGCATCGCCGGGGTTGCGCGGCGGCTTCCCCGCCCGTAACTCCCCCGCGATGAGCATTTCCGCCCACGGAGCCAAGATCTGCGGACTGTCGACGCCCGAGACGGTCAAGGCCGCCTTCGACGGCGGCGCCGCGTTCCTGGGCTTTGTTTTCTTCGACAAGAGCCCGCGCAACGTCGCGCCGGAGACCGCCGCGCGACTGGTCGAGCCTGTTCGCGGACGGGGCGTTCAGACCGTCGCCGTGACCGTCGATCCTGACGACGCCTTGATCGATCGTCTGATGGCGACGATGCGGCCCGACCTGATCCAGGTGCATGGCAAGGAAACGCCGTCGCGTGTTCGCGAGATTGCCGCCCGCGCCGGCGTGGGGGTGATCAAGGCGTTTTCGGTTTCGTCGCCGGCTGACGTCGACCAGGCCGCCGCCTTTGACGGCGTGGTCCAGCACCTGATGTTCGACGCCAAGCCGGTCGAAGGCTCGGCCCTGCCGGGCGGCACGGGCGCCCGCTTCGACTGGGGTCTCCTGGCCGGCAGGCGCTTTTCGCGGCCGCATTTCCTGGCCGGGGGGCTTGATCCGTGGAGCGTTGGCGAGGCGATCAGGACCTCCGGAACGCCCCTGGTGGACGTTTCTTCTGGCGTGGAGCGTGGTCCCGGCCTAAAGGACCCGGCTCTGATCACGGCGTTTCTCGACGCCGTCAAACGCGCCCAAGACTGAAAAGCCCAGCTCGGAAGCTCTCGTGAACGCTCCTGCGAAACCCAATGACTACTCGGCCTATCCCGATGCGGAGGGCCGCTTTGGCGGGTTCGGCGGCCGCTACGTCGCCGAGACCCTGATGCCGCTGGTCCTCGATCTGGGCAAGGCCTATGCCGACGCCAAGGCCGATCCGCAATTCCAGGCTCAGCTGACCAGCTACAACACCCACTACGCCGGCCGGCCCAGCCCGCTCTATTTCGCCGAGCGCCTGACCGAGCACTTCGGCGGGGCCAAGATCTATTTCAAGCGCGACGAGCTGAACCACACCGGCTCGCACAAGATCAACAACGCCCTGGGCCAGATCCTCTTGGCCATGCGCATGGGCAAGACCCGGATCATCGCCGAGACGGGCGCGGGCCAGCATGGCGTGGCCACCGCCACCGTCTGCGCGCGCTTTGGCCTGCCCTGCGTCGTCTATATGGGCGCCACCGACGTCGAGCGTCAGAAGCCGAACGTCTTCCGCATGAACCTGCTGGGCGCGGAAGTCCGTCCGGTGACCTCGGGCACGGGCACCCTCAAGGACGCCATGAACGAGGCGATGCGCGATTGGGTCACCAACGTGCACGACACCTACTATCTGATCGGCACCGCCGCCGGCCCGCACCCCTATCCGGTGATGGTCCGCGACTTCCAGAGCGTGATCGGCGCCGAAGCCCGCGAGCAGATTCTGGAGATGGAAGGCCGCCTGCCCGACGCGGTGGTCGCCTGCATTGGCGGCGGCTCCAACGCCATCGGCCTGTTCCACCCGTTCCTCGGCGACGAGGGCGTGCGCCTGATCGGCGTCGAGGCGGCTGGCCACGGCGTGTCGACCGACAAGCACGCCGCCTCGTTGACCGGCGGGCGTCCGGGCGTGCTGCACGGTAATCGCACCTATCTGCTGCAGGACGACGACGGCCAGATCATCGACGCCCACTCGATCTCGGCCGGCCTCGACTATCCGGGCATCGGTCCGGAGCACGCGTTCCTGCACGAGATCGGCCGCGCCGAATATGTCTCGACCACGGACGAGGAGGCCCTGGCGGCCTTCCAGCTGTGCTCGACGCTCGAAGGCATCATCCCGGCGCTGGAACCGGCCCACGCCCTGGCTCGGGTCGGCGAGATCGCCCAGGAGCTGGGCAAGGGCAAGATCGTGGTGATGAATCTCTGCGGTCGCGGCGACAAGGACATCTTCACGGTGGCCGAAGCCCTCGGGCGCAAGATCTAGGACCGACCTCGCGTGACCAAAGACCGTATCGACCGCCGCTTTGCGGCGCTGAAGGCCGAAAACCGCGCCGGCTTCGTGACCTATGTCATGGCCGGCGATCCCGACGCCGTCACGACCCTTGAGGTGCTCAAGGGCCTGCCAGGCGCCGGCGCCGATCTGATCGAGCTGGGCTTTCCTTTCTCCGACCCGATGGCTGAAGGCCCGACCATCCAGCGCGCCGCCCAGCGCGGCCTTGCGTCGGGTATGACCCTCCAGGGCACGCTGGACCTCGTGGCCGCCTTCCGCGAAGGCGACCAGGACACGCCGGTCATCCTGATGGGCTATCTGAACCCGGTCCTGAACAAGGGCTTTGAGACCTTCGCAGCACTGGCCGCCCGGGCCGGGGTCGACGGCCTGATCATCGTCGATTGCCCGCCCGAAGAGGCCGATCCGCTGTCGGACGCCTTGGAGGCCGAGGGCATCGCCCTCATTCGCCTGGCGGCTCCGACTACCGATGACGCCCGTCTGCCGATGGTGGTGCGCCGGACCTCTGGCTTTGTCTATTACGTCTCGGTCGCCGGGGTGACCGGCGTGAAGTCGGCGAACGCCGCCGAGGTCGCGCCCGCCGTCGAGCGGCTGCGCAAGGCGTCGGGCCTACCGGTCGCCGTGGGCTTTGGCATCCGCACGCCGGACCAGGCCGCCGCCGTCGCCATGGTGGCCGACGCGGCCGTCGTCGGCTCCGCCCTTGTAGACGAAATCGAGGCTGCGGCGCGGTTGAACGAAAACGTGACCGAGAAGGTTCTTCTAAAAGCGGCGGAGCTGGCTAAGGCTGTGCGTTCGGCGCGAGTCGGGACGAAGTGAGGCTTTAAGGCTATGGCTATGGCTGAACCCCAGGACCCGAAAAAGGGCGACAAGAAAACAGCGGAGCGCCGAGGCGGCGGTTGGCTGTCGCGGATCGCGCCCGGCGTGCGCGGGGCCTTCGCCAAGCGCGAGACGCCCGAGAACCTGTGGGTTAAATGCCCTGACACGGGCGAGATGATCTTCCGCTCCGACCTTGAGGCGGCCCTGTGGGTCACGCCGGCCGGTCGCCACATGCGGATCGGGCCGGAAGCTCGCTTCAAGTTCACCTTCGACGACGGCCAGTACGAGGTGCTGCCGAGCCCGTCGGTGGTTGAGGATCCGCTGAAGTTCTCGGACGGCAAGCCCTACAAGGACCGTTTGGCCGCCGCCCGCAAGGCGACGGGCGAACAGGACGCCATGGCCATCGGCTACGGCAAGGTCGGCGGCGTCGAGGCGGTGGTCCTGGTGCAGGACTTCGCCTTCATGGGCGGGTCGCTGGGTATGGCTGCGGGTGAGGGCTTCATCGCCGCCGCCAAGGCCGCGCTGGAGCGTGAAGTGCCGCTGATCGCCTTCACCGCTGCGGGCGGCGCGCGAATGCAGGAAGGCGCGCTGTCGCTGATGCAGATGGCCCGCACGACCCTGGCCATCAACGAGTTGAAGGACGCGGCCCTGCCCTACGTCGTGGTGCTCACCGACCCGACGACCGGCGGCGTCACCGCCTCCTACGCCATGCTGGGCGACATCCACCTGGCTGAGCCGGGCGCCCTGATCGGCTTCGCCGGCCCCCGCGTCATCGAGCAGACCATCCGCGAGACCCTGCCGCCGGGCTTCCAGCGGTCGGAATACCTCGTCGAAAAGGGCATGGTCGACCGGGTCACGCACCGGAAGGAGCTGCCCGAAGTGCTGGGCTCGCTGCTGGGCACCTTGATGATGGGCCGCAAGCGCAAGGCGGCGTAGCCTTCTCATCCTCCCCCGTGAAACGGGGGAGGGGGACCGCCGAATGGCGGTGGAGGGGGCGTCAACGCCTCCGACAGCGCCCCCTCCGTCACGTCGCCGAGCGGCGCCGCGCCACCTCCCCCGCAAGAGGGGGAGGAGGGAGACGAGAATGACCGAGCATCTCCGCGCTCATGACGCCGCCCTCGCGCGGCTTCAGGCGCTGCATCCCAAGCTGATCGACCTGTCGCTGGACCGGATGCGGCGACTCTGCACCGCGCTGGGCGACCCGCAGGATCGCCTGCCGCCGGTCATCCACGTGGCCGGCACCAACGGCAAGGGCTCGACGGTCGCCTACCTGCGCGCCATGGCCGAGGCGGCGGGGTTGAGCGTCCACGTCTTCACCTCGCCGCATCTGGTGCGCTTTTCCGAACGCATCCGTCTGGCCGGAAAGCTGATTACAGACGAGTATCTCGCCGATGTGCTCGATCGCGTCGAGCAGGCCAACGCCGGTCAGCCGATCACCTTCTTCGAGATCACCACGGCGGCCGCCTTCGTCGCCTTCGCCGAGGTTCCGGCCGATCTTTGCGTCATCGAGGTGGGGCTGGGCGGAATTCTCGACGCCACGAACGTCATCCAACGCCCGGCGGTCAGCGTCATCGCGCCCATCGACATCGACCATCGCGAGTTCCTGGGCGACACCATCGCCGAGATCGCCGTCGAGAAGGCCGGGATCATCAAGCCGGACGCTCCGGTCGTGTCGGCCCGCCAGCAAGCCGACGCCGAGGACGTTCTGGACACGACCGCCGCCCTGGCTGGGGTCGAGCTGACCCTGATGGGCCGCGACTTCGACGCCTGGGGCGAACGCGGGCGCCTTCTGGTGCAGATGCAAGATCGCCTGCTGGACCTGCCAGCGCCTTCGCTGCCGGGCGAACATCAGGTCTCCAATGCGGGCCTCGCCGTCGCTACCCTTCTGGCCCTTGGCGATTCGCGCATGGACGAGACGGCCATGGGCCGGGGGATCGCGAGCGCGGTCTGGCCCGCGCGCTTCCAGCGGCTCACGGCGGGTCCGCTGGCCGAGCGCGCCAAGGCCGCCGGGACGGATCTCTGGCTGGACGGAGGCCATAACCCTCACGCGGGCCGGGCGGTCTCTCGGGCCGTCGCCGATCTCGCCGCCCGGGACGGCCGGCCGGTAGCGCTGATCTCCGGACTTCTGGCCAACAAGGACGCCCCCGGCTTTTTCGGCGCGTTCCGGGGTGTGGCGGCGAAGGTCTTCACCGTGACCTTCGAGGGGCGCGCCGCCGCCAGCGCCGCCGACACGGCCGCCGCCGCCGAACTGGCGGGCTTGAGGGCCTGCGCCTGCGCTTCGGTGGAGGAGGCGCTCGATCAGGCCATCAAGATGGACCCGGTCCCGCACGTCCTGATCTGCGGATCGCTCTACCTAGCCGGCGAGGTGCTGGCCATGAGCCCCGAGACGTGGCCGACCTGAGGGCGTAAGACGGTCGCACGCCGATAGGGCGGCACGGCCCGCCGGACATCCTCGGCAGGCGCGCCCGCCCTGGCAGGAACCGCCGATGGCCAAGGGTCAGAAAAAGTCGAACAAGGAAATCCGCAAACCCAAGGCCGAGAAGAAGCCGCCGCCGGCGCCGACCTCGCCGTTCATCGTCATGCCCCGGAAGTAAGGACCACACGAAAAACGCCCGCCCCGGAGGACCGGAGCGGGCGTCTTCGAGTCAGCGATGGACGGGCCTTAGGCCGCCTGGACGCCGGCCTCGTTCAGCCATTCCAGGATCTTCTGCTTGGGCATGGCGCCGACCTTCATCGAGGTCATCTGGCCATCGCGGAACAGCATCATGGTCGGGATGCCGCGAACGCCATAGCGCGACGGGGTGGTCGGGCTGTCCTCGATATTGACCTTGGCGATGGTCACCACGTCGGCCAGCTCTTCGGAGAGCTGCTCCAGCGCCGGGGCGATCTGCTTGCACGGGCCGCACCACTCGGCCCAGAAGTCAACGAGCACGGGCTTGCTGGCCTTCAGGACGTCGGATTCGAAGGTGGCGTCGGTCACCACAACGGTGCTCATGGCTTGCTCCAGTCTGGCGTCGCGCGGCGGAGTCCGGCGCGGAGGACGCGATAAGGGTCGGGCCCGGTGGCGTTCCGGGCGGTTGCCCAAGATGTAGGAGGACCAGGCGCGTCCGGCAACGGGATTAAGCCAGCCGCGCCAGCGCCTCGACCATCACCTTTTCTGGAACAGGCATCAGTTTGGGACCGTCCGTCCAGACCAGCGCCGCCTCCACCGCGCGGCCTGGAAACACTTCGCGCAGAACGGCCGCATAGACCGCCATCTGCGCCAGATAGGCAGTGTCTGCGTCCTCGATCCGGTCGGGCGAGGGCCGGTTGGTCTTGTAGTCCACCACCAGCACGCGATTGTCATCGACCACCAGACGGTCGACGCGCCCAGAGACGGCGAGGCCCTGGGGCAGATGGGCGCTGGTCCCGGCCAGGGCGACCTCGGCGCGCGAATTTGGTCCGAACACCGCCGCGAACCGCGCGTCTTCAAGGACACCAAACGCCGCGCCGGCCATCTCTTCCCGCTGGGCGTCGGTCAGGTCGCGTTCGGCGGCCAGGATGCGCCGCGCTGCGTCGGGGCGCTGAGCGGGCGGCAGGTCGGGCAGCAGCTGGAGCAGCTTGTGAATGAGCTCGCCGCGTCGATAGCGGCCTAGGCCGGCGATCCGGGCCAGGGGCGAGGGGGCGGGAACCCGCGC
>VYKS01000024.1_pt1 | contig 110015 bp, 129 predicted proteins | sample 5114511 | NCBI WGS metagenome assembly VYKS01 (sample SAMN12291795, study PRJNA351875) | freshwater metagenome | isolation source: freshwater lake | place: USA: Michigan, Gull Lake | collected 2011-07-05 | reverse complement strand
ACGGCCTGCTTTCGCTCTACTTCGTGTCGTTCGTCCGCGCCCGCTCGCTCGACCATTTCACCAACGACATTCGCGGGTCGAAGGTGTGGGACGTGTCCGGCGGCAAGCTTACCACGACGCTGGGCGCCTATTTCGCGACGCAGGACCTCAACACCACCTGGTTGCACACGGCGATGAACGTCGACGTCAACGGCGACAATGGTACCGCGATGGTCGACATCTTCAACGCCGGCGGCGCGCCGCAGACGCTGAACGGCTATTACGCCTTTGCCCGTGCCAGCAGCCTGTTCCGTCGCGCGTTCGACGTAAACTACAAGGTCTTCGCACCCTATGGCTCGGTCAACTTCCATGTCGGCAAGCTCGCGGTCGGCGGCAGCCTTCGCTACGACAAGGGCAAGGTGCGCGGATCGCTGGTCGGCGCGGACCTGAACAACGGCAGCGTCGGCCTGATCACGCAGGACATCAACCGCGATGGCCTGATCAACCCGGCCGAAACCCGCGTCGCGTTCCTGCCCTTCACGCAGCCGGGTGCGGTCGATTACGACTATGGCTATCTCAGCTATTCGGTCGGCGTGAACTATCGCGTCGCGGAGCCCTTCTCGGTCTTCGCCCGCTACAGCAAGGGCGCCCGCGCGAATGCCGACAAGGTGCTGTTCACCCCGTTGATCAACAACGCGACCGGCGACATCCGCAGCGAACGCGACAAGCAGGATGACGTCAAGCAGCTGGAGGGCGGGTTCAAGTTCCGCAAGGACGGCTTCACGCTCAACGGCACCGCATTCCGCGTCACGGCGGCCGACCACAACGTCCTCAACGGCGCCGCCAATCGTACCGACCGCACCTATCGCGCGACCGGTGTCGAGCTCGAAGGCGGCATCCACCGCGGGCCGTTCACCCTGATGGCGGGCGCAACCTATACCAAGGCCAAGATCACGCAGGATCTGCTCGAACCGACCCTGACCGGGAAGGTACCGCGCCACCAGCCCGACTGGACCCTGACCGCAACCGGATCCGCCGATCTCGGCCGCGCAACCATCGGCGCCAGCGTGGTGACGATCACCAAGAGCTTCGCGCAGGACTCGAACCTGCTGGTGATGCCCGGCTTCACCACGGTCGACCTGTTCGCGCAGGTGAAGCTGTTCAAGGGCGGCAGCCTGGCGCTGAACGTGAATAACGCGTTCGACACGCTCGGCATCTTCGAAGTCAATCAGGCGAGCGTGCCCGCCAACGGCATCGGCTTTGCCCGCGCCGCGAACGGTCGGACCATTTCCGGGTCGCTGCGCTTCGATTTCTGAAGAAGCGGCGCTCCCAAGCCGAACCCCCGCGCGACGGGGATGATCAGGCCACTGCCGCATGACCCGCGGCGGTGGCTTTTTCGCGAGACTGGCCGGAAGACGACCAAACTACCCAATTCTAACAGTTTTTCACAACAGGATGTTGACGCAAGGCGAGTGCGCGCGGCAGGACCCAGCCGTGGGAGCGGATGTGCCACCACATGTACGAAAACAGGAAAAGCGTATGAACGACACGATGCAGAACAACCCGGAACAGATCGCGCTTGCCACCAAGCTGCCCTGGACCGATCCGGAGTTCGCTGCGGCGGCGATCGTTGACCATACCCAGGGTGGTAATCGTGCCATCAGAGCGTTCGAAGACGCGGTGTATCGCACCTCGTGAACCGGGGCACAGCTCGATCCATCTAGGTGTGGCAGCTTGGCTCTAAACGCCAACAACGCGTCCATCCCGCCTCCTATCAACGCGTTGGCAAGCCCGTGTGATCACCAGATTCTGCTCAACAGGGCTGCGCGTGCGCTCACCCCTCGCGCTGCCTTGTATCTTGACCCGAGCAGATAATCTCCGGCAGGGAATGACCGAAGGGGTGACGCCGCGCGCCCTAGCCAAAGCAGGAGACCGGAGTTGAACGATACCCAGCGCAACGCGCAACCGCCGAACAATGCCGGTTCCAAGCTGCCTTGGACTGACCCCGAATTCGTTGCGGCACCGATCGCCGACCATACCGAAGGTGGCCTTGTGCGCAGAGGTGTTGAAAACTCTGCATACCGTAACTCGTGAAGCCACGCACCGATCGATCCATCTAGGCGTAGCAACGTGGCGCTGAACGTCAGCAACGCGTTCGACACGCTCGGGATCTTCGAAGTCAATCAGGCGAGCGTGCCCGCCAATGGCATCGGCTTTGCCCGCGCCGCGAACGGTCGGACCATTTCCGGGTCGCTGCGCTTCGATTTCTGAAGAACCGGGCTCCCCGCCGAACCCCCGCGTGACGGGGACGATCAGGCCACTGTCGCATTACCCGCGGCGGTGGCCTTGTCGCGAGACAGGCCGGAAGACGACTAACTACCCGATTTTAACAGTTTCTCACAACAGGATGTTGACGCAAGGCGAGTGCGCGCGGCAGGACGCAGCCGTGGGGGGGGCGGTCGTGCAACCACACGTACGAAAACAGGAAGAGCGTGTGAACGATACGATGCAGAACAACACGGAACAGAACGCGCTTGGCACCAAGCTGCCCTGGACCGATCCCGAATTCGCTGCGACACCGATCGCCGATCACACGCAGGGCGGGCCGCGGCTCGATATCCTGGAAAATGTGGATTACCGCCAGTCCTGAAGGATCATAGTGGCCGCAGCGGCACCGGGACTGGTGCCGCTGCACTTGAGAGCACATCGCACCGACTGGTTCATTCCGGACCTGCATATGCTCCGATAAGTTCCCGTCCCCTTTCTGCTCGCCCCGTTTAACTGGACCCCGCACGCTCTGTGTATCGGTCCGCCAGGGCCATGCGCCCTAAGTCCAACGACACAGGGCCCTTGATGCGCAGCCTTTGTTGACCTGAACCGGTTTTGCGGTAGGGGGCGGTCTCCGCAAGCCATACAGCCAAGGACCCAGCCGTGAACGATCCCAAGCAGATTGCGCAGCCGAACAGCGACACCGCCGAAAAGCTGCCCTGGATTGACCCCGAACTTGCGCTGGCTCCGATCTCCGAGCGCACCGAGGGTGGCGCTGCGGCGGTAGTTACTGAGAATGCGACGTACCGGAACTCCTGATTTTCGGATTGAGCCGTTGTAGTCGGCGGTAGGCGCGGCCTGAAACCGTTTCCGTCCGCTCCGCGACCTCCGACGACAAAAACTAGACGAAGACGTGCGAGTTGCGATCAGTGCCAGTCTCTCTCGTGCGTCCACCGGATAACCCCAGCCTTGGCTTCCGGGTGCAAGCCTCACCCGATGCGTTGGGCGAGGCGGAGGCTGTGTCTGGCCTGCAAGCCGACCCGGCGCCACGTGACGCGCGCCCGATCGCGGTGGTGGGCGTGGTTCGACTGGTCGAGCGGGATGCGCTGCGTCGAACGCTCGGACTAGATCCGCGCGCCGCGTTGGACGACTTCGCGTTGATCCGGGCCGCTTGGCGTCGTTGGGGCACCGATTGCCCGCGTTATCTGACCGGCGATTTCGCATTCATGCTTTGGGATCCAGCCCAGCGGACGCTGTTCGGCGCGCGCGATCAGCTGGGGATCAAGCCGCTTTTCTACGATCTGTTCGACAACCGCCTGATCGCATCCGACTCGCTCGAGAGTCTGCTGGCGCACCACCCGGCACCGCCTGGGATCGATCCGATTGCGCTTGCCGCCTGGCTGCACCGCCCGACGCGGTTCGAACATTGTCCCACGCTGCGCGAACGCGTCGCGCTGCTTCCCCCAGCGCACTGCCTGATCGTGGACGACACCAACTGCACCGTCCGTCGTTACGCCAGCCTCGAGGACGCACCAGCCGTCCGCTTCCGCCGTCGCGACGACTATCATGCCGCGCTGCGCGATCATCTCGACATCGCCGTCCGGGACGCGCTCGACGGCGAGGGAGGATTTGGCACGCATCTGACAGGCGGGCTCGATTCATCGGTCGTGACCGCCCTCGCCCGGCGGCACATCGGATCGGACCAGGCGCTCCACGCCTTTTGCTGGCTCGGCCTGGCCGGGTCGCCGACCGAGGAGAGCGAAGACCAGCGGCTCATTCGCATCCTTGCGGAGCGCGAAGGCGCCACATTGACCGGAGCCCCGCTCCAGACAGCCGATGTGCTCGCCCACGTCGCGCTCGATCCGCTCGATCGCTCGCTCACCTCGACGCTGCTGCATGAGAGCCCGGTCCAGCAACAGGCGGCGGCGGCGGGCGTGCGTGTGCTGCTGTCCGGCTGGGGTGGCGACCAATGCGTCACCTATCGCGGGTTCGGACGCCCCACCCTGTTCAACCGGCTGCGTCGGCGCCTGTCTCCGCAACCCGCCGGAGCAGCATCGGTGCCCGACGTTACTGACAGAGCTGAAACCTATCTTGTTCCCGATCTGGCAGCAAAGATGTCAGCGCTGACGCCGCACCGCGACCAACTGGGGTCCGCGCATGCCGAACAAATCTATCTGCTGACCCAGGCGTCGGTCGTAGAACGGACCGTATCCTGGCATTGGGCGGGACAGCGATTCGGCATCGATTACCGCTATCCGATGCTGGACATCCGGCTTGTCCGTTTCATGCTGGGCCTGCCACCGGAGCTATTGCGGATCGGTGCCGTGGGCCGTGATTTCGCACGGCAGTCCCTCGCACCGCTGCTGCCCCGGGAAATTGTGTCCTACACCGACAAATCAGATCCGACCCGCAGCGCGGAGCTGTTCAGCGCAGTCCGGTCGGCGGTCGCGACGCTGCTCCCGCAGCTCGACACCGCCGATCCCGATCGCGCCGCCTTCGTCGATCGCGATCAGCTTGCGCGGGATATGCGCCGATTGATCGACACGGGCGAAGGCCCTACGGGCCTGATCCTTCGAACACTGGCATTTCTGCGGCTAAAGGGGTGATTGCATGGCGCGGGTGGTCAAACCGGACAGCTACCGACCGATCTGCACCGTGGACACCGCGGCGTTGCTCGAACGGCTGCGTGCCGTGGGCGAAGCCACCTGGAATGGCGAGGATGCGCGCAAGGAAAACCGTTTTACCTGCTTCCACCACACCCGCCACATCATCGCGCGGTTCATTCCGTCCAACCGGGACCCGATGGAGTTCTATTCGACGCCATTCTGGACCGTCTGGGAACCGCTGCTTCGCCCCATTCTTGAGCGGGTTGCGTCGCACTACGACCTCGCCGAACCCGAATTTCCCAAGGTCATGTTCGCGCGCCTTGCCGCCGGCGCCGTGATCGACCGGCATGTGGACGGGGCGGGGTCGAACCTGGTCACGCACAAGATCCACATTCCCCTCATCACCAGCGATCAAGTGTGGTTCGAGGTCGCGGACACGCGGTTCCAGCTCGCGCCGGGCCAGGCCTATGAGCTCAACAACATCAAGCCGCATGCCGTGCGCAACGACGGGGATGCCGATCGCATCCACCTGATCTTCGAACTGTTCGACCGCGCATTGCATCCCGCCCCGCCCGAGCTGGTGACGTGATCGTTTCACACGCGCATCGCTTCGTCTTCATCGCCGTACCCAAGACCGGATCGCAATCGATCCGCGCGGCGCTGCGGCCGGTGCTCGGGCCGCATGACTGGGAGCAATGCGGTCTGTTCGAACAGCGCCGGTTTCCCGTTGCCGGCCTGGCCGCGCTGCAGACCGGCCACATTACGGCCAGCGAACTGCGCCCCTATCTGCTGCCGGAAATGTGGCGCGACTATCGCCGGTTCGCGTTCATGCGCGATCCCATCGCGCGGTTCCGTTCGCTGGTCCGCTTCTGGCACCCGCCCGATGGCCCCGCGGCGACGCTCGACGGGTGCAAAAGGATCCTGACCCACCCGGCGTACCGATCGCGCCGTTTGGTGCGCCCACAAGCCGATTACCTCTGCGACGCCGATGGCACGCTGCTGGTCGATCTGATCGGCGATTTCGCCGCGATGGAGACCGATTTCCGCGCGATCGTCGACGCGCTAGACCTCCCGCCCCTACCCTTGGCGCTGCGCAACGCTTCCGCCGCGGATGCGCGCATTCCCGAATTCGATGACGAGCTGAATGCCATGATCGCCGACTTTTATCGCGCCGATGTCAACCTGCTTCACCACGCGCGGGTCGCGAAGGCAGCATGACCTGTTATCGCCTGTTCGGCTTGGCGATCCGATCGCCCTACCCCCTCGAAGCGCCCCAAATCCCCGAGCCGTGCGACGCCGACGTCACGATCGAGTTCGGTCCGGTCCCCGAGACGCTGGCCGACGGCACGCGGTACAACGCCTATAACTGGACTGCACCGGGGCAGGTCCTGGTCACCCTGCCCGACACTGCACGCTGCCTGATCACCGAGGGTCGCCACATTCGTGTCGACGTGTTTCCGGGCGCGGAACAAGCGGCGCTGACGCTGTTTTCCGGCGGCTCGCCGCTCGCCGCGATCCTGCATCAGCGCGGCAACCTGGTGTTTCACGCGTCGGGTGTGCTGACCCGCAAAGGCGTTATCCTGTTCACGGCGCCGAGCGGCGTCGGCAAGTCCACGACCGCCGCCGCCCTGGCCGCGCGCGGCCACGCCCTGGTCACCGACGACATGGCCGTCGTCGAGCAGCGCGGGACGGAGTGGCAGGTCTTTCCCGGCCCGTCCCGGCTAAAGCTGTGGCCGGATTCGCTGCGCGCGCTCGACATCGAGGCGGCTCCGCTGGCGCCGGTGCGGGACGGGCTCAACAAACGGTTCCTGCCGATGGTCACGGCGGACGCGGCTGAACTCCGCCTCGCCGCAGTGGTCGGCCTTGGCGCCCATGGCGGGGACAGCGGGGTCAGCGTGCGACAGCTTCCCCGCGAACAGGCGGTCGCGTTGCTGATGCACAACACCTATCGCCGCCGCATGCAGGTGGCGGTGAGCGGCCCCGCCAGCAACCTCGCGCGGGTCGCGCCGCTGGCGGCGACACTTCCGTGCTTCTCGGTCCAGCGCAGCGCGTACGGCCTTGCGGTAGATGCACTGGCCGACGCGATCGAGAGCCTCGTCGACGGCCTGTAACATGATCTACTGGCTCGCTTCCTACCCGCGATCGGGCAATACCTGGTCCCGCGCCGTGCTCACCAGCCTGATGGCCGGCGCGCCCGATCGCCCGCCCGACATCCTGAGCCTGAGCGCAGCGCCCGTAGCGATCAGCCGCGACACATTCGATACCGAATTCGACTGCACCTCGTCCGAAATGACGACGGACGAGATCGATCGCCTGCGCCACGATTTCCATCTGCGACTAGCCGAACGGGCACGGGCGCCGCTGCTGGTCAAGTTGCACTGCGCCTACCGCCATGCCAGCGACGGGCGGCCGATCTTCCCGTCCGAAGCGACCAAGGGGGTGGTGCTGATCGTGCGTAACCCGCTCGACGTCGCGGTGTCGCTGGCCCCGTTTCTCGACCTCTCGCTCGACGCCGCGATCGACTGGATGGGCCAAATAGATGCGAAGTTGAGCGGCCAGAACGAGGGGAGCACACCCGGTCTTCCCCAGCACATCGGGACGTGGAGCGCGCACACCGCAAGCTGGCTGAACCAAAGCGCGCTGCCGCTGCATCTGGTCCGTTATGAGGATTTGCTCGCCGATCCCGTCACCCACTTCGGGGCGATCGCCGCCTTTGTCGGCCTTGACGTCACGCCGGAGCAGGTCACCAACGCCGTCGCCCAGAGCCGGATCGAGCTGTTGCAGGCGCAGGAGATCGAAAATGCCGGCCGCACGCGTTTCTTTCGTCGGGGTGGTGCCGGCGGATGGCGGGACGCGCTTACTCCGGCACAATCCGCCCGCCTGCGCGATGATCATCATGCGATGATGCAGCGGCTGGGTTATGCGGATTGAGTCCGCGCCCCATCTCGGGCATCGGCACCGCACCATGATTCACGGAACGATCGACCCTATGACTGCACCGACCTCAGAAGCCGCATCCCGCATCCAGCGCGCATCGACCGCGATGGGCAGCGAGGTCGCCGATGGCTTCATCGTCATGGATATCGAAAACGGCAACTATTTCTCGTTCAACGGCACCGCCGCTGAAATCTGGCGCGCCATCGAAGCGCCAGTGACCGAGGCGCAGATCGTCGACCGCCTGTGCGCCCGTTTCGAGATCGACCCCGAAACCTGCCGCGCCAAGGTAGCCGCGTTCGTCGAGCGTCTCGCCGACGCGCGCATCGCCACCACCACGGACGCGTAAAGCTAGGGTCGGCGGTTCGCTCGCCTATTCGGGCGCGCCGCCGACCGCCTGATACAGGCCGACCAAAGTCGTCAGTTCGTCGGCCTTGGTCTGCACCAGCGACAGCTCGACCCCCAGCAAGGCGCGCTGGGCATCGATCTGTTCGATATATGGCGTGTACCCGGCGCGATAGCGGTTCTGCGCGTGCCGCAACGCGTCGGCGACCGCTTTTTGCTGCGCCATCAGCGCCGCCTCCTGCTCACGCAGATTTGCCAGCACCGCCATCCTATCGTCCACCTCGCGAAAGGCGTTGAGCACGACCGATCGATAGGTCCACGCAGCCTGATCGCGCTGCGCAGTCACCCCGTCGAGCTGCGCCTGCAGCCTGCCGCCCTGGAAGATCGGGGCAAGTACGCTCCCGCCGAGCGACCAGACGCTGATCGGATTGGCGAGCAGGTCGGACAGCACCACGCCCGCGCTCGCCCCCAGATTGATCGACGGCATGAACTCGGCGCGCGCCACCCGCATGCGGGCGTCGGCGGCTGCGATCGCATATTCCGCAGCGGCGATATCCGGACGACGCCGCAGCAGCTGTGACGGCAATGTCGCCGGTGGCGCGGGTTGGCGCAGCTGTTCCAGCGTGCCGCCACGTAAGATCGCACTCGGCACCGCCCCGGTCAGCACGGACAACGCATTTTCCTGTCGCGCAATCTGGGCCTTGAGTTGCGGGAGCAGTTGCACCGTCGCCTGATACTCGGCCTCCGCCTGACGCAACTCGAGCTGCGAGGTATAGCCGACCTCCGCCCGATCGCGCGCGAATTTGAGCGCCCGCGCCCGCGCGTCGCGCGTCGCCTCCAGCACCTCGAGCCGCTTGTCGAGCGCGAGCAGCGTGATGTAGCCGGTCGCCGTCGCAGCACTCACCGAAAGCCGGGCAGCCTCCGCACTCGCCGCACTCGCCGCGACCCCGGCCTTCGCCGCATCGACACGCGCTGCATTCTTGCCGAACAGGTCAAGCTCGTATGACGCGCGGAAGGTCGGCTGCGCCGCGATTGATTCCTGCGCACGCCCGAACGGTGAAACCTCCCGCCGCACCCCGCCTTCGACACCCGCACCGACCGATGGGAGCAGATAGCCGCGCGATCCCAGCTCGGTCGCGCGTGCTTCCTCGACCCGCGCGGCGGCGACCTGCACATCGGCATTGTTGGCCCGCGCCTGTTCGATCAGTCGCGTCAGTTGAGGATCGCCAAAGCCGTTCCACCAGTCCGCCTCGACCGGCGCGGTCACACCCAGCGGCGTGCGCCATTCTGCTGGCGGGGCGACCGCGCTGCCCGGCGGTACCTGCTGCAACGCGGGGGCGCAGGCGGACAAAGTGAGGGCGGACACTGCCGCCAGGATCACGGACTTGTGCATCATCCTCATCCCTTGGTGTGAACGGTGGCGACGACCGACATGCCCGGACCAAGTCGGCGCGCCGCCGCCTGTCCCTGGTCGAGGACGATGCGCACTGCGATCCGCTGCGGCACCTTCACGAAATTGCCCGCGCCGGTGTCGGGCTTGACCAGGCTGAACTCGCTGCTCGCCGCCGGCGCGATGCTCTGGACGCGTCCGGTCAGGCGGATGCCGCCCAGCGCGTCGATCTCCAGCGTCGCGCGCTGACCGACCGCCATCTTCGCGGTCTGCGTCTCCTTGAAATTGGCCACCACCCACAGATCGTCGGGGACGATGTACATCAGCTGCGTTCCCGGCGTGACCAGCTGGCCGACGCGCGCCGTGACTTCGCTCAGCCGACCCGAGCGCGCCGCGCGGATCTCGGTGCGCGACAGCTCGAAATCGGCGAGGCCCTTGGTCGCTTCCGCCCCGGCGACCTGCGCTTCGAGCGCGCCGCGTCCGACCGTGACCGATCGCACATTCTGCGCCGCGATCGCGCGCTGCGCCTGCGCCTGCCGCACCCCGGCCTGCGCCTGTTGCAGCGCCGCGCGCGCCTGATCGCGCTCGCGCAGCGACACCGATCCCTCATCGACCAGTTCGGCGATCCGGTTCATGTCCGCCTGCGCCTTTTGCAGGCCCGCACGCGCGGCCGCGACCGCTGCATCCTGCAAGTCGAGCTGGGCCTGAGCCGAGCGCAGGCTCTGCGCGCTGTTGGCGAGCGTCGCGCGCTGCGCGGCGGTATTGGCCTCGCCCTGCTGCACCTTTTCGCGGAACGGCTTGTCGTCGATCCGGGCGAGCAGATCGCCCTTCTCCACGCGCTGAAAATCCGCCACCGGCACGTCGACCAGATAGCCGCCGACCTGCGGGCTGACGATCGTCGTGCGCCCGCGGACATAGGCGTTGTTCGTCGTCTGGTTCGCGCCATCGAACGGCGGCAGACCCCAGGCATAGAGCGCCACCAGCGCCCCGATCACGATCGCGACGACTGCAATCACGATGTTGCGGCGCGACCGTGCCGGCGCCCATCCGGTCTGTTGCTCCACCGCGGGCGCTTCGTCTTCGCGGGCCACCGCTTCGGGTCCGGTTTCAGCTTCTTTGGTCATTGCGTCGTTCCTGTGCGCATGGCCTCCATGAAGGCCAGTTCCTTGGCGAGCGGATTGCGCCCGCGAATCTTGTTGATGAGCCACGGCACGAACAGCGCGACGAAGGTCAGCGCGGACAGCGTACCGATCACGAAGAACACGTCGTTGAATGCGAGCACCGCGGCCTCGCGACCGACCTCGGCAGAAATGCTCGCCGACGCCGCCTGCTGGCGCAGTGCCGGGTCGAGCTGGACGGGTGCCACCCGCTGCGCGGCATCGGTCAGCGCCTGCGCCAAGGGTGCATTGCCCAACGTCAGCGTGTTGCCGGCATCGATCAAATGGGTCTTGAGCCGAACCGTGTGATACGCGGACAGGAGCGAGATCCCCGCAAGTCCGCCCAGCGACTGCGACAGCGAAAAGATCGCGATGAAGCTGACCACATAATTCTGTCCCGCCGCCAGCGCGCGCAGCATCCCTTCCATCAGCAGCGGACCCATTGCGAACACCGCGGCGAAGGCGATGGCGGCTTGGGTCAGATACAGGTCCTGCGGTCGGCTCATCACGCCGGTGCGGGTATCGGCGAACGCGGCGATGCAGATCAGCGCCACCGCCACCAGCACCGGCCGCGTCAGATCGCGCGGATCTAGCCGCGCGACCGACACCATCATCCCGCCAAAGGTCGCACCGGTCAGCACCCAGAAGTAACCGACCAGCTGGTCATTGCCGAACCCCAGCGCGGTGAACATGCCGCTCGCGCCAAAGCCCTGCTCGGCCACCAGAATGCGCACCGTCGCGCCGATCAATGCCAGCCCCAGGATGGCCCGGCTCGACAACCAGCTGAGGTCCAGCATCGGGCTCTTGCGATTGGCTTCGATCAACAGGCAGCCGCCAATGCCCAGGATCGCGAGCGCGAGGGCATAGCCGAGCCACGACGTATCCCACCACTCGATCCGCCCCTGGATCAGGAACGCGCACAGCGCCGAAACCCCAATCACGAACAGCGCGATGCTGGGGATGTCGAGCCGCTCGAACGTCTTCTTGCGGATGCCCGGCGGCAGCCGCAGCAGTGTGACCAGTCCCAGCCCGAGCAGCGACAATGCGAACTGGAACTGGAACACCCGGCTCATATCGCCATCGACCAGCAAGGCGGGGGACAGCGCACGGGTCAACGGGAACGCGACCTGGGTCAGGCCCAGCGAGATGACCAGTCCCCCGACCCGCACTGCGGCGGGCAGCCCCTGCATCAGATAATAGATTGCGAGCGCCGACAGGCCGCTTGCCGTGATCCCGGCGACGGCCCGCGCCGCAAGCTCGGGATAATAGCCCGGCTGGATCATCTGAACGAAATTGGCGGCGACCAGCCCCACCATCGCCCAGCGCACGAACATCTGGATGCCGAATTCCTGCCGGACGCGGAACAGCATCATGCTCATCGTCGCATAGGTCGAGTAGAAGGCGACCGTCAGCCATCCGGCCTCGACCGGTGTCAGTGCCAGCTGCGCCTGCAGCGCACCCGCATTGGCCAGCAGAAACCCGTTTTGCGCGCCGCCGAGCAAGCCCATGAAAATGCCGATGCCCAGATAGGCGATCCGCCGCCGGCGCGGGTGATCCGGGTTGGCGGGCGATCCGGGCAGGATCGGCAGCTCGTGCGGCTTGAACCGGTATCCCGCCGCAGGGTCGATCAAGACGGGCCGCTCACTCACAACGCAGCGCCCCTTCCACCAGAGTCGCGTCCAGCGCCGCCGCGAACGCCGCATCGTCGGCGATCCCGTCGACCAGCTGCGTCAGCCGCTCCCGGCGCGCGACCGCGCTTGCCGCGGCATAGATGAAGTTCGCCACCCGAAACTGCAGATGGTCCGGCGCTGCACCACCGCAATCGCCCGCCGCCGCAACGGCGAGATCATAGAAATGGGAATGCAGCGGCGAGGACAGTTCATCCAGCAGCCACCGGGACCGCGCGCTGTCGATCGTGATGTCGCGCAGCAACAGGCGCGGAACCTCGGGTCGCTCGAGCAGATAGGCGATGAAGCTCCGCATGGCGTGCCGCAACCGTTCGACCGGGGCACGGTCCGCCTCGGCCGCCTGCAGCGCCGCGTGGAGATCGCGCGCCGCTTGCGACACGATCGCCTTCCACAGCCCTTCCTTGCCGCCAAAGCGATAGGCGACCAGCGCGACATCGACCCCCGCATCGCCCGCAATCTCGCGCAGGCTCGTCGCGTCATAGCCCTGCGCGGCAAAGCGCAGCAGCGCCGACCGCGCGATCAGCGTGCTGGTATCCGTCTCGGTCTCCTTCGGCCGTCCGCGGCCGCGTCGCTCGCTCATGCATTGCTCCTTGCGCGACCAGATCGGTGTCCTGCGGCATTAATTCAATATGCGTTGAATAAATTCACAGTCGCGCACTTGTACCGGCGGCAAGGCAACAGCGCACCTTGCACGCGCGCTCTCCGCGCACGATCTGAACCCATCCAGAAAAACGTTCCGGTCGCGAAACTCATTGCGCGCTGACGGGTTCCCACGCCCTGACACGCCGACACTTTCGTGCCCGGCACCCAACCCGCAAAGGACACTCCCCATGAAGATCCTGATGATCCTGACCAGCCATGACCAGCTCGGCGACACCGGCAAAAAGACCGGCTTCTGGCTCGAGGAATTTGCCGCGCCCTATTATGTCCTCAAGGACGCCGGGCACGACATCACCCTTGCCAGCCCCGCCGGCGGCCAGCCGCCGCTCGACCCCAAGTCCGACGAACCGGACGCACAGACCGAGGCAACTGAGCGGTTCAAACAGGATGCCGAGGCTCAGGCACAGCTGGCTTCGACCCTGAAGCTCGTCGATATCGACATCGCCGCCTTCGACGGCGTCTTTTACCCCGGCGGCCATGGCCCGCTCTGGGACCTCGCGGAAAGCGCAACGTCCAAGGCGCTGATCGAAACCGCGCTCGCATCGGGCAAGCCGGTCGCGCTGGTCTGCCATGCGCCAGCGGTTCTCAAGTCGGTCACCGCTCCCGACGGCGCGCCGATCGTGAAGGGTCGCAAGGTCACCGGCTTCACCAACGCGGAAGAAGATGCGGTCGGCCTCACCGACATCGTTCCCTTCCTCCTCGAAGATGCGCTGCGGGCACAGGGTGCCGAATTCTCGAACGTCGGCCTGTTCGAGCCGCATGTCGTTTCCGACGGCCTGCTCATCACCGGTCAGAACCCGCCGTCCAGCGAACCCACCGCGCACGCCCTGCTCGACGCGCTGAACGCCAAGGCCTGACAATCCACTGCCGCCGGATGCCCCTTCCACCGGGTCATCCGGCGGCGCGAACTCAGTTCACATCGAGCGTGAACATCGCGCGCCGGACCTCCGCGATGCTCGGTGCGCCTTTCCAGGTGATGCCGATGTCGCGCCGCCGCGCTCCGGGTCCGCGCGAACCGCTCTCTGCAAAGCGTGAATCCTGCGCGCGGAAGATCGCAGTCTTGGTGCCGTCGCGCGCCGTTCCCGGCATGCTGGTCCAGCCATCGGGGTGGATATGCGCGTCCATATGGCAATCGATGAACACCGCCTGCCCCACCGCCGCCGGGTCGGCATAGCGTCCGTCCGGAAACACCGTCGTCGGATGCCACGGCCGCCCGAGCGCCACCGACCCATCCGCCACCCCCGCCTCGCGGGTCAGGCGGGAGCGATAGATGACGATCCCGATCGGCTGATCGGTCTTGGTCGACGGCGCCGTGACGAACGAGGCGAACGCCTCCCCCGCCGTCGCCGCACCGCGCCGCCGCGTGCGCACTTCGCTATCCTCGATCAGCAGCGCGCCATTGCCGAAGATGAAATCGACATTGCCGGCGATCAGGCTGTTGCGGATGATCGCCCGCTTGCCGCGCGTGAACAACGTGTCCTGATAGCCGAGCAGCGCGACCCGATCGAATAGCACCCGGTCGCTCGCCGTATCGAGCGTGACCGCCACCGCCTGACTGTTCGAAATCTTGCGCGCGTCGCCCTCGGGCAGCGCATCGTTGCTCAGATAGTCAAAGCTGTTTTCGATGGTCAGCCCGGAAATCAGCACCTCATCCGCCGCAACCGTCAGCGTCGCCGACCCGGCGGTGCCCCAGCGGCCGCGATCATAGGGCGCGGAATGTTCGGCCACCGCGTCGAAATACAGCCGCGTCTTCCCAACCCCGCGCCCGATCAGGCGTGTGCGGGGACGCCGGATCGTCGGCTTCTCACGAAAGTCGCCCGCGCCGATCTCGATCGTGACCCACTTCCCGGATCGGTCGCGCTCCACCGCCTCCAGCGCAGCGACGATGCTCGTGAAGCAGCGCGGTTGCGCCGCACAGGACGCGCGCACCTTCAGCGTCGGTTGCGCGAGTGCAGGTGTAGCGCTGACGCCCGCGAGCGACAGGGCCAGGGCGGCAACAACGGTCTTCATCAGCGTCCCCGAAGAAAGCGGTCGATCTCCGTCGCAACGCGCGGAAGATACGGTTCATAGAGCCAGAAAGTATGCGGCGCGCCGTCGAGCTGGACGTAGCGGTTGCGGATACCGTGCCGATCCAGCGCCGCCTGCACCCCGGCACGCCCTGCGGTAAAGCGGGGGTAACGGCTGCCGAGGATCAGGGTCGGTGGCGAGCGCGCATCGACATAGGTTGCGGCGCTTGCCGCCCGCCACCGCTGGGGCAGGCTCGCATGATCGCCACCCAGCCAGCGCGCAAAGGGCGATGCCGCGCGCGCCGCGTCCTCATGCTCCAGCGCCAGCGGGTCGGTCATGTCGAGCACCCCGTCGAGGTCGATCAGCGCGCGCACCCGCGTATCGGCGCCTGGCTGCGGCGCGAACGGGCCGGTCGCGGCCGAGTAAGCGAGCAACGCCGCCATCTGTCCGCCTGAGGAGTCGCCACCGATCGCAAGGCCGTCGGGTCGCATCCCGAATTCGGCAGCCCGCCCCTTCACCCACAGGATCGCAGCGTTCACGTCGTGCAGGGCGGCGGGGTAAGGCGCTTCGGGCGACAGCCGAAACTCGGGCATGAACACCGCATAGCCCCGCTGCGCGAGCAGATTGGCGAGCGGATAGCTGTGCGACTTGTTGCCCGACGCCCAGGCCCCGCCATGGACCAGCAGGATCCCCATGCCGTTTGAGCGACCCACTGGCGGCAGGAAGATGTCGAGGTGCAGATCGCGCGTGCCGATTTGCGCGTAGCGCTGATCGAACAGCATCCGCTGCCCCGCCGTCGTCCGGAGCCGGGGCAGCCGGATTTCGGGATGGGTCACCCGATCCGCTTCAAAGCGACGGGCAACATTGAAGCTGTCGTCGATGGGCAAAAGGCTCTGCGCCGCCACCGGAGTGGCAACGGCGCAGAGCAGACCTGCGGAGAGGGCCGCCGGTTTAAAAACGCAGGCGAGCGCCAACAAACCACTGCGCTCCGGTGTGCGTGTATTCGCGCGTGAGGTCCTGGTCGCCATAGCCGGTGCCATAGATGCGCTCGACCTCATCGGTGATGTTGATCCCTTCAACCGTCAGGGTCAGCTTCGGCGTGACATTGTAGAAGGCGGAGAAGTCGACATGCGTCGGCCCGTATTTCCGCTCCTGCACGTTGCCGTTGCTGCCCGGCTGGACCAGCAGATAATCGTCGCGCTTGTTAGCCGACAGCCGCGCACCGAACTTCTTCGAGTCGTAATAGACGGTGAAGTTGTAGGAATTGCGCGACAGGCCCCTCGAATCGCGTGCCGAAACAAAGGTGTAGTTTGACGCGACCCCCAGGTTGCGCAGGATGCCGGGCAGGAAAGTGAAGGGCTGATTATAGGTCAGCTCGATCCCCTTTACGCTGTTGCCGCCATCCGCGTTCACCGGGATGGTGAAGGTGTAGGGCACACGCGCCGGATCAGCATTATAAGACGGGTCATATTGCGGGTCGGCATAGATCGCCGGCCAGAAGGCGGGATCGACCATCTGCGTCACCACCCGCGTGGTCAGCGACGTGGTGATATCCTTGTTGAACAGATTGAGCGCCAGCAGCCCGCCCTTGCCGAAATACCATTCCAGGCCGGCGTCGATATCGTTCGACTGATAAGGCTTGAGGTCCGGGTTGCCGAGGTTGCCGACCGTCCGCGTGGTGTAGCCGAACACCGGCCCGGCAATATTCAGCGTGCTTAGGCCGGGCCGCGTCATGCTGCGCGCATAGGCAAAGCGTGCAACCAGCTTGTCAGTGATATCCAGCGCCAGGTTCATCGACGGCAGATAGTTTTCGTAGCTGCGCGTCACCTCGACCGGCTGACCGGCGATCGTCGCGCGCGAGCTCAGATTGGTCTTGACGTAGCGCAGGCCGGTATTGGCGCGCAGCTGCATCCCGCCAAGGTCGAACGTACCATTCAGTTCGACATAGCCGGCCAGCGTCTCTTCGCCCACTTCCCATCCGGCGCCGACATTGGTCGTGTACCCGCCGGGGATCAGGTTGCTGCTCGCGATCTTGTCGAAATCGATCACCGCAAAGCGGTTCAGCCCGACACCGCCAAAGTCCTGGCCGAAATTGGGATATGGAAAGGCGCGCATATAGGTGGAAGGGTTGAAATTGACATTCGCACCCGCGCCTTCGCCATACCGGACCTTGCGGTTGTTATAGGCAAAGCCGGTCTTGGCGGAGAAACCGCTGTCATCGGCATAGGTAAGGCCGACCTTGCCGGTATAATTCTCCTTCAACACCGTGTTGATGCGGTTCGCCGCGGTCAGCGCGTCGACATAGTTGCTGAACACATTGGGGTCGTAGGATCCAAAGCTGACCACCGGGACATAGGGGTTGTTGCGGAAGTCGTACGAGAAGGGATGCGGCACCGACCGCGCGTAGAAGCGCAGCTCGGTCCGGTCGGCATCGTCGCTGGCCTTGCCCAGCAGCCCGTCGACCTTGACCCGGTCGGACAATTCCCAGCTGCTCGACAGGACGAACTGCTTGAACTCCGACGTCGATTGCTGGTGGCGGCTTTCATACCACGAGGTCACATCGTTGAAGCGTGCCGCGATCAGCTGGCGACCATCCGGCGCGATCGTGAACGCGACCGGGGTCTGCCCCACAAAGCCACCAGCCGGGCCGTGGGTCAGCAGCCATTCCATCGAATTGTAGCTGTACCGGTCATTTTCCAGCCGCGAATAAAGCGCGTCGAACGTGATCAGCAGCTTGTCGGTCGGCTTGAACTGCAGCGACCCGGTCAGGCCCAGCCGCTTCTGGTCGTTCCCGAAAAAGTCCGCGCGCGGCAGGCGCGGGGCCCACAGGCAATCCAGTGGATCGGCGGCCCCGCACGCCTGCGGCGTCCCCGTCACGGTCGGATTGGTGTCGGCCCAGGAGTCGCCGTTGATATACGGGCTGGTCCACAGGACGCTCGAATAGCCTTCCTGATACACGGTGCGCTGCGAATAGGCCGCCGACAGCAGCACTCCGATGCGATCGTCGGCAAAGGTGTTGCTGACCACTGCCGCCACCCGCGGATCGACCTTGCGCGTCAGCGAGTTGTATCCGCCCTGCACCGACACGAACAGGTTGAAGCCCGGATTGTCGAGCGGCTTGGACGAATAGAGATCGACCGTGCCGGCGATGCCGCCTTCCTCGATCGATGCGGTCTGGGTCTTCTGGATGTCGATGCGGTTGAACAATTCCGACGCAAAGACATGGAAGTCGAACGCGCGCCCGGCGTTGACCGTGAAGCCGCCCGAATCGAGCCCGTCGCTGCTGGCCGGAACTTCCATCCCGTTCAGTGTGGTGCGGGTGAAATCAGGGGCGAAGCCGCGCAGCGTGATGTTGCGTCCCTCGCCACCTTCACGCGAAATCGCGACACCGGGCAGGCGCTGGATCGATTCCGCGAGATTGAGGTCGGGCAGCTTGGCGATGTCCTCCGCCATGATGCTTTCGATCGTGTTGACCGCGCGGCGCTTATTCTCCTGCGCGCTTTGCAGCGACTGGCGGAAGCCAGTGACCACGATCTCTTCGCCCTGACCCGCATCGGCCTCGGCGACGGGGGCGCTATCCTGCGGCGCAGGCGTGGCGTCGTCAGTATCTGCCTTTCCCAGCGCGACCGATGCCACCGCGACCGGGGCTGCGACAGCCTGGGCGCTCGCCGGGCGACGCTTGACCACCATCGCGCCACCCACATCGACCGCGACCAGATCGGTCCCGGCAAACAGCTGACGCAGCGCGACAGCCACGTGCATCGTGCCCTTGACGCGGTTGACCTTCAGCCCGTCGATGATTGACTTCGGGGCGAGGATCTGAATCCCCGCCTGTCGCGCGAACTGGGGAATGCCGGTCTGGGCCGACTGCGCGGGCACGTCGAAGCGACGGATCTGCGCGGCGGCCTCCGCCGGCGCCACCGCCAGCACCGCAGCTGCAGCCACACTGGACATCAGAATGTGATTCATCGTGCGCATATGCGCTCCTCCCCCGTCATTTCCGCGCTCGCCTTGTGCGATGCTGCGATCAAGGGGGAAGAGCGCCCCGCCCCCGATTTCCGTCACCTGGCGGCGTTTTTATTTTTCGAGAGGGCAATTTCAGTCGGCGTTACCGTCACTTCGGCATCGAGCGTTGCCTTGAGCGTCATGGCGAACCCGACCGGGTTGTTGAGCTGGAACAGCCCGACCAGCCGTTCCTGCCCCAGCGCCGGATCGCGCACGATCAGCTGCTGCTGGTTGTAGCGGTTGAACGCGGCCACGGCCTCGTCCAGCGTTTCGCCCTCAAGCGCGATTTCACCTTCCCGCCACGCCAGCGAGCGTTCGATCGCACTCGGCGCGCTTCCGGTCACCGGTGCTGTCCCGTCGCTCGGAAACGACGCAAACTCCCCGGCATCGAGGATGCTGACCGCACCGCTGGCATTGGATGCCCAGATCGCGACGCGTCCCTCAGTCACCGCGATCCGCACGCCGCCCTTGGTCCGCTTGACCGAAAAGGCAGTGCCGACCGCCTGCACCTTGGCGATCCCGGCATCGACAATGAACGGGCGCTGTCGATCCTTCGCCACCTGGAACCAGGCCTGCCCGCGCCGCAGGTCGATGCGCCGTGCGTCCTTGGCCAGCGCGATGCGCAGCTCGCTGTCGGTATCGATTGCCGCGATCGATCCATCGGCAAGCGGCAAGCGCCGAATCTCGCCGGGTGCCGTCGCAACGCGCTCCGCCGATCCGCCACGCAATCCGAACACCGCGGTCAGCGCGGCCGCTGCAGCCACACCGCCCGCCCCTGCCAGCACCCAACGCCGGCTGCGCGGCGCCGTGGGCAGCACATCGTCAACCGCAGGCGCGATGGCGCGATCGATGCTGCTCAGCGCTGCCTGCGCACGCAATAATGCCCCGGCATGGTGCGGATGCTCGGCCAGCCATGCGTCGAACGCGACGCGATCCTCCGCCGACAGCGGGTGTCGCACCGCCCAGCGCGCGGCCGCGGCTTCCATCGCCTCACGCATTGCGGCGCTTCCCGCGCTGCACGTCCCGCTCCGCGCCGGCATCAGGGTCGGTCAGCAGCCGCAAGACCGCACGCAGACTGCGACTTGCGTCATTCTCCACCACCGCCTCCGACACGCCCATCGCCTCCGCAATCTCCCGCTGCGACATGCCGTCAATCCGGCGCATGACAAAAATCGACCGCGCCCGCGCGCTCAGCGTAGCGATCGCCGCCTGAACCCGGGCCAGTTCGCTCCGCGCCATCACGACATCCTCCGGCGACGGCTCGTCCGAACGCCATCCCGTATCGAGCTCCGCGATCGCCTCCAGCTTCACCACCCGCGCCGCCTTCAGCTGATTTTGCAACAGGTTACGCGCCACGGCGTAGAGATAGGCGCGGGGCTGCGTGATGTGCGACACGTCATCGATCCGCGCCAGGCGGCAATAGCATTCCTGAACGATATCCTCGACATCGCTCGGCGCCGCGACGCGCCGCCGCAACCAGGACCGCAGCTCGCGCTCCAGGGGCAGGATCTCCCGGCCGACCCAATCAGCTAACTCCTCGCGCGTCGTGACGAATACTCCCCTCGACAGCATAAGAGCGTGGTCGGCGGGATTTCCGTCAAGGCTATGCAAAAGAATTTTCGCGCGCCGTCGAACCGGATCGCTCAGGCACCGTAGCGGTAATGGTCGGGGAGACAGGATTCGAACCTGCGACATCCTGCTCCCAAAGCAGGCGCGAACCGCGCATTTCTGCGGGGTCGCGGTGTAAACCGGGGCGGAATTGCACCATGCGATTCCAATGGGTTGTTGGGGCAGTGTAAACTGGGTACCGCTGCGAAGACGGCGGCATGAGCTTGCTGATCCCTCACACGCAGAAATGCCCCGAATGCGGTACCGGCCACGCGGGCGGGCCCTGCTCATACCCTTGCGTCTGCGGCTGCCGCTCTTGCGCGGCCCGCCTCGACTGTCGGGGCGTCCGCGAGCCCGTGCTCGATCATCCGGCCTATGGGCGCGAGCGGTCGACTGACCCAGCGCGCGAACCGGCGTGCATGATTGAACATCGCGCGCGGGTTCGTCGGCATCGGAGCATGGCCGCATGACCGCCCGCGTCCTCATAGGCTGCGAACGCAGCGGCGTCCTGCGCCGCGCCTTCGAAGCGCGCGGGTACGATGCATGGTCCTGCGATCTGGAACCCGCCGACGACCGCAGCAACCGCCATATTCGGGGCAATCTACTCGACCACCTCGACGATGGCTGGGATCTGCTCGCCGTTATGCATCCGCCGTGCACCGTGCTCTGCAATTCCGGCGCGAAATGGCTCTACATCGGCGGCAAGCGGGTCAACGGGCCAGACCCGTTCCGCTGGCACGATCTGCGCGAAGCCGCTGTGTTCTATCGCGCCGTGCGCGATAACGGCCACATTCCCCGCCGCGTCATCGAGAACCCGGTGATGCATAGTCATGCGATCGAGCTGACGAAGCGCGACCCGGTCCAGTTCGTGCAGCCATGGTGGTTCGGTGACCCCTACTTCAAGGCGACGGGGCTGGAGCTCGTCAACCTGCCCAAGCTGCGACCGACGAACCGGCTGATCCCGCCGAAGCCCGGCACCGACGAGCACAAGGCGTGGTCGATGGTGCACCGGATGCCGCCGGGTGCCGATCGCGCAAAGAAGCGCAGCAAGACCTTCCCCGGCTTCGCGGCCGCGCTGGCCGACCAGTTCGGCTCGCTTCTGGATGTCAGGGCCGCCGCATGACCCACATCCACTCCTGGACCTGCCCCTGCAGCTTCCAGACCGACACGGCGACCCCTGCCCCGCCGCAATGCCGGGACTGCGGCAAACCGATGGGGCCGTGGCTTAGCCGGCACAGTGCCCGAAGCGGGGTGACGGCGGCCGATATCGATACAATCCGAGGAGACAAGGCATGAAAGTAAAGCAGGAGGACTACGAGCACATCGGCGACCGGTTCACGACCGGGTTCGGCTACGGGTGCGCGACTTCGCTTTTCGTCGCGGCGGTTGCTGGCGCGCTTTGGGTGCTGGGGTGGCTGGCATGAGCAACGAACAGACTGAGGCGCTGGTGGCTTGGCGTCGCCGCGAAATACAGATGATCGGCGCTGCTATCAGCACCCGCGACTGGCATGGCGTCGAAACGGCATACAACCAGCTTCGCGACAAGATCGACACCGCACTCGCCACCCCCTCCCCTGCCCCCTCTGACACGCTGGTGGAGGCCGAAACCTATCGCGCTATGCACGAGATCGCGCGCGACCTTGGCTACCCGTCGATCCTTGAAGCGCTGGAGGCCGCACCGCCCTGCGCTCCCATGACTGACACGCTGGAACGGCGGGAGGCGATGAACCGCAACCGCGTCGTCGAGAAGGCTTTGCGCGAGGCGCAGGACAGGGCCGAGCGCGAGTTTGGCATAAAGTGGGTCAACCTGGAAGAAGTCAGCCGGTTCGAGCTGTTCTTCGACGCCCTCACCACTTCACCCCGCGTGGATGAAGGACGTGCGCGGGAGGTGCTGGCGGAAGAAATGCGGAAGTGCGCATTGCCGCATGCCGCAGAGATCGACTACATTGCGCGGAGCGACGGTCCAATCCCAGCGCATTGGCTAACCGCAGCGATCATCCGCGCCATGCTCCGCTTCGCCACCACGCCCGCTGATCCCCGCGTGGATGAAGGACGTGCGCGGGAGGTGCTGGTCGATGGGCCGTGGTTCCTGATCGCAATCGGCGGGAAGGTGGGCGACCGCTTTCGCAACACCATTATTCTCGATTGCTCGCCTGACATGAAAGAGCTTGGGCCTGAGTTTCATTGGGAGGATACGTTTGAGACCGATCCGCCCGAACACCTACCCGCTGGCGCATACGTCTGGTCTGGTTTCCAGCTTGGTGGATGGGCCGAGGATGACCCCATTGTCGCAAAGGGTGGCACGTTCACGCCGCACGCTGCCCTCGCCACCACGCCCGCTGATCCCCGTGTAGGGAAGATGGAAGCGGTCTGCACGTGCGAACATGACCCGCTCTGCCCTCTCAACCAGATCGAAGGGAGTGGGAGGTGACCGGCAATATCCGGGCGATGTCTCCCCCCGCTGGCAGCTAGCGCCCTGCCCGCGACCTGCTACACTCCCACCATGAACCCGACTCTCGAACGCCTCACGATGGCCCTGACCGAGAACGGCGCAAAGGCCGCGATCCGCGTCATCTTCCAGATGTCGACCGATGACGAACTGGTCGCGGCATGGCAGCGCACCGACGGACAAGCCGGTGATCCGATCGCTGACCTGCTGGCCGTTGAAATGGAGCGCCGGGAGATTGCGTTCTAAGCGATGATCCGGTCCGGCCAGCTAAAGCTCCATCCAGTCCGGTAAAGGTTCCGGGTCGGGTCGCATGTCGCGTCCGCCGGAGACTGACCAGATCAGACCCAGCGAAAGCTGCGGCCGCGCGCCGCACACACGGCATAGCATCCGCCTCTCCGCGTCGCGGGGCGTCGCGTCCTGACCGAGCCGGGTGATGAAGTAAGCCGGTCTAGCCGCGAGCACGCGAGCGCAGCCACAGCGCACGCCGATCTCAACCGGGTGGACGGCCATCTCTTCGAATCGGTGATCGCGCCAGGACATTGCGCGCGGAACATGGCGTGAACAAAACCGCCGGTCGAGGGCCACGGACGTTCGAAAGATGTGCGCCAGATTGGAGACGGCGACGAGAACGAGTGTAGAGCGGCACTCATCAAACGGCTCGCATCGTGTAGAGCGACGCTCTATAGGTCGGTCATTGGATAGGAGATCAGCGATGGAGCGGGACAAGTCCGCATATAAGATCGAGGCTGCAGCCGACATGATCGTCGGCGCACTGCCGCCGATCGATCAGCACCCCGGCCACTTCATCCGGCGCACGCTGCTGCCGGATTACGGGCTGTCGGTGTCGGAAGCGGCGCGACGGATCGGCGTCGATCGCGCCGGCTTTACCGGCGTCCTGGACGGCAAGTACGCCGTCAGCCGGGATCTGGCGTACAAGCTCGGCGCGCTGATGAACGATCACGTCGCCGACCTGCTTATCGCCTACCAGCACGCCTATGATCTGGCGCAGGAGCGCGAGCGCCGCGAGGGCTTCAAGGCGACGATTGAGCGCGTGCAACCGGTCGAGACCCCGGCGGGCTGATCAGCGAACGCATTTGCCGCCCACGCCGCAGCTGCTATCGATCACGCGAACCCCGGTGGGGCGACGCTCGGAAACTGTCCCGACGCCGACGCCTGAACCGGAGACGGTTGGATGGCACCGATCCGGGGTTCACCACGGCCTGAGGCCGCCGCACGCGCCCGATTACCCTCTTTCGACGATCGAGAGCTCTACAGCATCGCCATTGGCAGCTCGCTCATATCGATTCGCCAGCACCTCATGTGCGGCCTTGGCCGACGGGCAGGTCGCCCGCTCTGCCATCTCACGCTCTTCGCGCGCACGTTTTCGGTAATATTCCGGGTCGATGACAGCCACTTGCTACCTCCGATTAAGCACGCCCACCCGGATCGGGCACATACCCATATTGTGCCGAGAGCGCAACGAACGCGCGCCGTGCTACCGCCGCGTGGCACTGGCCGTGGTCGGACACGAGTATCGCGTAAACGATGTGCGCCGGAAGAGGCGCTGTGGTCGATACCGGTGACACCGGAGCCGGATATCGTTGAACGACTTCGGTCCGGGCTTCGCTCCACGTTCCATATGCTTGGAGTCACGCTGCAAAGATGCTACGCGACGCCTAACCGCGATACGTTTCGGACGTATAGCCTAGGGAGCCCCCCAGTGCTGCATTAGGCGTCGCGGCCAACCCGTAATGATGTTATAGCAGTGGCTCGAGGCCACGCCGGAAAGGCCCGGTCACAGCGACCGGGCCTTTCTGATTCTAGCGGGTGAAACGCGCCCCCGAACTCCAACGTCCGAAACGATGATGGTTATTCGCCACCTGTCCGATGCTCGCGTTTCGAGGCGTAGATACAGACGCGCGCCGATCGGCGCAACTGATGCGCCCCGCCCACACAGCGCGTCGACGCTTACTGGACCGGGATTGGCTCCGCCGTGAATGCGTTCACGACCTGGCCGGACGGCATCACTGCCGAACGGCCAGTGATGATCATCGAACCGAGCAGCGCCCCCACGGTGTTGCCGCGACCTTCCTGACGATGCGTGCCCTTCAGCGCGTAATCCTTGCCACCCACGGTCACCTTGTCGAACCGCAGTTCGAACTTCGCGGACTTGCCGACAATGCCCTTGCCGGTCCGCCAGGTCACGGTCGCCTGCACCGGTGCGCCGCGCGGGATGACCACGACGCCCCGCTCCGACACGTCAGTGGCGACTTGCAGCATCCGCACGTCGCCTTCCTTCATGTCCTTCGAGGTGATCTCGGTCACAGGAGTCACGGTGATCATCGTATTGGCGGAGAGGACCACCGCAGACGTCGACGTCGGAGCGGTAGCCGCCGCCGAATCGCTGGTTTGCGCCACAGCCGCAGCGCTGGAAAGGAGAGCGGCCGACGCCGCGCCCAGAAGCAGATTTCGCATAGAACCCCCATTTCATCGACTCGGCCCCTAGCCGGTCGCGGCGGTGACTATGCGCTTGGGCAATTCTAAAGCAAGCCCAGTACCTTGGGCTCGATGCGCACGCCTAACTACGCGCGGCGGCTGCGAGCTTTTTCTGGAGACGCGCGTGCCCGTCGTCGTTGTCGGCTACCAGATCAGCGAGAGCGGCTTGCGCCGTCTGCTGGTCAGAGGGATCGAGCGCGGCCTTCGCCTGCTCGATCAGCAATACCACGGCGGGAACTTGAGCGACGACGGGGCCGATCGCTTGCAGCGCACGCAGGAAGGTCGAGAGGTCGAGCATGGTTCAGGATCCCTTCACGGACGCAAGGGCGTCGTCGATGGCGGCGCGCGCATTCTCGACCGCCTGGAGATAGTCGGTCGAGTTTGCGGTGGCGTACGCCTTCCGCGCCACGCTCAGCGCGGCGAAGGCGCGTCGGTCCAGTTCTGCAGCACGAGACGCCGTGGCCCCTTTCAGGAATCCGCTATCGACCGCAATCTCCAGCGCCGTGCGGAAGGCTTTGTACGCAAGCTCGGCACCCTGCGCCGCCTGTTCGTCGGCAAGCGTGCGCTCGGCTACAGCAGCCGGCGGTGGCAGCGCACCCAGACCGGAAAGGCCGGTGCACGACGAGAGCGCGAGGCTCAGGGGGATCAGGATCAGTTTCATGATTTCGGCTCCTTCTTCTCGACGGTCACTTGGTCGCCGTCGCGGATGGCTCCGGCATCTTGGCTTGTCCCGGCCTGTGCCGCCGCCTTCATCGCATCGAACGCTTTGCCGGTGTTCTCGGTCGCCTGTTGCGCCTGCTGGTTTGCGGCGAAGTGGAACGCACCAGCCATGTTCAAAAGACCGGTGATCACCAGCGCCTGCAGGATCACCTCGAACAGCTTCACATCCCAGAGGGAGGGCTGGAAATAGGCCATGCCGATCAATAGCACCGACAAGGCAAACAGGCCGACCGTGAAGTATTGCCTCTCGTTCATCGCGCCCACTCCCCCGTTTTATTATGCAGCCAGGTCAGGAACTCGCCGACCGTCTTGCCCTTGAGGATAGACGGGTTTGCCTTCGTCGCAGCGGGTCCGGCCAACGCTTCAGCGCTGGCGTTCACGTCCGCGCCGATGACCTTCGCTGCGGTCACAGCGCCGAAGAAATGCGCGGCGTAGAGCGAGGCCTTGTTGATCGGGACGCCCGCTTTCGTCAGATAAGCCGCGTTCTTGGCCGTGAACGTCTTGGCGCGCGCGAGTTGCTCTTCGACGCTCGGCTTCAGTCCACCGAACGCGGGCCGCAGGGTTGGCCCCCATGTACCGCCTTCACCTTCCCACGTCGACTTGATGAACTGGTAGAGGCCCGAGGCACTGGATGATTCGGCCTGAATGTATGGGCGGTCACCGCTCTCGATCTTCGACAGCATGGGCCAATAATCGTCGGGGATCTGCGAGCTGACACTTGCGGGCGGGCGCGGCGGTGGGAATGCCTTGTCGAGCGCGGCGATGGTGTCCTTGCCCGCCCAGCCATCGACCTTTAGCCCGGCCCGCTCCTGGAACAGGCGAACGAACGCGTCGTCTTCCATGATGGTCATTTCCCAACCTTCCCCTGCTCGAGGCTCGTCACCCGCTCCTCGAGCTTCTCGATCCGCTTCTGGTTTTCGGCGACACGCTGCCCGGTGATGTCCTGCTGCATCCGCTCGTCCATGCGCCCTAAGGTCACCTGCATCGACCCCACGCTGGAAACGAGCCAGAACGCCAGCCCGGCGACCCCTGTGGTGAACAGGGTTGCAACAATTGCGGCGGCCCATTTGAGCGGCGCGGGGATTTCGGCTTTCGGCGGCGGCAATGGATACTCCTGCGTAAATCGCTTGATTGCCGCGTCCGCCACCTGTTCGGCGACCATGCGCACCTGTGCCGCGTTGCCGGAGTCGGTCATGGAAGTTCGGCCATGAGGATCGCGCGGTCTTCCGCATTGATAGCGTGTGCCGAATGGCCGTCGAGGATTTGCAACTCGTAGAAGCCGTCAAGGTCAGCAGCGAGCGCCGCCAACCCTTCAGCATAGGGCGGCTGCGCTTCATAGGCGGCGCGGCTGAACCCAGCGTCATCGAACTCGTGCAGGATTTGCAGGTGGCGCCGACCATCCGCAGCGGCCATCAGATACAGGTCGTAGTAATCCGCCGTGATCTGCGTGTGCCACTGTTCGTAATCGACATTGACGTAGCGGTCGGACGGCATCGATCCGACGAACTGGACCGACTTCGTGATGCGCGCGTCGATCGCGGCACAGAGCATCGTCGCCCAGCCGCCGCCCGAAATGCCGGTCATAATGACTTCTGCACCCGGATACCGGTCAAGCAGCGTGTTGACTGCGACCACGGCCTGGCGCACCCATTCGGCATACGGGGTCAGGTTCGTGGCATGATTGGCCGGACTTCCCGACGTGTAATCGTTCGGCCCATCGGGCAGGACCATCGACACAATCGGGACGCCAGCCGCCAGCATCGGCTGAATGACCTGATCGCGGATGCCGTTCGCGCCCCAACCCGCCGCGTGACCCGCCCACACCAGCGCGACTACATCGGTGCGCGGGCTGTTCGGGGTCCAGAGGCGCGGCTTGATATTGGTGTCCGCCTCGCCGGGGATCGTCATTTTCTGGACGCTGGCAAGGTTGGTCAAGCCGGTCAGCGGCGGCGCGGCGTCGGTTGCCAGCGTCGCCAGATCGGTCGGGAGCGTGCCGCTGCCAAACACTTCGGTAATCAGCGTCGTGCGCGCGGTCTCAAGCGCGGTCAGATCGGCATAGCTGGGAAGGTCTGGAATCGCCGCGTGCGCCTTGCTTTCCAGATATGCGCGGATCGAAGCGCGTTGCGTCGTGTTCAACACGGCGTCGGTTGCGATGACGCCATAGAATGCCGTGTTGCTGTGCTGGATCGCGCCGTTCTGGCCTTCGTTGCCGGGATTCGCGCCCATGATAAGACGCACGGTCGCAGTTACGAGGGCGGTCGTGTTCGCGAGCGCGGGAAGGCCGACGGCGCCCGAACTGGTAATCTCGAACCCGTCCACGGTGATCGTTGCCGCGACGTTGTTGGCTGTTTTACGCCATTCCATGACGTGCACGCGCTCGGGATTAACCCCGGCGACGTTGGCACTCAGTCGATTTGGAGACACCCCCATTTGGAACGCGAAGTCGGTCGGGATGGATGCCGAAAGAGCGGTCTGCGAAACCGCAAACGCGCTGTTGCTAACGTCGCCAGATTGGCCAATCTGCGAAAGCGAAACGATGCCGTCCGCGTACCCATAGGAAAGCTGCTGGAACGCGACGAATAGGTTCAGCTTGGTGAAGTCGATCTCGACGCCCTGAATTTCGAGGAAGTCGGCATCGCTCGCGGTCGAGTTGCCGTCCGTGACGAACCGCCAGAAGCCGTCCGCGTCGATCTCGCGCGTCGGGCGGCGAACATCGGTGCGCGCGACCGCATAGCCGCCATGCGTCCCCTTGTTGACCAGCGTACCCATGACATCGCCGTCACCCGCCGCCGTGGTCGCAGATGCACCCGTGCGCTCCTGAAACGCCGCTGCGTCGGTGGATGGGTCGAAGAACAGCTTGACCGTGAAGGCGTTCGCTTCGTTGCTCAGGTCGCCCGACAGCACCCAATTATCGGTCGTGCGCTGCTCTAGCCGGAACGAGCCGCCAGGCGGGACATACAGATAGCCAGCCTTCGCCGGGGTGATGACGGCATCACCGGTTGCGTCGGATGCGAATTGGATCAAGCCTGTGCCGGTGTTGGTGCCGGCGAACGCCGCTCCCAGCGGCAGCGCTTCTTCGCTGTTCGACGGGATCGTAATGACACTCGCCATCAGGTCGGGCGAGTCTATCTCGGCGTAGATATGGCGGCGCAGATCGTCGCCGGTCAGTGTGCGGGTCAGGTAGAGGGTGACTGGCGCGACAGGCGCAACCAGCGCAGTGATGTCATCGATGTTGTCCGCGACCACCTCAACCGCGGCAATTCCGGCGGCTACGGCGTTCACGTCATCAATGCCATCCGCGACCGTGCCGATGGCATTCAGGGCGGCGGTGACCGCAACGAAATCTGGGTCCGCGAGAACTGCTGCGGCGTTCTGTGCATATTGCAGCGCCGACAGCAGCCCCGGGTAAGCAGGGTCTACCTCTCCGCTCGGTTTGCTCGCCCAGTCCATTGCAAGGCTCGCGTAGCTCGCGCCGCCCAGCGCATCTCGGAGGATCGTGGTCAGCGTCCATGAGCCGGATCCACTCGCGCCGGATTTAACTGCAAGGTCATTTACGGTGTCGTCATAAATGAGCGCGACCGACCCGGCATCATAGGTGAGGTTTGCGTTGGCGGAGGCGAGCGTGGTGAAGGTCGCGCTAAGCAGCGCGCCAAGGCCCACGGTCGCAACGGAGTCGGCGAGCTCGGTGACAGCGGCCAGCATGCCCTCTCGCGAAGGCTCTTGTGCGGGATTTGGCGGGTTGCCAAACAGAGCATCCCGAGCCGTCTCGATTGCACCCACCGCGCACATCCTTTGAAATATTACTGCGCTAACCTACCGTTGAGCGTAACTTTATTCAAGGCTGACGCAATATCAGGAAAGTCGGTCAGGTGACGGTATCGCTGGCTGGCCCGAGCGGCGCGGCCTCAAGCGCTCCGCCATCGGTGGCGACGACCCAATAGTAATAGGTGCCCGGGCTTAGCGGGGTGTCCGTGATCGACTGCACCTGCCCAACGCCGCCGGGGTAGCCATCGATGATTTTGGTGGCGGAACCGAAAACGTTGCTCGTGCCGCGCCAGATGTCGGTCGAGAAAAACCGCAAATCGTTCGGGTTTTTCCACGTAACCACAGCCTCACCGACGCCGCCTTCGACCGCTAGGCCGGAGGATGGGGGCAGGACCGCAGTAGTCGATGCGGTACTGTATTCCCATGCCGGGCCATTACCGGATGCGGTGACATAGCGGTACCGGACCGTGTAGCTCTCACCGCTCAGCAAAAGTCCGCTGATCGCCGTCGTCACGTTGATCGACATTGCGATCCATGGGTCGCTGGGGTCGCCGGTAATATCGGAGGTGAGAATGTATTCGGCGATATAGGTCGCATCGGCGCGCGGTAGCGCCGGGAACTCGATCTTGATCGCGCCATCGACAACCGACACGGTCTCGCCGGTGATCGCTGGATAGGTGACAGCGGCTCCGGACCCGTCAACTACAGGCTTGGGCTGCTCCTCGCCGGGAAGCAGGGTCCACCGGCTCGAGTTAATCGGCACGGCTCCGAACGCCGTGAAGATGCCCGCCCCGTCCATTTCGACCGGGGTCGCGATTTCGTAATCGCCGTCGAAGGTATTGTCGTACCGGATCTCGACGATGCGTTCATGGCGAGCGCGAAGCCCGCGCAGGTTGACCGTGGGTGCGATCTTGTGGCGGGGTTGCGAACGCATGCCAATGCCCTTGGCCAGGCGCATCGCCTGGTTGTGGTTATGGCAGGCCTGGATATCGACCATCAGGAAACGCGGGGTCGTCGCCGGGTCATAGTAGAGCGGATTGAGCCACGCCGCAGACGGCTGCACCGTCATGTTCGCGTCGGGGTCGAGATAGCGAACGATAACGCCCTGGGTTTCGCTCTCCCCGTCCTGCGCTTCCATCGAGGACATGGTCATGATGTCGCGATTGCGGCTGAACGAAAGCGTCGGCTCCGCCCAGTGCCCGACGCGCATCCACGACTTGCCGTCTTCGTCGAACACGATCTGCCCATCGCAGGCCAGCAGGATTTCCTTCTCGGCATCGGCACGGCGCTTCGAATCGATGATCGCGAGGCCTGCCTCGTAGCGCTTCTGCGTGCCTTCGATGCCGTCGACATCCTGATCGCAGATATCGGCCTGTTCAGCCATGCGCTCCCAGTTGATGCTGCTCTCGGGCTTGTTCCGGCCATACGGGTGAGTCCGGAACCATGCCCAGATCAACGCAGCGTTGCGCGTCGGCTTATAGGTTGAGCGGTCACCGAGCGTTTGCGTCTCGTCGCGCGGGTCATAGGCATTGGCCCAGTCGCCAATCACACTGAGCGAGGGCTCCCCGAGGCCGAATGGGCCGCGCCAGCGAAAAATCTTGTAGCGGTGCTCCACTTCAATCGCGTCGATGCAGACCACGCTGAACGTCGTCCCGACAAGGCGGTGGTCGCTGGTCCATTTGCTGGGAAAGGCTGCGTCCAATGCCGCGATGCGGGGTGGTGTGGGGTCGGTTTCGCTATAGGTCGTGGTCCAGATCCGGACATAACCCTTACCCTCGCCGTCGGAGGTCGCGGGATCCTTTTCCTTGTTGGTCTTGAGCCTGAATTCCTTCTGGAACACATAGCCGGCGCCATCGAGCGTCACGACCTGCTCGTCGAGGAGATACTTGTAGCCCGGATGCAGAATCTCATCGCTATGGACGATAAGCATCCACCATCTGCCCTGGCTGTCGAACTCACCGAACATAGCGCCGCCACCTTGCCGCGCGAGGCCAGCATTCAGCCAGCGCGGCGGCTCAGTGATGCGAACGTTGAACTTGCCCGCCTCCATCGGGGGCGCACTCCGGCTCGGTGTGAGCAGGCTGTTCAGGCCACCGGCCAGCGCGGCGCCGATAGACGCCCCCAGAGGGCCGCCAAGAAACGTCCCGACGACGGTGAAGCCGATAGTTCGGATCGCGTTGCCGATCCGCTGGTCGGCAAGGCCAAGCGCGCCAGCGGTGACGAAGTTAAGGACGCCTCGAACCGCTTTCATGGCCGCCACACCCCGTGCCAGCGAACGAGCCGCAATGCCGCCTCCGCAACGCCGCGATCGAGCCTGACGGCGACCATCCCGCCGGTACAAAGAGCGCCGATCATGTGGGGGCCGCATTCCAGCGCCAGCACGTCGCCACGGCGAGGCACATCGTCGACCGCACGAACGCCTGTCGCAGCAATCAGGCCCGCAGCGCCGCCATGTGCTGCCATCATTGCATGTGCGCCGGCCTCGTCGTCATAGCGGCCAAGGAACCGATGCGTGATGTCGAGCGCGCCGGCCGCCGCGAGATACTTGCCGATCGACAGCATGCAGTCGCTCTGCCCGTAGACATGCTCGCCGGTACGCCATTCTCGAAGCGTCGCGTCGACAAGGTCCATCACGGCACCTGATAAGTGCGGTTGGCGAGCGTCACGAGGTATTCTGCCCCGCGATCGACCGAAACCCCGAGCTCGATCGCGCGGCGCTTCTGCATCGTGTCGGCGTAGGTGCGATCCGGCGTCTCGCTGCGGCCGTGATTGCTGTCCTTTGCGGTGATCGACACCGTGTACGCCTTCATCACTGTTCCGGATGCGGCGCGACTGATCGACTCCGAGAACTTCGGAGAGAACATTGTCATCTCTTTGTAGAACGAGAGCGGGGTGCCGGGACGGAGCCCTTCACCCTCGATGAACAGCACGATGTAGCAGGTCAGTTTCCGGCCGAAGACCTTGGACTGGTCCGCCTTGAGCGCATTGTACAGCTCCAGCGCCTCACCGCCGGGAAACGAGGGAATGTTCAGCGAAAAGGTATAGGACGCGCTGGTCCCGTCGCGGCCGTCCTGCAGTGACGGCGTTTTGTGCACATTCACGCCGTTGGGATCGATCGTGCCGAGCCATTCATTGCCCTCGCTGTCGGTGAAAGGACCCTGCCCGTCCCAGATCCGCACCGGGTCGCCTTCGAAATCGTATAGCCAGCACTTCCGCGCGGTTGCGACGATATCGGTCACGTCGTCGGCGGCGCCGAGCAGCTCGTCGATCTGGTCGTAGAAGGCGCTCACAGGATGGCCTCGTGCAGCACGATCTTGCCCGGGGTGACGTGGCCGAGATTGTTGTATGCCGCTCGGATCTCCGACCCGTTACTGATCCGACCCGTGAACCACGGGCGCAAATAGCAATTGTCCCCGCCGGCAATGTTGCGGCGCAACGGCCTGTCCAGGAGAGCCGTCGCGGTGTCGCCGGAGTAGACGATTTCGTCGACCAGATAGGTGTCATAGGCGTGCCCAATGACGTGACCGGGCGAAACGATCGGGCCGACCCCGGTGAGGTCGAGACCGACCTCCAACGCGCCTTTCAGCGCCGGGGCCGAATAGACGGCGGTGAAGTCGCCGTCCCAGTTTTCCTGGTTCGACCAGGTCTGGCCATTGTCCCATGGCACCGCCAGCATGCCGCGCTGCTTGCTGAACGCCACCTGTGGCGACGGTGCGAGGCGGACCCGGAAGACCTGGCCGCTGATCTTGGACATGAGCCACGATGCGACCGGCGCGGTCCATTCGGTGTCGATCGTTGCCGGGGCCAATTCAAGCATCGCGAAGCCGCCCGGTTCGGGCGTGATGAACTGCGCGCCGCCGGAGGTCAGTCCGCCATCATACCCAGCGCCGGGCGAGTGGAACAGCTGGGTTTCGATCCGGAAAGTCGGGAACTGGTAGATCTTCGTCACGTCGAGATGGTCCCGTCGACGTCGATCTCGCGCAGCCATACCTCGAGGTTGCGCTTCGTCTCCATAACCGCTGCAGCGCCGGCCTGCTGAGCAACGCCGATGACGGCCTCTGGCATCATCGCGCCTGCCAGGCTGATATCCTGTTGGATGGTGATATGCGCCACGGGACGGCCTCCGCCACCGTGTGCCTGGACACCAAGCTTGCCATTGGGGCCCCGCGATAGCGGCATGATGGCCTCTGGTCCGGCCTCACCCATCTCGCCGATCGCTGCACCATTGGCGTAGCGGAACAGGGTGGGCGTGTTGACGATCGTGTTGGTGAAGGCGCCGCCATTCGCGAAGCGCTGCGGCGTTCCAAACGCGTTTCCGTTGGCGTTTTTCAGGATGCTGGAAAGGAAGTTTGCGGCGCTGGTCAGCCAATCGCCGCCACCGCCACCACCCCCGCCGCCGCCCTGTTTGAACAGGCCGTCGAGGAAGCTGTCGAGCGCGCGGTCAAGCAGCTTGTCGATGATGCGATTGAGCGCGTTCACCGCGGCATCGGCAAAGGACTTCACGACATTGCCGCTCTGGCGCATCCCGTTGATCCAGTCGGACAGGAAGCCGCGCGTCACTTCCCGAGCATCGGCGATGGCGCGCGCGGATTGGTCGATGGCATAGCGCTGCTGGGCGTATGCTTTGCCCGCTGCCTCGATCGCCGTGACCTCGGCAGGCGATAGCTCGATGCCCGCGCGCTTCGCTGCGTTCAGTTTCTCTGCGATGAATGCGTATTCGAGCGCAGCCTTCCCGGTGAGCAGGAGCGCCTTCTGCTCCAGGTCGAGCGCATAGGCGGAATCCTCGGCATCCTTGCGGATCGCTTCGAGGCGGGCGGTCTGGTCCAGATTGATCTGATCGCGAATGACGGGCTGCACCGCATTTCGAATTGCGGAACGCTGCTCAGGAGATAGTTCCTCTCCCTTGGGCAGGGCATCACGGGCCTTGGCCAGCGCTTCCAACTCAATGCGCACGGCGGTGAGCTCGTCGCCGTACAGACCGACCAACGCCAGCTGATCGTTGATCGCATCGTTCTGCTTCTGCAGGCCATCCGTCACGCCCTGCACGGCAAAGGCGATATCCGCCGCCATCTTGGCATCGGCATAGGCCTTGGCCAGCCCTTCCACCTTCTCGCGGAGCGCATCGGTGACCGGAATCTTCGCCTTCTCGATCTGGTTGAGCAGCTTGGTCTTCTGCTCCAACTCGGCCGCAGCACGCGCGGACAAGCCGGCCGCAGCTGCGCGTGACTGCTCAGCTTTGACCTCAGCTTGGGCGGCCCGCAGGATGTCACCTAGCGGGTCGGACTTCGCCCCGCCGCTCGGCGCGTCGTAGAAGCCTTTCGCCATCTCATCCTGGCGCTTTCGGGCGTTTGCCCCGCCCTGTTTCGCGACGTCATCGAAGAACCGCTGCGCCTGCGCGTACCGCTCCTTGTAGCCCTTGGTGATCGTGTCGAGGCCAAGATCTCCGGACAGGGTATCATTGATCAGGTTGCGCTTCAGGTCTTCGGTGCCGAGGATCCCCGCATAGATTCCGGCGAGGGTTGCGCGCGTGGCTGTGGCCAGCCAGTCCAGAAAGCCCTGCCACTTCTTCGACATCTCATCAGTCGAGATTCCGAATGCGTCCGCGATGCGGGACCAACCGACCTGGAACACCGCCTTCGCGGTGTCGCCCATAGTGACGGTCACGGCATTGAGCTTCTCAACTTCCGCTTTGGTATAGCCCATCGCGGTCGTGTACTTTTTGAGGCCGGAGTCGTCGTTGGCCTGCCTGGTCAGCGCAGCGACCCCGGCGACCAGGAGCCCGATCGCGGCGACGATAGGAAGGATGACGGCCAGAAGCGGGGCAATCGCGGCCCACACTGCGGCGGCGGCGGCGCGGAACGTCGCGCTGATGGTCGAGCCCGTCGCGACCGCCTTTTCCTGCAGGATGTCGAACAGTTGCGGGCCCTGCTGCAGCGCGATGAGCAGCGGATTCATGCCCATGGCAGCGGTGACGCCAATATCGGCCAGCTGGCGCGACGCGTTCAGGCCCTCGCGCGCCGTGAATTTGATCGCAGTCGTGGTCTTGTCCGCGGTGTCGCCGACATTCTTCAGGTGATTGCGATAGGCCAGGACATGGGCGTTCGCATCGCCTTGGGCTCGGGCTAGCCCGGCGAGATGCTGGGTGTAGGCGACGACATGGGCATCGGCCATGCCGAGCGCGCGCGACACGTTGTCATTCGCGCTGGCCATGTTCTGCGCCGCCGCTGCGGCACCGTTCTGCGACGAGGTGAGCTTTTCGACGGCGCCGATCAGCGCGGTCAGCTTGGCGTTCGTCGACTGCACCGATGCGACGAGCCGCGCGATCGAGCCATTCTGGTTTCCAGCCGCAGCGCCTGCCTTGGTTGCCGACGCGGCGAAGCGGTCGAGATCGGCCGTCGCCTTGACGACGTCGCTCGAATCGACAGCGAGGGAAAGGGCGGCGACGTCCATCTCTACCCCCGTCGCTGACTGGCGGTGGCCGCGCGGAACGCGTCACGCGGCGATACCGGGCCCTGCTGTGCCGTGGTATCGTCCGACGAATTCGCCCGCATCAGATAGACCCCATCCATTTCGCGGATGCAGAACTCGAACATCTCCGCATCCTCCGCGACCCAACCTTCGGTGTGGCGGTCTATGGCGCTGGCCGGGATGGGTCCGACGCCGAAACCGATCTGGCGATTGGTCGAGAGCCGCCAGAAATCCTCGTACCAACCGTCGAGCCCATCCATGAGCTCGGGAGGCTCCAACGCCTCCGGGATAACCCCATCCTCGCCGGCGGCTTCGCGGGCCGCCCTGTGCTGGTCGCCATTCGCAAACCACCAGCGCAGGGCATCCGTCAGTTTCCCGCCGCTGCCTTGGAGCGTTCCCGGACCCGATCGGCAACCTGATCACCCGCCCACTCGACGCCGTTGCGGAATGCCTGGCCGACACCGTGGGCATCATCCGCGCCCAGCACGAGCAGGGCGTTGGCAGCCGAATATTCGAGCGGCTTGCCATTGCTGGTCAGCGCGGCGACGTCCTCAGCCTTGCTCAGGTCCCAATCGAGCAGGATATGCTCTGCCAGCGGCTTGCCCGTCGCGACGTTGAAGCGGCCAACCCCTTCGTCGGTGTTCAGCTTCTTGCCGCTGCGTCGCGCCAGCCCCTGCACCGCGACCTTGTACGGCTTGAAGTTGGTCGATCGCACCCGGAGGCGCGCGCCGGGCAGCGCGGGGATGTCATCGATCCACTCGCCGGGGCTGAGGTCGATTTCCTCGTTGAGATTGCCGATATCCATGCTTCGTCTCGCTCGGGCCTGTTCGGGTCTAAGGACGGCGACCGACCCGACAGCCGCCGCCCTTAGGCTGTTCAGACTTCGACGATGTTCGTGTTGGGCTTCACCGACCAGGTGCGCAGAAGCGGGGTGTTTGCGGCACCACCCTGCTTTGCGCCCGGCATGGCGAGGCCATAGAACAGGTCGGTCATGCCGACGGGCTGAGCCGTGGCAATGATGCTGGTCGCGGTCGCGGCGAGCGTAGTTTCGATCGCATCGCCGTTCGGCGTCGCGGCGACGGTAAAGGTCGTCGGGGTCAGGACCGTCTTGACGTAATAGACCGTGCCTTCGGTGAGGCCGGTGGGCATGTTGCCCCCGGTCGCATCGAAAATGATCGGCGCGCCGGGTTCCAGACCGTGGCCGCCGGGCCAAGTAACGACGCCGGGGTCGGCGACGCTGATGGTGACCGGCCCCTCCGCAGCGCAGTTCGCGCCCCACTCGACCTTGAAGGCGTAGTTCGCGCAGTCGGCAATCGCCTGTGCCATCCGGATCTGGCCCGGATCGTTCGGCAACGGCGCGAAGGTGTTTTCCATCGCGGCCGAGTTGGCGCTGCCCTTCATGGTGTGGTCGCGGCCCGAACCGATGAAGGTCTGCGTGATCTCTGCACGGGTGTCGCCGAGCGAGCCGGACTGGGTCCAGCCCTTGACCTCGAGCCATTCCGGCTCCTGCGCGGTGAAATCGCTGAGTTCGACCGTCAGGTCGGTCGGCAATGCGACCCGCGTCCCGATGAAGAATTTCGACCCGTTGACTGCCTGCAGCATGACCTATGCTCCCGATGCCCGTCTCGGGCCTGCTCTAAAACCGATGTAACATTACAGAGAACGGGAGCTATACGCAACAATGATGCGTCCGCGCGCATTATTCGTTCACGCATGAAGTTGGCGCTGTTCAGCACTGCGAGACCGGCGCATACAGAGCGGCGATGAAACTCGCTGCCCTCGCGACGGCGCTCCTGGCTGCGGCGCCGGCGTGCGCCCAGACACCGGCGCTTTGGTCGCTGAGCGATTCTGACACGACGGTGTATCTGTTCGGCACCGTTCACGCGCTTGATGATAATCACCAGTGGTTCTCTGGCGACGTTGCTGCGGCTTACGATGAGGCCGATGAGATCGTTCTTGAAACGGTGGTCGGTGATAGCGGGGCCGCTCAAGCCCAGGCAATGAAGCATGCGGCGTCAGGGCAGGCGTTGCGGGGCATCCTACCGCAGCCGAAGGTCAAAGCACTCGAGGCGGCGCTGCGGCGCGCAGGTGCGCCAAGAAACGCGCTTGATCGGTTCGACCCATGGTTTGCCAATCTGATCGTCGGCACGGTCGCCTTGCGCGACAGCGGGCTGAACAGCGACTTATCGGTCGACAAGGCTCTGCAGGATGCGGCGACGCGCGACCGAAAGGTACTCGTCGGACTGGAAACCACCGACGAGCAATTTGCCGCCTATGACGGCATTCCCGGCCCGGCGCAGCTGGCGCACCTCGTCGCGACGCTGGAGACCCCAGGCCGGGTCAAGGGGGCCGCCGTAGACATAGTCCGGTGCTGGAAGCTCGGTGACCTTGCATGCGTCAGTGCAGCATCCGATCGCGAGACAGGTCTGTTTCCCGAGGTCCGGGACGCGCTTCTGGTCCGTCGGAACGCGCGCTGGGCGCAGTGGATCGCCGAGCGGATTCGCCGCCCCGGCGTCGTGATGGTCGCAGTTGGGGTCGAGCATTTCGTCGGTGACGGCGCGCTTCCCGATCTTCTTGCCGATGCGGGTTTCAGTGTGAGGCGCGTGCGGGTCGCGCAATAGGCCGGCAAGCGCCTACATGCTCGCCCACATAACCCGCACCACCGCGACCCGATACGCCCCATCGACATAAGCCTGCATTGCCTCGGCGTCCCGCGTCACGCGAAGTCGAGACGGCCCGAACTGCATGCAGGTGTCCGCCGGGAAATGCGCCGCGATCTGCCCCGCAATTTCTTTGAGCTGGGCATGGGTTACCGCTCGCGCGATCGGCCATTGCAGCGCCAGCATCAGGGTACCGCTGCGAATATGCAGCCGGGGATCGATGCCGACGCGGACCGGCTCATTTGTGACGTCGGACAGCAGGATGTAGGGCGCCGGACCTGTGGCATCGGTCGGCGGGGTGAGGATCGCGCCGGGTTCGAAGCGCTGCAGCGCCGGATTCGTCACCAGCGTGTCGATGCGACCCTTGAGCGCGAGCCAGTCGGTGGTCTGAATCGCTGGCATCATCGCGCTCCCAATTTTGCGGCCTCGGCGCGCACGATCTGCGGCCATTGCGCGGCGGCGGCCTCGGCAAACCCATAGCCGGACTGATTGTAGGTACGGCCCAGGCTGTCGGTGCCGACGAAGCCATAGTTCTGCCTTCGGGCATAGTTCGCCTGCCACCCGATATAGATCGGCTCGCCGGGTCGGATATTGGCGATGCCGAGTGAATAGTCGCCGGTTGCCAGTCCCTCGATCACCTTGGGAGGCTTGTCGTCGACCACAACCGAGCGCGCCAGATTGCCCGTCTTGACCGGCACGCGGCCACCGTTCGGAATCGTCGTGGCAGCCGCCTTCGCCAACCCCTGCACCGAATTGCGCAGCAAGGCAGTCAGCAGCGTGTCGGACCCCGCCGCCCAGCGCGAGGGGTCGGTGCCGGTCCAGCCTGACATTATCCTGCGAGCTCGGCGAGGCGAGCCGCGAGCGCATCCAGCGCGCCACGGCGCGTCTTGCCCGCTTTCTCGGCGGCGATGAGCTTCTGGATGTGTGCCGGATCGGTCACGCCCGCGAGATACGTGGAGAGCGCGGGAATGCTCTGGTCGAGCGGGTCAGGGTCAGCAAGCATTACGGTGAGGCCGGTGATCGTCACCAGCCCGAATTTCTCCCGCAGCGCCTGCACCGACAGTCCCGCCGCCTCGGCCATCTTGCCGTGCAGGATTGCGGCTCGGATCTTCGCGCAGTTGACGCATGCCATGGTCGGCCTCCTATCCAAACAGCCCGAAGGCCCAGTCGATGTCCTGATCGCCGCGGCATCGGCAATTCACATTGTTGCGGACCCCGCCGGCGGGATCGTGGGGGAACTGCATCACCGAGCCGTCGGGCAGGACGAATGGGGTGTCGAGGCCCTGTACGGTCTTGCCGTGCATCGCGAGGTGAGTGTCGCGGGCGTCCAGAATGCCACCGCTGTGGACCCAGCCCTTGGTCACCGCTGCGACATCGAGCCCGGCCTTCTCCAGCGCCTGTCGCGTTGCCTCGGCGCGCGCCATCTCGACGCCCTGCGCGGTCTCGGTGCGCGCGATGTCCTCGGCGCGTCGGGCGAGCAGTCGGTCGCTGTATTTCGCGACCATCTCATCGATGCGGTCGCGGGTCAGCGGGCTCGGCTTTCCGGCGGCGACGTCTCGAATCGCCTTCATGATGCTGCGGTCGAAGCGTCGGTCCCGCAGCGTCATGCCGGTGCCCTCGACCCACTTCCCGTCCCGGAAGCTGCCCAGCACCTTCATCATTTCGTCGGGGTCGCCACTGAGCAAGCGCGCCCGCATCGATTCGGTGTAGCCGACCTGAGGGCCGGACAGCCCGACGATGCCGCCTTCGCGGCGGCCACTGATCGGATTGATGCGCCCCGCGATATCGGTCGCGATGTTCTGGGGCCCGTCGCCGCGCTGGTAGCCATCGGCAATGACGCGCCGCGCCGTCTCGATCTGCTCCTCGACATAGCCGGTGACGCGTGCTGCCGCCTCGGTCCTGATACGGGCCTCCGCGCGCGGATTCGTCATGTCGAAGCGGAACACGATCTGCCCACCGCCGGGCGCGGAAAGCGTCGGTGGTGCCGGTGGTGCTGGCGGGCGCGGTCCTGATGGCCCAGTTGGAGACGGCACAGGATCCGGACGCGGGCCCCTCGCCTCCTTGTCGGCCTTCTTGAAGAACGCGATGCGGTCGAGCGTCACAGCCTCGGCAACCACGGTGCCGGTGCGCGCGAATGCGGCCTGGCGTTCAAGCACATATTCGCCGAAAGCGCCGCGATCGAGGTTGAGCGCGTCGATAGCAGCCTCGATATCGCCGTTGCGCAGCGCGGTCAGCAGCAGCGGATAATTGATGCCGGAACGAAGCGACGCGATCGCAGCGAGGAACGCGGCCGCCAAGGGCGGGGCCAGCGTTTCGAGCAGCTCGGAGAGCGTGTCGTTCATCGCCGCACCACGAAGCGGACGGCGCAGACCGGGCCAGCGGCGGGGATGTTCTCGACCTTGAGCACGGTCACCGGAGCTCCGTCGATTTCGAGGACCTGTCCGGCTGCATATTCGCCGCCCCATGGCGCCACGATGACCTGAAGGTCAGTCGCGACGATCTGGCCGCCGGTTTCAACGGGAGCGCCGATCAGTTCCTTGCTGACACCGCGCGCAGCCCCGTCTAGCACGGTCACTTCGCGTGACGGTGTCGCCGGCGGGTCCCATGGGTTTGTGCCAGCCGCGCCGGGAACATAGCGGACCAGCGCAATCATCCCCTGCCCCAGTCCGCCCTCATCGGTCGGGGCGAGCAGGTCACGCGCGGTCTGGGCCATGTCCTCGTAGAAGCCCATGTCAGCCGCCCAGCGTCCACATGAACGCCGCGCCCTTCCGATCGCAGATGAACGCGGAAAGCATCCCGTCGATCTGGCTATCGATGAAGGCTGGCCCGCCGCCGACGGTCGGCTTTCCATCATCGAAGAATTCGCGCTCGATGACATCGACCTTTTGGCGCTTCACGCGCGTGCCCGGGGCGGCAACGGCGCCGATCAAGACACCCGGCGTCTCGGCCTCAAGCCACGCTGCACGATAGCTCGCGTTGACCACGGCGGGCGGGATGACGTCGTCGGCGATTCCCACGGTGCAATTCATCAGGGCGCCGGTGCGCGGCCATGCCAACTCCTGCATGACACCACCAGCGCGCGTGCCGGTCCAGAACCGTTCGTAGCCATCGACATAGGTGCTGCCACGGGCGCGCAGCACTGCGGGTGCCGGCGCGGTTTCGGGCAGGGTGTATCCCTGCACCGCCAGCCAGTCGGTGAAGCCTTGGTCGGTGCCGTATGCCATCAGTCGCCTCCCCAGCCTTCAGGTCGAAGATCCACGCGCACGAAGCGCATGGCAAAGGCAACGGCACGGTCAGGCCCAATAAGGCCAAGCACGACCGCCGGGGTCAGCGCATGCAGTGCCATGCAGGCAAGGCGCGTCCGAGCGCTAATCTTGAAGGTAATCGGGCCGGTATTCGCCATGGTCAGTCCTTCACGCAAAAAGGGCGGGCGTTTGACGGCCCGCCCCTTCGCCCCTGGAGAGAGCGGGTGATTATTCGGCGGCAGGCCGCTTGGCGTCGGGCGCCGCTGCTTCGATCTGGGCCCGGTTCACGTCCGCGCCGAGCGCTTCCTTCACCGCGGCGACTTCGGGCAGCCCCGCCTTGGTCCAGTGCTCATCGTTCTTGGGGTCAAGCCCGTCGATCGCGGCGCGGATCAGGTCGGGGTCGGGGCCGCGCGCTGCGGCCTCGGCCTCGAGTTCGGCAACGCGCTTTTCCGCCGCCTCGGCGCGATCGCTCAGCGCCTTGAGGTCCACTAGATGCTGCTCGCGCAGCCCGTCGATGAACTTCTGTGCTTCTGCCCGCACCTCTTCGCGCGCTGCGGCGATGCGCTCGTCATCATCCGCGTTGCCGATCAGGACCGAGCCTTCTTCCGGCTCGGTACCGACGACCACGGCACGGCCTTTCCAGCCCGCCGGCATTTCCCCTTCGATGTCGAATTCCGAACCAACCGGAATTTCGCCGGTCGGGTTCTTCTCAGTCGGAGCGCCGAAGATGCCAGCGGCGGTAATGCGAATGCGGGTCATGGTCTCTTATCTCCGATCGTCGATCAGTTCTGCACGACGCTGTAGAAGACGCCGGACTTGCCGTTGACATCGGCCCGGATGTCGAGACCCATCGCCCCCATGACGAGGAAGTTGTAGTCATCGACCGGGTTGAGGCGGACGGCTGCGGTCGTCGATACCGCCATGCCGATCAGCGGGCGGATATAGTCGGCGCGCGGCACGAAGCCGAAGAACGCGTTGCCGCTGAGCTTATAGGTGACCTTGATCTGACGGATGCGCCGATTGGTCAGCAGGAAGTCCCAGATCCGGCCGCCCTTGAATCCCGCCGAGCCGCTGTACTGACGGTCCCAGTTACGCGCGATCTCGGGCGAGATGTAGAGGTTGACCGGCTCGGTGATCAGGTTGGCGTCGAGCATCGCCCCGAACGCGCCAGTGAAGAACGCGTCGATCGCGTCGGCGGTCGTGCTCGGCGAGGTCAGGTCGATGTTCGCACCGCCGACTGCCGAGCCAAGATTGATCGACTTCGAATACGGGTGCGTCTTGATGCCGTAGCCCGTCGCACCTTCGAACACGATCGAGGCGTCGCCGTTCAGCGCATAATCCGCCATGTCCTCGCGGATCGCGGCGGTATGCGCTTCCTGGTCGTCGGCCAGTGCGTCGAAGTTCTCGCTCTGCAGCGAGTTCCATTCGCGCCAGGACCGGCCATACCCGGTGTTGAAGATCGGCACGAGGGTCGAGCGATAGTCGTAATCGACCTTGCCCAGCACTTCCGGAACCTTGCCGCTGATCGAGCGGCGGACCAGCCCGGCGTCGCCGCTGACACGGTGCTGGAACACGATCTTACCGATGTTGATCGGCCGTGCCAGCGCCATGAGGTCGGTCATGTAGGCCTGACCCTCGTCGTCCCGCATGACGCGGCGGGTGATGGTGTCCATCTCCAGCCACGCATCGCGAGGCAGGACCGCGGCGGCATTGTTGATGCCGGCGGCATTGCCCATGAGCGGTGCCAAGGCGGCCTCGCCAGCGCTGAACGCATCGCGCTGGGCGTTGACCTGGTTCCACCAGGCGGCGTGGGGTCGGCTGTTCGCGACCAAGTTGCCCGAGAAATAGCGCATTCGCCTTGCCCCTTACGATGCCGCCGACAGATAGCTCGCCCCCGCCGCCGGGCGGATGCGGACAAGCTGCGAGCTGCCGGAGTTGTTGTTGTAGATCTCGTCCGAATAGGCGACGATCAGGTCGCTGGTCGAAGCGATGGCGAGGGTTCCGTTGGCCCCCGGGGTCAGAGCCGTGCCGACCGCAGTGATGTTGACGCCATTCGCGACGCGGGCCGCGTAATGCGTGTCGTCCTGCAGCTCGAGCCCGAGAACGACATCGGCGTCCTGCGTGTACGCCGTGTCGACGCTCTGAAGCGCGAGGTAGTTTTCCTGCGCGAGCCAGACCTTGCCGATCGTTGATGCGCCGGCAAGAACGAACTTGCCGCTCGACAGGACGACGAGGCAACCGGGCGTAATCGCGGCACCGGCGACGGCTTCACGAACCTGCGGGTCGTTCTTACGCGCCGGGCCGAGGTGGATGCGGGAATAGCGTGCCATGGATCAGTCCCCCTCGGGCAGCTTGTGGGTCACCTTCTCGGTGCCGGGCTTGAAGGCGCCGTTGACGCGGAACGCCGGATTCTGCGGCTTGCCCTTCTCGAGCAGCGCGTTGAGCACCGGGGTGGCGGCCTCCTTGGCAACTGCCTCGTCGAGCAGCCCGGCTTCGACGACCTGGTTCACCAGTGCGCTGTGTTCTGCCTCCGCCTTCGCCTTGTCGGCTGCAGCCTGGGCGGCGAGCTGGTCGGTCAGCGGCTTGAGCGCGTTGCCGACTGCGGCAGCGATCTTGTCGTCGAGACCGGTCATGGCTTCGGTCAGCTTGCCGACCTCCCCCGAAAGTGCTTCGAACTGAGCCTTATCCATGGCTTCCTCGTCTGTGTTCAGGGCGGTGCCCGGGGTGCCATCGAGCGTCGGGTCGCCCGTAAACATGTCGGTGATAGTTTTTTTGATGCGTTCGATCAACGAAAAACGTTCTTTTCTTTCAAGCCCGCGCAACATTCCTTCGATGGACCAGCCGATGTCGCGGTCGATATCGTCGGCAAGGGTGCAGTTGATGACGTCGATCTTGGCGCCATCGGGGGCGGCTGCGGCGTTGACCATCAGCCCGACGCCCTGTGCCGGGGTGGCGGCGCCATCCTCACCGATCAGGATGGCGTCGTGGTCGAACACGATGTCGCTGGCTTCCCAGTCGACGGCATCGTCGTTCTGCACCGCCGTCAGCAGGGCATACAGACCCGTCGAGGAATGAATCGGCTCGCCCTTCTCGATCGCGGCGAGGACCGCCTTGCCGCCGTCGAGCTGGTTGGCCGTGGCGACGTCGATCACCTTGTCGACGAAGACCCGGCCGTTCTCGCGGCGGACGTTGCGGTTCCAGGCACCGATCCAGCCGCGCGCCAGGCCTTCCGGGTCTTTCGCCGACACGAAGGCGCCCTCGATGGTCGGATGGCCCAGCGGTGCCGGCGTGTTCTCCAGCGAGCCGAACGCCTTCGCTATCTCGTCCGCCGGGTACCGGATGCGGTTCATCACGATGCCGTCGGGCATGGTCGCGCTCGGCACGACGATATAGTCGCGGCCATCGCGTCGTTCGCGGCGGATGGCGCTGTTGTCGATCGCGTGGCGGACGTTGACGCGGACTTGCTTGCTCATGGCGCACCCTTTCGGCACTCGATTTGGCAGAGCTCGACCACCTTCTGCAGGCCGAGCGTGTCGTCGGTTTCCACCGTCAGCAGCGTCGCATCAGCGGTCAGCGCGCCACCATCCTGGTATTGGTAACCGGCGGCGGTCAGCCGCTTGCGAAACACAGGCAGCTTCCAGTTGTCGACTGCGATGCCAACTTTCATGTCCCGACCTTCTCGTCGGTGCCGTCCCAGACGAACTCGCCATCAGCGCCGACCGGGAAGTGCGTGCCACAGCCGCAACAGAATGTGCCGGTGTAGAAGCTCGGTTCGCGGGCGTAGGTCTCGGCCAAGGCGCGGCCCATGGTGGTCACCGCCCCGCACTTCTGATGGACGTAGGTCTGGCGCACCGGACGGACAAAGCCCTTGGCCCGCTCTTCCTCGGACAGGACCACATAGCCCTGCTGCTGCCCCTTGCGCGGGCCGCTCTCGATGATGGCGCGATGGCCTGCGGTGACTGCTGAGCCGTCGGTAAGCGTGGTTGCTGTCATTGGTCGGGTTCTCCGTCGTCGGGAATGGTCTGCGTGGGCCCATCCTCAGCCATTTCCCGCGCGCGCGCCTCACGCTCAGCAAGGAACTCGGCAAAGCCCTCGACCTCGTCACCGGGCTTGTAACCGGCCTCTTCCCTGATCTCGTCGGGCAGGAACACGGGCTCGCTTCCGGACCGCGAATTGATGGTCGACATCTTCTCGGCGCGGGCCAGCTTGTCGTCGGGGGTCGCTTCGAGCAGCGAGGTCCAGCCGATGGTCCAATCCTTGGCCTCGAGCACGCCCCACATCACGAGCCGGTCGATGAACTCCTGCAGGATGGGCAGCACACGGTTGTCGCGGCGCGACATGCAGGTCTCGGCCCATTCGGCCTTGTCCTCGGTGCTGGCGCGCTCGCCGGTGATGTTGCCGACGAGGATCTTGAACGGGATCTGCATCGACGCCGCGAAGGACTGGACGCAGGGCTCCCAGAATTCCTTTGGCTGAGGCAACGTGATCTGTAGCGGCTTCGTTGTGAAGCCGCCGAGCATCAGGAACTTGTCGAAACCGGCCTGAAAATCCTCGGCCTTCTCGTTCAGCTTGTCGCGCAGGTCGTCGGCCGACTTGGCACCCATGCCGGTGATCAGGTCCTGCAGCGAGACGTCCTTCTGCATCTCGACCACCGGGGCACCGCGCGCGGTTTTCCAGAACCCTTCGCCGCCGGCGCCCTTGATCTTCTCGGCGTCGCTGACGTCGTTGAACCCGGGCTCCAGCGCTGACCGACAATTCAGAGTGCCGTCATCGGACCAGATAAGGACGCGGTCGCGGTGAATCCGGACCTGCATCTTCTTCGCCGTCGACGGGTCGCCAACAGCTTGCTCGTCGAACTGGAAATACAGCGGCTCGCCATAGGTCTCGCTGTCCTGGCGCTCGTCCCATTCGGCGACGGTCAGCTGGCCTTCCCATGCCGGGATGATGCCTGCGACCGCTCCGATACCACCGCTGAGCCGGTCAACCGGCTCGGACAGCAGCTTGCCGTCGCGCAAGAGGATGATGGCGGCCGCGAAGTTGCCGACCATGCTGCGGCGATCGGCATCCATGAGGCCGCGCCAGATCTTCTTCTTGGCGAAGTGCTTGGCGATGGCCTTTTCAGCCGCACTGTCCCCCGGCTTGTCCGATTCCCACAGCGCCGGCATGGTCTGCCACGTCTTGGCAATCGTCTTGTCGACCGCAGCTGCGGCAAGGCCGGAGCGGGTGTAGAGCCGATAGAAGTGCTGGAACGACAGCTCTTCGGGCCAGCCATAGTCGCGGCCATAGTCATGCTTCGCGCTGGCACCGTACGCCCACGGAAACATGCGCTGAAGCCGGTCGCGCATATAGCCAGCCGCGTTCGTGATGATAGAACCGTGCGTCGCCATGCCACTTCATTACGCGCGGCACGTCTTGAGCGCAATATTATTGCGCTAGATGAAGAAGGCGGACTTCTTGTTCGTCTCGGCCAACATCTCGGCGATCGCATCCATCAGCGGGTCGACCTGGTCATCGTGCCCGGTCCCAAGTCCATCGAACATCTGCAGCTCGGCTCGCAACGGCACGGTCACCCCTTCCATGTTTGCGGGGAGGTGCACCATGCCGGTAGCTATCCATGGCGCCGCATCGAGGCCGCGCGTGTATTTGTCGCGGTCGCGAGGGATTCCGATCACCGGCACGCCCTTCTTGCGAAGCGACTGGATCAGGCCGGTGCCCGACGCCTTGTCCTCGACGTTGAAGCCTCGAACGTGCTTGCCCTTGTGCTTGTCCCAGAACGCGCGCGCCATATCGTCGAGCTGAGGTGCCTCCCATTTGCCCCGGATCTGGTCGACGAGATAGATTCCAGAAGCGGCCTTGCCCCATAGCTGGATAACCGAGAAGTCGTTACGCTCGCCGGTCTTCTGCGCCGTGTCGGCATAGATCGAATACCACTCGATCGGCGGCAGTTCGGTCCACCACCGGAAGCCGTCCATGTCGAACAACGCGCCCTCGATGGACACCGGGCGCTGCATGTACTGGCTCGCGAAGGTGTAGGCGTCTGCCTTGAGGACCTCGATCTCTTCGGCATCGTGCTTATCGGTCCATAGTGGCCCGTCAGGCAGGTCATGTTCGATCGGGATTCCGTGCGTCCATTCGACGGGATAGCCCGCGCTGCGATCGATCAGCACTGGAAGGTTAAGGTGGTGCCATTTTTCGCCAGTCCCGCCGGTGAGTAGATGCCCGACGAAGTCGTCGCTGTGCAGCCGCTGCATGATGACGATGATCGGCACGCCATCATGTGCAAGACGCGACCGGAACGTGTTCGTCGCGCGCTGGTTCACGGTCTTGCGCTTCGTCGGCGAGAATGCGTCGTCGGGCTTCAGCGGGTCGTCGATGACTAGGGCGCCGGTGAACGCAGTGCGGTCCATGTAGCCGGCGCGGAAGCCGGTGATGGGCCCGCCCGCTGCCTTCGCCAGCATTCCGCCGCCCGCCGTCGTCTTCCAGCGGTCCTTCGCCTTGCTGTCCACACGCACAGCAACCTCTCGAACTGCCTGATATCCTTGGAGCGCGACCAACTGCAGGATCTTGTCGCTGTTTTCGCGTGCCAGGTCGTCCGAGAAAGTGGCATGGATAAACCGCGCCTTCGGGTTGCGGTGGAACCCCTTCGCGATGAAGTTGACGACCGCCGCCTCCGTCTTCGTGTAGCCCGGTGGCAGTGTGATGATGAGCCGTGTAATTTCACCGTTCAGGACACGGTCAAGGGTGTCGCCGATCGCGCGATGATGCGGCCCTTCGATGAACTCCATCCCCTCGCGCTCCGGGAAATACCAGCGCGCAAAGTCGAGCAGCTTGCCCTCCGGCTTGAGCGCTTCGGCCTTCCGTTTCGCGACGACTGCGGCGAGCAGGTTGATCCGCGCCGCCCGGTCGTCATTCGAGGCCGAGCGTGGCAGGATCGATGCCAAGGCGCTTTGCCTCCTCGATGAGCGTTGCGGTGGTCACGTCGGCGGTTTGGATGGGGCCGCCGCCTTTGCCGGTGTGTTCGTGCAGCTCCTTGAACATGCCTAGATGACGCGCGACGTTTTCCAGTGCCTTGGCCTGGTCGTGCATCTTGATCTCGAACCCGTCGCGCGTGACTTTGGCGCCGGCGTACAGCAGGCGAGCTGAGCCAGTTAGTTTGCGCGTGTCGAGGCCGTGAATGTCGGCCCTGCCCTCGCCGAAGCACTTCGGGCAATCCGGATGGGGATCTGCCTTGCGATCATAGCCGTAGCCGCCATCATCGGTTGGCAGATTCTTGGCCTCGGCCTTACGCGCTTCGAGCAGAGCCTCGGCAAACTCCTCCGGGTCCCGCCACTGATAGGCATGGCCGATGCCGTGACAGTTGCGACAGCAGGTGCGACGGAACTGGACAAGGTCGTTGGCATCGGCGGTCGCGATTGCCCACCAACGCTCCAGCACCTTCTCCTGGCTGATCTCCGTCCTTTCGGTCAGCCGCTTGCGCGCGTCGGCGATGGCAGCCGCGATTTCAGGTTTGCTAAGGTTCTCGTGCCCAATCGCGTGCGCCGTGTCTGCGCTATACCCCGCTCTAATCGCCGCCTGAGTGGCGTTCAGGTCGACCAGATATTCCTCGACGAACCGTTCCTGCTTCGGCGTCATGCCCGCTTCCTCCGATGCGGCGGATGCCCCTTGGCCAGCACCGTCACCACAACCCCACCCCGGATTACGAGGCGCTCACCGTTCCGCCCGATCAGAACCGGCGCCCCAAACTCATCCGCAACCGCGAGCGCCGGGGTTTGCATCTCGGCACGGACGGCCTCGATGCCGACGCCCTTCACGCGCTCGAGGAAGCGCAGCACGGCGTGGTCGCTGATGTCGGTCATGACCGCGGCCCCACGATCTCGGCATAGTGCGTGACCCCAGCGATGGGACGCCCAACCGGGTCGCACCAGCCATCGCACCAGGTCCCGATGATGAGACGCCCAGCCCAGAGCGGCACTTCCGACGCGTCCCGACGCTCGGCCGGGATTGAGGCGATCGGGTGCCATGGCTGCGATTGAGGATCGACGCCCGTCATACCGCCAACTCCATGCTGCGGGTATGTGCGGGAATGTGCGGGTTCTTTTCAGCCGCTTCTCGTGAAAATGCACTGTGCATTTTTCCCGGGTGCGAGTTGGAAAAAGGTCTCACAATCCCGCACAATCCCGCAACTATGCCGTAAGTGTCTGAAAAATCACAATCCGCTTTGCGGGAATGTTGCTGGTTTCCGGCCTCACAATCCCGCAGAATGATCGAATCCTGGCTGTTTCGACGCAAAATCATCCCTTCACCGCCTTCCAAACCTTCTGTCCGAGGTGGCTGTCTTCCTCCGAAACGAGCTTGAGACCGGCAACAATCCGCCCCTCGATCCGCTTGAGGTAGTGTCCGAGCTTCTTTGTATTGATGCCGCCGCGCCCATCGTCTGCGACCTCAACCAGCGCTTCGCGCAGAAGAGGATGGAGCAGGCTGCCGAACGTGTTCTGCTCCGCTGCTACCTCCTTGATCTGCGCCGTCGTCTTGCTCGAGCACTGAACCGCTGCGTGCCAAGACGTGACCAGGTTCTTGATCTGCGTCGTTATCGGATCCTCGGCGCGCGCCTTGTTCATGGTCTCGCAGGGATCGGCTCGACCGAGCCAGACCAGCGCCGACCGGACCATGCGGCTCCAGTCCTCGAACGAGGCCAGCGCCGGAAGCTCGCCGGGATAGCCCGCTACGACATAGGCGCGCACCACGACCAGCGCCGCGGCGACATACTTGCCGCGATCGGCGAGGACTTCTTCGAACGGGTTATGTGCGAAGTTGCGCAGCTCTGGCCGCTCCATGTCGGGGTCGAGCGAGCACAGGATGACGCGGCGGGTCATATCACCGACGAGCTGGATATTGTTGCCCGTGGCGAAGCATGTCGCACGGCTTTCGACCTTGGCGAAGACGGATTGGCCCAGGGGACGCACCGCGACGACGGGCCGCTCGATCATCTGGCACAGGAAGTCGCCGCCAAGCGTCCCGTTGACGTTATCGATCGAGATGATGGTCTGGGCCGAGAGAAGGGCCGCGACGAGGCGCTTTTCGGTTTCCTCCTCGGTCCGGCCAGCACTCAGCACCGGCGCCCGCTCCCCGCTGTTGATGGCGGAGGCAAGGTCGATGATGTAGCTCTTGCCCGAGCCCGGCACGGGAGCGGATGTGGCGTGCATCGGGGCAGTGGTGACGGCACCGCGAACAACCGGGGTGATCAGCGCGGACAGCGCAACGGACCGACTGGCGTCGTCGACGAACGGAAACTCGTTGAGCAGGCCGTCGAGCATGTCGAGCGCGGCAAGCGCGTCTTCGCGGGTCGGCGCCGCCGGCATCCGGGGCAATGCGGGCGGCTCGAGCAGGAGCAGCTGGGTTGCTGCATCGTAACCGCCCTTCGACAGGATGGTGCCGTCGGGACGCAGGGTCGGGGTCGTAATGACACCGGACAGCTTGCGCATCCGCCATTCGCCGTCACGGGCCAGCACGATCGACGCGATATCGCTGGGTGGATCGGTGCGGACATAGCCCTTCTTGCGGGCGTTCCACTTGATCCAGCGCGCCGACCGCGACAGCCGGTCGATCATCACCGGGCCGGTAACGTCGGTCAGGCGGGCAACCTTGGTCCTGCGACCGCGCGCCGCCGGCATGTCGTCGACCACGGGGCGGACCAGGCGCTCGCCCCGGACAAAGAACGGGGTCTGCGCCTGGATCAGCGCCGATTCCGCTGCGGTGGCGAGATTGTGCAGCTCACCGGCCTCAAGCGTGATCAGGGGCAGATCCTTGCCGCCCGCGACGGAATGCGCCTCTTCCTTCCGGAATGGCAGGACATTGTCGCGCAGCGTCTCAGGAGGCCCGTCCTCGCGAGGGATACTGTCGAGGTAGGCGTTGATGTCGTCGGGGTCGTTCACTTCATCCATCTCCACGGCCCGACCAGTTCACTGCGCGCTCGAGGATGCGCGCACCCTCCATCAAGTTCGACAGCGCGAACCGGGTCAGATGCACCTGTCCCGGCGGCATCGGCGCGAAGACCGCATGTGTCGCGATGCGGGAAATCTCAGCGAGGATGGGCGCGGTCTCCGGGCTGCAGCGGCGCAACCCGGCGCTGGCCTGATCGCGCAGTGCCGCGAGCGCGACGCGGTTATCGAGGGTCAGCTCGTCCTCGTTGGGGCAGTGCAATGTGACGGATGCGCGATAGGCCGCCTCTGCTGCGCGCACGTCGGGACGGATCCGGGCCGGGGCGTTCATACAACCACCGTGACGCGCTCGGCCGCGCGGGTGACCGCGGTATACAGCCAGTTCGACCGGGATTCGCGGAACGAACCGCTCTCGTCGAAGACGATGACGTTATCCCACTGGCTGCCCTGCGATTTGTGGCAGGTGATGGCCCAGCCATAGGTGAACTCGTCGAACTTCCGGCGTTCGCGCCAGTCCAGCGTGTGCTCGGTGCCATTGAAGCATTCCTCGGCGACTTCGAGCGTCAGCGGGTCGCGCGCCTCGTCGAGCGCAGTCGCCTCGATGCTGAAACTGCGGATCTTGTCGCTGACGCTGTCGGCATGGAAGATGGCGCCGTTGAACAGCTGCTTTTCGCGCCTGTTCTTGAGGCAGATCAGCCGATCGCCGGCGGTCGGGTGCCACGGTTCGGTTGCACCGACGAGACCTTTCAGCGCGCGGATGCGCCGGTTGTACGATGTGCGGGTACGGTTGAGGCCGCACAGCAACTGGTCAGCACCAAGCACAAGCTCGCGCATCTCTTCCTGCGATACGTCGCGTGTTCCGATGACCCGGCTATCGCCATAGGTGCCGGGCTGCAGCTGGCGTCCTTCGCGGATCTCCATGCTCATCCGGATGATGGGATTGTCGCGCGCCTGGCGATGCACCTCGGTCAGCATGATGTCCGGCGCGGAATTGATGAAGAAGCCTTCGTCCTTGACGGGCGGCAACTGGGCCGGGTCGCCGAGCACGAGGATGCGCTTCTTGAAGCTGAGCAGGTCGCGCGCCAGCTCCTCGCCGACCATCGACACCTCGTCGACGATCAGCAGCGCGGCGTCGGCCAAATCGCTCTCATAGTTGAGGTTGAACGTAGCCTCGCCGGTGCGCTGATTGACCTCGACCTTGTAGATCAGCGAATGGATGGTCGATGCGCCGTCGCACCCCTTCTTCCGCAGGACGAGCGACGCCTTGCCGGTGAACGTCGCATAGAGGACCGTTCCTTTGACGGTCGATGCCAATTCCTTGGCGAGCGTCGTCTTGCCTGTCCCGGCATAGCCGAACAAGCGGAAGACCTGCGGCGCGGCCTTGTCGGCGAGCCATGCCTTGACCGCGGCGATTGCGGCATCCTGTTGCGGAGACCAGCTCACAGTCCAGCCCTCAACCGCACAGGCGCGCCAAGCGACGCCAGCCAATGCACCGCTGCTAGCGGATCGAAGAAACACGCCACCGACTTGCCCAGGCGATGCATCCGGTTGCCCCAGTCGATCTGCGACTGGCTCAGCGTCCCGGCGCGACCGCGGGCATCATAACCCTTGAGCTCGATCCATGCCTGCCCGCCGTCCCAATGCCATTCCGTATCGAAAGCACCGCCGACGATTCCCTCCTTCTTCGCCTGCACCGGGTTGCGCTTGCCCGCGTTGGGAATCGCGAACCCAAACACGGTCGGCGCGACGATCCGCATTGTGCTGAACAGGGTGACCTGGCGCGCGATTTCCGGGCGGGTCCGATCGCCATCGGGGGCTTCGACCGGGAAAACCGGCGATTCCAGCAGCGGCGCTTCGAGGTCGCGGAAGAAGGACGGCGCGTTCATCGATCCCGCGCCTCCCCCGCCCGCTTCTGCCTCGCGATGGTCAGCTCGTACTCGACCTCGCGCAGCGACATCTTCGAATGCGTGCGATGCAGCTCCTCCGCCGTGTAGCGGTCGAGCATGTGCGGCCGGCACGAATACAGCAGGCTGATCAGCTGCGTCTTGTGTTGTGCCGCCGTCATCTGCGGCGCGGCCGCGCGACATGCCGGAACGGTTATGTGCGCGGCCGGCCACGATCAGCCCCCGACCTTCTCGGGCGAACCCGCATAGATGGGCAGGCCGGTCTCGGCGGCGACCTTGTCGAGCGCTTCGTTGAACGCAATTTCGAACGTTAGGTCGGGACGCCAGAGCTCATACCAGAACACCAGCCCCTCGCCGGTCTTGCGATAGCGGAACCGCGCGATCAGGCGGAACACATCACTCGACCGCGCAAACACCGGGATGGTGATCGAGAACATGGTCGGGAGGGTCAGCGGCTTGCCGTCGCCGTCGGTATGCTCGCTGTCGAAGGTGAACTGCGCCTCGCCGGTCGAGAGGTTCTTCGCTTCCTTGATGACGGCGCGCTCATAGATCTGCAGGCCGCGCGAGATTTCGACCAGCTTCGACGGCGTCGCAATCGTGCCGCGGTTGGCCTTGACGAATTCCTGCGAGGCGGAAGCGAACAGTTCGACCGGATCGGCTGAGACATCGACGATATGGTCTTCGATGAAGCGGGCGAAATCGCCCATGCCCATCTGCTTCGCGTTGCCGCTAATCCACGCCTGCCACTCCTTCGAGAGCGGGAATGCGTATTGGGCCTGGTGGCGCATTGCCTGCGTCGGTTCGTCATGCGGGACGCCGTTGTCAGGGTGGTAATCGAAGATCGCGGTGAGCGACGGCTTGGTGAAGTCGTCGTTGGCGAAGATCGCGGAATGCTCAAACTTGAACCGGTTCACCAGCGCGATGAAAGACGGCAGCTGGGTGAGCGCCGCCGTTCCGGTGCGGTGAAGCGGATGGTCACGGAAGGCATCAAACAGCGACGCCGCGATCGGCGTGGCCGCGCCATTCGTGAGCACGAACGGGGCGGCGGTATTGTCGCGCGGGTCGGTGACGGTGACAACTTCGGCGCGCAGGTGCTTTTCGGCGACGTCGAACGCCGTCTCCATCAACTCGCCGGTGCGGTCTGCAATCGAATCGGACATGACAGGTTCCTCGGGTCAGCCGCGCACGGAGCGCGGTTCGGTGGTGATTTCGCGGATCGTGCCGAAGAGGTTGCCCTGGTTCGGCTTGTTCGGGCTGAGCCGTCCATCGCTGGTGAACCACGCGACCGTGGCGCCATGCTTCTCGACGGGCAGCTTGAAGGCGAGCGACGGGGTCAGGACGGAGAACTCGCGGTCCGCGTCGAATTCGACGTCAATGGTCAGCGTGATCTTGCCCCGGGCCTTCTTGCCGGTATCGACCCCGACCGCTTCGAGCTTCGTCGCGAATTCGCGAAGCGGCTCGCTGCTATCGGCATTGAACTGGCCGTCCTTGAGCATCAGCAGCAGGTCGGACAGCGTGGACGCTGCAGGGTAGCGACGGCCGCCGTCTGCAGCTCGCTCCTCTAGGATTTCTCCCGTTTCCGTATTATGATCCATTTTGCATACTCCGGCGCGCATCCCGTCTTCCGGGCGAGGTGCGCGCCGACCCCCGCCCCGAAATTGCATCACGCCGCGATGACCTCCCGCCACGCATCCGGTGCCCAATCCAGTCGGGTCGCGCGGTCCATGATCTCGTCATCGGTCAGCACGTAGCGGCCACCGCGCAGCCAGTGCGTGCCACGCGGGTCGATCCGCCCCTCGGCATCACAGCGGACCACGGAGCCGAATTTCTGCAGGTATTGAGCCGCCATTCCGGCGCGGCCGTTGTCGCGGGCGTCGGGTAGCGGGCGGGGTTGAGCTTGGCGGAAGTGGACGTATCCGGCGCGGCGCGGTTCGACACCGGCCTCTGCGCACCAGCGGCGCACAAGTGCTTCACTGGCAGCGAACCGTTCGCGCAGCTGCTTCATCGTCATGCCGCGCGCGACCAGCGCGAAGCTGTCCGGCATCGATCGGCGCGGCCCACGCGCAATGATGGGTGCCGAAGTCGCGAAACCGGCCTCCTGACGCCAGCGCTTCACCGCGTCTGGCCCGCAGCCGTAGTGCTTCTGCAGCTGGTTGATGGTGAGACCCGGCGCAACTTCCCGGAAGTCGTCCGGCATCGGACGCTGCAGCTTGAGCATGGCCGCGGTATTCGCGCAGGACCGGCATTGCTTCGACTTCCGCGACACCGGAGCGCCGCAGCCGCAGGCGGTAGCCCGGGGGCCGCGCTTGACCTTCGGGCTCGGGTTCTCGCGCTCCGCCGCCATGAAGTCGCGCAAGATGGTTTCAGTCTTCGGGAGTACCCCGCGACCGGCGCGGAGATGAAAGACGAGCGCGGCATTATCTTTCGCGCGCTTGCCGAACATGGTCGGGGACATGCCGGACTCGGTAAGGAACGCCTCGATTTCGGCGAGAATGGTCATGCTGCTGCCTCCGCCGGATAATCGGACGCGCGCTCGAGGCTCTTCCGACATGGTGCGATCCAATGCAGCGAGGTGAATGGCAGCGCTGGCAGATGCGTCGTCCAGATCAGCCAGGCATATGCCGTCGCGGTCGAGCCCTCTGGCGCAAGCCGCCCCTTGTGCATGACGACGCGCTCAGTGAATTGCAGGACGTGAGCGGGCGCGTTCTTGCTGAACAGGCGCTCGAATCGGCCCTGCCCTTCGAGAAAGGCGGCGCGGACGATCATGGCCACGCCGATGCGACTGGTGGCGCAAGCGCGCTCGATAAACTGCTCAGCCAGCCGGAAAGGCGGGTTCGTGATCGTCCAATCGACCTCGCTCGGCGCGGCGCCGAACAGATAGTCGAGCTGCGGAAGTCCGACGCCGTAATCATGAACGTCGCTCGCCTCGACGCTGGCAAAATACTCGCTGAGCGGAGCAACCATATGGCCGCGATTCGCCGCTGGTTCGCGGCAAACCTGGTCCGTCAGCGACCACCGCGCGGCAAGAAACTCGCACAGCGCGCGCGTCGCCCAAGGCGGCGTCGGAAAGTCGTCGAGGCTGTCGTGCGCCTCGACGCGGCGCTGCATCACCGCCGTTGAACGGTTCTGGCTCACCGCGCCTGCCCCGCCTTCCGCGCGATCATATCGAGCCAGACCGCCGTCATGCTGTGTACGCGGCGGATCAGCTCTTCGTGCGGGCTGAGCTCGTCGGCGGTCGTGACACCGTCGCGCTCGATTTCGATGATGGCGGGCAGCAGCGTCGCCAGCGTCAGCGCACCGGGGTCGGAGGTGCAGACATCGCCGGCATCGGCCCAGCGACCACCGACAAGGGCCAGGAGCGGATCCGCGAACCGGCCACCCCAGGTCTCGCATGCGGCGAGGAAGGTGAGCATGTCGATCGCGGAAATCGGCCGCTCGCTGTCAGGCTTCGGAGCATAGGCTGCGGCGCGATCGTCGGACTTGCCGCCGAGATAGCGGCCGAGGTCCTCATAGGTCAGGCGCTCCTCGTCCTTGATCTTGAGAAGGGTCGCCGCCTGCGTCTCAACCGCTGCTGACGCGGAAAAAGTCCGGCGCTTGCCGTGGATTTGCGGAGTGGGCATCAGATATTCCCCAGAGCATGAGGAGATTGCTCGCCATCGCGCTGACGAAAGAACCGGTCCCAGGAGCCCGGTTCGGAATCGTCAATGACGACGGTCGCGACGCGCGGACCGGACCAAGCCGCGTCGGAACAGCCGCAGATCGACTTGCCGCAGCTGGCACAGCGCTGTGCGACGATCGCGGTGGCCTGCTGGACCGAGACGCCGAAGATGCGGGCGAGCAGGCCAGTGCTGGCCCCTTCCCAGCCGTGATGACGGCGCGCCATGACGCGGCGGGTGTTGATCGGCGGGGTCATGCTGCCTCCGCGCTGGATGGGGCGGCAGCCGCAGCCGCAAGCCGCTCGTATGAGACCTCGACTCCGGCATCCTCGCCAACCGACGCGATATGCGCCCAGTACTTCGCGGGGATGGAACGACCTTCGAGGAGCCAGGAACGAACCGTCACGTCAGCGACGACGATTCCCTTGTCCCGAAGCGCGGCGCCGAGGGCGTGTGGCCCTCCGAGCTCTTTGATGATGGCATGATGATCCATAGCGCAGCCACGCTATCAAACGTAGCGCTACGTGGCAACATGATTTGTAGCGCGATAGCATGCGACGGGTCAGAAATGTCCGCTGATCTTGATTCGCCGCATGAGCGCCTGACCTGGGCGCGTGAGCGCGCCGGCTATTCCGACAAGGCGGCCTTCGCGAAGGTGGTCGGTGTCAATCCGACGACCTATCGGGCTTATGAGAATGGCCAGAACGGGTTCGGCAAACTCGCTGCCAAGTTCGCGCGCAAGCTGGGCGTATCGGCGGAGTGGCTACTCGAGGGCGGACCCGAACCAACCGGCACACCACCAGTGACCGAATCCGCCGAAGACTTCGACCTCCCCATGGTCGGCATTCAGCACATCGACCTCTCCTTCGGGCTGGGCGCGACCTTCACCGATGGTCCGGTCGAGATCGAGGTGCTGCAGTTTCCGAAGATATGGGTGGAGACCATCACGTCGTCGCCGCCCGCCTTCCTGACCTGGTCGCGCGGCCGCGGCGATTCGATGGCACCGACCATCCATGACGGCGATCTCGTCCTGCTCGATCGGTCGCAGCGCAAGGTGCAGGAGCAGGACGCGCTCTGGGCATTCACGGTCGGCGATGTCGGCGCGATCAAGCGCCTGCGCGTCAAGGGCGACCGGTTCCAGATCCTGTCCGACAATCCATCCGTGCCGGCGGACGAGGAGCCAATCGACTTTGTGAACATCGTGGCGCGGGTGGTGTTTGTGGGGAAGCGGACTTGAGCCTGTTGATCGCTGTCGCGCTCGTCGCGCCCGCGCCTCAGGAAGCGGCGCAAACTGCCCCGGTAAATTTGACCTGTTACCTCGACCAGCCCAGCGGCGCGCGAACCATGATGGACGTCACTGCAGACGAGGCGTCCGGGTCGGTGACGACGTTCGTCCGCTCAACCGGGTTCCGCAAGCGCTACGCCGCCGTGTTCCGGCCCGGTGACGTCCTTTTCGCCGACAGCTTGGCCTCATATCGAATCGACCGGGTCGACCTGTCCTTTACGCTGGCGCTGAAGGATATCGGCTCCGGTCGAAGCGGAAAATGCGAAGTCGCAAAGGTGCCGGAGCGCGCATTCTAAGCGATGCCCCGCCCCGCCCTCTCCCTCGCCGTCGTCGGCGCCGATCACCCCAATCCGAAAGGCCCAACCCGGCGCTTCGGCATCAGCTTGTGCCGCCCCGGCGACCCGATCGAACTGCGCCGCGAGCCCAAGAATCAGGCCGACGAAAACGCGGTCGCCGTCTTCGACAGCCGCGGCATCCAGATCGGCTATCTCACCGCAGAGCGCGCGCCATGGATCGGCGGCATGATCGTAAACGGGCGCGAGATCAGCGCCGTGTTCCAGGAACCGACGAGCTGGGGCGCGCTGATCCGCGTCGCTTTCGATGGTGCCGATCCGGTGCTGCCAGAGCCCCGGACGAGGCCCGATGTTGAGCAATCCGATTTCGTCGACCCCGACCCGGAATGGCAGCCGGACGAGGACTGGACCGACACATAGCGCTATGGCGCTACATTTCGTGTTGACACGCTACATTTCATAGCACATAAGTCTCCCAACGCCGCACCCCGCGGCAAGGGAGCAACATCGTGGCACAGCCCACCCCATGGTACCTCGCTGACCCCGTCCTCGACATCCTCGAGCTGATCCGCGGCACGACCCTTAAGGTCGTCCAGCGCGAGCACTGCTATGTGATCACCCGGGAGCAGTGGGACGCGTTCGACGACGTCTTCGCCAGCTCGCTTGAGGCATGGCACGGCCATCTCCATGGCGACTTCCGGTGCATGGCGCATGACGTGATCTGCGCCGTGACCGGACAGCGGCTCGCTGGGATCCATACCCGCGATGATGATGACCGGCTGGGGGCGATCGCGAATCAGGTTTCAGACGCGCTCGCAACGCGCAGCATGGCGGAGGCAGCGTAATGGCCACCGCCGCTCAACTCGACCTCGCGCCCGCACCGGGCACCGATATCGTCGTCGCCGTCGCCAACGAGCCCGGCATCGTCCTGCTCGACCGCGTCAAGTTCGACGCGTGGTACGAGAAGCTCGCCGCCAAGGCTCCGATCGACGCCGACGTCACGACAACGAAGGGCCGCGATGCCCTGCGTTCGTTCGCTGCAGAGGTCCGCCGCGAGAAAGCCGCGATCGACAAGGCCCGTCTCCGTCTGACGAAGGAATGGCGCGACATGGTCGCCCACGCCAACGACGCCGGGAAAGAGATCAACGACCGGCTCGAACAGCTGGCGATCGAGGCCCGCAAGCCGCTGACCGAATGGGAAGAGGCTGAGACCGCACGCGTGAACCGGTGCCGCGAGATCATCGACGGGTTCAAGGCCGATGCGGTCGTGACGCTCGACGACACCGCCGCGACTGTCCGCGCCCGTGGTGCGGGCATCTGGCAGATCGCGCTCGACGAAGAGCAGTTCCGCGACCTTCTGCCAGAGGCGCAGCAGGCCAAGGAGCATGCCGTGGCGACGCTCAAGACGGCGCTGGCCCGGCTCGAAAAGGAAGAGGCTGACCGCGCGGAGTTGGAACGGCTGCGCGCCGAGAATGAAGCGCGCGAGGCCCGGGAGCGCGAGGAAGCGGCGGAGCGGGAGCGTGTCGAGGCCGAACGCCGCGCCGAGGAAGAGCGCGCCGCGCGTGAAGCCGAGGAAGCCCGTCTCGCCGAGGAGCGCCGTGTCGCTGCGGAAAAGGCCGAGGCGGAACGGATCGAGCGCGCCCGGGAGGAAGCTGCCGAAGCGGAGCGCCAGCGGGTCGAGCGCGAACACGCCGAGCAGCTCGCCGCCGAACGTCGCCGTGCCGAGGAAGCCGAGCGCGCCGCCCAGGCCGAGCGCGACCGCATCGCCGCCGCAGAGGCTGCGCGTCAGGCCGAGGCGCAGCGTCTCGCCGACGAGCAGGCCGCGCGGGAGGCTGATCAGGCGCACCGCACTGCAGTCAAGTCGAAGGCCAAGCAGGCGATCATGTCCTGCGGCGCTGACGAAGAGACCGCCCGCAAGATCGTGATGGCCATCATCGCCGGGGAAGTGCCGGCGGTGAAGCTGGAGTTCTGACCATGACCGAAAACCCCTTCGACCTCGACTATCGCGAACCCGCCGCCGACGACGCGCCTGCCCCGGCACCGTCGCAGCCGAGCAGTCCGTACGTCAAGTCAGGCATCCACCGGCTCCCAGCTGGCGATTATCACGCCGACCCGGCGCCCCTGCCCAGCCTGTCGGCGACCCTGGCCAAGCTGATCACTGCAAAGTCGCCGCTGCATGCCTGGCATGCCAGCCGCCGCCTCAACCCCAACTATGTGTCGGTCGAGCGCAAGACTTTCGACATCGGTACTGCAGCGCACCGCGCCGTGCTCGGCTGCGGCGAGGATTATGTCGCCATCCCGGCGGATGTCCTCGCGTCGAACGGAGCTGCCAGCACAACGGCGGCCAAGGCATTCATCGCTGATGCCCGGGCGCGCGGTCTCACCCCGATCAAGGAAGACGAGGTCGCGCAGGTGGAGCGGATGCGGGACATCGCCCGTGCGCGCCTCGCCGGGTACGGTATCACCCTCGATCCGGAACGGTCGGAGATCTCGGCCTTCGCTGAAATCGATGGAGCCTGGTGCCGGGCGATGTTCGACAACGTCCCCGCTGATCCCACGCTTCCGATCTACGACTACAAGACCTGCGAGGATGCACGGCCCGAGGCATGCCTGAAGGCGATCCTCAATTACGGCTACGACGTCCAGGCCGAGCACTACTTGACCGTCTGGAAGGCTGCGACCGGCGAAGAGCGTCAGTTCGTCTTCATCTTCCAAGAGAAGCCGGAGCCGAACGAGGTCACGCTGATCCGCCTTTCCGGCTCGTTCCGTGACGTCGGCCAGACCCGCGCGGCCCGAGCGCGCCGCATCTGGGCGGAGTGCGTCACCAGCAACAACTGGCCCGGCTACCCCGCCGGCATCCACGAAGTCGATGCGCCTGGGTGGCTTATCGAGCGCGAATTTCAGGAGGAAATGTAATGTCGATCCGCTTTGTCCCCGTGGCCGAAATCCACGACCCACTGACGATCGCGCTGGGCATCTCCGGCGGTTCCGGCACCGGCAAGACCTTCACGGCCCTGCGGGTCGGGCGCGGCATCGCCGAGGCCATCACGGGCCGGAAGGGCGCGCCGATCGGGTACGTCGACACCGAGAATAAGCGCGCCCTCCACTACAAGGCGGCGTTCCCGGAAATGGCGCACTTCGACTTCACCGCCATCAACGAGGCCGGCGAGCTGGTCGGCTTCGGCCCGGAGCGCTGGATCGAGGTGATCGACGCCGCGGAGGCTGCTGAGCTTCCTGTGCTGATCATGGATAGCTTCAGCCATGCCTGGGAAGGTGTCGGCGGCGTCCTCGACCTCCACGCCCAGGTGCTCGACCGGTTGGTTCAGCAGGCGCAGGCCCGCGCGAACGGCCGCTATGAGGTCGACCCTGCGAAGTTCAGCCAGCTGGCATGGGCCGAGGTCAAGCCGCGCTACCGCCGCCTGATCGACCGCATCGTTCGCGCCAAGACCAACGTCATCATCTGCACCCGCGCCAAGCCGGTGATGCAGCAGGGGTTCGGCGACAAGGCCAAGAACGCGCGGAAGACCAAGACGCGGCGCGAGGACGTGCCGTGGGATCCTGCGAGCGATGGCGACCTGATGTTCGAGATGACCGCGATGGTCATCCTCGACCCGTCGGCGCCGGGCTGCCCGGTCTATCAGATCAAAGTCGCCGATCAGTTCAAGTCGCTATTCGACCCGCGTCGCCCGATGAGCGAGGCGACCGGCGTTGCGATGGCGGACTGGGCCAAGGGCCAAGGCGGTGCGCAGAAGCAGAAGGAAACGATGGACCTCGCCCGCGAGAAGGCGCGCGGCGGCACCACGACGTTCACCGACTGGTGGAACAGCGATGAGGGCAAGGCTGCGCGCCCCGTCGTCCGCCCCATCATGGATGAAATCCAGGCGCTGTGCCGCGCCGCCGACGAGGTCGCGGACCTGTCCGACGACATCCCGTTTGGCCGCGCTGATTCCGACCACGGCGATCAATTCCCCGGCGATGAACCCGCCACCCAGCAGGAGGACTGAACATGTTCGGACTGACCACCACCGCCAAGCTGCGCGCAGCCGAGAACGCGGCCCTGCAGATGCGCATCGAGCGTGACAATGCCCGGGCCGCCCGTGACGCGGCGACGCAGCGCGCAGAAGCCGAGAAGAACCGCGCCGTGAAGTCGGGCCGCCTCGCCTCCGAACTCCTCACCGAGCGCGACGCCGCGCACGACAAGCTGCGCGAGATCAACGCCATGGTGACGCCGGGTTGCGCCGGGATCGGCCGGAAGATGGCCCGGTGCGCGCGTGAAGGGCTGCCGGAGTTTGCGGTGCCGGCTGAGACGGCGGAGGCCGCATAGCCATGGCGTGCGACTGCATCTCCGAATTCAACGCCAAGCTCGCGCCGGAGCAGGAACTCGACACGTCGATCCGCATCAGCCGAGACTTGCGGCGGATGGATGCGGTGACGGTCACCGCAATCAATCGCAAGTCGACCGGTCGGGCTGAGAACCGGCGTACGATGCCTCGCATCGCGGCGCACACTTTCTGCCCGTTCTGCGGCGTTCGCTACGAATCCGAACAGGATTTGGTCGCCGCCGCCTGACCCCCGAGGTGCCTCGCGCTGCCACGCCCCCTGCAGCGAACCGCCACTGCCCACGCGCCGTCGAGGCCGGCGCTGGGCGACAGGATTTGAAAGATGAAGAACAAGCTGTCCGATCTGAACAATCACCTGTTCGCGCAGCTTGAGCGGCTGGGCGAGGAAGGCTTGACCCCGGAGCAGATCGAGCAGGAGGCACAGCGGACCGACGCTATCGTGGCGGTGGCCGAGCAGATCGTGCGCAACGCCGACCTCCAGCTCAAAGCCGCGACGATCATCGCCAACCACGGCGACCGCTTCATCCCGATGCTGCCTGCGCTGGGGAAGTCCGAATGAAGGGCCGCGCCATCCCGTACAGCGCCGAGGAGCTTGCTTGGCTGGAGGCAAACCGGCTGATGGTCATCTTCGACTATCACGCCGCGTTCGTGGCGCACTTCGGTCGCGATGACGTCTCGCCCATGAACCTCCACTCCCTCCGCAAGCGCAAGGGATGGCGCACCGGGCGCACCGGCTGCTTCACCAAGGGCCAGACCAGCTGGAACAAGGGCAAGCCATGCTCGCCGGGAACGGGTGGTCGGCACCCGAACGCGCGCCGCACCCAGTTCAAGAAGGGCGAGCGCACGGGCATCGCGCAGAAGCATTACAAGCCGATCGGCTACGAACGGCTGACCGACGACGGGTACCTGGAGCGCAAGGTCAATGACGACCGCCCCTTCAAGGACCGGTGGCAATTGGTGCAGCGCATCGAATGGGAAGCTGCGAATGGGCCGATTCCCGATGGTCACGCGCTGAAATGCCTCGACGGCAACAAGCTGAATACCGACCCGTCGAATTGGGAGCCGATCCCGCGCGGCGTCCTGGCTCGCCTCAACGGCGGTCGCCACAAGCGCCGTCTCGCCTTCGACGCAGCAGAACCAGAAGTGAAGCCGGTCCTCATGGCAATGGCGAAACTTGAGCATCGCGCCAGCGAGGCGCGGAAGGAGGTACGATGACCGCAATCCTCTCCACCGAAAACGGCCCCTGCATCATGCGGACGATCGCTGGTGCCGGCGGCGCGACGTTTGAGCATCGGGAGTGGCCCGTGCAGATCGCGCGGCACCGCTCGGTCAACGAGAACCGGCCTGCGACCAGCAAGGCGCATCGTGACGCTCGCGGGCGGTTCGATGGGCGGAGGGTGTTCGGGTGAGCCGGACCTACGACCGCGACGGCTATCGCCGCATCCGCCCCAGCGAACGCAGCCCGGGCCTGACCGAATTACGCCTGCCCAATGGCCGGACCTTTGCCGCGATCGGCATCGGTGCGGACGTGGACCGGGCTATTGAGGCGGAGGTTCTGCGTCGTGGGTAACAGGTCAGCGGTAGCGCTGCTTCACCCGCTGGTACTTGAGAATGCGTGCGGCCTGGACGGGTTCGTCTCGCGCCGCGCTTTTTACTTTCTTCCAAACGAACGGATCAGACAGAATCTCATCAATCTGCGCACCCCTGAAATGGAGCGACCCGTCTTCCATTTCAATCACTACAAAGTCCGGCGTTGGCTTGGGGCCAGTTCGACATTCTTCAAGGACCTTCGCAAGGGTCCCGGCATAGCGTGGGCTTGGTTCTCCCGAAAGGAGCGTTCCTTCCAAGAAGAGTGTCGCGGGTTTTTCCAGAGGCAGAAGCATGCTCGCGCTCGCGAATTCGTTTCGGGTACTATGGTGCTCAACCTAGGCAGCCAGTGCAAGGTTCGCAAATGATCACCGCCACCTTCCTCGCTCTCGCCCAGGTCACGACAGGTCAGACCTTCACGTGCACAGTCGTGAAGGTTCACGACGGCGACGGCCCGCTCCACTGCCGCGAGGGGTTCAAGATCCGCATCGCCGGGGTGCAGTCGCTCGACTTCGAAGATGCCGCGCCGTGCCGCGAAGGTCGCCCCGGCTATGTCTGCGACAACCGCCGTGCCCGCGCCGCCCAGCGCGTTACCGAGCGGCTGACACTGGGCAAGCAACTGACCTGCACGCGGGTCGACAAGTCCTGGGATCGCGTTGTTGCCCGCTGCTGGCTACCGGATCGGCGCAGCTTGTCGTGTGCTGTAATCGCGGCGGGCGCTGGCTGGCGCTGGGAAAGTTTCTGGCGGGACTATCGGATGGGGGATTGTCGCTAAGCGATGGGCGCCCTGGAACGCCTCGACAAGCTGCCAGACTGGCCGGCGCGGATGACCGCACCGGTGGCGGCCGCATACATGGGCGTTTCGCAGAACACCTTCACCGCGCGCTATGCCGCGTACAGCCGCCGGGAGGGGGCAAACGTGTTCTGGGCCAAGGCTCAGCTCGACCGACTCATCGCGCAGCAGTTCGAGCTGGAAATCCCCGCCCTGCCCGCCGCCCCGGCGATGGACAGCGCCTATGATGCGTGGAAAGCTGGGAGGCGGGAGAAATGACCATGCCCGCTGGCCTGCACATCGTCACCAAGCGACCGAAGGGAAAGCCGGTCGTCCACTACGTCTATGCCTGGCGCGGCGGTCCGCAGATCGCGCGCAAGGAAGGCGGGACGAAACCGGCGGTGACAGCCGAACTGGCAGACATCGCCGCTGCGGCCCGCGCTGGAAAGCCCGAGGTCGCGTTCGCCGACACCGTCGCTGGCCTGATCGACCGCTACACGGCATCGCCGGAGTGGAAAGCGCTCTCGCAGTCGACCCGCACCGACTATTCGACCTGGCACAAGCGAATCGATGCGGAATTCGGCACCGCTCCGCTGCGCGCCTTCGCCGACCGCAGGATCCGCGCCGATGTGCTTGAATGGCGCGACCGCTGGGCCAACCAGCCCCGCAGCGCCGATGCTGCCATCACGGCGTTTTCCGCACTGCTGTCATGGGGGTTCGATCGCGGCTATCTCCCTGCCAACGTCCTGCTCGGCACGAACCGGCTCTACGAAGCCGATCGCTCCGACGTGATCTGGGAACCGCATCACTTCGCCGCGTTTCGCGCCAAGGCGACCCCGGAAGTCATGGAGGCGGTCGAACTCGCCGCCGCAACAGGCCTGCGCCGCGGCGACCTGGTCAAGCTGCCATGGGCCGCCGTCGGTGAACACGCCATCGTCTGGAAGACCAGCAAGAGCCGGGGGCGGACTTTGGTCACGATCCCGCTGATGCCGGAGACCAAAGCGCTGCTGGCGCGGATCAAAGCGAGGCAGGAAGCCGCGATGCTGGCGCGGCGCCAGGACAAGCGGAAACCGCTGCCCGAAACCGTGCTGGCGAGCAGCTATCTCCGCCCCTGGACCGCGACCGGGCTGGGTTCGCGCTTCCACGACTTCAAGCTCGAGGCTGGCATCGATGTGCATCTGCACGACCTGCGCGGCACCTTCGCGACCCGGTGCATGATCGCCGGGCTCACCGATCAGGAAATCGCCGACATTCTGGGCTGGGACACCAAGGATGTTGCTGCGATTCGCTCCAAATATGTCGATCAGGCCCGCGTCGTCATCGCCATCGGCGAGCGTATCGCGCGGGCGACCGTGTAAACCGGGTGTAAACCGCAAAAATGGAGGTCAGCTAAGTGCTTGAAAAGTGGTCGGGGAGACAGGATTCGAACCTGCGACATCCTGCTCCCAAAGCAGGCGCGCTACCAGACTGCGCCACTCCCCGACGCGAACGGGCCGCCTATACAGGTCTGGCCGCAAAGGCAATGCGCTGGTGGGCCCGGCAGGACTTGAACCCGCAACCTAGCCGTTATGAGCGGCCAGCTCTAACCAATTGAGCTACAGGCCCCGCCAGCGCGTCCCGCCGATTACGGGCGATCCGCCGCCCCCGCAAGCGCCGAGAGGATCTGATCGTGTGATGCCGGCGCAATGCCCAGCTTGTCGAGCAGGGCAAACGCCTGTTCCCACCAGCTGCGGAACGCCGCCAGCTCCGCAGCATCGCGGACATAGGGCGTATAGCCTGGTGCCGCCGAGGGCGAGTGATAGGAGAACATCAGCAGCCGCACGTCCGACTCCGCCGCGACCCGGATCGCCTTGAGCGCCAGGTCGATCGGCATATCCTCAGGCGTCAGTGCGACCCGCGACGACAGGCGCAGGCGCGAGGCAACCCCACGGCCGCGCGGAACCCGCCCAAGCGCTTCGTGCAGTCGAATCCCACCGCGCCGCAGCGCACCGGTATAGATCGTGGTGAGCGGAATCTCGACCAGGTCCCTCTCCCCCGTCGCGAAGGCGCGATTGGGAATGGCGCGATAGTCCGGCCCGCCTTCCGCAGCATAGCTATAGCCCGAGCGCATCGACGTATCGACACGATACCCCGCCGCCGCCAGCAGTCCGAGCGTATCGGGGCCAAGTCCATAGCGCCCCGTCCGCATCATCACTGGCCGCCGCCCGAACGCCTCGGCAATGCCATCGGTCAGCGCCGCGATCTTCGCCGCCTGCAGGTCACGCGGCAGATTGCCGAGGAAACTGTTGCGCGGGCTCACCACCTCGTCATGCGGCGGGTTGACCCATGGGTGCAGCTGCGATCCGATCGCCGACGCGCCATCCTCCATCAGCCGGTTGAGCACCTCGACCGATCGCCCGCAGCGCAGGATCGGATCGTCGATCATATAGGTTGCCGGAACGCCATGGTCCGCGAACAACGCATGGATCGCGGGCAGCGCATCCATCGCCTGCGTCCCCCGATTTTCGCGCGCCAGCGGCTGCGACCAGTCGAACTCCTCTTCGGTATCGACAAAGACGGCAAAGCGCGTGCCGAACGCCTCGGGCCAGTGCACCAGCGCCTCAACGGGCGGTGCAGGAGGCCGATAGCCATTCGGCTTCGGCTTGCGTGGGATGCGCGGTGTCACAGGCGCGGGTTTAGCGCGCCTGTTCCAAAGACTTGGTTACCAGCGCGGGAAGTTCGACCGTGATCGAGTCTGCGCCGATCGCCAGCGCGCCACCCAGTTCCCGCGCGATGTTGCGCACCAGCCGCAGCGCAAAGCCGGTGCCGAGCAGCGCCGTGTCCGCCTGTTCATCGTCCAGATCGAACAGTGTGTCGCCGTCAAAGTCCTGCAGCGCCTCGGGCCGGTCCATCGCGATCGCGACCGTAGCCGCCTTTTCCTCGATCCGCACCCCGACCCGTTCGCCATCGCGCGCGGCCGACAGCAACGTCGCGAGCAACCGCGCCAGCATCCGTTCGATCGCACGGGCATCGCCGCGAACCACCGGATCGGCGATCGGAAGCGCGATCCATGCCCCGCGCGTCTCCGCCAGCGCCGCCAGATCGTCCGCGATCCGCGACAGGATCGGCCGCAGCGTCACATCGCCCGACGCCAGCTTCAGCGCCGACGCTTCGATCCGCGCGGCGATGTCGAGATCATCGATCGCCGCGAGCAGCGCGCGGGCATGGGTGCGGATCGTCCCCGCACGCTCACGATAGACCGGCGGCGCATCGCCCAGCATCTCGCGCTCGATCATCTCGGCAAAGCCCGCGATCGCATTGGTCGGCGTACGCAACTCATGCATCAGCTGGCGCAGCGAATCCGCCGCCGGATTGGGCAGCGGCGCTGCGGTCGACACCGGATTCTCCTCCCGGCGCGGGCGCCGCGCGGTGCCGCGATAGCCGGAGAAGCGCCCGGTCGTGCGGTCGAACGCCGGCGCGCCCGAAATGCGCCACTCGCCCGCCGCATCGGATTCGCCGACCACGACCAGCCGGGCATCGCTGAACGCCGCGCGCTGGCGCAGCGCACCGGCGGCGACGCCGTCGGCGCGCGATCCCTGATTCGATCCGTTGAGTTCGAGCGACAGCCCGATCAGCGGCGCGCGCGACACGCCATCGACCCAACGGATCACCCCATGTTCGTCGGTCTCGAACCGGAAGCCATCGACGCGCAGCGGCACCGGCGCGTGTGCGGCACGCTCCTGCTGAAGCGTGTAGAAGGCATCAATCCGCGCGACGACCTCGGCAATCTCGAACGGCCCCTCAGGCTCGACCAGCGCAGCATCGTCGGCGCCGCCTGCATCGCTACTGCTACCCAGAATGAATGGATCGTCCATGTCCGACCCTTGGGCCTCGGCGGAGTCCGGGGCAAGATCGGATGCGACGGACGGTGCTGGCGCCGTCTCGATCTCGGACGCAACCGGTTCGTCGCTCCCCGCGCCGCCCTCAAGCGCGCGTGCCACTACCGGGATCGTCAACGCCGCAGCCCCGACCGAGACAAAGGGCGAAATATTGGCCGCGACCTCCATCGGTGCCGCTTCCGGCTCGGCCAGCTCGACCGGTTCGGGCGTCGGCTCGACCACGGGTTCCGCCACCGGCGGCACCACCGGGTCCAGCACCGGGCGCAGTCGCATGCGGATGCGCGATTCGACCTTGGCGACTGCGGCGAGCACCGATTCGGGTTCCCCGACTGCAACCGGCTCGACGCTCTCGTCCGGGCCGGTCACCGCCAGCTCAACCAGTGCAGGCTCGATCTCCGGCGATGCACCGACGTCTTCAGCGACAGGTGATGCCGCCACTTCGACCTCTTCCTCAACCGGAGCGGATACAGCCAGATCGTCCTCTGCGTCCGCAACAGTCTCGTCGACCAGCACGGATGGTTCGCTCTCGACCACCGGCGCTTCAGCGACGATCGCAACCGGTTCTTCCGGTTCCGCCTCAGCCAGCGCTGCCACCTCGGGCTCAGCCACTGCCCCGGTCACGACGAAATCGGCCGGTCCGAACGTCTCCAGCGCCCGCTCGATCCCAGGCGGAAGATCGCGGCGACCGCGCAGTACCGACCGGCCAGCCGCCGACAGGCGCGGTAACAGCTCGACCCACTCGCCCGACGTCATCCGCGCAGTGCGCAGCAACGGTGCAGCCACCGAAATCTCGTCGAGCGCGCACAGCGCCACCAGCGGCGCGGGCGGGTTCACATGCTCGAGTGCACGCGCGCTCGCCGCGCGAACGCCGACCGGCACATCGTCGCGAATCCGGCGCAAGAGGTTGAAAGCACGCGCATCCGCCGCTACCCGCCGCCGACCGATCAGGTCGACCAGCTGACGCCACGCCGACGCCTTGCCGAACGATGTCGAAACATCGGCGGCGAGAACGGTCTCGAGGGTGTCGTCGTAGCGCAAAAAACGGTCTGCCCAGTCGGGCCGCAAATCGGCCGGTAAGGAATCTTTAACCCGCCCGAAGCCTCGGTGGAAACAGGAGAATTCGTCCTGAAACCGTGCCGTCGCATAGTGGGACAATTGCGCTTGCCAGTAATTAAATTATGTCTAACTCGCTCACTGCGACCGAATCCTGTCGCGCAAGGGAATCATCAATGGCTTTCGACGATATCGACCGGCAAATCATGGCGCATCTGCAGGACGATGGCCGCATGACAAACGTCGATTTGGCCGATCGCGTCGGCCTGACCGCCCCGCCGTGCTTGCGCCGCGTTCGCGCGCTCGAGGAAAAGGGCGCGATTCGCGGCTATCACGCCGACCTCGACCCCGCCTGGCTCGGCTATACGATCACCGTGTTCGCGATGGTCAGCCTCAAGAGCCAGGCCGAGTCCGATCTCGAAGCGTTCGAAGCGCATGTCGCGGCCATCCCCGAAATCCGCGAATGCTACATGCTCAACGGCGATATCGATTTTATCCTCAAGATCGTCGCCCGCGATCTCAGCAGCTTCCAGCAGTTTCTGACAACCCGCCTGACCACCGCGCCCAATGTCGCGCATGTCCGCACGTCGCTGACGATCCGCACGTCCAAGTCGCAGCCCGGCGTCCCGGTTGACTGAAACGAAAAGGGGCGGCACAACGGCCGCCCCTCGCAATCCGATCGTAACAGGATCAGGCAGCAGGTGCCTGATCGACCCAGATCGACCAGAAGCGCGCGATCTCGGCGCGCTGTCCGCTGCTCACGGCACCGAACGCCGCCTTTGCCTCGGCCTTCTGCCCCAGCATCGTGTGCGCGATGCCGATCCGGGTGTTGATCAGCGCGGCATCGACCCCGCCCTTCTGCAGCGCGACGCGATAGAATTCGATCGCCTTGGCATAAGCGCGGCTGCCCAGATAGGCATCGCCGAGATTCTTCGCCGCCACGCCGTTCGCCGCGGCCGTCGCGGTCTTTTCCTCAGCCGCCAGCGACCCTTCAGCCTTTTCGCGCAGCGTCGCCTGGCGATAGAGTTCGTTGATCTCGGCGGTGCCGGCCTGGACCTTACCCGCTGCGCGACCTTCCTCGATCACTGCCTTGGCTTCCCACGGCAGGCCGCGGCGCTGGGCGAGATCGGCGTACTGATAATAATCATTCTCGCCGGCCAGCGCCTTGGTCGCACGCATCAGGCGGCGCAGGTCGAGCTGAAGATCGGCGTCCATCTCGACGCCCTTCTCACGTGCCTGCTCCATGTAGATGAGCAGGATGTTGCGCCAGCCATCGGTGCCCGGATGCGCGGCCATCTGCCGGACCAGCCACGCGCTCGCGTCGGCCTTCTTGCCGCCGCGATACAGGCGGTCCGACGTGAACTTGTACCACGACGCCGGTGCCTTGCGCCCGGCGGCTTCCTCGACCTTGATCGCCGCATCGATGCTGGCGACGCCGGCATCCAGCTGGCCGGCATCGAATTGCGCCTGTGCGATCAACAGGTTGATGTTGGTGCCGTTCGGCGCGAAATTCGCCTCCCGCGCCTTGAGCAGGAAGGGCAGCGCATCGGCCGGCTTCTTCTGCTTGAGCGTCAGGTCTCCGCGATAGAAATTATACTGGCCCAGATTGGCCGGATCGGTCTTCGGATTGGCGATCAGCGCATCCAGCGCCACGATGGTCGCGGGATCGTCCTTCAGATTCGCCGCCACCGTCAGGCGCAGATTGGTGAGGAAGAACTTCTCGTCCTCATTCTTCGCCAATGGCTCAAGCCCGGCGAGCTTGCCGTTCGCGCCCTGGAAATCCTTGGCCTTGATCAGCGCCTCGACCTCGGCCGCTGCCTTGCGGAACGCATCGCTGACCTTCAGCTGCGGCGCCTCTTCCTTTTTCTTCTGTGCGACCGCAGGCGTCGTCACGGCATAAGGCGCGGCCAGCAAAACTGCTGCGGCAAGCGCAGCCTTGGAAACGGACTTCATCCAGAACTCTCCTCACGCGTGGTTTGCGTAGCGGTTGACGCGACCGCTCTAGTAATCCGCCCCGCCCGGTCAAGGCGGAGTCTATCGGCTCATGCCTTCGCATCCCGTCGCTGAACGCATTTTGAACGCAACGGCTCCCGAAATGGCACGAACGGCGTTGCACCCCTCGCGTACGTGCGCGCGCACGTGCACACGCATGTGCGCGGGCTTGGCAGGTAGCCACGGGGCGGCTAGAGCGGTCACAGCACTGACACAACCCTTCGAAAGCATTGCAACTTGACCGACGAGACCGTCCTCGCGGACCCTTCCGATATCACCCCCATCTCGATCGTCGACGAGATGAAGACCAGCTACCTCGATTACGCAATGAGCGTGATCGTGGCACGCGCCCTGCCCGACGTTCGTGACGGCCTGAAGCCGGTCCACCGCCGCATCCTCTACGCGGCGCAGGAGGGCGGCTATCTCCCCGGCCGCGCCTATCGCAAGTCCGCCCGCCTGGTCGGTGACGTGATGGGTAAATATCACCCGCACGGCGACAGCTCGATCTATGACGCGATGGCGCGCATGGCTCAGGACTGGGCGATGCGGGTGCCGCTGATCGACGGCCAGGGCAATTTCGGCTCGATGGACCCCGATCCGCCCGCCGCGATGCGCTACACCGAAGCGCGCCTCGCCAAGGTCGCGATGTCGCTGCTCGACGATATCGACAAGGACACGGTCGACTTTCAGGACAACTACGATGGCTCCGAAAGCGAGCCGACGGTCCTTCCGGCGCGCTACCCCAACCTGCTCGTCAACGGCGCGGGCGGCATCGCGGTCGGCATGGCCACCAACATCCCGCCGCATAACCTCGGCGAAGTGGTCGATGCGTGCCTCGCGTACATCGACAATGGCGCGATCACGATCGAGGAGCTGATGGAGATCGTGCCCGGTCCGGACTTCCCGACCGGCGCGCAGATTCTCGGCCGCTCGGGCTGCCGCAGCGCGTATCAGTCGGGTCGCGGCTCGATCATCGTGCGCAGCCGCTACATCACCGAACAGCGCGGTGAGCGTCGATCGATCGTCCTCACCGAAATCCCGTACCAGCAGGGCAAGAACGCGCTGGTCGAAAAGATCGCCGAGGCCGCCAAGGAAAAGCGGGTCGAGGGGATCAGCGACATCCGCGACGAAAGCTCGCGCGAAGGCGTGCGCATCGTCATCGACCTCAAGCGCGACGCGACCCCCGAAGTCGTGCTCAACCAGATCTGGCGCAACACCCCGGCGCAGCAGAGCTTCCCGGCCAACATGCTCGCCATCCGCGGCGGCCGCCCGGAACTGCTCAACCTGCGCGACATCATCGAAGCGTTCGTCAAGTTCCGCGAGCAGGTCATCACCCGCCGCTCGAAGTTCGAACTCGCCAAGGCGCGCGACCGGGCGCACATCTTGCTCGGCCTGGTCATCGCGGTCACCAATCTCGACGAAGTTGTCCGCATCATCCGCGGCTCCTCCAGCCCCGCCGCGGCGCGCGAATCGCTGCTGATGCGCGACTGGCCGATCGCCGAGATCGCGCCCTATATCCGCCTGGTCGAAGCGGTCGAAGCCGAAGTGACCGGCGACACCTATCGCCTGTCGGACGTTCAGGTCCGCGCGATCCTCGACCTGCGCCTGCACCGCCTGACCGCGTTGGGCCGTGACGAGATCGGCGACGAGCTCAAGGAACTCGCCGATTCGATCGCCGAGCTGCTCGAAATCCTCGCCAACCGCGCCAAGCTCTACGAAGTGCTGCGTGAGGAACTGGTCGCCGTCCGCGACCAGTACGCCACCCCGCGCCGTACCGAGATCGCCGCCGCCGCCGACGGGATCGAGGACGAAGACCTGATCGAGCGCGAGGACATGGTCGTCACCGTGACCATGCAGGGCTATATCAAGCGCACCCCGCTCGACGCCTTCCGCGCCCAGGCGCGCGGCGGCAAGGGCCGCGCCGGCATGGCGACCAAGGACGAGGATGCGATCACCGAGCTGTTCGTGACCTCGACCCACACCCCGGTGCTGTTCTTCTCCACCCTCGGCCGCGTCTATCGCATGAAGGTGTGGAAGCTGCCCGAAGGCGGCCCGGCCACGCGCGGGCGCCCGATGATCAACCTGCTGCCGCTGGCCGCCGGGGAAACCATCTCGACCGTCCTCCCCCTGCCCGAGGACGAAAGCGAGTGGGGCAAGCTCCACGTCATGTTCGCGACTGCGAAGGGCAATGTCCGCCGCAACAGCATGGACGCGTTCACCAACGTGCCCAGCAACGGCAAGATCGCGATGAAGTTCGAGGGCGAGGACGAGGACGACCGCCTGATCGGCGTCGCCCTGCTCGACGAGGGCGACGACGTCCTGCTCGCCAGCCGCGCGGGCAAGGCGATCCGCTTCGCTGGCGACGAGGTGCGCGAGTTCCAGAGCCGCAACTCGACCGGCGTGCGCGGCATGCGCCTGCTCGGCGACGATCAGGTGATCTCGCTGTCGATCCTCCACCGCGTCGGCACCACCGCCGAAGAGCGCGAGGCGTATCTCCGCTTCGCCCCGTGGAAGGCGGAGAAGGAAGGCGAGCCCGACCTGTCGCCTGAACGGTTCGAGGAGCTGCGCGCCAAGGAGCAGTTCATCCTGACGGTCTGCGCCAATGGCTATGGCAAGCTGTCCTCGGCCTATGAATATCGCCGCACCGGTCGCGGTGGTCAGGGCATCACCAACATCGACAATATCGCCCGCAATGGCGCGGTGCTGGCCAGCTTCCCGGCGACCCAGTCGGACCAGCTGATGCTCGTCACCGACCAGGCCAAGATGATCCGCCTCCCGCTCAGCTCGCTGCGTGTCATCGGGCGCGGCTCGGCCGGCGTGCGCCTGTTCCACGTCGCGCAGAACGAACATGTCGTCAGCGCGGCGCGGATCGAGGAAAGCGAAGAGGACGCCGAAGCCAATCTGGCCGATGGCGAAACCGAGACCGCACCCCTGCCCGACGCCACCCCCGGCGACGACCTCGCCGCTGGGCCTGAGGGCGGCGAATGATCTTCGTACCGTAACCGAACTGGGTTAGGCTCCCCCGTACCGCATCCGGGGGAGCCGTCCCATGCAATACAGCCTGCTCAAGCACCGCATTCCCGCCGCCGATCGCCCGCGCGTCGTCGCGCATCTCCAGCGCCTGATCGCGCAGCTCGACCGCGACATCCCCGACAAGGACAGCGAGCGCAACCTGCTGCTCGCCACCTGGAACATCCGCGATCTCGGCAAGGCCGGCAAAGGCTGGGGCCATGGCAACCGCCTGCCCGAAAGCCTGTTCTACATCGCCGAAATCATCTCCCGCTTCGATTTCGTCGCCGTGCAGGAGGTGAACGAGCTCGGCCCATGGTATGACATCATGGCGATCCTCGGCCCCGATTGGGACTTCATCGCCACCGACGTCACCCACCGCAAGTTGGGCGGCAATGGCGAACGCCTGCTCTACGCCTTCGACAAGCGCAAAGTGTGGTTCCAGAAGATCGCGGGCGAAATCGTCCTCCCCGCCGACATGCTCATCTCCGCCACCACCGGGGACAGCACCGATACGCTCGCACAAGGCAAGCAATTCCGCCGCACCCCGTTCATGGCGCGGTTCCAGTCGGGCTGGTTCAAATTCGATATCTGCACCGTCCACCTCTATTATGGCGACGAGCGCGGCGCGGAGCTGCAGGAGCGCATCGCGGAGATCGACCGCGTCGCGAAATATCTCGCCAGCCTCGCCGACATCGCCAAGGATAATGGCCGCGCGACGATCCTGCTCGGCGACTTCAACATCGTCCATCCCGAGCACGAGACGATGAAGGCGCTCAAGGCGCATGGCTTCAAGACCCCCAAGCGCCTCGACGCACCCAGCAATCTCGACCGCACCAAATATTACGACCAGATCGCCTTCATCGCCGACCCGTCGGTGATCGACTATATCGACACCGGCCCGGCGTCGGCGCGCAACGCCGGCATTTTCGAAATCTTCGAAAGCATCTTCCGTCCCGAAGACCTGCCCGACTATCAGTCCGCTGCCGCCGCGACGACGGAGGGTAAGAAGGCGACCGACCTCGCCACTTATTACGCCGACGACTGGCGCACCTGGCAGATTTCGGATCACAAGCCGTTATGGGTGCGTTTGAACACCCACCACGCCGCGCGCTATCTCGCGACGCTTGCGGCAAGCTGAAGGACGCCGAATGACCGATCGCCCTGCCACCGCCTACAAGGTGCTGACCGCCCCCCAGATGGCCGATCTCGAAGCGGGCAGTTTCGAAGGCGCCCCGATCGACATCCAGGACGGCTATATCCACCTCTCAACCGCCGCGCAGCTGACCGAGACCGTGGACAAGCATTTCGCCGACCAGCCCGATTTGTGGGTCGCGGCGGTCGATCTAGACGCGCTTGGCGACGCGATCAAATGGGAAGTCTCACGCGGCGGCGCGGAGTTCCCGCATCTCTACGGCGCGCTCACGCTGGAGACGGTGGTGGCCTACTCCCCGCTGGAACGTACCGAGGACGGCGCGGTCGCACTGCCCGTCACGGGCTAGAGTCGCGCGCAGACGGCACCAGTTCGAACAGGTCAGTCGCGGCATTATAGGCCACCGAAATCACAGACCCCTGCGCGCTCAGATCCAGCATCAGCGCGCTGGCCGGAACCGCGCGCAGCACCGTCCCGTCATCCAGATAGGTCGCCAGAAAGATCGCGAGCGTGGTCCCCGGTGACACATTCCGCACCTCGCCGCCGACGAGTTCGAACACGCTCGTCGCGGCCAGGGTGTCGGTGCCATTGACCCGCGCCTTCAGTGCCAGCCCCAGCGCGGCGGGACCGTCCTGATCGTTGCGCAGCTCAAACCCGTCGGGGTTATGGCCTGCGGGATCGACCGTGAACGCGCCATCGGCAAAGCTGTATCGCGCACCCGGCTTGCCCGGCGTAACGCCGTTCAGATTGACATTGACGCCGGGTTTCAGCGGCGTGCTGTTGGTGACGTAGATTTGGTACGCCTCCTCCCAATTGATCGTGTTGTTGTTGAAGGGCGCATTCATCAGCCATGCGATGGTCGTCGATGAAGGCGGGGTAGAATCGGCAATACGGGCCAGGGTCACCGCCTGACCCCTGTGATAGACTTGCCGCAGACCCTGCTCATCGAATGTGATGTTCAGCTGATAGGACATTGCCGACCTCCCCCCGCTTTGCGCCGCGCATCCGGCAACCTTTACGCGATCATAACGGGCGAAACGGACTTTGAAATGATCATTCCGGGTTGAGCGCGCAATTCGCGAGCGCGCGCGATCAGGCGATTGACTCCATCAATTTCTGTAATTACAGAACTTACATCATGACCCGTTTCGCAGAGCATCCCGACGCAAAGGCCTTCATCCTCCACTGGGGTGAGATGGGAACGCATTGGGGCGTCAACCGCTCCGTCGCGCAGATCCACGCTCTTCTCTACCTCGCCGACCGCCCACTCCATGCGGACGAGATCGTCGAAACGCTTGGCCTCGCCCGCTCCAACGTCTCCACGGGCTTGAAGGAGCTGCAGGGCTACAGCATCGTCCGCCGCGTCCATGTCGAGGGGGATCGCCGCGATCATTTCGTCGCGGAGACGGACCTGTGGGACATGCTCATGCGCATCGTTGCCGAGCGCAAGCGGCGCGAGATCGACCCCACCGTCCAGCTCCTCGGCGAACTCGCCCAGCGGCTCGCAGCTGACAAGTCCGCCCCACCCCAAGTCCGTGAGCGCGTCACGCGGATGCACGAATTCATCGGCACCCTCGGCGGCTGGTACGACCAGGTCCGCGTCCTGCCCAAACCCACCCTCGTCACGCTGATGAAACTGGGCGGCAAGGTGGCGCGGTTCATTCCGGGTTCCGGCAAGGGGAAGGACTGATGCGCGGTCTTCCCGCCCCCCGCGTCACCCCCGCGAAAGCGGGGGCCCACCTCCCGCGCGGTCGGTATATCGCGCCGGTGCAGATCACGGAAATTCCGGGAGATGGGTCCCCGCTTTCGCGGGGATGACGCCAGTTAAACTATCGAGCGAAAGCCAACCCACACCCGTAAATTTCTCATTTTCCAGAATTACCAGAACAACAGGGAGAAGTGACATGGCACAGCATCACCCGGCCCCCGACCCCGCACTCCGCCGGGTCGCCTGGCGCGATCTGGTAACAATGCGCCCGCGCGACGGGCTGATCGAGTGTCTCCACCCGCTTCCCTGGCTCGCTTTGTCACTCACCGCCGCCGCGTTCGGCATCTGGCCACTCGCCGCCTTGGCCTCCTTTCTGCTCTTCCTCACCGCGCTGCGCCTCAACCATGAGGCGATCCACCACAATCTCGGCTTCACCCCGCGCGGCCATCGCTTCGTCCTCCACGCGCTGAGCGCGCTGATGCTCGGCTCCAACAGTTCGGTCGCGTTCAACCACCTGCACCATCACCAAAAGGTGGCTACCGACGACGATATCGAGGGCCGCTGCGGCCAGATGACGCTGGCTCAGGTGCTATGCTTCGGCCCGCGCTTTCCGGTGGAAACCCATATCTACGGCTGGCGAAACGGTGGCTTGGCGCTGCGGCGGCGGATGGTGATCGACCTGGCGCTAAACCTCGCCGTGATCGCGACTGCGCTAGCGACGCAATGGCCGCCCCTGCTCTACCATATCGCCGCGATGATCACTGCCCAATGCCTCACCGCCTTCTTCGCCGTGTGGATCACTCATCACGGCTGCGACGGCGCCCTGATCGCCCGCACCCAACGCGGCCGCCTGCTCAACGCGGTCAGCTACAACATGTTCTTCCACCTCGAACACCATCTCTACCCCGCCGTCCCGGTGAGTCGACTGCCGCGCCTTGCGCAGCGGATCGACGCAGCGAAACCCGGGCTGCAGGCGAAGATGGTGGTGCCTTTTCGGCTCTGAGCCGCCCCGCTAGAAGGACGACGATGATGTCGCATGTAACCTATGCTGGCGGCGTGGTTCGCGCGCTCTTGGCTGCTGGCCCGATCTTTTTGACCGGCATCATTATCGGCACTCACGCGCTGCACCCGGAGTATGCGCCAAAGGGATGGGAGATTTTTGGGCTCGTCCCCCTTTTGATGGCCTCGATCGCGGTTGGAGTGGTCCTGTCACTCGTTCCCATCCTCGCAGGAAGCTACATAATGGCAATCTTAGGGGTATCCACGAGGTGGACTCGCCAACCTGGCATCTGGCTGATGGTCGGTGCAGCGCTCGGAACCGCAATGATCCTGCCGTTTGCAGACTTCCGTACTAGCGATACATCGTTTGTTGCTCTGTTCGCCATCACCGGCGCGATCTGCGCCCTGATCGTTCGCTACGGGACGCGCTGGTCCGACGACAGCACCTGACTCACCCCCCACGCAATCAACGCCTGCGCCGCAAAATAGGTCGGCCAGATCAGCAACCCCGGCACCACCGACCCCGCCAGCGGCCCAAAGCGCGAGAAGATCAGCAGGTCCGACACCACGAACAGTACCGCGCCCATCCCGACGCGGTAGCGCGGAAAGCGGCTGGTCCACGCCAGCGCCGCCATCACGCCCAGAAACGCCGAATAGCCCCCCGCCTGCACCGCCCCGCCCCCCGGAGCCGCGAACAGCGCCGCGATCCCGATCGTCGCCGGGGCCAGCAGCCACCCGAACGCCTTCTGGCTCGGCGTCAACGCCGCACGCCGGTTGCGCCAATACAGCAAGCACGCCACCACATGCCCCGCCGCAAACGCAGCGCCGCCGATCACCAGCCCATGCGTTTCCAGCAACAAATCGCCCAGCGCCCCAAGCGCAAGCGCGCCCGTCAGCAACCACCCGTCCGCGCCCCGCGCCCGCGTCGCCGCCCAGAGCGCCAGCAGCGCCACGCCACTCGTCTTCCACACCGGCCCCCACAGGCCCGGATCGATCAGCCCCCACGCCGCCAGGCAATAGCTCGCCCCCGCGATCACCGCCGCCCCGAACAGCCACCCCATCGCTTCCCCTTTCCTACAAGCCTCCCCTTGGCGTAAGGGCATCGCAGGGGTCCGGCACCGCCGGACACGTGTCAAGCACGCGCATGACAACCCGCATTTTTTGTCAGTTTCCCCACCAAAGGGTGTCAGGCTCGATCTTTATGAATAGCCATCAAGTCCATATCATCGGCGGCGGCCTCGCCGGGTCGGAAGCGGCGTGGCAGCTCGCCAATGCCGGCATCCGCGTGAAGCTGTCCGAAATGCGTGGAAGCGGCGACATGACCCCGGCGCACCAGACCACCGGCCTTGCCGAACTCGTCTGCTCGAACAGCTTCCGCTCCGACGATGCCGAGCGCAATGCGGTGGGCCTGCTGCACCAGGAGATGCGAGACCTCGGCTCGCTGATCATGGCGCAGGGCGATGCGCACAAGGTGCCGGCGGGCTCCGCCCTCGCAGTGGACCGTGATCATTTCTCGGCAGGCGTCACCGCTGCGCTCGAAGCGCATCCGAACATCACCATCGTGCGCGAACGCATCGACCAGCTTCCGGCCGAGGGGCTGACCATCGTCGCCACCGGCCCACTCACCGCCCCCGGCCTGGCCGACAGCATCGGTGCCGCCACCGGCAGCGACGCCCTCGCCTTTTTCGACGCCATCGCCCCGATCGTCCATTTCGAGAGCATCGACATGGACAAGGCGTGGTTCCAGTCGCGCTGGGACAAGGTCGGACCCGGGGGGAATGGCAAGGATTACATCAACTGCCCGATGACCAAGGAGCAGTATCTCGCCTTCCATCAGGGCCTGCTCGACGGAGAAAAGAGCGAGTTCAAGGACTGGGAGAACGTCCCCTATTTCGAAGGCTGCATGCCGATCGAGGTGATGGCGGAGCGCGGCGTCGATACGCTGCGCTACGGCCCGATGAAGGGCGTCGGCCTCGACGATCCCAAGACCGCGTGTGAGGAGTTTCCGAACGGCCGCTGGCCCTACGCCGTCGTCCAGCTCCGTCAGGACAATGCGACCGGAACGTTGTGGAACATGGTCGGCTTCCAGACGAAGCTCAAATATGCCGAACAGGTCCGCCTGTTCCGCACTATCCCCGGCCTCGAGAATGCCGAGTTCGCCCGGCTCGGCGGCCTGCACCGCAACACCTTCATCCGCTCGCCCGAGCTGCTCGATCCGACGCTGCGCCTGAAGAGCCGCCCGCATATTCGCTTTGCCGGACAGGTGACGGGGTGCGAGGGCTATGTCGAAAGCAGCGCCATCGGCCTGCTCGCGGGCCGCTTCGCCGCCGCCGAAATCCTCGGTCGTGACCTCACGCCGCCCCCGGTCGAAACCGCGCTCGGCGCGCTGCTCGGCCACATCACCGGCGGGGCGGAGGTCGAAACCTATCAGCCGATGAACGTCAATTTCGGCCTGATGCCGCCGATCGAGGGGCGGACCAAAAAGGCCGACCGCAAATTGCTCTACACCGCCCGCGCCCGCGCTGCGTTCGCGCAGTGGCTCAAGGCGGCGTAGGTCACTCCTCGGCTTCGGCCAGCGCCTTGGCCACCTCCGCCCGGCAGTCGCAGCGCGGGGTGGTCTTGGGCTTTCGCTTCGGCGCGGTGGTGGCGAATTCGGCGCGGGTCAGCGTCCCCGACTTGTCCTTGTCGGCGGCGGCAAAGCGAGTCGAGGTGCGGACCGCCCACTCCTCAAACGACAATTTGCCGTCGCCATTGCTGTCGAGCTTGGCAAAGGCCTTGCGCCGCGGCTGCTGCAATTCGGCAAGCGAGACCAAGCCGTTCTTGTCCTTGTCGTTGCGATCGAAGCGCTTTTCTTCCCGGGTCCGGTCCGGAGCCTGTGGCACCTCCGCGACCTCAGCCCCCGGTTCCGCACCGGCCTGGGCAACCCGAGCTGGCGGCGTTGGCAAGGGATCGGGGGTTGCCCGGCTCTGAAACAGGAACACCCCGGCCCCCGCCATCAGCAACGCCGCAACCCCGCCTGCAAGATACCGCCACATCCCGACTCTCCCCCGTCGGAGTGACAGGCTAACGCCTTCAACGGCGGCAGCAAGCGCTCAGCGCCCGGTCATGCGATGCAACAATGCCCGGAACGTGCGCTTCGGCGATCCCACCGGAACCCCGGCCAGATCCATCCGCGCCAACAGCGCCATCGCCCCCAGCGCCCGGCCCTTCCCGCTCCACCGCGCCGAACCGGCCTCGGCCAGCGCAGCTTCAGCCATCCGCCGCGCCGCCGCCGCCTCGGCGGAATCGCTCAATTTGCCCGCCAGATCGGCCAGCGCCCAGCCCTCCCCGGCCTGCGCTAGCGGATCGGGCGCCGCAGCCCCCGCCACCCGTCCCGCCAGCGCAAACAGCACACGGCCCCGCTCGCCATGCGTCCGCAGCGCCGCCTCATCGAGTTCCGCCTCCAGCAGCACGCGCCAGCCCTCGACGATCTGCCCGACCTCGCCCCCGGTCACGCCGTCGCGCAGCACGTCGTTCGCAATCCCCTGCAGCACCGGCTCGGGCGGCGGTGGCGCGCTATCGAGCTTCGTCAGCGCATCCTGCCACCATTGCATGCGGATCTGGCCCAGCATCGGCTCGCTGGTCGTCCGCAGCGTCTCGGCGAGCTTGTCGTCCAGCGCAAACAGCGCCGCCAGCGCCGCCGCCGCAGCGGGCGTCGGCATATAGGTCAGCACCAGCCGGCGCTCGACATCGATCACGGCGTCACTCCCAGCCCGCTATTCGTAACCACCGCGTTAACCATGCGCCTTCAATCCCCGTTAGCCCAACTTCGCGCATAGCGGATGCAGGAACCGGGGATCCCATACATGCCGTTGCGCTCAACCGTTGTGACCAGCGCCCGTACCAGCATGGCCGCACTTGCACGTGACAAGCGCGGTAACACGCTCGCGATCATCGCCGCCTCGCTCATCCCGCTCGCGGGCATGGTCGGCGGCGGCGTCGACTTGAGCCGCATGTACATCGTCAAGACGCGCCTGCAACATGCCTGTGACGCCGGCGCGCTCGCCGGACGCAAGCAGATGGGCGGCGGCACCTGGGCGTTCAACAACAATGCCGCGAACGCCGCGGCTCAGCGCTTCTTCGACGCCAATATCCAGGCCAGCCCCTATGGCGCGTCCAGCGTCACGCGCAGCTTCACCGAAAGCGCGGGGAAGGTCACAGGCACTGCCAGCGCAACGCTGCCGATGACGCTCATGCGTGTGCTCGGCAAGACGACCGAAACGATCACCGTCACCTGCGACGCCGAAATGCGCCTGCCCAACACGGACGTGATGTTCGTGCTCGATACGACCGGGTCGATGGCGAACAAGGCAGTTTCGACCGACAGCCAGACCAAGATTCAAGCGCTGCGCTCGGCGGTGAAGTGCTTCTACGAAATCGTCGCCCGCCTCGACACGGAAGAAAACTGCACCACCGGCACACCCACCGGCGGCACCAGCGCATCGGTTCAGGTGCGCTTCGGCTTCATGCCCTATGCGACCAACGTCAATGTCGGGAAGCTGCTTCCCAATGACTTTCTGGCAGACAACTGGAACTACCAGTCGCGCGTTGCGAGCCCGACGCAAAGGGTGTGGGCGTGGACGGTTGGTGGCGCCGATACGCCCTCGATGACGGGCAGCTGGTCGAACGCTCCGTCCGATCTGAACAATCAGAGCACCTATTCAGGCTGGACCGACTTCGCCACCCCCCCTGCCAACGTTACGATCAACGGCACCAGCTACGCGGTCCGCCGCAGCCTCACCGAGACCAATTGCAACAATCTCAACGGGATTGGCCCATCCGGCAACAGGATGCTGGCCTATACGGATACGCCTGGAACGCCAGGGTCCCCCTATGAGAATGGTACGGCGGCCGCTCCGGTATATCCCGCGACCACGCAATCCGTGCCTTACCGGCAAGATCGCACCAACTCGGTCACCGGCTACAAATACCAATTCTACAGCGGGCAGAACGGCAGCAGTCGCTGCCGGCTGCAGAGCGGCACGCGGTCCTACACCGTCCAGCGCGACGGCTCCGCGAGCAAGACGGTTACGTGGCAAGCGATCGATCAATTCACCAGCTGGGATTACAAGCAGGTCTCCCATAATGTGAGCGGCCTGAAGGCCGGCGCGGCGAGTTGGAATTCGACGGTCAACGTGCCGATCGGCCTCAGCTCCGTGACCGCCAAGCTGTCCGGCTCGAACTCCGACACCACGGTTCAGACCGTCGCCAACGTCTCGGTGAGCTGGGACGGCTGCATCGAGGAACGCGCGACCGTCAGCCAGAGCAGCTACTCGCCGATCCCGTCTGGTGCCAAGGATCTCGACATTGATCTGGTGCCGAGCACGAGCGACCCGACCACGCAATGGGGGCCGGCGCTGCCCAGGATGGTCTATGCCCGCGCCGTGACGACGGCGTGGAGCCAGCTGAACAGGGCAAACGCGACCACGACCACGGATTACTACAATTATGTCCCCTATTATTGCCCGCAGGAAGCAAAGAAGCTTCAGACCTGGCCCACCGCGTCGGCGTTTCAATCGTACGTCAACGGCCTGGAACCCGACGGAAACACCTATCACGATATCGGCCTGTTATGGGGTGCGCGTTTTGCATCCCCCACCGGCATTTTCCGCTCCGAGAACGAATACACGCCAGAGGGCGGTGAGATCGAGCGGCACATCATTTTCATGACCGATGGTGAGGCGTGCACCGGCGATACCGATTATGGTCCCTATGGCTTCCCGTGGCTTGACCGTCGCACGACGGATCCAAATCAGGCACCGACCGGGGGCTGCCTGACCACCGGTACGCTGACCGAACAGGTCAATGCGCGCACCCAGGCGATCTGTACCGCGGTCAAGAACAAGAACATCACTTTGTGGGTGATCTGGTTCGGTGCATCGAGCACGACGATTGAAGGCATGATGCAGAGCTGTGCCACGCCCGGCCGCTACTTCGCGGCGCGCAACTCGGCCGATCTCCAGAACACCTTCAAATCGATCGCCGATCAGATTTCCCAGTTGAGGCTTACCCGGTGAAGCGGCGATTCTCCCTCCGTCGCTTCGCCCCCGGCGCGCTCAGGCGCGACGAGTCGGGCGCCACCATCGTCGAATTCGCGATGGTGGCGCCCGTCCTTGGCCTCGTGCTGCTCGGCGCATTCGATGTCGCGCACACCCTCTATACCCGCGCCGCGTTGCAGGGCGTCGTACAGAAGACCGCGCGCGACTCAACGCTGGAAAGTGGGGCAGACGCGACGGTTCAGAGCGCGCTTGATGAGAAGGTACGGGCGCAGGCCAAGGCACTGGCCAACAACGCGACGATCACCATCACCCGCCGCTTCTATCGCACGTTCAGCCAGGCCGCTGCCGCGCAGGCCGAAACCTGGACCGATACCAACAGCAACGGCACATGCGATGCGGGCGAACCCTATGAGGACGCTAACCGCAACTCTGTGTGGGACCGGGACGGTGGCAATGCCGGACAGGGCGGCGCTAAGGATGCAACCCTTTACACCGTCACCGCCACCTATCCACGGATGTTTCCGCTCTACAATCTGATCGGCGGGTCACGCACGACCACGATTACCGCATCGACGGTGCTGCGCAACCAGCCCTATAGCGATCAGGGCAGCTATGGCTCGATGCAGGTAAGGAACTGCACATGAAACGGTTGCGCTTCCTCCGTCGCCTGTCCGCCGACACGCGCGGGCTCGCGCTGCTCGAATTTGGCCTTTCGCTGCCGATCCTGTTGCTGCTCAGCCTGACCGGCGCGGAACTGACCAACTACATCGTCTCCCGCATGCGGGTCAGCCAGATCGCGCTGCACCTGGCCGACAATGCCGCGCGCATCGGGTCGGGCAGCCAGCTCCAGGCCAAGACGATCACTGAAGCAGATATCAACGACCTCCTGACCGGCGCCGGGCTGCAGTCGGGCGAACTCGCGCTGTTCACGAACGGCCGGGTCATCATCTCGAGCCTTGAGCCAGATCCCGCAAACAGTGGAAAGAACCGCATCCGCTGGCAGCGCTGCCGCGGTGCAAAGACCGCTCAGGTCTCAGCTTATGGGGTCGCAGGTGCCACAAATCTCGACGGAATGGGCAAAGCCGGGCGACTAGCCACCGCCCCCACCGATGGGGTCACCATGTATGTCGAAGTCTATTACGAGTATCAGCCGCTACTAAAAGCGTCCTTCGCCCCTAACACTAATTTTCGTGAAGAGGCGTCGATGATGGTGCGCGACCGTCGCGATACGGTGGGTGGCACCAACGGCGTCTATCAGGTCAACGGGGTCAGCGCCTCGACCTGCTAATTAGGCTCAAGCCCCTCCCCATCAGGGGAGGGGCGGAGACGTCTCAACGATACGTAACCTTCTTCACACCCGCGATCACCTTGTCGGCGGTGATCAGCGCGAGCTTCTCGAGGTTCGCGGCATAGGGCAGCGGCACGTCTTCGTTGGTCACACGGATCACCGGGGCGTCAAGGTCGTCGAAGCCCTGCTCCATGCACACCGCGATGATCTCAGACGCGATCGAACAGACCGGCCAGCCTTCCTCGACCACCACCATGCGGTTGGTCTTCTTCAGGCTCTTTAGCACCGTATCGGTGTCGAGCGGGCGCAACGTACGCAGGTCGATCACCTCGGCGTCGATGCCCTCTTCGGCCAGCTTCTCGGCGGCCTCGAGCGCCACGCCCACGCCGATCGAATAGCTGACCAAAGTCACATCCTTGCCCTCACGCACGATGCGCGCCTTGCCGATCGGCAGCACCCAGTCGTCGAGCTTGGGCACGTCGAAGCTGCGCCCGTACATCAGCTCGTTCTCGAGGAACACGACCGGGTCTTCCGACCGGATCGCAGCCTTGAGCAGGCCCTTGGCATCCGCCGCATCGTACGGCGCAATCACGATCAGGCCCGGAACGCTGGCATACCATGGGCCATAGTTCTGCGAGTGCTGTGCGCCGACGCGGCTCGCCGCGCCATTGGGGCCGCGGAACACGATCGGGCAGCGCATCTGCCCGCCCGACATGTAATTGGTCTTCGCGGCCGAGTTGATGATGTGGTCGATCGCCTGCATCGCGAAGTTGAACGTCATGAACTCGACGATCGGCTTGAGGCCACCCATCGCTGCGCCCGAACCGATGCCGGCAAAGCCATATTCGGTGATCGGCGTGTCGATCACGCGGCGCGGGCCGAATTCGTCGAGGAGACCCTGAGTGACCTTGTAGGCGCCCTGATATTCCGCGACTTCCTCGCCCATCACGAACACGCGGTCGTCCGACCGCATTTCCTCGGCCATCGCATCGCGCAGCGCTTCGCGGACGGTCGTCTTGACCATCTCGGTGCCCGCCGGAACCTCCGGGTCGGCCACGGTCGCGGCCTTGTCGCTCGCCAGCTGCTTGGTGCCGCTATCAGCCTTTTTCGGGCCGCCATCCTCACCCGCAGCGGGCTCTTCCACCTTTGGCTCAGGCGCAGGCGCCGGGGCAGCTGCAGGCGCCGGTGCCGAAGCATCCTCGCCCTCGGCCGCGATCGTCGCGATCACGGTGCCGACCTTCACCCCGTCGGTGCCTTCGGCGACCAGGATCTGCGCCAGCGTGCCTTCATCGACGGCTTCGAATTCCATCGTCGCCTTGTCGGTTTCGATCTCGGCGATGATGTCGCCCGACTTGATCGTATCGCCTTCCTTCACCAGCCACTTGGCGAGGGTTCCCTCTTCCATCGTGGGCGAGAGCGCGGGCATCTTCAGCTCGATCGCCATTTCAGTACGTCTCCACCAGAACGTCGGTATACAGCTCGGCCGGATCCGGCTCCGGCGCCTGCTCGGCAAAGTCCGCCGACTCGTTCACCGCCTTGCGGATCTCGGCCTCGATCGCCTTCAGCTCGTCTTCCTTGACGCCGATCGCTTCCAGTTCCTTCTTCACGCCCTCGATCGGGTCGCTCTTTTCGCGCACCGACTGAACCTCGTCGCGCGACCGGTACTTGGCCGGGTCGGACATCGAATGGCCGCGATAGCGATAGGTCTTCATCTCGAGGATGATCGGCCCCTTGCCCGCTCGGACCCAGGCCAGCGCTTCCTCGGCCGCACCACGGCACGCCAGCACGTCCATGCCATCGACCTGGATGCCCGGAATGCGGAAGCTCTCGCCGCGCTTGTACAGCTGGTCCTCGGACGATGCGCGGTTGACGCTCGTGCCCATGGCGTACTGGTTGTTCTCGATCACGAAGATGATCGGAAGCTTCCACAGCTCGGCCATGTTGAAGGTCTCATAGACCTGGCCCTGGTTCGCCGCGCCATCGCCGAAATAGGCCATGGCGACGCCACCGTCACCGCGATACTTGTGCGCAAAGGCCAGGCCCGCGCCGAGCGACACCTGCGCGCCGACGATGCCGTGCCCGCCGTAAAACTTCTTCTCGGTCGAGAACATGTGCATCGACCCGCCCTTGCCGCGGCTGATGCCCGCGGCGCGACCGGTCAGCTCCGCCATGATCTCCTTGGGATCGATGCCGTATGCGAGCATGTGGCCATGGTCGCGATAGCCGGTAATCACCGAATCCTTCTCGCCGTCCAGTGCCGACTGCAGGCCGACCGCAACCGCTTCCTGCCCGATATACAGGTGACAGAAGCCGCCGATGAAGCCGAGGCCGTAGAGCTGGCCCGCCTTTTCCTCGAAACGGCGGATGAGCAGCATCTGGCGATAGAATTCGAGCAGCTCCTCCTTCGACGCATTGTACCGTTGCGGTTCGTTTGGACGCTCACGGTTGCTCGGAGCTGGTTCGTTAATGCGGCTCTTGGCCGGAGATTTTGCCACGATGATCCTCATCCTGGGGAAAGATGGAAGCGGCCCTATAGGCCGGTTATCGCCCCGGGCGCAATGGCCCGCGCGGCTAGTAACAAACGTGTCTAACGCTACGGCGGCGAGCGCGCCGACACGCGGCAACACGCCTCAGTCGAGAGTGACGATGACCTCGTCCGGGTGGACGACGTTGAGCTTCTTGCGGGTCAGCTCGTCGACCATGTCGGGATCGGCGCCGCTCTGCTTGAGCAGCGCCACCCGGTTGCGCAGCTGGGCGCGCTGCGCCTCGAGCTTGGCCAGCTCGGCCTGCTTGACCTCCAGCTGGCGCTTGTAGTCGCCATAGACCAGCACTCCGTTCGGACCCAGCACCGCCGAATAGGCGAAAAAGCCCATCAGGATGATCGCCACGGCGGGCAAGCCGGCGCGACGCAGGATCGTATTGAACGGAGTGGACCGGCTCATACAGTTAATCTCGCCTAAACCGATTCGGCGATCAACCCCGTAAAATTCCGCGACCGGCATAAACCGACGCGTCGCCCAGTTCTTCCTCGATGCGGATCAGCTGGTTGTACTTGGCAAGCCGGTCGGACCGGGCGAGCGAGCCCGTCTTGATCTGCCCGCAATTGGTCGCGACGGCGAGGTCGGCGATCGTCGCATCCTCGGTCTCGCCCGAGCGGTGCGACATGACGGCGGTGTACGACGAACGCTGCGCCAGGCTCACCGCCTCCAGCGTTTCGGTCAGCGTGCCGATCTGGTTGACCTTGACCAGCAGCGAGTTGGCATAGCCGCCATCAATGCCGCGCTTAAGCCGCTTCGGGTTGGTCACGAACAGGTCGTCGCCGACCAGCTGAACCTTGCCGCCCAGCTTTTCGGTCAGCAGCTTCCACCCATCCCAATCGTCCTCGGCCATGCCGTCCTCGATCGAGAAGATCGGGTAGCCCGCGCACAGATCGGCCAGGAAATCGGCATTCTGCGCCGATGTCAGGGTCTTGCCCTCACCCACCATCTTGTACGCGCCGTCGCGATAATATTCGGTCGCCGCGCAATCGAGCGCGAGCATCACGTCGTCGCCCGGCTTGTACCCGGCCTTCTCGATGCTCGCCATGATGAAGTCGAGCGCCTCGCGGGTCGAGGCGATGTTGGGCGCGAACCCGCCCTCGTCGCCCACCGCGGTCGACAGGCCCTTGTCGTGCAGGCCCTTCTTGAGCGTGTGGAAGATCTCCGCGCCACAACGCACCGCTTCGGCCAACGAGTCAGCTCCGACCGGTACGATCATGAACTCCTGGAAGTCGATCGCATTGTCGGCATGCTCCCCGCCATTGATGATGTTCATCATCGGAACGGGCAGGACATGCGCGGAAACGCCGCCGACATAGCGATACAGCGGCAGGCCACGCGCATCCGCCGCCGCCTTGGCCACCGCCAGGCTCACGCCCAGAATCGCGTTCGCGCCCAGCCGGCCCTTGTTCTCGGTCCCGTCCAGCTCGATCATCGCATAGTCGATCTCGGCCTGATCCTCGGCGTCGAGGCCGGTGATCTCCTCGGCAATCTCGCCATTCACGCCCTCGACCGCCTCGAGCACGCCCTTGCCGAGATAGACCGACTTGTCGCCGTCGCGCTTTTCGACCGCCTCATGCGCGCCGGTCGACGCGCCCGACGGCACCGCCGCACGGCCAAAGCTGCCGTCTTCGAGCAGCACATCGACCTCGACGGTCGGATTGCCGCGGCTGTCGAGAATCTGGCGCGCATGGATGTCGATGATTGCGGTCACGAAATGGTCTCCCTACCTTGGGTCAAGACGGTGTCGCGCGGGCCTCTATCCCGTTCGTCGCCGCTGGGCAAATCACGGATGGCGCGGAACCCTCGTGCCGCGTCATGGTTGTCTGGACGAACCATTAGAAGGGATTCGAGCGATGGCTGACGAAACATTCCCCAAGGACCAGAGCGTGGACCCTGCGACCGACGCCCTTGTGGCCACGCGCCCGGCTGGCGCGGGTGCATCCGACGACAGTGCCAAGCGCAGTGCCGGCGCCTTCGTCCGTGACGAGGCAAGCAAGCTCGCCGGCCAGGCCGGCGACAAGGCGCGTTCCTTCGCCGACACGGGCAAGGAAAAGGCGACCGGCGCGCTCGACGAATTTTCGACGCTGATGCGCGACGCGGCGGGCACGGTCGATGAGAAGCTCGGCGAGCAGTACGGCCAGTACGCCCGCTCCGCCGCCGACCAGATTTCCGGCCTCGCCGAATCGCTGCGCGGCAAGCAGGTCGACGACCTGCTCGACGATGCGCGCGAGTTCGTGAAGAAGAGTCCGGCGGTTGCCGTCGGCATCGCGGCCGGTGTCGGCTTTGTGTTGGCGCGCCTGCTCAAGTCCGGGCTCGACGCGGCAGGCGACCTTGCCGACAAGGGTGATCCGAACCGGGGTGATCCCAACGACAGCACCAAGGCATAACATGGCCTGGGGGGCGTGGTGAACGAACGGGACGACGACAGCATCGGCGCATTGGCGGCTCAGGCAGTCGCCGATGCGCGCGCCTTTGCCGATGCGGAAATCGCTTATTGGAAAGCGCTGGCGCTCGCCCGGCTGAGCGACGCGCGCGCGGCGTTGATTTTCGGTGCGCTGGTATTCCTGCTCGCCAATTCCGCCGCGATCGCGCTGATCGTCGGCCTGGTCCTGATCCTCTCCCCCCATGTCGGTCCGGCCGCCGCGACGTTGATCGTCGTGGTCACCGCGCTCGTCGCTGCCGGACTTGCAGGCCGCGCAGCGCTCGCCCGCTACCGGCGCGCCATCCGCCCCCGGAACATGCCATGACTGAAACGCTTCCTACCGAATTGACCGAGGCAGAAGCACGCAGCCGCAACGCGCGCGCCCGGCTGTTCGGTACGCTGGGGCGGATGCAGGATAAGCTTAACCCGATGGCGCTTGCGCAGGACGCGGTCGAGAATGTCGCCATCGGCGTCGCCCGTGACACGGTCGCCACCGTCCGCGCCCGCCCCCGCACCGTCGCGCTCGTGGCCGGTGCCGCGATGCTCTTCCTCGCGCGCCGTCCGCTCGCGCGATTGCTGATCGGCGGTGCAACCGCTGCGGCCAAGGCGAGTTTGAACAAGCGCAAACCAGACACCAGATCAGGGGCGAAGGCCCGTCCGAAGAAAGGATCCTCGACATGACCACCCCCCGCAAGACCGCGACCAAGGACCGCGCCGAGGGTATCGAGAAGAACCCGCTCGCGCTCGTCGCCGGCGGCGTCGCGCTCGGCGTCGTGATCGGCGCGCTCATCCCGCGCCTGCAGAAGGAAAAGGAATTGCTCGCCCCTGTCGGCAAGCGGATCGCCGAAGGCGCAACGGCTGCCGCCGCCGCCGCACGCGAAGCCGGCAAGGCGGAAATCGACGCGATCCTCCCCCAGCGCGACGCCGCGAAGGATCAGATCGGCAAGATCATCGGCTCGGCCCTGACCGCCGCCAAGGAAGCCGCGGCAAGCAAGACCGACGCGTAATCGCATCCGTGCCGCGCTTTTACGGTGCGGCACGGTATTGAGTGCAGCGCAACAACGCGGCTAAGGCTCCCGGTGTATCTCATTCCCCGGGAGCATTTATGAGCAAGCTGCACCTCGTCTTCGGCGGTCGCGTGAAGGACCCGATGACGCTCGATTTCCAGGATCCGACCAAGCTCGACGTGGTCGGCATCTTCCCCGACTATGCCAGCGCCGAAAAGGCATGGCGCGGCGCCGCACAGCGCACCGTCGACGATGCCGAGATGAAATATGTGGTGGTCCACCTCCACCGGCTGATGGAGCCTGAAGCAGAGGGCTGAAGCCGAACCTCCCCTCCCGCTTGCGGGAGGGGTGCGGGGAGGGCCTGTCCATCAGGCACCCCCGCATGGGGAGAGCGACAAGCCCTCCCCTAGCCCCTCCCGCAAGCGGGAGGGGAATTACGGAACGCCCTCCCGCAAGCGGGAGGGGAACCGATCAGATAAACTCGATCTTGCTGACCTCGTACCAGCGGTCGCCCGCCGGCACGGTCACCTCCACCTCGTCGCCCAGGCTCTTGCCGATCAGCGCGCGGCCCAGCGGCGAGTTGTAGCTGATCCGCCCGGTCTTGGCGTCCGCCTCGGCCTGACCGACGATCTGGTACTTCACCGTCTTGTCGTCCTCGTCGAGCAGCGTCACCGTGGCGCCAAACACGATGCGGTCGCCCGACAGGTCCCGCGGATCGATGATCTGCGCGCGGCTCAGCTTGTCCTCGATGTCGGCGATCGTCGCCTCGACCTGGCCCTGCCGCTCCTTCGCCGCATGATATTCGGCGTTTTCCGACAGGTCACCATGCGCGCGCGCTTCCTCGATGGCGTCCACGATCAGCGGACGCTCGGCTTTCAGCGCCTTGAGCTGCTCGTTGAGCTTCTCATAGCCTTCCGCCAGCATCGGCATCTTCTCGACCGTCGCCATTTCAGCACTTGTCCTTCGTCAAAGCCCCTTCCCCCGGCGCGCCCCAATCGGCCCGCTCGCACCCTAACCTTCGTTGTGGGGGATCAATTGTGCGATTGCGAATAGTAAGCCTGCAACGGACGGACTTCAAGGGACTGGCCGCTCAGCGCCGTAATGGCCTGCGCCGCGGCGACGCTGGCGGGTGCCGTGGTGAAGTACGGGATCTTCAGCGACAGCGCCGAAGCGCGGATCGACTCGCTGTCCTTCAGCGACTGCCACCCCTCGGTGGTGTTGAAGATCAGCGCGATATCGCCGTCGCGGATGCGGTCGACGATATGCGCACGCCCCTGCGCCACCTTGTTCACCCGCTCGACCGGCACGCCCTGCGCCGCCAGGTAATCGGCGGTCCCGCCGGTCGCGACGATGGTAAAGCCCTGTTCGACCAGCAGCTTTACGCCCGGCAGCACCACCGGCTTGTCGCTGTCCTTGACGCTGACAAAGACATTGCCGCCCTTGGGCAGCACCGTGCCCGCGCCCAGCTGCGCCTTGGCAAAGGCGGTCGGGAAATCGCGATCGATCCCCATCACTTCGCCGGTCGACTTCATTTCGGGTGACAGCACCGGATCGACGCCGGGGAAGCGGTTGAACGGGAACACCGCTTCCTTGACCGCGATATAATCGATGTTGCGGTCGATCTTGGGCAGGTCCTTCAGCTTCTCGCCCGCCATCACGCGGCTCGCGATCTTGGCGATCGGCACGCCGATGGCCTTGGCGACGAACGGCACGGTGCGCGACGCGCGCGGGTTCACCTCGATCAGGTAAACCTCGCCGTCCTTGACCGCGAACTGGATGTTCATCAGGCCCTTGACCTTGAGCGCGCGCGCCAGTGCGTCCGCCTGCCGCTCGATCTCCGCGATGATCGCGTCGGGCAGGCTATAGGGCGGCAGCGAACAGGCGCTGTCGCCCGAATGGACGCCGGCCTCCTCGATATGCTGCAGCACGCCTGCCACGACCACATCGTCGCCATCGCTGATCGCGTCGACATCGACCTCGATCGCATCGCGCAGATACTGGTCGATCAGCACCGGGGCATCGCCCGACACCTGCACCGCAGTCTGGATATAATGATCCAGCTGCTCGGGCGTATCGACGATCTCCATCGCCCGGCCGCCCAGCACGAAGCTCGGCCGCGTCAGCACCGGATAGCCGATCCGATCGGCCACCGCGATCGCCTCTTCGCGGCTGCGCGCAATGCCGTTCTTGGGCTGCTTGAGGTTCAGCTTGGACACCAGATCGGCGAACAGCTCGCGATCCTCGGCCAGGTCGATCGCATCCGGGCTGGTGCCCAGGATCGGAATCCCCGCCTGCTCCAGCGCGCGCGCCAGATTGAGCGGCGTCTGCCCGCCAAACTGGACGATCACCCCGGCCAGCGTGCCGTTCGACATTTCGACGTGCAGGATTTCCAGCACGTCCTCCGCCGTCAGCGGCTCGAAATACAGCCGGTCCGACGTGTCGTAATCGGTGCTCACCGTCTCCGGGTTGCAGTTGACCATGATCGTCTCATAGCCCGCATCCGCCAGCGCGAAGCAGGCGTGGCAGCAGCAATAGTCGAACTCGATCCCCTGCCCGATCCGGTTCGGCCCGCCGCCCAGAATGACAACCTTCTTGCGCTCGGTCGGCATGCTCTCGCACTCGGGCGCGCCGAACGACGGCGCCTCATAGGTCGAATACATATACGGCGTCTTGGCATCGAACTCGGCGGCGCAGGTGTCGATCCGCTTGAACACCGGGCGGACACCCAGCTTGTGGCGCAGCTTGCGCACATCGGCCTCGGTCACGCCCCCGGTCATCGCCTTGACGACCTCACCGATCAGCCCGGACGATCGCGCCATCGCATCGGTGCCTTCACGCAGGTTCGCCGAGCGCAGCGCCAGCCACGCCAGCCGCTTGTCGCTGAACCCCATCGACTTGAGCCGCCGCATCCCCGCCGCGTCCTGCGGCAGGCCGTTGCGGCACACGCCCTCTTCCGCCGCGACGATCTCGGCGATCCGCTCCAGGAACCACGGGTCATAGGCCGCGAGCGCGTGCACCTCGGCCACCGTAAAGCCCTCGCGCAGCGCCTGTGCCGCGATCAGCAGCCGGTCGGGCGTGCGCTGCGCCAGCGCCGCCTCGATCACGTCGCGCGGCGCGCCCTGCAGATGCTCGACATTGTTGAAGCCCGACAGGCCGGTCTCCAGGCCGCGCAGCGCCTTCTGCATCGATTCATGGATGTTGCGGCCGATCGCCATCACTTCGCCGACCGACTTCATCGCCGTGCCCAGCGTCGCTTCCGCGCCCTTGAACTTCTCGAACGCGAAACGCGGGATCTTGGTCACGACATAGTCGATCGTCGGCTCGAACGAAGCCGGGGTCGCGCCGGTAATGTCGTTGGTAATCTCGTCCAGCGTGTATCCGACCGCCAGCTTCGCCGCGACCTTGGCGATCGGGAAGCCGGTCGCCTTCGACGCCAGTGCCGAGGACCGCGACACGCGCGGATTCATCTCGATCACGATCAGGCGCCCGTCCTTCGGGTTCACCGCGAACTGCACGTTCGACCCGCCGGTCTCGACGCCGATCTCGCGCAGCACCGCGATGCTGGCGTTGCGCATGATCTGATATTCCTTATCGGTCAGCGTCAGCGCGGGCGCGACCGTGATCGAGTCACCCGTATGGGTGCCCATCGCGTCGACATTCTCGATCGAACAGATGATGATGCAGTTGTCGTTGCGGTCCCGCACGACCTCCATCTCATATTCTTTCCAACCGAGCAGCGATTCCTCGATCAGCACCTCGGTCGTCGGCGATGCGTCCAGCCCCTTGCGGACGATCTCGATGAACTCTTCCTTGTTATACGCAATGCCGCCGCCGGTCCCGCCCAGCGTAAAGGACGGACGGATGATCGCCGGCAGCCCGACCTTCTCCAGCCCCTCCAGCGCCTCGGCCTCGCTGTGCGCAATCGCCGAACGCGCGCTGTCGAGCCCGATCTTGTCCATCGCATCGCGGAACTTCAGCCGATCCTCGGCCTTGTCGATCGCCTCGGCATTCGCGCCGATCATGGTGACGCCGAATTTCTCCAGCGTACCATCCTGCGCCAGCGCCAGCGCGGTATTCAGCGCCGTCTGCCCGCCCATCGTCGGCAGCACCGCGTCGGGCCGCTCCTTCTCGATGATCTTGGCGACCACCGCGGGCGTGATCGGCTCGACATAGGTCGCGTCCGCCAGCTCGGGATCGGTCATGATCGTCGCCGGGTTCGAATTGACCAGGACGATGCGATAGCCCTCTTCCTTGAGCGCCTTGATCGCCTGCGTGCCCGAATAATCGAACTCGCACGCCTGACCGATCACAATGGGACCAGCGCCAATGACGAGGATGGAGGAGATGTCGGTGCGTTTTGGCATCAGTTTTTCAAAGACCGGAGCTTAGAGGTTGCTGCAAGAAGTTCAGGGACCTCAGGGCCGCCGACCGACAAAACCATGCTGCTCTGTGGGCATTGACGCTTGTTCGCGATGATCGCCTTAAGCTGTCCCCCTACAAACATGTTCTTGCCGTTCTCGCCCGCGAGATCGTCCTGAGAGACCACAATGGGCTCGACAGGCACCTTAATCATGCAGCCTGAAATCTTCGCGACGAAAGTGGCCTCGGTCGCCGTGCGAACGACTACCATTTGAACGCCGTCAACGCTCTTTTCCATTCGGCAGCGATCGAAAAGGCCATCGCTCGCGGCGGTGTCGCTCTCGCAAGCGATTTTCCACGGTCCGACCGTTTGGTCTGCCGATACGGACAGCAGCATTAGTGCAGTAATGATCATTTCGCCTGCTCCCCCATCATCCCCACAAACCGCTCGAACAGATAGAAACTATCCTGCGGCCCCGGCGAGGCCTCGGGGTGATACTGCACGCTGAACGCTCGCCCGCCGTCGATCTCGATCCCGCAATTGCTGCCGTCGAACAGCGATACATGCGTCTCGACCACGCCCGCGGGCAACGTCGCGCTCTCGACCGCAAAGCCGTGGTTCATCGACGTGATCTCGACTGCGCCGTCGCTCAGCCGCTTGACCGGATGGTTCGCGCCGCGATGCCCCTGGAACATCTTGGTCGTCTGCGCCCCCACCGCCAGCGCCAGCAACTGATGGCCCAGGCAGATGCCGAACAGCGGCTTCTTGGTCGCCAGCAGCTCGCGGATCACCGGCACGGCGTATTCGCCGGTCGCAGCGGGATCGCCCGGCCCGTTCGACAGGAAGATGCCGTCGGGATTGAAGCTCAACACCTGCTCGGCGGTAGCGGTCGCGGGCAGCACCGTCACCTTCGCCCCGGCCTTCACCAGATTGCGGAAGATATTGTGCTTCGACCCATAATCGATCGCCACGACATGCGGCCGGGCGCCATCGCCATCGACCTCATAGCCAAAACCCAGCCGCCACACGCCGCCTTCCCACCCGAAATGCGTCTCGGTGGTGACGGTGATGGCCAGGTCCATGCCCTCCAGCCCCGGCCAGGCCTGTGCCTGCGCGATCAGCGCGGGAATGTCGAACTTGCCGTCCGCCGAATGTGCGATCACGCCGTTCGGCGCGCCCTTGCCGCGAATGCGCCGCGTCAGCGCGCGGGTGTCGATCCCCGACAGGCCGATGCGGTTGTGCTTCTTCATCCAGGTGTCGAGATGCTCGACGCTGCGGAAGTTCGACGGCTCGGTCACATCCTCGCGCACGATCATGCCGAGCGCGTGCGGATTGTCCGCTTCCACGTCATCGGGGTTCGCGCCGACATTGCCGATATGCGGAAAGGTAAAGCAGATCATCTGGCCCGCGAACGACGGGTCGGTCATGATCTCCTGATATCCGGTCATCGCGGTGTGGAAGCAGACTTCCCCCGCCGCCGCGCCCTCGGCCCCGAATCCACGGCCCCAGATGACCTCGCCACTCGCGAGAACCAGAACGCCTGTAGCTCCTTCAGGCACGATAATAGGCGTGGCTTCGGCCATCAGAGAAGGTCGCTCCTGTCAGTTTTTCCGGCGATGTCGCTAAGCGCTGCCCGCTAGACCCCTACCCCCCTCGCGTCAACCGCCTGTCGCGACTATCTGGGGCAAATTCCGATTCAGTTGAGAGATAAACCAAATGATCCGCGACGACATCAAGGCCGCCCTCGTCACCGCCATGAAGGGCGGCGACAAGGAAGGAACCGCCGCCATCCGCCTGATCCAGAGCGCGATCAAGAACCGCGACATCGAAGCGCGCACGCAAAGCCCGGTCGCCGACGACGACGCGCTGGTCGTCGAAGTGCTGCAGAAAATGGTCAAGCAGCGCCGCGAATCGATCGAGATGTACGAAAAGGGCGGTCGCCAGGAACTCGCCGACGCCGAACGCGCCGAAGTCGCGGTGATCGAACGCTTCCTCCCCGCCCAGCTGAGCGAAGAAGACACCAAGGCCGCGATCGAGGCGATCAAGGCCGATCTCGGCGCCACAGGCATGAAGGACATGGGCCGCGTCATGGCGGAGCTGAAGGCACGCCACGCCAGCAGCCTGGACATGAGCAAGGCCAGTGGCCTGGTTAAGGCCGCGCTGAGCTGAGGGACGCATGATCCTCCCCTTCGCGGGGAGGATCAGCCGCGCCAAGAATTCCTTCCGCCAACAATGCTTGGCGTCGCGGCAATCCCCGCCTAAACGCCCCTCATCATGACCGCACCCAACTCCTTCCGCGCCCAGCCCGACGACCGCGGCCATTTCGGCCAGTTCGGCGGGCGCTATGTCGCCGAAACGCTGATGCCGCTCGTCCTCGACCTCGAGCGCGAGTATAAGGCTGCGAAAGCCGACCCGGCCTTTGCCGCGCAGTTCGACGACCTGCTCGAACATTATGTCGGCCGCCCCAGCCCGCTCTATTATGCCGAACGGCTGACCGACGCGCTGCGCGAAAACGCGCCCGAGGGCATGGGTGCCGAAATCTGGTTCAAGCGCGACGAGCTCAACCACACCGGCGCGCACAAGATCAACAATTGCATCGGCCAGATCCTGCTCGCGATCCGCATGGGCAAGACGCGGATCATCGCCGAGACCGGCGCGGGCCAGCATGGCGTCGCCACCGCCACCGTCTGCGCACGCTTCGGCCTGCCCTGCACGATCTTCATGGGCGCAAAGGATGCCGCGCGTCAGCAGCCGAACGTGTTCCGCATGAAGCTGCTCGGCGCCGAAGTCCGCCCGGTCACCAGCGGCGCGGGTACGCTCAAGGACGCGATGAACGAAGCGCTGCGCGACTGGGTCGCCAACGTCCACGACACCTTCTACATCATCGGCACCGCCGCCGGCCCGCACCCCTATCCGGAGCTGGTCCGCGACTTCCAGAGCGTGATCGGCAAGGAAGCGCGCGCGCAGATGCTCGCCCGCACCGGCCGCCTCCCCGACCTGCTCGTCGCCGCGATCGGCGGGGGCAGCAACGCGATCGGCCTGTTCCACCCGTTCCTCGACGACGCCGATGTCGCGATGCTCGGCGTCGAAGCGGCGGGCGAAGGGCTGGACAAGAAGCACGCCGCCAGCCTCGCAGGCGGCGAACCCGGCATCCTCCACGGCAACAAGACCTATCTGCTGCAGGACGAGGACGGCCAGATCACCGAAGCGCATTCGATCAGCGCCGGCCTCGACTATCCCGGCATTGGCCCCGAACATGCCTGGCTCAAGGATATCGGCCGCGTCACCTATACCAGCGTGACCGACACCGAAGCGCTCGACGCCTTCCAGCTGCTCTGCCGCACCGAAGGCATCATCCCCGCCCTCGAACCTTCGCACGCCATCGCAGCCGTCGCGGTCAAGGCCCGGGAAATGCGCCAGGATCAGGTCATCCTCGCCAACCTCTGCGGCCGCGGCGACAAGGACATCTTCACCGTCGCCGAGGCGCTGGGGGTGGCGATATGAGCGCGCATTGCTGTGAGATGATGCGCGAAAATGTGGAGAATGTGTGCGACCAGCACGCTGACCGCCATGATTGCCCAGACTGCCTGATCGATTTCTGGCCACAGTCAGGACGCTACGGCATTATGATCCACGATGGTGGCAGTTCGATGATCACCATCGCTTATTGCCCTTGGTGTGGCATCAAGCTTCCAGAACAAAGCCCCGCAAATGACTAACCGCCTCGCCACCACCTTTGCCGCCGCAGCGCGCGACCACCGCGCCGCGCTCGTCACCTTCGTCACAGCAGGTGACGGCGACACCGCCGCGATCCTCGACGCGCTCGTCGCGGGCGGGGCCGATGTGATCGAGCTCGGCATGCCGTTCACCGATCCGATGGCCGACGGCCCGGCGATTCAGGCCGCGAACCTGCGCAGCCTGGCCGCCGGCACGCGCACCGCCGACGTGCTCGCCATCGCCGCCGCCTTCCGCCAGCGCCACCCGGACACCCCGCTGGTGCTGATGGGCTATGCCAACACCATGACCCGCCCGACACCCGAAGCCTTCGCGCAAAAGGCGGCGGACGCCGGCGTCGACGGCGCGATCATCGTCGATATTCCGGCGGAGGAAGCGGACGAGATCGCCGCCTTCGCCCCCCACGGGATCGCCACCATCCGCCTCGCCACCCCCACCACCGACGCCGCGCGCCTGCCCGCCGTGCTCGATGGCGCGAGCGGGTTCCTCTATTACGTCTCGGTCGCCGGTATCACCGGCAAGCAACAGGCGGCACAGGACAGCATCGAAGCCGCCGTCGCCCGGCTCAAGGCCGCAACCGACCTCCCCGTCGCGGTCGGCTTCGGCGTCCGCACGCCGGAGCAGGCCGCCGCGATCGGTCGCGTCGCCGATGGCGTCGTGGTCGGCTCGGCCATCATCGACATCATCGCGGCAGAGGGCAGCAACGCCCCCGCCGCCGTCCGCACCTATATTCAATCCCTGTCGGCCGCGCTGGCCGCAGCACGCAAGGAAACCGCCGCATGAGCTGGCTCACCCGCGTCCGCAACGCGATCTCGCTCGTCATCCCGAACAAGGCGGAGACGCCCGACAATCTCTGGCACAAGTGCAAGGGCTGCGGGCAGATGGTGTTCGTCAAGGAACTCCAGGAAAACCAGTCGGTCTGCCCGATCTGCGACCATCATGAGCGCATCGGCGGCCGCGCGCGGTTCGAGCAGCTGTTCGACGCGGGCAGCTACACCGTCCTCCCGAACCCCAAGGTCGCCGAAGACCCGCTCAAGTTCCGCGACCAGAAACCCTACCCCGCCCGCATCAAGGCCGCCCGCGCCAGCACCGGCGAACAGGACGCGTTCCTCAACGCCAGCGGCACAATCCTTGGCCAGCGCGCGGTGATCGGCGTGCAGGATTTCGCCTTCATGGGCGGGTCGATGGGCCAGGCGGTCGGCGAAGCCTTCATCGCCGGCGTCGAAGCCGCGATTGCGGCCAAGGCGCCCTACATCGTCTTCACCGCCAGCGGCGGGGCGCGCATGCAGGAGGGGATCCTCAGCCTCATGCAGATGCCGCGCACCACCGTTGCGATCTCGATGCTCCACGACGCGGGCCTGCCCTATATCGTCGTGCTGACCGACCCGACCTCGGGCGGCGTGATGGCCGCCTATGCGATGCTCGGCGACGTCCAGATCGCCGAGCCCAAGGCCACCCTCGCCTTCACCGGCCGCCGCGTGATCGAAAGCACGATCCGCGAAAAGCTGCCCGACGATTTCCAGACCAGCGAATATTATCTCGACCACGGCCTGATCGACATGGTCGTCCACCGCAAGGACCTGCGCGAGAAGCTCGGCGCCCTGATCGGCCTGCTGGTGGAGGAAAAGGCGGCGGCGTAGGGGGTATCATAAAAGCCCTCTCCCCTCCGGGGAGAGGGTTGGGAGAGGGGCAGAAGGGTAAGGGCAGGGAGAACGGCCAATGCCAAGCACCAACCCCAAACTACTCGAACGCGCCCGCCAGATGCGCAGCGAGATGACCCAACCCGAACGCGAACTCTGGATCGCGCTACGCGCCAAGCGGTTCAGCGGCGTCAAGTTCACCCGTCAGGTCGTCATCGGCCCCTACATCGCGGACTTCGTCTGCCGCTCCCGCAAACTGATCATCGAACTCGATGGCGCCACGCATGATGACGCAAGTCGCGACGATCAGCGCACCGCGTTCCTCGAAGCGCAGGGCTACCGTGTCATCCGCTTCTGGAACAATGACGTGATGACCAATCTCGATGGCGTGCTGGGTGCCTTGAGCGAAGCCCTCGCCACTGCCCCTCTCCCAAACCCTCTCCCCGGAGGGGAGAGGGCTTAGTCCGCGTCGCCATGCCAGCCCACACCTCAGCACGCCACCGCATCCCTCGCGTCCTCCGCTGGCTGCTCCTCCCCCTCGCCGCGTGGCTGATCCTGCTCGCGCTCCAGATCGACGCGACCGGCAAAGTCCACCACCCCGGCCCCGCCGACGCCGCCATCGTCCTCGGCGCAGCTGTCAACGGCGCCGCCCCCTCGCCCGTCTTCCGCGAGCGCATCCGCCACGGCGTCGCGCTCTACCGCGCCGGTCGCGTCCGCAAACTCATCCTGACGGGCGGCTATGGCGAAGGCGCATCGCACGCCGAGTCACAAGTCGCCCGCACCCTCGCGATCCGCGCCGGCGTCCCCGCTCAAGCGATCCTGATCGAAACCCGCTCCCGCACGACGCAGCAGAACATGGCCGAGGCAAAACGCCTGATGGACCGCCACCGCCTGTCGAGCGCCCTGATCGTGAGCGACCCGCTGCACATGAAACGCGCACTCCGCATGGCGCTCGACACCGGGATCGCCGCATATGGCGCACCGACGCCGACGACGCGGTATCGCAGCTGGAAGTCGAAGACGGGGTTCCTGCTGCGGGAGGTCTATTTCTACAATCATTACCTAGTGACCGGCGATTGATACGTGGCGAGCATAGGCCCGCGAGGGGGTACGAAATGCGACTGCGGCGATGGGTATTGATCGGGATTGCAATCATCCCAGCGGCTTTCGCCGCCTTGTGCCTTTTCTCATTCCTCCAAACGCCCCGTCGCGATCCGATTACGCCGACCGCCGATAGGATCATCGTCGAAAAGCGCGCACATCGCATGACGCTGCTCAAGCAGGGGCAGGTCGTAAGAACCTATCGCATTGCCCTCGGACGTGGTGGGCCGGAGCCCAAAACGCGATCGGGCGACAACCGCGTGCCCGAAGGGACTTACAGGATCAGCGGCCGCAACCCGGACAGCGCTTACCACCTGTCGCTGCGAATCAGCTATCCGACACCAGCGCAAGCGGCCGCCGCTCGCAAGGGTGGCACTGATCCCGGCGGCGACATCATGATTCACGGCATACGAAACGGGCTCGGTTGGATCGGTGCCCAGCACCGCCGAGTGGATTGGACGCAGGGGTGCATCGCGGTAACCAATGCGGAGATCGAGGAGATTTGGCGCACCGTGCCGGACAATATCGAAATCGAAATTCGCCCATAGCCGTTCCGGCCGCGGCGAGCAGAAGTTGGCGGGACGATTCAAACTACAAACAGCGCGCCAAAACTTCCGTGGGCCCCTCCCCACCATCCCCACACCCGCTATACACCCCCGCGATGCCCGACCACGCGACCTCCTCCTCCCCCGCCGTCCAACGCCAGCTCGACCGTCTCTGGGCGCTCGGCCCCGGTGCCGATGTCCTCGGGCTCAGCCGGATCACCGCGCTGCTCGACCGGATCGGCAACCCGCACCTGCGCCTGCCCCCCGTGCTCCATATCGCGGGGACCAACGGCAAGGGTTCGACCTGCGCCTTCCTGCGCGCCGCGGTCGAGGCGGCGGGCCTCACCGCGCATGTCTATTCCAGCCCGCACCTGGTCCGTTTCAATGAACGCATTCGCCTAGCCGGGCAGCTGATCGACGACGCTACCCTTGCCGCGCTGCTCGAACAGGTGCTCGATGCCGGGGGAGACATTGGCGCGAGCTTCTTCGAGGTCACTACCGCCGCCGCCTTCCTCGCCTTCGCCCGCACCCCGGCGGACGCCTGCATTATCGAGGTGGGCCTGGGCGGCCGCCTCGACGCCACTAACGTCATCCCCACCCCCGCCGCCTGCGCCATCGCCCAGCTCGGCATCGACCATCAGGCGTTCCTCGGCGACACCGCCGAAGCCATTGCGGGCGAAAAGGCCGGCATCGCCAAGCCCGGCGTCCCGCTCGTCACCATGGCCTATGGCGACAGCGTCACCGCGCGCATCGCGCAGGTCGCCGCCGCCGCACACGCCCCGGTCCATGCGCGCGGCACCGCCTGGGACTTCACCGTCACCCCCGATCGCCTGCTCTACCGCGACGCGCAGGGTGAGGTCGCAACCCCGCTCCCCACCCTCGCCGGCCCGCACCAGCCCGCCAACCTCGCGCTCGCCATCGCCACGCTGCGACACCAGCGCGCGCTGACCATCCCCGACAGCGCCTTCGCCACCGCCGCCACCGCCGCCCGCTGGCCCGCGCGGATGCAGCGTCTGACCCCCGGACCGCTCCACGCACGTCTGCCCGAAGGCACCGAAATCTGGCTCGACGGCGGTCATAACGAAGCCGCCGCGCAGTCGGTCAGCGCCACGCTGGCACAGGTCGCGAACGGCCGCCCCGCGCACCTGATCCTCGGCATGTTGTCGAACAAGGACGCGACCGGCCTGCTCGCCCCCTTCGCCCCGCTCGCCGCCAGCTTCACCGCGGTCCCGGTCCCCGGCCACGCGCATCACGATCCGGCGGACCTCGCGGCCACCGCCCGCGCGCTCGGTATCCCCAGCGCCGCGACCGCACCCGATGTCCCGACCGCGCTTGCCAGCCTGCACACCACTGAAGCCCCGCTCGTCCTCATCCTCGGCTCGCTCTACCTCGCAGGCGAAGTGCTCCGGGAAAACGACGAACTCCCCGACTGATGCTTATTGCGATTGACTATCAATAGAAGGTTGGCAGACTGGCACTCCCGATCAAGGAGTCGCCCGTTGCGCCAATCCCCCGCCCGCGCCGAAACCCTCGGCACCCTCCTGCCCCGGCTCCAGCCCGAGGATCCCGCCGCCCGCCTGTTGCTGTTCGGCATCCGGCAGCTCGGCGCGCATGGCCTGGGCGACGCGGCTGCCGCGCACGCCTTCATCACCGCTTTCGGCAAGGGCTTCCGCCGCCCGCTCCTGCTGCTGCGCACGCTGATGGCGGAGATGTCGACCGCCAGCGCCGGCCCGATCCAGATCGCGCCCTGGTGCTGCGCCCGCATGACCGCGTCGGAAGGCGCGCTGCTCGAGGTCATCGCCAGCGTCGAACGCGACAGCGAACGCGCCCACCTGCTCCTGTCCGATCTGCTCGGGGTACGCCGCGTCGACAGCGTGCTGGCCACCGCCCACGCGCTGTCCAACGCCTTCGCCGACGCCGGGATGCCGGTGGAGGTTTAGCGCTCGCCTTCCACCGTCTCGGTCGCAGCAGTCCCGATCGACTTGTCGACCAGCCCCGACGCCATCATCCACCAGAACAGGAGCACCCCGGGCAGCGCCAGCACGGTCGTGAACAGATAATAGTTCACATAACCCATGCCCTCGATCAGCAGCCCCGCGGTCGTGCCCGACAGGAACCGGCCTAGGATGCTCGCCGCCGCCGACAGCAGCGCAAACTGCGTCGCGGTAAAGCTGAGGTTGCACAGCGCCGACAGGTACGCGACCACGCACACCCCGCCGACACCGCTCGCGAAATTCTCGAACCCCATCGCCAGCGCCATGCCAATGTTGCTCTTGCCGCTCGCCGCCAGCGCCGCAAAGGCGGCATTGGAGATCATCATCAGGAACAGGCTGAGCAGCACCGACCGCTTCATGCCGAGCTTCACATACAGCACGCCGCCGACGAAAATGCCGAGCAGCAGAGCGATGAAGCCGACGAACACGTCGTAAAAGGCAATCTCGGTCTTGCTGAACCCCAGATCGTTGAACAGCAACCTCAGCGTGAGGTTCGCGAGCGTGTCGCCCAGCTTGTGGACCAGCACGAACAACAGCACGACTGCGCCGCCCTCTCGCCGGAAAAACTCGATCAGCGGCCCGACCTTGCCGCTATCGGCAGGCGCAGCAGCCACCGGCCGCAATAGCGCGATTCCCAGCAGCGCGGCGGCACCCGCCACCAGCAGCGCGATCGCCAGCGGATCGCTCCACCCGCGCCACAGCCCGACGCCGACGCCAGCGACGGTCACCAGCCCCAGCCAGGTCAGGGCACTCGGCTTGCCCGCATCGCGCGCGCGGCGGGCGGTCAGGTCGAACAGCGGAAACAGATACCCGACCAGCACCATGTTCGACAGGATGTTGACCCCCAGCACCCCGTCGATCCAGCGCCCGACCAAATAGAGCGGGACGAAGGACAGGATGAACGTCAGATAGGGCCGCTGCGCCATCCGCTCGGGCCATTCGCGGCTCACCTTGCGCTCCGGTTCGCCGACGATCAGCCCCGCCAGGATCGCGGGCAGCGCAAAGATCGCGCAGGCGGCATAGGCCACGCCCCACCCCGCGCCATCGGCAACATACAGCGCCAGCCCGCCAGCACCCGCCGACCCGATCCGCCAGCCATATTGCGACATGCCCGACCCGATGCCGAGCTGGCGCGGTTCGAGCAGTTCGATGCGATAAGCGTCGATCACGATGTCGAACGTCGCCCCGGCAAGGCCAACCATGATCGCCGCCGCAACGACCCAGCCGAGCGACGCGGTCGGATCGAGGCTGCCGAGGAACACCACCGCCGCCGCGACCAGCGCGCCGGTAACGATCAGCCAGCTGCGCCGCATGCCGATCGCGCCCAGTACCGGAATGCGGAACTTGTCCACCACCGGCGCCCACGCCCATTTGAGGTTATACGCCAGGAACGTCAGCGCGAATGCGGTCACCGCCGACTTGGTGATCCCGTCCTGCGCCAGCCGCGTGGTCAGCGTTGCGCCGATCATCGCAAAGGGAAAGCCGGACGAAATGCCCAGCGCCAGCGCGGCGAGCGGCGCCTTTTCGAAATAGGGCCGGATCCCGTCGATCAACGATCCACTGGCCGGCGTCACCGCGTCACTCATGCAATCCCCCAAACTCTGGCCGCGAACCCTAGCGGGAAAAACGCGGCTGCAAAGCCCGGGGACGGATTATTGCGCGACGGGCTGGAACAGGCGCAGGGCGGACGGAATGCGCTTGGGCGTGCGCCCCTCGGCCAGCGCCTCGCAAATGTCGATCGCAGCCACCAGATCGCGCTGCTTGTACGGCTTGATCAGGCAGCCAAGCCCGATCGGCTCGAACTCCGCCGGGTCGCGCCCGGTGATGATCAGGACCGGGATATTCTCGGCGCATGCGGCATGGGCGACGTCCGCGCCACTGCCATCGCTCAGGCCCAGGTCGACCAGCACGATATGGGGCTTTTCAGCAGCGATGATGTGGCCGATCGCCTCGCCCACCGAATCGGTCGTGGCGACAACGGTAAAGCCTTCATCGGACAGGAAATGTTCGGTGTCGAACGCCACCAGCGGCTCGTCCTCGACGATCAGCACCCGAACGATCTGCCGCTTCTTCCTGCCGAATACCATGACCCACCCGAACGTTACACCTGTCAAACGCATTGGACGCATTCGGGTTCGCCTGCGCACAAGAATTTTGCGCGCGGGCGCAACCCGCTGTATCGCGCCCCAATGTCCCCCTCATCCCCCAATGAATCGCCCGCACAAGGCACCAAGGCCGGCGAGCGCATCGCCAAGCTGCTCGCCCGTGCCGGAATCGCGTCGCGGCGAGAGATCGAACGCATGATCGCCGACGGCCGCGTCGCGCTGAACGGCGCGGTGCTGACCACGCCCGCGACCGTGCTGACCTCGCTCCACGGCGTTACCGTCGACGGCCAACCGGTCGCCGCGCCCGCCCCCGCGCGCCTGTTCCGCTTCCACAAGCCGGCCGGGCTGCTCACCACCGAACGCGATCCCGCCGGCCGGCCGACGATCTATGACCGGCTGCCCAAGGGTCTGCCGCGCCTCATGCCGGTCGGTCGCCTCGACCTCTCGACCGAGGGGCTGCTGCTGATGACCACCGATGGCGAGCTCAAGCGCCAGCTCGAACTCCCCGCCACCGGGGTCGAGCGCAGCTACCGCGCCCGCGCTTATGGTCAGGTCAGTCAGGAACAGCTTGAAGATCTGATGCTCGGCGTGGAGATCGAAGGCGTCCGCTACGGCTCGATCAATGCCAATCTCGAACGCCGCACCGGCGCGAATGTGTGGATCGAACTGACCCTGACGGAGGGGAAGAACCGCGAAGTCCGCCGCGTCCTCGAACATCTCGGGCTCAAGGTCAGCCGCCTGATCCGCACCCGCTACGGCCCGTTCGAACTCGCCGACATGCCCGTCGGAGCGGTCGATGAAATCCGCCAGCACGACCTGATCGTCTTCCGCAAGGCGCTCACCGGCCCCGGCGGCGGCAAGGCTGCATCGAACCTGCAACTGTCGGGAAAGTCGAAGGCGGTCGACGCACCACCGGAAGACGCTCCCGCCGAGTCCGCTGTCACGCCGCCGACCAACCGCGCAGAGCGTCGCAAGGCGGGCGCGCAGACCAGCGAACCCGAGGCTTATAAGCCCGCCCGCCCGCAACGTCCCAAGGCCGAGAAGAAAGGCCCCGAGAAGTTCGGCGTCGCCCAGCGCCGCCGCCACCAGGCGGCAGCGCAGCGTAAGGCCGGCGTGTCCTCGCCCCGTGACGGAATGGAGCCGGATCCGCGCCGACCACGGCTCGATGCAGCCGACTCCGCACCGAAACATCCGCGCGGTCCCCGCCACGACGCGACCGGTCG
>VYKS01000022.1_pt1 | contig 119667 bp, 134 predicted proteins | sample 5114511 | NCBI WGS metagenome assembly VYKS01 (sample SAMN12291795, study PRJNA351875) | freshwater metagenome | isolation source: freshwater lake | place: USA: Michigan, Gull Lake | collected 2011-07-05 | reverse complement strand
GCGTGAAGTCCATGGAACGGCTTGGTTTTACCGAGCACCTGGCACCTAGAAGCTGCCAGACCCGGGGCCGCCGCCCACATGTCCCTTCATCAAAATCACAATTTCAAAGAGCGACAAAGACCGACGCACCGTCTAACCCCTTTTTATCGGGGCGACCTGTGCGCCTGGTTTTTGGTGACCGTCGAAGCGTTCCGTGTGGAGCACCGCGTCGGTGGAGTGGCTTCTATGCGCGGCTTCGGATTCGGTCAACAGGGTTTTTGCATTTTTATTGCGCAAGCCCTGAAACGCCCGGAAAACTGCGGTTTACGGCCTATCAAGACGTGTCTGCGATAGGGGTTTCATGACCGAATCAGCCGCCGAACTCCCGAATCACGACCCGGAATCGCTGCGCGATCAGGTGCGCAGCGCGGTGATCTGGCGTTCGGGCACGCAGATTCTGGGGCAGATCATCGCATGGGGGGCCACCTTCCTCGTCATCCGGATGCTCGATCCGACCGATTACGGGCTGTTCGCGATGACGCAGGTGATTCTCGTGCTGCTCAACCTGCTCAACGGCTATGGCCTGGCCGGAGGGCTGATCCAGAAGGCGCAGGTCGACGACCGCGCGGTCCGCCAGCTCTTCGGGATGCTCCTCCTACTGAACTTCGGGCTGGGCGCGCTCCAATTCATCGCCGCCCCGCTCGCGGCGGCCTATTATCGCCAGCCGATCGTGGCCGATCTGCTCCGCGTTCAGGCGCTGCTCTATATCGCGACGCCGTTCATCGCCTTTCCCTATGCGCTGCTCGCGCGCGCGATGGACTTTCGCAAACAGGCGCAGGTGAATCTCGTCTCAGCCGTCGCGGGCGCGCTCGCCGCAGTCGCCGGTGCCTATGCCGGACTTGGTGTGTGGACGCTGGTACTGGCGCCGATCGTCCTGTTCGGCACGCGCGCCATCGGCATGACCTGGGCCGCCGGATCGCTGATGTGGCCGAGCTTCGATTTTCGCGGTGCGGGCGACATGGCGCGATTCGGCGGGCTGATCGCCACCGGCCAGTTCTTCTGGTTCGTCCAGAGTCAGTCGGACGTGTTCATCGCCGGGCGCAGTTTCGACCCCCACTGGCTCGGCATCTATACGACCAGCCTGTTCCTCACTCAGATCCTGGTCCAGAAGTTCATCCCTGCGCTGAACGAAGTCGCCTTCTCCGCCTATGCGCGGATGCAGGATGATTCGGCGGGCAGCGCCACTGCCTTTGCCCGCTCGGTGCGGCTGATCATGGTCGTCGCCATGCCCTTCTATCTCGGGCTCGCCGTCACCGCCGAACCGCTGGTCCATGTCGCGCTCGGCGAAAAGTGGATCGAGGCGGCACCGATCGTCCAGCTGCTCGCACTCGCCATGCCGTTCATGACGTTGCAGGTGCTGTTCGCCCCCGCGACCGACGCGCGCGGGCGCCCCGGCCTGGGTGCACAGATCGCCGCGATCGGCGCGCTGCTGCTCCCGGTCGCATTTCTGATCGGCGTCAAATGGGGTGTCACCGGCCTCGCATGGTCCTGGATCGCGGTGTGGCCGCTGTTCCTGCTGTTCACCGCCGCGCGCAGTCTGCCCGCGATCGGCCTCGGCTGGGGCGCGTGGTTCGGCGCGATCCTCCCGCCGATCTCGGCTGCGGTCGGCATGGCGCTGGTCGTCGGCCTGGTCGAGCGGCTGCTTCCGCCGCTTGCGCCGCTGCCGCATCTGTTACTGCTGACCGGAGCGGGCGCAGCGATCTATGGCGCGTGGCTATGGTTGTTCGCACGCGCGACGGTGGAGGACGCGATCGCGATGATTCGCAGATAGGTCGACCAACTACGCTGACGCGACGCCGCAAACCACTCAAGCCATCTGGATATAGGCCCGCATCTGATTCGCCTCGGCCTCGATCTTCTCGATCCGGTATTTGACCAGATCGCCGATCGACACAAAGCCGAGCAGCGCGCCGCCCTCTACCACCGGAAGATGCCGGATCCGCCGCTGCGTCATCAGCGACAATGCGGCCAGCACCGATTCGTCGCGGGTCACGGTGATCGCCGGCGCGGTCATCACGCTGCGCACCGATCGGTCGAGTGCCGCCGGTCCGTCATGCTTCAGGCAATGAATCACGTCGCGTTCGGAAAAGATGCCGGCGACGCGACCGTCTTCGACCACCGGCACCGCGCCGATGCGCCGGTCGGCGAGGAGGGCAACGGCATCGCGCACACTGGCGTCGCCGCCGATGCTCACGACATCACTCCCCTTCCCGCCCAGGATTGCTGCGATCGACATCGTCAGTCTCCTTTGTCCTGTTGAGGCGGTTGAGAGTCCCACGATTCGTCCCCAAATGAAAGGGCATGGAACCGAACCTCGACAATCCCGATTATGCGCGCCTCGCCTGGCGTCGCTACCGCCGCATCTTCGGCTTTGTCGGGCTGTTGTCGCTGACCTCCGCGATCGTCGCGGTGATAGCACTTTATATAGCGGTCGGCGAGTTTCAGCTGCATGCGTCGATCGCGATGGCGATCGGGGTCGGCCTGTCGATCCTCCTCGGCGGCGCGCTGATGGGGCTGGTGTTCCTCAGCTCCGGCACCGGCCATGACGAACGCTCGCGCGACGCGACGGAGAAGAAGCGGGATTAACGCCGCTGCGGCGGGGGTAGCTGGACCTGATAGGTCAGCGTCCGCGATCCGTTCGCCGGCACCGTCACCGCCCACAGATTCTGGCCATCCTTCTTGCCCAGCTTCATGCTCGACCCACGCATGAGCGGCGGGTCGATGTCGAACTTGCCCTCGAACTGCACCGGGAAGGGGTTGGCGTTGCGCACGATCAGCTCGAACGCATAAAGCCGGGACTTGGGTTGCTGCTGCTTCTGTTCGACCGTCACATTGGCGGTCGCCGGGAACTTCACCTCGACCTCCTCGCCCACCGCCTTGTCGTCGGTGCTCGATTCGTCGATCAGCAGCGACCGCTCACCCTGCCGCTCGAACAGCGCCACCGGCCCGGCGGGGAGCGGCAGACCCAGCCCGTCGCTGGTCTTGTTCAGCGCGCGCAGCACGATCTGCGGATCGCCCGCGCCGCCAAAGCCGATCTGCGATTCATAGACGATGCGCACCGGCACCGCGTCCTTGGCCAGCATTGCCACCTGCTTCTGCGCCTTGCCCGCGACAGTCGTGCGGTCGGGAATGCGATAGGCCTTGAGGTCGCCCAGATCCTCCTGAACCGCGACCCGCATCCGCGCGCCAGTCACGACGATTTCCTGATCCGCAAACCTCGCCACCATCGGCGGCGGGGGTGCAGCGGGCGCCGGTGGCGGGGGCGGAGGCGGTGGCGGGGGAACCGCCCCTCCCCCCTCGGGCAGATAGCATTTGAACTCGAACGCCTCGCCCGTCTCGAACGGGTTCGGCAAGCGCGATGTCGTGCGATTGACCTTGCCCGCCACCACCATCGTCTCGGCGTCGGCAAAGCTGGTCATGTCGGTACTCGCCAGCGTGACCCAGGCGAACAGGTCCGCCGTGCGCTGCCCAGCAGCCGTGCCGCCCCCGTCGCGCAGCGTCGCGACATAGTTCGCCTGCCAGTCAAACCCCCAGGCGAGATAGGACAAGGTGATCGTCGCCATCCCGCCCTGCGGCGATTCGGTTTCGACCGACAGGGTCGGCTTGGCCGACAGACCCTCGGGCACGCCGTCATAGGCGATGGTATCCTCGGTCGGGCCGCAGTTCAGCACCTCAATCCCGCGTGCCGTCTCCACGATCGCCGCGCCCGCCGGGCCGGAGCGGATGATCGCGCGCTCCTCGATCGTCTTGCCATCGCGCGTCCGGCGCAACGTCACCGGTCGAGCATAGCCGCGCCGATACAGGCTGCCCGGCGACAACAGGTCGCCATCGAGATTCTTCTCGCGCACCCCGGCGGGCAATCCCGTGACGATCGCGCTTTCGGGAAGGATGCCGGACGCAACGCCCTCGAACCGGATCACCGCGCGGCCCGCCGGAATCGTCACCGTCCGCGTCTCGGTAATCAGCGCATAGCCACCGAGCCAGTCCAGATCGATCTTCTCATTGGAGTCGCGATCAGGCGCGCGGTAAATGGTGACGCCAACCGCATCGGGCCCGGCCGAGGTTTGCACGCTCTGCGCCGACGCCCCGCCCGTCCCGGCCAGCGCGGTCGCGATCAACAGCAGGGCGCGCAGCCGCATCGGCCGCAGCTCAATAACGCGTTTCGAAGGTCGCGGTCAGCACCGCCTCGCCATTGGCGGGGACGCTCACTTTCCACAGCGCCTCGTCGGCGTTGATCCGCTCGCTCGCCTGGGTTTCGCTGAGGATCTTGGTATCCTTCCACCAGCTGTCGAGTCCGCCTTGCGACAGCTCGACCACCACCGCGTCGGGCCGCGCATTGGTCAGCGTATAGACCATCGTCGTGCGCCACTTGGTCGATCCGGCACGCTCGCGCGTCTGGACCACCGACTTGACCTTCACGTCGAACGCCTCGCCGGTCTTGATTGCCAGCCGCGACCCCATCGGCGTGTGCGGGATCGCATTCTCGCCGATGAACTGCGGCGCCCCGCGCGCGTCGCGCATATAGATGCGCACCGTCCCGGCCGGGAGCGCATCGCCAAGTCCACCCTCTTTCGAGGACGAGAAACGCAGCACCGTGTCGACGCTGCGCGGCTGATCCTGCCGGCCCAGCCAGGGGTTGCGATAGGCATAGGCCTTTGCCGCCGGCGCACCCGCGACGTCGAGGAAGCTGACCTGCTTCTGCTGGCGCTGCGCAATCGTGGTCCGACCGGGGATCGGATAGACATAGAAGTCGCCGATCCGCTCGCGTCCCGCCGTCTCGGTCCCCGGCACCATCACCGATCCCATGCCGCGTCCGCCGCCGCCGACCGCACCCGCGACCAGCAACGTGTTCGCATTGCTATAGGTCACGCCGCTATTGTTGGTCAGCGTCAGCCAGCCCTGAACGTCGATCTTGCCCGCCTTTTCGTCGAACAGCGCGACATAATCGGACTTCCACCCCATGCCATAGGTCAGGTAGCTCAGCGTCACCGGCCGCGCGCCCGCCGCATCGGCGTCCAGCGTCACCGACAGCGTCGGCCGCGCGCGCAACGATGGGGGCAGCGAGGGGAAGATCACCCGGTCGTCCTTGCCCAGCACCTCGATCCGCCCGCCAATCTCGACCACCGTGCCGTCATTATAGGCCAGCACCTTGGCCGGCAGGCTCTGCCCGCCGCGCACCACCGTCACCGACTGGCCGACCGCCTTCTCCATCAGCGATTCGGGGGTGAGCAGGTCGAAATCGAAATTCTGCTCGACGATGGTCGCGCCGGGCGCGCCGATCGTCACCGTTTCCGGTCGGATCTGCGCCGACACGTCGGGGAAATCCTGTTTCGACTTGCCCGCAGGCAGACGCAGTTCGCGCTTGTCCTGAACCAGCGCCAGATTGTTGTTGTAGATGGTGACCGCGACCTCGCCCTGCGCGCTTGCGCCCTGCGGCGCCTGCACGGTCTGGGAGCCAGCCGCCCCCGCCAGCATCGTTCCGGTCAGCGCGGCTCCGGCCGCAAGCGCCCACGTCAACCGCCGCATCGCATCCCCTTTCGATCTGGTGCGCACACCATCGCTTACCCACGCGCGATGTCAACGCCGAAGGACGGAGCTTAGAGTCTGTTTCAGCAAGCTGAAACGGTGGCGGCACCGGCCCGCTCCCCCACCCGGCCACCCAGCGGTAGCATCATATGGGTGGCCGGGTGGGGGAGCGGGCCGGTGCCGCCATTCAGCGAAGCTGAATCCAACTCCAGCAAAAAGGCCGGCCCGCAAGTCGCGGACCGGCCTGAACTTTTTTGTCGCGCAGAACGCCTTATTCGGCGGCTTCCGGCTCGCCTTCTTCCTTCTTCACGCGGCGGCGGCGCGGCTTGACCTCGACCACCTCGCCCTCGACGCCCAGCGCGGGGGGCAGCACCGCGGCGATGTCGCCGCCATGGCCGCTATCGCTGCTCGCCTCGTCGCGGCGCGGACGGCCACGGCGTGCGCGCCGCTCTTCGGCCGGAGCCTCGTCCTCATTGGCAGCGACCGGCGTTTCCTCGCCCTCGACGCCACGCGGCTGACGCTCGCGGCGATCGTCGCGGTTGCGCCCTTCGCCAGCACGTGCATCGCGGTCACGGCCGTCGCGATTGTCGCGTCCGTCACGCTCGCGGCGTGGACGGCGGTCGTTGCGCTCGCCGCGGTCGCGATTGTCGCGGTCGTTGCGGTCGCCGCGCACCTGACGCTCGGACTGTTCATCGCCCTCGTCGCCCGCTTCGCCTTCCTGGCCGCGCACACCCTCGTCGCCGTCGAACTCGTCCTCGTCGCCGTCGAACTCGTCGCGCTGGCGGCGCTGTTGTGGGTTCTGTTCCTCGAAGCGCGAGCGCGTTTCGGCCAGCACGCGGAAATAGTGATCGGCGAACTGAAGGTAATATTCGGTGTTCACCCGGTCGCCGGCCATCTGCGCGTCGCGAGCCAGGTTCTTGTATTTCTCAAGCAGCTGCGCGGCATTGCCACGTGCGCGATTGTCGATGCGGTTGCCCGAATTGGGGTTGTTGCCGCCGCCCTGCTGGCGCTGGCCACCACGGCCGCGACGGCGACCGTTGTTCGCCTGACGATTGTTGATCAACGTCTGTGTGTCCTGTCCTTACTCAATCCGCCATCGGTCAAACAGCGATCCCGGATGCGTGTTACACCGCACACCGCCACGGCCCTTCGGACCGAAACGGCTCCCGCATGGCTGCCGGACAATCAGCAGCGCGCATGCCTTGATTTGGGTCGGCAAACCTTTTCAACGATTTAGGTTGCTGGTGCCTGCCCCGGGCTCATCCTTAGCCCGCGCGGCAACAATCTCCAAGCCTTATATTGGTGCCGCGCAGCGATAGTTCAATTTCGCGGCATTTTTGCCGCTACTGCGCGCGGGCGTCCGCCCAGATCGTGGTGAAGCACGGGATCCAGCCCCGCGCCACGCATCAGCGCCGACACGGCCTCCCCCTGCGTCCAGCCGATCTCCAGCACCGCGATGCCGCCCGGCGCGAGCAACCGGGGCAGGTCGGGAATGATGCGGCGATAATCGTCGAGGCCATCGGCTCCGGCAAACAGCGCGGACGTCGGCTCATGCGCGCGCACCTCCGGCCCCAGTTCCTCGGCGGTACCGATATAGGGCGGGTTGCACAGGATCAGGTCGAACTGGCCGACGAGGCCTGCGGCCCAATCGCCGCGCCGCAGATCGACCCGTTCCGCGACACCCAAAGCTGCTGCGTTGCGCCGCGCATAATCGAGCGCAGTATCGGACGCATCGACGCCGACTCCGGTCGCGTCGGGCCACTCCGCCAACGCCGCCAACAACAACGTCCCCGGCCCGGTCCCCAGGTCCAGCACCCGCCCCGGCCCCTCGCTCCCGGCAAAATGCGCCACCGCCGCCTCGATCAGCGTCTCACTGTCGGCACGCGGCACCAGCACGCCGGGGCCAACCCCGATCTCGACCGTCCAGAAGCCGCGCGACCCGGTGATATAGGCGACCGGCTCATGGGCGAGGCGGCGTGCGACGAAGGCATCGAAGCTGGCGGGCGCGGGATCGCCCAGATGCTTCAACAACAAATCCTGATGCGACACGCCCAAGGCATGCGCCATCAACAACTCTGCATCGAGCCGCGGCGTCGCCGACGCAATCCGCGCAGCCGCATCGGCGATCGCCGCCCTAACTCCCCTCCCGCTTGCGGGAGGGGGCGGGGGAGGGTCTGTCACCATCGGGAGCGGCCCGTATGGACAGGCCTTCCCAGCGGCGGGAGGGGTGTCATGAATCCAGCGCCGCCAGCCGCTCCGCCTCATCCTCAGACACCAGCGCGCCGATCAGCTCGTCCATCTCGCCCTCGAGAATCTCGGGCAGGCGATGCAGCGTCAAATTGATGCGGTGGTCGGTCACCCGCCCCTGCGGGAAATTATACGTGCGGATCCGCTCCGACCGGTCGCCCGATCCAACCATCGACTTGCGCGCGCCCGATCGCTCACTCGCCAGCCGCTCGCGCTCCAGTTCGTAGAGGCGCGTACGCAGCACCTGCATCGCCTTGTCGCGATTCTTGTGCTGCGACCGCTGATCCTGCTGGATCACGACGAGGCCCGTCGGAATGTGCGTCAGCCGTACCGCGGAGTCGGTCGTGTTGACGTGCTGCCCGCCCGCACCGCTCGCGCGATAGATGTCGATGCGCAGATCCTCGTTGCGGATCTCGACATCGACCTCTTCGGCCTCGGGCAGCACCGCCACCGTCGCCGCCGACGTATGGATACGCCCCCCGCTCTCGGTCACCGGCACGCGCTGCACGCGGTGCACGCCGCTCTCGAACTTGAGCTTGGCGAACACCCCCTTGCCCGCGACGCTGGCGACCACTTCCTTATAGCCCCCGGCTTCGGAGGTGGACGCAGAGATCAGCTCGACCTTCCACCCCTGCCGCTCGGCATAGCGGGTGTACATGCGCAACAGGTCGCCCGCGAACAGCCCCGCCTCGTCCCCGCCGGTCCCGGCGCGGATTTCGAGCATTGCGGCGCGCTCGTCCGCCGCGTCGCGCGGCAACAGCGCCAGCGCAAGGCGGTGGTCGGCCTGCGCTAGCGCCGCCTCGTTCGCGCGCAGTTCCTCCGCCGCCATCGCGCGCAGCTCGGCATCCGCCTCGCGCGTCATCGCCGCCAGGCTCACCGCCTCGGCGCGCAGCCGCCGCACCTCGCCCGCCGCCGCCGCAACCGGCTCCAGCTCGGCATATTCCTTCGACACCGCGACAAAGCGATCCGACGGCAGGTCGCCGGTCGCCATCATCGCCGACAGCTCATCCCGCCGCGCCTCGATCTATCACCGCCGCAACCGCGTCGCCATCGACCGCATCGGCGCTCAGCGTCCGGCGACTGATCGACAGTGCGTCGTCGCGGACATCGATAGACACGATCTCCGCCGGGTTGAGCTTCATTGCCTTGTCGTAGCGCTTCTTGGGGCTGCCCGTCGCAACCAGCTCGGCGACCACGCCCGCGCGGCGCAGCGCGGCGACCATCTCGACGCCCTTGGCCTCATAGCCATTGCGCTCGACCACGACCGCGACCTGCAGCGTCTCCGCCGCCGGCTCCGCCAGCAACATCCCCAACCGCTCGATCCCGGCGGCCCAGCCCACGCCAGCCGTCTCCGGCCCGCCCAGATTGCCGATCAGCCCGTCATAGCGCCCGCCCGCCAGCACCGTGCCCTGCGCGCCCAGCCGGTCGGTGACGAATTCAAACGCGGTGTGGCGGTAATAATCGAGCCCGCGCACCAGCCGCGCGTTGCGCGTCCAGGCGACACCCGCCGCGTCCAGCCCGCTGGTCACCGCGTCAAAGAACGCCCGCGCCTCATCGGTCAGATAGGCGTCGATATCCGGCGCCGAATCCGCAATCGGCCGGTCGCGCGGATCCTTCGAATCCAGAATCCGCATCGGATTCTTCTCGAGCCGCGTCAGGCTGTCCTCGGACAACTCCCCACGGTGCGCCTCGAAATGCGCCACCAGCGCAGCGCGCCACGCCTCACGCGTCTCCGCATCGCCCAGCGTGTTGAGCTGCAACGTCACGCCCTCGGCAATGCCCAGCTCCTTCAAAAGCTGGTCGGCCATCGTCAGCAGCTCGACATCGGCCTGCGGTTCCGCCGCGCCGATGATCTCGGCGTCGATCTGGTGGAACTGGCGATAGCGCCCCTTTTGCGGGCGCTCATAGCGGAACACCGGGCCGTGCGTGGTCAGCTTGAGCGGCGCGAACTGCTGCCACCCCTCGGTAATGTACGCCCGGCAAATCCCCGCGGTGAACTCCGGCCGCAGCGTCAGCAGCTCGTCGCCACGGTCGGGGAAGGTGTACATTTCCTTCGACACGACATCGCTGGTCTCGCCCATCGATCGCGCGAACACCCCGGTGGATTCGAACACCGGCACCTGCACTTGGCTGAAGCAATAGAGCCGCCGCACATGCTCGAACGCCTCGACCACGCGGGCGAAGCGGCGCTGTTCGTCGCCAAAGATGTCCTGCGTGCCACGCACGCGGCGGGGGGTTTCGATCCGTGCCATTTGCGGCGGCTATCTATTGGCAGCGCGACCGGAACGCCAGAGGCGGTTTCGCGGCCCTCGCCAATCCACTATAGGCCCGCGCCATGACCTCCACCCCCAAGACCTATCACGTCAAATCCTTCGGCTGTCAGATGAACGTCTATGACGGCGAGCGCATGGCCGAGCTGATGGCGGCACAGGGCATGACCGCCGCGGCAGACGCCGACAGCGCCGACCTGATCGTGCTCAACACCTGCCACATCCGCGAAAAGGCGACGGAGAAAGTCTATTCGGACATCGGCCGCTTCCGCAAATCCGCGCGCCTCGCCGATCGCGCCGCGCCGATGATCGCGGTCGCCGGCTGCGTCGCGCAGGCCGAGGGTGAGGAAATCGCCAACCGCGCCAAGGTCGACATCGTCGTCGGCCCGCAAGCCTATCACAACCTCCCCGAACTCGTCGCCCAGGCATCGGCACAGGGCCGCGCGATCGACACCGACATGCCCGCCATCGCCAAGTTCGGCGCGCTCCCCGCCCGGCGCAAAACCGGCCCGACCGCGTTCCTGACGGTGCAGGAAGGGTGCGACAAATTCTGCACCTATTGCGTCGTCCCCTACACCCGCGGTGCCGAGGTCAGCCGCCCCTTCGCCGCGATCGTCGACGAAGCCAAGTCGCTGGTCGACGCCGGCGCGCGGGAGATCACGCTGCTCGGCCAGAACGTCAATGCATGGGACGATGCCGAGGGGACCGGCCTGCACGGCCTGATCGCCGCGCTCGACAAGATCGATGGGCTGGCGCGCATCCGCTACACCACCAGCCACCCCAACGACATGAAGGAAGGCCTGATCCGCGCGCATGCGGAGGTCGAAAAGTTGATGCCCTTCCTCCATCTCCCGGTGCAGGCAGGCAATGACCGCATCCTGAAAGCCATGAACCGCAGCCACAGCCGCGATTCCTATCTGCGCATCCTCGACCGCGTCCGCGCCGCGCGGCCCGACATCGCGCTGTCGGGCGACTTCATCGTCGGCTTCCCCGGCGAGACCGAAGAGGAGTTCCGCGATACGCTGAGCCTAGTCGACGCAGTCGGCTATGCCCAGTGTTTCAGCTTCAAATACAGCCCCCGCCCCGGCACCCCGGCCGCGGAGATGGACGGCGCGGTGCCCGAAGAGGTGATGGACGACCGCCTCCAGCGCCTGCAGGCCGCACTCAACCGCGATCAGGCCGCGTTCAACGCCGCCAGCGTCGGCAAGACCTGCGACGTCCTCATCGAACGCGCCGGCCGCCACCCCGGCCAGCTGCTCGGCAAATCGCCCTGGCTGCAATCGGTCCACCTGACCACCGAAGCCGCGATCGGCGATCTGGTGCGGGTACGGATCGACAGCGCCGGCCCGAACTCACTGGGCGGCGTGGCGATCTAAAATCCTCCCCGGCACGGGGAGGGGGACCGCCGCCGCAGGCGGTGGTGGAGGGGGCCCGAGGCAATGGACGCCCTTGCCTCCGGCCCCCTCCGTCAGCCTCCCCGTTCCGGGGAGGATTTGGGTAGCCCATCTGGACACGCCCCGCCCACTCCGCCACCTTCCCCCGATGCACCTGACCTCGACCGCGCGCCTGTTCGCGCTCGCCACCCCGCTCCTCCTCGCCACCACCGCGCTGGCCCAGCAGGCCCAGGATCCAGGCCCCAACGCCCCGGTCTCCTACGAACTCAGCTTCGACAACGCCGCGCAGCGCGAGGCGCGGATCGCGGTCACCTATCGCCAGCTCAAGCCCGGCGCGGTCGAGTTCCGCATGGCCCGTTCCTCCCCCGGCCGCTACGCGATCCATGAATTCGCCAAGAACGTCTATTCGGTCTCGGCCAAGGACGGTGCAGGCCGCGCGCTGAAGATCGACCGCAGCGACCCGTACAGCTGGCGCGTCAGCGGCCATGACGGCACCGTCACCTTTGCCTATACCCTCTATGGCGACCGTGGCGACGGCACCTACAGCCAGATCGACCAGACCCACGCGCATTTCAACATGCCCGCGACGCTGATCTGGGCGGCGGGCTATGACGACCGCCCGATCCGCGTCACCTTCCGCCCCGCTGACCCGAAATGGAAGATCGCGACCCAGCTTGCGCCGGTCAGCGGCAGCGCCACGACCTTCTGGGCGCCACACCTTCAGTATCTGCTCGACAGCCCGACCGAACTGTCCGACCATCATCTGCGCGAATGGACGATCACGTCGGGCGGCAAGACCCAGACGATCCGCCTCGCCGTCCACAGCGCCGACACGCCGGAAACCATCGACGCCTATGCGGAGAAGGCCAAGAAGGTCGTCGCCGAACAGATCCGCATCTTCGGCACCGCGCCGCAGTTCGATTTCGGCACCTACACCTTCATCGCCGACTATGTGCCGCAGATCAGCGGCGACGGGATGGAGCACCGCAACTCCACGATCATCAGCCAGCCGCGCACGCTGGCGGCGGGCAGTTTCGCCCAGCTCGGTACGCTCAGCCACGAATTTATCCACGCCTGGAATGTCGAGCGGCTGCGCCCGGCCGAGCTGGAACCGTTCGACTTCACCCAGGCGGACCCGACCCCGTCCCTGTGGTTCGCCGAAGGCTTCACCCAATATTACGGCCCGCTGGCGATCCGTCGCGCGGGCGAAATGCCGCTCGACGCCTATCTCGCCAGCCTTGGCGGCACGCTCGACTTCATCGTCAACAACTCCGCCCGCCGCTATGGCTCGCCACAGGAAATGAGCCTGCGCGCGCCCTTCGTCGACGCCGCGGCGTCGATCGACCCAGTGAATGAGCGGATCTTCGCGTCTTATTATCCCTATGGCGCGGTCGTCGCGCTCGCGCTCGACCTGACGCTGCGCCAGCGCTTCGGCAGCGATCTCGACGCCTATATGCGTCACCTTTGGCAGCGGAACGGCGCGGCACAGCGCAATTTCGCGCCCGTCAAACCCTATACCCCCGCCGATCTGGAGGCGGGCCTTGCCGAACTCACCCGCGACCCCGCCTTCGCCAAGGCATTCTTCGACGCGCATATCCGGGGCAGCGCCCTGCCCGATTTCGCGCCCTTGCTGGCCCAGGCGGGACTGGTGCTGCGCCCCGCCGACGCCAGCCGCGCCTGGATCGGCACGACCAACGTCACCGGCGGCGGTGAAGAGCCGGTCCGCCTCGGCGAAATCCCCGTCCCCGGCAGCCCGCTTTACGCCGCCGGCCTGACGCGCGGCGACACCATCACCGCGCTCGATGGCAAGCCGATCGCCACCCCCGCCGACTTCCGCACCGCGCTCGCCGCGCTCAAGCCCGGCCAGCGCGCCGCGATCACCTTCACCACCCGCGCCGGCCCGGGCAGCGCAACGCTGACCCCGGTGGCCGACCCGCGCCTAACCATCGTCACGCTGGAAAAGGCGGGCGGACAACCGACACCGGCGCAAATTGCTTTCCGCCGCGCTTGGCTGGGCACTGACTAAACCACCCACTGTTGCCCGGCTGCGTCACCCCCGGTGCCAATCGGCATCGGGGCGGCGATTTCCGCTGTCCTACACGGCCCGGCTCTGCCATCCTTCCGGCACGACATGCGAAACGGAACCTCCGCGCTGAAAATCGGTTCGGCCCCTCATGGCCCGCTGTCGTCCGCAATAGTGTCAAGCTTGTGTAAACTTCCGCGCCGCGCCCCCACCGGACCGCGTCCGCGTCACCCTGACAGTTCAGCCCGCGAAAGGACCGCATGAGCCGCAAGCCCGTCCCCGCCCAGCATGGTCAGCGCGCCCGCGTCGAGGTGAATTTCGACCGCCCGCAGCTGCTCCCGCAATTGTTCGGCGAATATGACAGCAACATCCTCGCGCTCGAGGAGCGGCTCGGCGTCTATATCCACGCGCGCGGCCAGCGCGTGGTGATCGAGGGGAGTGCCGAAGCCGTCGCCCATGCCCGCGAAGTGCTGATCGAACTGCACAGCCGCGTGATCCGGGGTGAGGCGATCGACACCGGGCTGATCGACGCGGTGATCGCAATGGCGACCGAACCGCTGCTGACCGGCATCGTCCGCGCGGAGAATGACGAAGGCGCGGCGCCGCCCATCATGATCCGCACGCGCAACAAGACGATCGTCCCGCGCTCGCTGACCCAGACCACCTATATGCGCGCTTTGGTGTCCAACGACATCATCTTCGCGCTCGGCCCGGCGGGCACCGGCAAGACCTATCTGGCGGTCGCGCAGGCGGTGGCACAGCTGATCACCGGATCGGTCAAGCGCCTGATCCTCTCCCGCCCCGCGGTCGAAGCGGGCGAGCGGCTGGGCTTCCTCCCCGGCGACATGAAGGACAAGGTCGATCCCTATCTGCGCCCGCTCTACGACGCGCTCTATGACTGCCTGCCTGCCGAACAGGTGGAACGGCGCATCGCATCGGGCGAGATTGAGATCGCCCCGATCGCCTTCATGCGCGGCCGCACCCTCGCCGACGCCTTCGTCATCCTGGACGAGGCGCAGAATACCACGCCGATGCAGATGAAGATGTTCCTCACCCGCTTCGGCCAGAACAGCCGCATGGTGGTGTGCGGCGACCCCAAACAGACCGATCTGCCCGGCGGCCCGTCGGCGAGCGGCCTCAACGACGCGGTCAACAAGCTGGAGGGGATCGAGGGCATGGCCTTTGTTCGCTTCGGCATCGGCGACGTGGTGCGCCACCCGATCGTCGGGCGGATCGTCGACGCGTATGAGAACGAGCATGCTTGAGGTCGCCGTCCAGACCGAACCCGGCTGGCCCGACCTCGACTGGGAAGCGATCGGCGCCAAGGCCGCTGCGGCCGCGGTCGCGCAGACCCCCTATGGCTATCTCGCCACCAGCGATGCCGCGATCGAGGTGGCGGTGCGCCTGACCGACGATGCCGAGGTGCATCAGCTGAACGCGCAATACCGGCAAAAGGACAAGCCGACCAACGTCCTGTCCTTCCCGATGATCGAGCCCGACCTGATCGAATCGCTGACCCAGAACAGCGACGATGGCGAGGTGATCCTGGGCGACATCATCCTCGCCCACGGCGTCTGCGCCCGCGAGGCGGAGGAAAAGGGCTTCACGGTCGAGCAGCATGCCACGCACCTGATTGTCCACGGGGTGCTGCATTTGCTAGGCTACGACCATCAGGGGGATTCCGAAGCCGAGGCGATGGAGTCGATGGAGCGCGCCGCGCTCGCAACTCTGGGGATCCCTGACCCCTATCTGATACGCGAGGAATGAACGCCAACATGACGGACGGCCCCAGTAGCAACGGGAACGGCGACAGTAGTAGCGAAGGCGGAATATGGCGCGGCCTTCGCGCGCTGCTCTTCGGCGAAGAGCAGAACGAAACCCTGCGTGAGCGTATCGAGGAAGCGATCGATGAGGCCGATGGCGACGGCAAGTCCGCCAAGGGCGACCTCTCGCCGCTCGAGCGCAAGATGCTCCGCAACCTCCTCCATTTCGGCGAACGAGACGCAGGCGATGTCGGCGTCCCGCGTGCCGACATCATCGCGGTCGACGAAGCGACCAGCTTTGCCGAACTGGTCCAGATCTTTGCCGAGGCGGGGCACAGCCGCTTGCCCGTCTATCGCGAGAAGCTCGACCGCGTCATCGGCATGATCCACGTCAAGGACGTGTTCGCCGTCCTCGCCGCCGGCGCCGGGCCGCCGTCGAAGATCACCGATCTGATGCGTCAGCCGCTTTACGTTCCGCAATCGATGGGCACGCTCGACCTGCTCGCCCAGATGCAGGCCAGCCGCACCCACCTTGCCATCGTCCTCGACGAATATTCGGGGACCGAAGGGCTGATCACGATCGAGGATCTGGTCGAGGAAATCGTCGGCGAGATCGACGACGAGCATGACGATGCGCCCGAGGCGCTGTGGGTCCCGCTCGACAATGGCGGCTGGGATGCCGACGCCCGCGCCGAGCTGGAGGATGTCGCCGCGGCGATCGACCCCCGGCTGGGCGAGGTCGAAGAGGATATCGAGACGCTCGGCGGCCTCGCCTTCATCCTTGCCGGCCATGTGCCCGAAGCGGGCGAATGCCTGAAACACCCCAGCGGCTGGACGCTCGAAGTGCTGGAGGCCGACGCCACCCGCGTCCGCCGTCTGCGCCTGCACCCGCCCGAAGAATTAGCCGAAGTCGAGGACTGACCATTGCGCCGCAAACTCCTGATCGCCACCGCCGCAATCGTCGCCATTGGCGGCGGCACCTATTGGTACCTGTCGCGCCCCGACGTCGCGCAGCACAGCCTTGCCGACACCAGCGGCGTGCGCCCCAAGCTGGTCGCGCCGCGCGAACAGACCATCCCGACGGTCAAGATCGCCGAAGCGGTGGGCTGGCCCGCCGGCGCCAAGCCGGTCGCGGCCAAGGGGCTGGCGGTCAACGCCTTTGCCACCGGGCTCGATCACCCGCGCTGGCTCTATCGCCTGCCCAATGGCGATGTGCTGGTTGCCGAAAGCAACTCCCCGCCGCGTGAGGAAGGGGGCATCACCAACTGGGTGATGAAGAAGCTGATGAACCGCGCCGGAGCCGGCGTCCCTTCAGCCAACCGCATCACCCTGCTGCGCGATGTCGATGGCGATGGTGTGGCGGAAGCGCGCTCGGTGCTGCTGACCGCCGACAACGGCCTCGATTCGCCGTTCGGCATGGTGCTGGTCGGGGAGACGCTCTACGTCGCCAACCACAATGCGCTGATCCGCTTCCCGTTCAAGCCGGGCGAGACCAAGATCACCGGGAAGGGCGAGAAGGTCGTCGACCTGCCCGGCGGCGGCAACCACTGGACCCGCGACGTGATCGCCGGGCCGGAGGGCAAGCTCTATGTCAGCGTCGGTTCGGCGTCGAACATCGCCGAAAAGGGCCTCGACGTCGAAAAGAACCGCGCGACGATTCTTGAGGTCGATCCGCAGGCAAAGCGCTTCCGCATCTTCGCCGCGGGCCTGCGCAATCCGATCGGCCTTGCGCTGCACCCGGAAACCGGGCGGCTGTGGACCGTGGTCAATGAACGCGACATGCTCGGCTCAGACGGCCCGCCCGATTATCTGACCCAGGTGACGATCGGCCAGTTCTTCGGCTGGCCGTGGAATTACTGGGGCGGCTATGTCGATGAGCGCGTCCAGCCCGAGCGCCCGGACCTGCGCGAATATAGCGCGCGGCCAAGCTATTCGATGGGGCCGCACACCGCCCCGCTCGGCCTGACCTTCGCGACCGATGTGAAGCTCGGCAACGGCTTCGCCAAGGGCGCGTTCGTCGGCCTGCACGGCTCGTGGAACCGCGTGCCCGCATCGGGCTACAAGGTCGTGTTCGTGCCATTCGGCGAGCGCGGCCTGCCGGTCCCCGATGCCAAGCCGGTCGATGTCCTCACCGGCTTCCTCGACGCAAAGGGCAAGGCGCAGGGACGGCCGGTCGGCGTGACGGCGGATCGCACCGGCGCATTGCTGGTCGCGGACGATGTCGGCAACACGATCTGGCGGGTGAGCGCTCCGGCTCAGTAATCGGCGGCGGCGTAGGACAGGTCGGAATAGCCGGCCTCCTCGCCCCAGCCGGTGCCGGCCTCGGCCACCGCCTCGCTCGCACGCACTTCGGCCTGATAATCCGGCACCCCGCCCGACGGCGCGAGCGGGAGCATGCCGGTAACGGTGTAATGCGCTGCGACCGTCCCGGCACAGCTGCCCAGCCCGCCGGTGGCGAGCAGGGCGACGGCAATCATCGGCCAGCGGCGGGGCGATCGGTTCATCGCGTGTCTCCTCGCCCGGAAAAACCGCGATCGGGAATGCAGGTTCCCTATTTCAACAGCTTGGGCGCTTCCTGCAGCAGTTTCTCGCGGATCTTGCCCGCGAACAGCGCCAGCATCGGCGGCAGATCAACCTCGGCATGGACATGGGCGTCGTGGATCTCGAGCCGACTCGCAACGCTCTGCCCCAGCGCGCTGACGGTGAAGTGCAGCGTATCGCCTTCCCAGCGCTCGTCGACCGTCCCACCACCGGGGAACATCGACCCGATCTTTCCCACTCCGCCCGCAATCCGCGCCCGCGCCGCGTCGCGGCCAAGCTTGTGGGGGATATCGACGATGACAGGTTCGGGCATGTTCATTCCTCAAGTGTACTGATCGCATAATACGCACCACGCTTGTATCTGTCACGGTCAGGCGCGATAGCAGGCACCAATGTCTGCCCTGCCCCGTCCCCGCCTGATCGCGCTGCTGACCGGCGCCGTCTCCGCCACGGCCTTTGCCCCGCTCGACTGGTGGGTGGTCGGGCTGGTCTGCTTCGCCATCCTGCTGCGCCTGACGCATGAGGCACCGACCCTGAAGCAGGCGCTGTTGCGCGGCTGGCTGTTCGGGCTTGGCCATTTCACTGTCGGCAACAACTGGATCCAGCACGCCTTCACCTATCAGGACAAGATGCCCGCCGAGCTTGGCTATGTCGCGGTGGTCCTGCTGTCGCTCTACCTCGCCATCTATCCGGCGCTGGCGATGGGGCTGGCGTGGCGATTCGGGCAGCGGCGCACGCTCGATCTGCCCTTCGTGCTGGTCGCGGGCGCGGCGTGGATCGTCGCGGAGTATCTCCGCGCGGTGCTGTTCACCGGCTATCCGTGGAACCCGCTGGGGGTGATCTGGCTCCCGGTACCTGGCATCGCGCAGATCGCCAGCTGGATCGGCACCTATGCGCTCTCCGGCCTCACTATTCTTGTCGCTGGCGCATTGCTCCTCGCTACTCAGCGTCACTGGCGATTCCCCGCTGCGGTCGCAGTCACCGTCGCGCTGCTGGCACTGAACGGGATCGAGATCCAGAACACTCGCGCTGCCAATGAACCGGTCCGCCCGATCGTCCGCGTGCTCCAGCCCAATGTCGGGCAGGAGACGGTCCTCGACGGCAGCTACGCGGAAAAGGCGCTGAGCGAGCTGATCCGCCTGTCCAACGATACCGCCACCATCCTCCCCGGCGGCCCGGTACCGCGCCTGATCGTCTGGCCCGAAGGGACGGTCGATTACTGGATCGAGGAGGGCTATCCCGCCGCCTGGTACGCCAAGAACGATCCGCGTACCGTCCGCCGGATGATCGCCCAGACGCTGGGGCCAAAGGACATCGCGCTGGTCGGCAGCACCGGGCTGTTGTTCAAGGGCGACGACAAGCTCGACGCCGCGACCAATTCGGTGTTCGCGATCGACGCCAGCGGGACGATCCTCGGCCGCTACGACAAGGCGCATCTCGTCCCCTATGGCGAATATCTGCCGATGCGCACGATCCTCCAGCCGCTCGGCCTGTCGCGGCTGGTGGCGGGCGAGATCGATTTCGAGCCCGGCCCCGGCCCGCAGACCATGGCCGTCCCCGGCTTCGGCGAGGTGGGCATGCAGATCTGTTACGAGATCATCTTCTCCGGGCAGACGGTCGATGCCGCCAACCGCCCCGCAATCCTGTTCAACCCGTCCAACGATGCCTGGTTCGGTGCGTGGGGGCCGCCGCAGCATCTGGCGCAGGCGCGGATGCGCGCGATCGAGGAAGGGCTGCCGATCCTGCGTTCGACCCCGACCGGCATCTCCGCGATCATCGACGCGCACGGCCGGATCGTTGCGGCAGCGGGCACGGGCGAGGCGAAGGCGATCGAGGCACCGATGCCCGACGCGCTACCCCCGACGCTGTTCGCGCGGATCGGCAACGTGATGGCTGGCCTTGTCGCGGCGCTGCTGCTTGCCATCGCCATTGCCTTCCGCCGCTTCGCTCGCTAGGGCGAGCGGCATATAAGGAAAGCTTTATATCAAGCCCGTTTTCTCGTCAGGCATGGCAACGGCCTGACTTATTTTGAGGAAGATCATGCGTTCCACTTATCTCTTCACGTCCGAATCGGTTTCCGAAGGCCATCCGGACAAGGTTTCCGATCAGATTTCCGACGCGATCGTCGACCTGTTCCTGTCGAAGGACCCCGAAGCGCGCATCGCGTGCGAAACGCTGACGACCACCCAGCTGGTCGTGCTCGCCGGCGAAATCCGCTGCAAGGGCGTGTACGAAAACGGCGAATGGGCGCCGGGCGCGAAGGAAGAGATCGAGAAGACGGTCCGCGATACCGTCAAGCGCATCGGTTACGAGCAGGACGGCTTCCACTGGGAGACGCTGCGCTTCGAAAACAACCTGCACGGCCAGTCGGCACATATCGCGCAGGGCGTCGATGCCGGTGAGAACAAGGACGAAGGCGCAGGCGACCAGGGGATCATGTTCGGCTATGCCGCGAACGACACCCCGGACCTGATGCCGGCGACGCTCGACTATAGCCACAAGATCCTCGAGCGCATGGCCGCCGACCGCCATTCGGGTGCGGCGCCGTTCCTGGAGCCGGACGCGAAGAGCCAGGTCACGCTGCGTTACGAAGGCAGCAAGGCCGTCGCCGCGACCGCGATCGTCGTGTCGACCCAGCACGCCAAGGGCTATGACCAGGGCGAGAAGGAAGCCGAGCTCAAGGCCTATGTGAAGAAGGTCGTTGCCGACGTGATCCCGGCCGAGCTGCTGAGCGACGCGACCGAGTATCACATCAACCCGACCGGCAGCTTCGAAATCGGCGGCCCGGACGGCGACGCCGGCCTGACCGGCCGCAAGATCATCGTCGATACCTATGGCGGCGCAGCTCCGCATGGCGGCGGCGCATTCAGCGGCAAGGACCCGACCAAGGTCGATCGTTCGGCGGCGTACATCACCCGCTACCTCGCCAAGAACATCGTCGCCGCTGGCCTCGCCCAGCGCTGCACGATCCAGCTGGCGTACGCGATCGGCGTGAGCAAGCCGCTGTCGCTCTATGTCGATACGCATGGCACCGGCACCGTCGGTGACGACAAGATCGAGGAAGCGATCGGCAAGATCGAAAAGCTGGGCGGCCTGACCCCGCGCGGCATCCGCACGCATCTCGGCCTCAACAAGCCGATCTATGCGCGCACCGCCGCCTATGGCCATTTCGGCCGCAAGCCCGAGGGGGATTTCTTCCCGTGGGAGCGCACCGACCTGGTCGAGGATCTCAAGGCCGCCCTGGCCTGATCCTGCGGATCGCGACGTGAACAAGGGGGCGATGGTCTACGGACCGTCGCCCCTTTTCGTTTTAGGCTTGCGGTCCAGCGATTTACGGGCAGGATCGGGCGAAGTCTCCGGAGACGCAGCATGATCGTTCGGCTTGCCCTGTCCATGATGCTGCTGACGTCACCCGCGCTCGCCCGCCAGGAACCCGCCCCGATCGCCGCGCGCGACGGGCAGGCGTACAAGCACAAGCATAGCGGCTTCAGCTTCCCGCCGACGCTGATCGGCCTGAAGCGCGTGCAGGGGCGTGAGGTGGTCGCGCCGCAACTGGATCTCATGTTCAACTATCGCGCGGCGGACGATAGCGAGGAAGTGTCGGTCTATGTCTATCGCCTGACGACCGGCTCGGTCCCCTTGTGGTTCGACGTATCGCGCCGAGTGGTCGAAACGCGCAAGGAAACCGGCACCAAGACCGCCTGGGGCGCCCCCACCGCCTTCACCCCGCCGGGTCAGGCCAATGCCTCGGCACTGCAGCTTGGCTGGACGATCACCGGCAGCGACCTGCGCAGCACCTCGCTGACGCTGATCCCGATGGGCGACTGGCTGGTCAAGATTCGCCACTCGTCGGTTGCCCATGAAGTGGCCTCGCTCCAGCGCCGCACGGCCGAGGTCGTCGCGGCGCTCGGCTGGCCCAAGCGCATCGCCGCCGCCCCCGACGCGGTGGCAATCGCCGACTGCGCCGACTCGCTTGCCCTGAACGGCGCGGCCAAGCCGGTCGTCAGCAACGGCGCGAACGTGCTGCTCGAAGCGATGATGGCGCAGGTGGCGGGGAACCCGGTCAGCCGCAAAAAGGCGCAAGACGCCGTGCCGGCCACGCCCGTCACCTGGTGCGTGGACCGCGCGGCGCAAAGCCCGGTCGGCCTTTATCGCCCGACGGGGACGCGCGACCGCTATCTGCAGTCGCTGTCCGACTCGGGTATCGCGCTGCTGACCCAGCCATCGGTCGCATCGGCGCTGATGGCCGACAAGGGCGGCCCGACCTGGTCGGTCACCCTGTTCACGGCGGGGCGAACCTATAACTTCGCCGCGCGCGACCGGCTGCCGCTCCCCGTTCAGGCCGATGCGATCCTCAAGGAACGCCCCACTTCGAGCGCCGCGACCTGGGGCAACGGGCAGATCAACATCGACGCCGGAGCGATGAAATAGCCATCTCCGCAGCCGCTACGCAAAAATCCCTAGCGCGGTTAACCATCGTGCCTCCGCCCGTTCTAGAAAGTTCGGGTGGAGACGCACATGCAGACAGTAACGACGCCGGCCTCGATGAAAGTCGAGCCTGATTTCAATCTGACCATGGCCTTTCAGCCGGTGTGGGACGCACGGCTGGGGGAAGTCTATGCCTATGAAGCGCTGGTGCGCGGACCGCAGGGCGAAGGCGCGCGCGAGGTGATCGACGCGATCCGGCCCGAGGATCGCTACGCCTTTGACCAGCAATGCCGGGTCGCAGCGATCAAGCAGGCGGTGGCCGCCGGGATCCTGAAGACCCCTGCCCTGCTCTCGATCAACTTCTTTCCCGATGTGATCACCGACCCCTTTGCCGACAGCGAACGCACGATGCGCGTCGCCAAGGAAACGGGGCTGCCGCCCGAACGGCTGATGTTCGAATTCGCCGAACATGACCGCCTCGACGGCTATCGCATGGCCGAAACCATCGAAGCGCATCGCAAGATGCACATGCAGACCGCGTTCGACGATTTCGGATCGGGGGATGTCGGCCTTGCGCTGCTGTCGCGCTTCACGCCCGATGCGATCAAGCTCGACCCCGTGCTGGTACGCGGCCTGTCGTCGAGCTGGTCGCGCCGCCTGCTGGTCGAAAAGATGATCGAGATGTCGCGGCTGCGCGCCGTGCGCCTGATCGCCGAGGGTGTCGAAACCCGCGCCGATTACGACAAGCTGCTGGCACTGGGGGTACGCTACTTCCAGGGGTATTACATCGCCCACCCGCGCATCGGTGTGCTCGAACAGCCACATTTGCGCCCCGCAGCGTGAGTCGCGGGGGGATTCGGCACCCGCCTGCTCCCCCGCCCCCTTGCCCCCGCCGCCAGCCTTCGCCAAGGGGCTGGCGATGAACGATCCCAGCACGATCCGCCGGCTCTATGGCCGCGCCAAGGGGCACAAATTGCGCGCCGGCCAGAAGGCGCTGGTCGACGAGGGCCTGCCGCAGGTTGCCGTTCCGCTCGACGGACCGATCGACGCCATGCGTCTGTTCGGCGACGATCGCCCGCTGGAGCTGGAGATCGGATTCGGCGCGGGCGAGCATCTTGCCGGGCAGGCCGCGATGCGCCCCGATCATGGTTTTATCGGCTGCGAACCGTTCCTCAACGGCGTGGTCGGTGCGCTCCTCCATATCCGCGATGGCGCGCTGTCCAACGTTCGGCTGCACATGGGCGACGCGCTCGACGTGATCGAGCGGCTGCCCGATGCCAGCCTCGACCGGCTGTACCTGTTGCATCCCGATCCGTGGCGCAAGGCGCGCCATGCCAAGCGGCGCATGGTCAATCACGGGCCGCTCGACCTGATCGCCGCCAAGCTCAAGCCGGGTGCGGAATTCCGGCTGGGCACCGACGACCCGACCTATTGCCGCTGGTCGATGATGGTGATGAACCAGCGCCGCGATTTCGCGTGGCAGGCACACGAGGCGAAGGATTTCCTGACCCGCCCTGACGACTGGCCGGAAACGCGCTACGAGCGCAAGGCGCGGCGCCAGGGCCATGAAGTCTGGTATTTCCGATATCTGCGCGTCTGAGCGCGCGCTTGACCGACGGCGCCCTGTCGTGGCAGTGCGCGCTCTCGCTCCGGTCAGCCGGAGCGACGCCTCGACGGCGGCCTACGGCCAGAGCGGGCGGGTATAGCACAATGGTAGTGCAGCAGCCTTCCAAGCTGAATACGCGGGTTCGATTCCCGCTACCCGCTCCACCGCTAACACATGTTCATGGCCGATCGCGCCCCTCTGCGCAGATCGCGCTGCCACCGCAAACATCCGCAACGTCGCGCGGCTCGCGCCCGAGCGAAGCGTGACGCGAGGTCAATTGCGAGAAATTGGCGGAAATGCGTCGCATCTCTGAGGATGTAGGGGGTTCGTCGCAAACATGTAATCTCTGTAATATGTGTCTAAAATCAATATCTTATACTGTAATATATAGGTAATTTGAACGTAATCAGATTACATAAAAGGACTGTAATCTTTCCCTTGAGATTTCCCAACAAATTCAAAGGGATGACATTTTGATGTGTCGGAAATTACAGTCGGTTACACCCAGACCGTAATCTCAAAAACCGCAGTTTTCCGCCATTTTGAGCACGGCTTCACCGGTCGATTACACATATTACAGGTTTGCGAAGGACAGGGGGTGCCGCCAGCTCGCGCCCTCACCCGCCGGGATGCATAAATTTGCTCGAAAAAGGAGCAAGCGAGGCGTGGGGGCGAGGGCGGCGCGCGGGGTGGCAGGGCAAAGCTCGGGCCGCACGCAAGATCGTTGCGCGCGGTCGTTGCTTTATGCCTTGTGAGGGGCGGCGCTCGCTCGGCCGGCTAGGAGCGGAAGCCCAATCGGCGAGCCTGCGCGGCGCAGGCATGACGCGACCGTCCGATTCTCAGCGCCACGGTCGCGATGTCGGACTGATCAGCGATAGCGGCTTGGAGCTGCGCCACCTCCTGCGCGGTCCAAGGGGAACCCGGTGCTGGGCGCGGGCGGCTTTTCGCGGGCGGGTTGAATGCCTGGCGCTCAATCTCCGCCGGGATGGCGACGAACCATTCCCGCCGCTCGCCATCCCATGACGCCAAGCCCAAGCCCTTGGCATCGCGGACGGCCTCGGCCTCGCTTTCCCGCCATTCGGACTGCGGCTCGCCCATCAGCTTCACTCGATATCGCAGTGGCATGGCCCATCGTGCGCAGCGCCGACCCGGCTTTCAAGCGCCTTGGCGGATCAGGCGAGTGCCCTATGTTCCGGGGATGAACGATCTGGAAGTGAGCCTTGCCGTCGTCGGCATCGACTATGCGAACGCCGACGCGACCAAAAGCAGCCGCCGCTTCGAAGTGCGTCTATGCGCGCCGGGTGAGCCCGTGGAGCTGCGGCCCGAGCCGAAGAACAAGCATGATCGGCACGCTATCGCCGTGTTCAGCGTGCGCGGCGTCCAGATCGGCTATTTGAGTGCGGAGCGCGCCCCGGCGATCGGTGCGAAGATCCGCGCAGGGATGCCGATCCGGGCTGTCTTTCAGCGCGAGATATCGACTGCAGCGATCATCCGGGTTCGCTTCGATGGTGGCGAGCCGACGCTTCCGCCGGTGCCGGCCCCCGACGCCCCGCCCGAAGACAGCGACTTTTATGCCGATCCCGAGGGGCCAATGTGGGGGGCATAGGCCCGGCTCAACGGCGCGGAGCGTCTTCCTCAACCCCATCCTGATAAATCACGGTGCCCTTGCTCGTGTAGAAGGGGCGGAACGCGAGCAATTCGATCCCGAAGGCGGCGTTCACCCGCAGCATCCGCCGCATGATCGGCACGATTTCGGTGCGGTAGTAATTGTCGCGGGTCAGCCCCACGTCGCCAAAGCCGCCATTGTTCGTCGGGATCACGCCGATCAGCTGGGGCGGTGTGCGGTGCCCGGCAAGCAGATCGTCGCGGCTGATGTTCTTGACGGCCGAAAATTCATCCTTCGCGGTGACATCGGCGATCGGCATGATCTGAATGCCGTCCTTCTTCCCTCTGGGGATATAGACGAACATGTTCTTGAAATTGCCGACCCCCTTGGCCGAGAGCAGCTTTTGCTCGATCGCCTCGACGGTCTCAGTATCAGCCAGCGGCTCGCTGACATAGAACACGAATCCGGCGTGCGCGCCGTTGAGATAGTAGCGGCGGCGGAACAGCGTGGCATTCTCGCTCAACAGCCCGCTCTGCAGCGCGGCCATCCACTCGGGCACGCCGTAGAGCTCCTGCGCAACGTCGGGCTGCATCAGGTGGAAAATCCGCCCCGCGTCGAAGGCATGGGCCTGCCCCAGCGGCCCGTTGACGAACCAATAGACGCCCGGCGTGATGCCGACGCGCGTGTGGATCGCCGGGCTGAATTCGACCCGCGCGAGCCGCCCGGCAAGGTTCGGCACCCATTCAAAATAGGCGTTGCCCATCTGGCAGAAATCGAGCGCGAACCGTTCGAAATTGTCCGAATCCAGCCATCGCGATGGCGCGTGCTGGGCGACCAGCATGTTGACCTTCAGGGCGATTGCGGACCGATGATAGGGCGACATGTTGAACGCCTGCGCCAGCTTGCCCAGCGGAATCGGCGGCTCATACCAGCGGCCATTGTGCCAAATCTCGAAAAACTGGGCGAGTTCGCGCCGATCGATGACGCTTTCGGGATCCCCGAAGCCGAACATCGCGCCGGCGGCAGGCGGCGCTTTGGGATCGCCTTCGACGATCGCGGTGCTGGGTTCGTCGGTCATCAAATCGCTCCTCAATCGGAAAAGGACACGCGCCCACGCGGCGCGTCATCGGCAGTGGCAATGTCGAGCGGTTCGTTCGACAGCGCGTGAAGAATTGCCCAGGCTATGTCGGCGTGCCCGATCGTGCCGCCTCGCCGGGCAACATAGGTTACGCCCTTCTGGCTGGCGGTAAGGCTGGGGCGGATGGCCATGAAGGCCTGCATCACGTCGGTCCAACCGGCGTCGAACTCGATCCGCTGCTCGCGGAAGACGTTCTGCCCCTTGATCACCAGCGCGGTCTTCGTCGCCACCGAATATTCGATCTTGCGCGCATTGGGGAACCAGTTCGACACCAGTTCCCACACCGCCAGGCCATGGCCCGTCGTGTCGATCGCGATATCGACGACATTGTAGCGTTCGCTGACCTTGCGGATGAACGCGGCCTGCCCGGCGAAATCGAGGCCGTTGAGCCGATACTTGTCGAGCACCCGGAACTTGCCCTTGCCCGGGGTCTCCGGCGGCGCGAGCACCACCAATGCGGCGTCGTCGCGGCCCTGTTTGTTCGGATCGTAGCCAAGCCACACCGGCTTGTCGCCAAAGGGGCGACCGCCGGGCATGTCGATCAGGGCGGGCTTGAAATCGCGCCATTTGTAGAAGCTATCGACCCGCGCCGGGGCAAGCCGGACATAGGGGAAGCTGCTCTCCGCATCGTCGATGTCTTCGCATTCGAACAGGTTGCGGAATTCGTCTTCGGAGTATTCGCGTCGCAGTTCGTCGACATCGACCAGTGAGCCGAGCCCGCGCGCCACCGCATCGTGGATGGTCAGGATTTGCTGCCACGATCCGTCGGGCATAATCGCCCCGTCGCGCAGATTGCGGAGGGAAATGTCGAACGGGCGCTGCGCGGCCTTGGCCTTGCCAGAATTCCATTCCTCACCGGACCAAAAGGCATAGGAGGCGTGGGTCTTCGTCGATGGCGTCGAGAAATAGGTGCGCTTGTAGATGGTGTGCGTCGCCATCGCGCTCGCCACCTTCTTCAGCTCGGCAAAGCCGTGAACCCACGCATATTCGTCGAAATAGAAGTCGCCGCTCTCGCCCTGTGCAGTCGCGCTGTTCGTCGAGAGCGGGTAAAGCCCGACCGCATCAAGCGCCCACGCCGGTTCGGTTTCCTCCCCCTGCGCATCGGTCACCGCCGGGAAATTCAGGTCGAGGATGATGGGGTTGCCCTTCAGCTCGACCCCGGCGACCTTCCGCACCCAACCGACGATTTCGCGGCGGAATTTGTTCGCCTGGCGCTGTGACGCCGACAGGAAAATCTGGTTACGCGGCTGCTCGCCCGCCAGCACCATCTCACCGATCTTGGCGACGGCTTCCCGGGCGAAATACCAGGTCGCGCCGACCTGGCGGCTCTTGCGGATTTTGCGGGTGCGCTGATCGCGCTGCTCCCACCACGTCTCCTGATAGTCGAAATTCTTGGCGTGGAAGTCGTCGAGCAACGCCTGCCATTGCTCGGGCGACAGGAAATTCTTGCGCGCATCGGCCCGCTTGGCCTTGGCCTTGTCATCGTTCCGCGCCGCGATCTTCGGGTTCAGATCGCCTTCCTTGCCGGTCGCGTTGTATTTGCGGATGCGCGCGGTGCGCTCAAGCTGGCGGGTCAGGAAATCCACCCGCTTCATGTCGCCTTCGGTGAATGGTTCCTTGTCGAGCAGGGTGGCGATCTTCGCCTCGATCCGGTCATCGATGATCGCGACGGGCGCGTCATTGTCCCATCCATCGCGGCTTTTCCATGCCGCGACCGTCCCGTAAGCCAGCCCCAGTTCCTCGGCGATCTGGGTCAGCCGCCACCCCCGCCAGTACAGCGAGCGCGCCTCACGTCGCTGGGCGCGCGCAACCTGGCGGATGATGGCCCGTTCTTCGGGTTCTGGCGGGGCGGTGTGCATGGCGTACCGCCATGCACCGTGCGCGGCCCCTTCTGCGCCACGCTGTCCCGGTAAAGCCCGCCGTCACCCGCGCCGCGCGTTGCCTGTTGCCCGGTTCCGCTGCCTCTAGGGGCAGCAATGCGGGAGCCGCCCTCCCGATCGACCAACGGGAGCTGACCCATGAAGACCAAGCCGTTCTTGCTCGCCACCGCCGGTTCGACCGTCGATGGCCGCGTCATCGACGACAAGATGATCGAAGAGATGGCGTCGAGCTACAACCCGCAGACCTATGGCGCGCGGCTGAACATCGAACATATTCGCGGCATCAGCGGCGAAAAGCCGTTCCGCGCCTATGGCGATGTTGTCGAGCTTTCGACCGCCCAGGTGGATGTCGATTTCAACGGCAAGGTCGAAAAGCGGCTCGGCCTCTACGGCGTGTTCGACGTGACCGACGATGCCAAGGCGCTCAACGGTGCCAGCCAGAAGGTCTATCCCTCGATCGAAATCGAGCCGAACTTCGGCGGCAAGGGCTTCGCCTATCTGATGGGCTGCGCCCTCACCGACAGCCCCGCCGCCATCGCGACCGAACGCCTGCAGTTCAACCGCTCGCTGCCTGGCACGATCAAGCTGTCGCGCGACGAATCCGCCGCGATCGAGTTCCCCGAGGGCAGCGGCGACGCCGCCGCAACCGGCCTGCTCACCTCGCTCACCGGCCTGTTCGACAAGTTCGCTGCCAAGTTCGGCGCGCAGGAGCCCGCGAAGCCTGAAGAAAAGACCGGCACCCCCGCCCCGGCTGCGGCGACCGACTTCAACGAGCTGCGCCCGCTGCTCGAAGACATGGCCAAGGAATTTTCGACCGGGCTGGATGCGATCCGCACCGAATTGCGCACCGAAGTCGATCAGCTGGCGGTCAAGCTTCACAAGCAGCTCGACGAACAGGAAGCGACCCCCGCCCCGAACTTTCGCCAGCGCCCGCAGGGCAACGGCGGTGCCGGCGACTATTCCAACATCTTCTAACCCCCCAGCCCCGCCCCGCCTGATCCAAGGAACGAACGAACATGGCCTACAATCTTTCCGACCGGGGGCGCCGCGCGCTGGACGGTCTTTTCACCGCCATCGCCCAGATCAACGGCGCGTCGCGAGGCGTTGCCCATCAGTTCACGCTGGACCCGACCGCCGAACAGCGGCTTGAGGATTTGCAGCGCGAACAGGTCGGCTTCCTCAATCGCGTCAACATGCCATCGGTGCCCCAGCTGACCGGTCAGGTCATCGGGATCGGCACCCACAACATGATCGCGGGCCGCATGAGCCGTGCAAACCTGCCTCGCAAGCCCCGCTACGTCGGGCGGATGCAGGATCGCGACTATCTGCTGAAGGACACCACCTTCGACACCTGGCTGCCGTGGGAGCTGATCGACAGCTGGTCGAAGTTTCCCGACTTCGCACAGCGTTATGCCCGCCATGTCGCCGTGTCGGTCGCGCTTAGCCGGATCATGGTCGGCTTCAACGGCATCGAAGCCGCCGCCGACACCGATCCCGTAGACAATCCGCTCGGCGAAGACGTGAACATCGGCTGGCTGCAGAAGCTGCGGCTGGAAAAGCCGGATCACGTCATGGGCCGCGCCACGGTCACTGCCGGCGGCGTCACCACCGCGACCGGTGCGGCGCAGCCGATCTACATCGGCGCGAACTCGGATCATGCCGACGGCGATTACAAGAACATCGACGCGCTCGCCTATGATCTGATCGCCGGGATGCCCAGCTGGGCGCGCGCCTCGACCGAACACGTCGTGATCGTCAGCCAGGACCTGGTTGATGAGAAGTATTTCCCGATGGTCAACCGCCCGCTGGCTTCGACGATCGACAGCGGACGCTCGACCAGTGACGAAACGGTGCGCGACATCATCATGTCCGACAAGCAGATCGGTGGCCGTCCCGCCGCCATCGCGCCCTACTTCCCCGAAGGCACGATGATGATCACCCCGCTCGGCCGCGCCGGGGCGACGGACAGCTCCAACCTGTCGATCTATTGGCAGGAAGGCAGCCGCCGCCGCTACATCAAGGATGAGCCGGAAAACATGGCGTCGCTGGTCGATTACAACTCGGTCAACGAAGGCTACGTCATCGAAGACACCGACTTTGCCGTGATGGCGGAGAACATCACCTTCGGTGACCGTCCGTAATACCCGGGGGAGGGCTTAGAGCTGGTTGCTGTCGTGCCCGACGGCGCCGGGGAGCCATCTACACGCGGGGAGGGCACGCGCCCCGCGACCAGCCAGAAAGGACAAGGCCCCGCCATGGTTTCCCCGTTCCGTCGCCATCAGCAACGCATCCGCGCCATCGCCTCGGGCGCTGCCACGGCTGTGATCGCCGACAGCGCTATTCCTGCTCCGCCGGCACCCGGCACGCCCGAGGGCAACGAATATGCGGCCCTGCGCGTGCTGCTCTACGACAATCTCCGCGACCTGTCCGAGATTGCTTCGATCGAGGCCCGCAACCCGAAAAAGGTCGAGTTCGCCAAGGCGTTCGCCGCATGGATCGAAGGCGTGCTCACTGCTGGCGAAGACGGCCACGCCGCCCAAGACGAAATCCTGATCCACAACATGATCTGGGCGATCGATTATCGCGACTTCGACTATGCGATGACGCTGGGCCGCCACGCGCTGCAGCACAATCTGGTCATGCCGGAGCGGTTCAACCGCACCGTCGCGTGCTTCCTGGTCGAAGAAATCGCCACCATCTCGCTCGATCATCACGAACTGGTCCCGCACGAAACGCTGGTCGAGCTGGTACCGGTCGCTGATTCCCACGACATGCCCGACCCGGCACGCGCCAAGCTCTACAAGGCGCTCGGGCGCAGCTGGTCGCGCCGAGCCGATGCGTTCGATCCCGCCGCCGACAACGCCCCGGCGGGCGGCAAGGCATCGTTCGTCGAAGCTGCGCTGGAAGCGGTCAACCGAGCCTTCGCGCTCGATCGCAACGTCGGCGTCAAAAAGGATATCGAGCGGCTCACCCGCCAGCTCAAGGAACTCTCCCCGGACAGCGGGGGATAACGGCCCGCCCCACGGCGCTCGGGGGGCGGATGGGAGCGACCGAACCGCAACGCGGCTCCGGTCCACCCCATCCTCACCCCCCGAAAATTTCGCGAGGAACCCATGACCGGCCTGATTGCTTCGCCCGCCGCCCTGCCCGATCCGCCTGGCGCATCGGTGGTGGCGGATGGCTGGTTTCCGCCGGTCGCGCTGGCGACGGTCCGCGATCGGCTGCGGCTCGGCGCTGGGGCCATCCCGACCCCGCTGCTGACCGAAGCGATCGAAGGCGCGATGCTCCACGCCTTTCGCGAGCTGGCGTCGTGGCGCTCCGACCGCGCCAGTGAGGGAGCGGCGTCGCTCGCCGATGTCACCGACCTGACGATCAATGGGCAGAACCGTGCCGTCGTGCTGTGGGAGCGCGTCGTGCGCTACTTCGCCGCGGCGGATTTGTTCGCGGAGAATCGCGACATCAGCGCGACCGATCAGGGCCTCGACCGCGCCGCCGAAAAGGAAAGCACGTCCGACGAATACCGCCGCAACGCGCTGGCGGCGGTCGCTGATCTGCGCTCGATCGGTGCCGCGACCCCGGTGCCGCGCAACCGGGTGTCGCTGCTGTGATCGTCACCGCCCGGGAAGGCGATACGGTCGATCTGATCTGCTGGCGGGTTTTCGGACGCACCGACCGGATCACCGAACAGGTCTTCACCCTCAACCCCGGCCTCGCCGCGCTTGGCCCGACCCTGCCCGCCGGCACCCCCGTCACCCTGCCCGACCTGGCCCAAGCGGCCCCCGCGATCCGCGAAACCGTGAGGCTGTGGGATTGATCGCATGAAGAAGATCGACACCCTGCGCGCCGCAATTGTCGCCGCAACGCTGGAGCTGGCCCAGCAACCGACCCGCCTGCGCATGTGGGTCGATCGCGGGACGGTCGAGGCGCGCCAGACCGACAGCGGTTCCTTCGCCTACGCCTTCCGTCTCAATGTCTTGGTCATGGAACTGGCGACCGACGTTTCGGTCATTTCCGACGCCATCATCCGCTGGCTGCGCGTCAATCAGCCGGAGCGGCTCGCCCCCGGCAACACCGCCTTTACCTTCGATGTCGACATTCTCGACAACAGCACCGTCGATCTGCTGATCGAGGTCGAGCTTACCCAATGCGTCCAGGTCGCGCCAAAGGAGGGCGGCGGCTTCACCCTGACCGACATCGACGAACCCAATCCGCTGTTCGGCGATCATCTTGGCTTGGGCGGAGCGGCTCCGGTCCCGCCGCTTTCCGGGATCCAGCTGGGCGGGCAGGACTTCGACCTCTGATGGCCGATGATGACCTGTCGCGGCTTGACGACTGGCTGGGCGCGATCGTCGCTGGCCTTGCCCCGGCGGAGCGACAGCGGGCGGCGGTTCGGCTTGGCCAGATGCTCCGCCGCGCCAACCTCGCTCGCATCGCCGCCAATGTCGAACCGTCCGGCGATCCCATGGGACGCCGCCGCCCCCGCTTCGATCGCAAGAACAAGGTGCGCGCCATTTCCGGTCGCAAGATGTTCCGGGGCCTGCGCGCCCTACGAAATTGGAAGGTCGATGCGGATGCCGATGGCGTTAAAATCGCGCCGATCAACGGCGTGGTCGCCCGCGTCGCCGAAATCAACCACTTCGGCGAGCAGGTGACGATCGGGCGGCTGCGCGACGGTCGCCGCATCCGCCACCGCTACCGCGAACGCCGCCTGCTCGGCTTCGGGCCGGAGGATGAAGCGCTAATCCTCGATCTTGCGGCCGGTCTGATCGAAGACGCGAAGCGGTAAAGCCTCCCGTTACCGCGCCGCCCACTCCCCGCGCGCGCGAACCGCTGCCACGCCCGACGCATGGCCGATTTCTCGACCCCCTCGACCGCGATCGACCTGTCGCGCCTGCCCGCGCCGACGTTTGCCGCGCCGCTGTCCTTCGCGACCGTCCGCGCGGAGCTGGTCTCCTATCTGCAGTCGCCATCGGTGCTGCCTGAATTTGACGCCACCGTCGCATCGGACCCTGCGGTCAAGCTGCTGGAAGTCGTCGCCTGGCGCGAACTGGTCATCCGACAGGAGTTCAATGATCAGGCGCTTCAGATCATGCTCGCCTATGCCACCGGGGCCAATCTCGACCAGCTCGGGGCGCTAGTGAATGTCGAACGGCTGCTGATCGAGCCCGCCGACGGCGCGACGCCCGCGGTCTATGAAAGCGACGCCGATCTGCGCCGCCGTATTCAGCTCGCGCCTGAAAGCTTCAGCGTCGCCGGGCCCGCAACCGCCTACCGCTTCCACGCCCTCGGCGCTGACCCGACCATCGCTGATGCGCTGGCGAGCAGCCCGGCACCCGGCGAAGTGCTGGTCACCATCATGTCCCGCTATGGCAGCGGCGTCGCCAGCCCCAGCCAGATCGCGGCGGTCGAAGCGGCGGTCGCCACCACCCGCCCGCTCACCGATCAGGTCACCGTCGCTTCGGTCGAGCTGGTCGCTTTCAACGTCCAGGCCACGCTGGCCATCTTCCCCGGTCCCGATTCGGTGGTGGTGCGCGCCGCCGCCGAAGCCCGGCTCGCCGCCTACCTTGCCGATGCCCGCCAGATCGGGCGCGCGGTCACCCGGTCCGGCATCATCGCCGCGCTCCACGTCGAGGGCGTGATGAACGTGATCCTCGCGCAGCCCGCCGCCGACATCCTGCCCGATAGCAGTCAGATCGCGAACTGCACCGGGACGATCGTGACGGTTGCCGATGACTGACCTGTTGCCCCCCGCCAGCACACCGCTCGAGCGCGCCTTCGCCGACGCCAGCGCGCGGATCGCCGACATCCCCGTCGATGTCACGACGCTTTGGAACCCGGCGACCTGTCCGATGTCGTTCCTCCCCTGGCTAGCCTGGTCGCTGTCGATCGACCGGTGGAATGCCGACTGGTCGGACGAACAGAAGCGGGAAGCGGTCGCCGGGGCCATCGCCGCCCAGCGGATCAAGGGAACCCGCCTTGCCGTCGAACAGGCGCTGCAGTCGCTCGACGATCTGCTGCAGCTGGTCGAATGGTTCGAAGCCTCCCCCCAGCTCGATCCCTACACCTTCGAAATCCGCTTGCCGCTGATCGGTGCCGATGGCGTCGCCGGCGGCGATCGGGTGTCGGCTGCCTTCGCGCGCCAGATCATTATCGATGTCACCCGCGCGAAGCCGGTTCGCGCCCATTTCGCGCTGGTCCAGCAACTTGAGCTTGCGGGGATCGCCGTGCCGGTCGCCGCTGGCAATGCCGCCAACTATCGCCGCCTCGACCTCGCCGCCACCGACGCGCCGGGCACGCCATGGGCCGATCTGATCCAGGACGAAAATGGCGAGCCGCTGCAGGATGATGCCGGCGGCTTCATCGACGGGAGTGCCGCATGACGACGCCGCTTGATCTGGTCATCACCAATGCGGGCCGCGCGGCCCTGATCGACGCGGGCGGCGGGGGCACAGCTGCCGTCGTCATCGCCGAAGTCGGCTTGACCGCCGGGGTTTTCGTCGCTGCGCCGACGCTCACTGCCCTGCCTGGCGAATTCAAGCGGATCGACACGATTGCGGGGGCGGCGGCGGATGCCGACACGCTGCACCTGATGGTGCGCGATTCCAGCGACGACACCTATGTCGCGCGCGGGTTCGCCCTGTATCTCGCCGACGGCACACTGTTTGCCGTCTATGGGCAGGCTGATCCCTTCCTCGGCAAATATTCGGCGTCGCACTTCCTCACCGCGATCGATCTGAAGTTCGCCGCCGGGGAAGCAGCGCTGATCGCGTTCGGCGACACCAACTTCCTCAATCCGCCCGCGACCGAAACCGAAAAGGGCGTCGCGTTCCTCGCCTCGATCGCCGAAGCGCTCGCTGGCGCCGTGGCTGACAAGATCATCACCCCGGCGGCGCTGGCGGCGGTGCTCGAAAACTACGTCTCGACCGCTTTGCTCGGCGTCGTCGATGGCGTCGCCACCCTCGGGCCGGATGGCAAGCTGGCCGAGGCGCAGCGCCCGCCCGCCGACACCTTTCAGGTCTTCGTCGTCGCGGACGAAGCCGCGATGCTGGCGCTCGCTGGCGCTGCCCCCGGCAACTTCGCGGTGCGCGAGGATAGCGGCCTGGTCTATGTGCTGCAGGCGCTGCCCGCCGCAACACTGGCCAACTGGGTCGAAATTTCCACCCCGGCCCCGGTGTCGAGCATCAACACGAAGGTCGGCGCAGTGGTGCTCACCGCCGCCGATGTCGGGGCCGTCCCGACCACGCGCAGTGTCCAGGGCGGTGGGCTGGTAACCGGCGGCGGCACCCTCGGCGCGAACCGCACGCTGACCGTGGCCAAGGCATCACAGGCCGAGGCTGCGGTGGGCGAAGACGACACCAAGGCCCTTACCCCCTTCGCCATGGCCGCTGTGCTGGCTGGCAAGGCATCGGGCGGCGCGACGGTCACCGGCGGTGGGCTGGTTACCGGTGGTGGCCCGCTCTCGACGAACCCGGTCCTGTCGGTCGCCGCCGCCACCTTGGCCGAACTGGCGGCGCGCGCGGCGGATCGCGCGGTGTCGCCGGTCACGCTGGCCAACCTGCCCAAGAGCCTGACCCCCAACGGCTACCTGACACTGCCCTTCCCCGACGAAGAAGGGCGGCTCCCAATCCTCCAATGGGTGACCTATCGCACGCCGATCCTTTCCGAAGGCGCAGTGTGGGTGAACTGGCCGGTCGTCTTCCCGAACGCGATCCTGTTCGGCGGTGCGACGGCATGGCTTCAGGCACCAAACAACTTTCGCGACCTGTGGCCCCAGCTCGCCGCGCCGACGACGGCGGGCACATGGGTTCAGCTGCAACGCGACGATCCGAACGACATCCGCATCGACGGATTCGATGTCTTCATGCTCGGCTATTGAGGGGGCGCACGATGTTCTTCAGTCCATCGTCCGGCGGCTTCTACGATCCCGCCATCAACCGCGACATCCCCGCCGACGCGGTGCAGATTTCGCGCGAACGCCATGGCGAGCTGATCGCGGCGCGCGCCGAAGGCAAGGTCATCGTCGCCGATCGCAACGGGCGTCCGATGATCCGCGAACCGCGGATCGGTGCCGACCAGCTCCGCGCCCGCGCCGTCGCGTCGGTAAAGGCCGAGGCCCGCCGCCGCATTCTCGCGGTGGCCAGCCTTGAGCGACAGGCGAACGATGCCGCCGACATTGCGATCGAGGCATATGCCGGGGCCGGGACCGACCTCGAAGGCGCGCTCGACCGCCGCTATCGCATCGATGCGATCCGCGCCGCATCCAACGCGATCGAGGCGCAGATCGAGCGGATGCCCGCCGCGAACCTCACCGCCTTCGATCCCTCCACGCACACCCTTTGGCCGGAAAACTCCTGATGGCGAAGATCTCCGAACTTCCCTTCGTGCTCTCACCTGACGGGCTCGAATATGTCTTGATCCTCAAGGATGGCGTCGCTCAGATCGCGCGCCTCGACACGATCCCCCAGGGCGGCCCCGGCGGCGGCCCCTTCCGCTTCACCAACCTGCTCGACGCCCCGGACACGCTTGAAGGTCAGGGCGGCAAGGCGGTTGTGGTCAGCGCCGACGGCACCGGCCTTGAGCTCGTCCCGCTGCCCGAACCGGGTGACGCCTTGGCCGAGACCTTTACGACGCTCGCCGCCCCGCCGCCTGCTCCCGACACCGGCTGGTCGCAGATTTCGCGCGAATTCGACTCGCCGAGCCGCCCGACCGGAAACCCGATCACGATTAAGTGGCGGGAGGTTTTCACCTACAGCCCCTATAACGCGAACGGTATCATTCCCGGCTCACCGAAACTGACCAACCGCGTCTGGGGCGGGGGTTGGAACATCACCAACGCCTTCACCCCGTTAGACACGAACGAGGGCGCGCCGAATTATCGCATCGAGTCCAAATTCGCGAAGTCGAGCCGTAACCCGGCCAAAGCCTTCATTACCGGTGCCGAGCAGCACCACGCGATGCACACAAAGGGGGCGGGTGGCAGCGAGTATCGCTCGATCTCGCTGTGGCAGCCGGACGATGCCGCAGACTGGGGCTATGACTCGGACGCCAGCTTTCAGGCTGCGGTCTATGCGTTCGCGGACGGCTACCGCAACGTGCATGTCAGCTTCGACTGGTCCGGCACCGAAAGCTCGGAGCGCGGCGTGTTGCTGTCGAACAAGGTCCGGCTCAACTTCCTCTCGAACAATAAGGCGATCGTCACGCAGGCGAACGCGGCCGGGAACGCCCAGTTGCCCCTGCCCCACATCAACGACGGTAACTACCTCCAGGTCGGCCAACCGATCTACATGACGTGCGACCTCCCGGGGCCGAACGCGCTTGGCATCCAATCGCTGCTCACGATGGTCGGCACCGCCGGGTTCACCAGCGGCGCTCGGTTGGCTTACATGAATACCAACGGCATCACCGGTTTTGCCACCGGCTATGAGATCGAACAGTCCGCGTCGAACTATCTCGCCGGGTTGCGGGTTCGCAATACGCACCCGACCGGCGCGAGCGTGATCAAGCTGCACGGCAACGCCGCGACCTCGATCGATTTCTTCAACGAGACCAATTACCTCAACTGGGGAATGCGGCTGAAGCCCAACGGCGACTTTTGCATCGGCCAACAGGAGAACGGTGTCGCTTGGGGCGCGGGCGATGCCATGCGCATCAACTACACCACGATGCAGGTGTCTTTCATCAAGGCTCCGCGCCTCCCCAACGCCACGGTTGCGGGCGCTGGCTCGGCATCCGCCGCCGGTATCGGTGCCCAGCACTATGTCACCGACCTTAATTCGACCGCGCCTGGCACGATCGCCGCCGGCGGCGGTGAATATGACGGGGTGGTGGTCAGCGACGGCTCCGCTTGGCGCATTCTCGCCGCCTGGTAACCTTCATGGGAAATCCTGACATGATCACCACTGAAATTCCGCGCTTCATCGTCGCCATCCAGAATGACGACGGACAGAACATCGGCTTTGAAATCCGCCCCGAGCGATCGGACGGCAACGGAGGGTTCATCACCACCCGAAGCCGCCCGGCGACGCGCGACGATCTGCTCGCAATCCTGACGGGCCCAGAGGCCGAGATGGCGGTGGCGCTTGCCGCAGCGAACGCCCGCGCCGACGCCGCCGATGCGGCGGCCGCCACTGCCCACGCCACACTGCAGGAACGGGATGCCGAGCTGGCGGAATTGCGCGCGGAGATGTCGGCACGGGCGGTGGCGCTTGCCGCAGCCAATGCACGCGCCCACGCCGCCGATGCGGCGGTCGCGACTGCCCACGCCACGCTACAGGAGCGCGAAGCCGAGCTTGAAGCATTGCGCGCGGAGATATCGGCACTCAACGCATCACTCGCGCCATCTGACGATGCTCCCCCTCCCGATCCCTCCGAATGAACGACCTCGGCGGTAAAGCCCCGCTTTACCGCCGCACCCCCTTCAAAGCCTCGCGCGCGCGCGGCACGCCCGGGCCATGCGAAACATGTTCGAAATCATGCCCGACGGCGCAAAGCACGCGATCGATCTGATTTCGATCATCTCCCTGCTAGGCGCGCTGGTCAGCATCTTGCCCAAGATCGCGACCGTGCTGACGATCATCTGGACGCTGCTCCGCATCTGGCAGGAGCCGATTGTCCAAAGGATCGTCACCCGCTTCGGCAAGCGGCGTGAGCCGGACGCATGACTGCCACCCTCGCCCCCGATGCCGCAAAGCGGCTGTTCGACGCGGTTCGCCAGGTCAAGGGCGCGGCGCTCACCCCCGGCGATGTCGCCACCATCAACACCGCGCTCGCACCCCCCGCCCCGCCACTGATCGAGCGTCCCGACGATCCCCTCACCTATCGCGCCGCGCTTGAGCTGATCGATCACGAAGCGATCGTGCTCGAAGCATACAAGGATTCGAAGCGCATCTGGACCTGGGGGATCGGCGTCACTGACAAATCCGGGCACCTTGTCGGGCGCTACCGCGACAATCCGCAGACGGTGGAGCATGTGCTCGCCATCTACATCTGGCTTCTGCGCAACCGCTACATTCCCGACGTGCTCAAGGCATTCGCTGGCGTCACCCTGTCCGAAACCCAGTTCGCCGCCGCCCTGTCGTTCCACTACAACACCGGCGCAATCCTGCGCGCCGGCTGGGTCGATCGCTTCAAGGCGGGGGACATCGACGGCGCGCGCGCCGCCTTCATGGAATGGCGCAAGCCGCCCGAAATCGTCGCGCGCCGCGAAAAGGAACGCGACCTGTTCTTCGACGGCAAATGGTCGCACGATCCGCTCGTCACCATCTACCCCGTGTCGAAGCCCAGCTACACGCCCGAATGGCGCGGCGCGCGACAGGTCGATATCTCGGCCGATCTGGCTCGGGCGCTGGCGGCATGATCCTGCCCGACTGGCCCCCGCGCGATTGGCGCTCGCTGCTCGCCCTGATCTTTTCGGTGCTGGGCGCGGTGGTGCTCAGCCTGTTCGTGTGGTGGGCCTATGCCCAGCTCCTGCCCGCCGCCGGTTGGAGCGCCGCGACCGAAGCCAACCGCGCCACCACCCTGCGCTGGACGCTGTGGATCGCGATCGGCGCGATCGGCCTGGTCCTGCTCTCGCTCGGCATGGCCATCAACCGCCGCAGCCTCAAAGGGCGCTGGGGCGACAAGTCGGTCGAGTTTGAAGGCGGCGAGGAACAGGAACAGCGCGCCGCCCCTGCAACCCCGCCAAGGCCGAACCGATGATCGCGCTATTCATGGCACTCGCGGCGCGGACAGGGGCCGCAGGACGCGCGCAGGGCGTCGTCGCGGTCATCATCGCCATCGCCGCCGCCGTTGCCCTGTGCGGCGCGCTGGCGGGCGCGTGGAAGGTGTTCGATTGGTTCAACGACCGACAGGCGGCAAACCGCGCGCTCGATAAGCGGGATGCCCAGACCAGGGGCCGCGTGATCGTCGCCGATCGCGAAGCCGGGGCCGCGAAGGGTGAGCGCGACGCTGCCAATGCCAACCTGACCGACGCGGAACGCGAAAGGATCGACGATGCGCAAGCTGCTGGCTGTGATGCTCTTGATGGCCTGTTCGGCCTGTGCCCGTGATATCGAGCTCGCTACGCCGGATCCTGCGCGCCTGAAGGAATGCCCGCGCACCCTGCCCGCCGATCCGGTGATGTCGCCGCTGGCCAACAACATCATCACCCTGCCCGATGGCCGCGTCGTCGTGCTGCTTTCTGTCGTGCGCGAGCGCAGCAAGGCCACCGCCGACTATATCGTCACCCTGCGCGATGGCTTCCGGCGCTGTGTCAGCACCGTCGAGTATGTCGAGGATTGGGGAACCGCGGCGAATCGTAAGCAGCCAGAGTCCGCGCCTTGAGCAGCAACGAAGAAGACATCCCCGCCGACCTGTCCGCCCTGATCCGGTTCGGCACGGTGATCGAGGTTACCCTGTCGCCGCCCCGGTGCCGCGTGCGCTTCGGCGATCCCGACGATGGCGGCGACGATGGCGAAACCCCGCCGATCCGCTGGCTGGCCGGACGCGCCGGTAAAACGCGCCGTTGGTCGCCGCCCAGCGTGGGCGAGGAAGTGCTGCTGCTTGCCCCCGATGGCCAGATCGGCAACGCCGTCGCCCTCACCGGCCTGTCCAATGACGGCAACCCGCCGCCCAGCGGGGAGGATGTCGAACTGATCCGCTTCGACGATGGCGCGATCATCTCCTACGATGCTGCGGCCCACGCGCTCACCGCGATCCTGCCCGCCGGCGGAACCGTCGCGATCGAGGCGGCGGGCGGGGTGTCGATCAAGGGGCCGGTGGCGATCGAGGGTGACGTGTCGATCACCGGTGGCCTGTCCGCCACCACCGATGTCACCGCCGCCGGCATCAGCCTCAAATCGCACCGTCACGGCAACGTCCAGGCTGGCGGCGCGAAGACCGGGGCCGCTGAATAGCGGACGGGTGACGCCCCCGTTCACCGGCCAGCCCCCTCGCCTTGCGCGCGCGTCCGGGGCTTTGTGGCGGTGATGAACGGCATGGATGCCTTTACGGGGAAACCCCTCTCCGGCGCTGCGCACCTGGCGCAGTCGGTTCGGGATATTCTCGCCACCCCGCTCGGGACGCGGCTGATGCTGCGCGACTACGGGTCGCAGATTTTCGAGCTGATGGGACGACCGGCCAACGCCGCGACCATGATGCTGCTCCGCGCTGCCACCGCCGGGGCGTTGCGCCGCTGGGAACCGCGCATCCGCCTGACCCGCGTCGTCTTCGGCGGTGACTTCGCCGCCGGACGGCCGGTCATTCAGATCGAGGGCGTCCGCACCGACGTTCCCCCCGCCGCCGCCCCGCTCTCTCTGTCGATTTCGCTCTGAAGGAACCGCCATGCCGACCCTCACCATCACCGAATCCGCTTCCGGCCCCCGCACCATCAAGCCGCCGGCGCTCGCGATCATCGGCCTGGTTGCCACCGCGACCGCTGCTGTCGGCGCGCCAACCACCGCGCTGGACGCTGCCTTCCCGCTCGGCCAGCTGACCCTGGTGTCGAACATTGACGCCGCCATCACTGCGGCGGGCACGGGCGGAACGCTGCGCCCCGCGCTTGAGGCAATCCGCGATCAGGTCACCCCGATCATCGTCGTCGCCCGCGTCGCCCCCGGCGAGGGTGAGGGCGCGGCGGCGGAAACCGACGCCAACGTCATCGCCGGGCTCAATCAGCTGCTGACCGCGCGCACCGCCGTCGGCGTCGCCCCGCGCATCATCGGCGCGCCTGGCCTCGATACGCTGGAAGTGACCACCGAAATGGTCATCATTGCCAAGCGGCTGCGCGCCATGGCCTATGCCGCCGCGATCGGCGACGACGTTGACGAAGCGGTCACCTATCGCGACGGCTTCAGCGCGCGCGAGCTGATGCTGATCTGGCCGAACACGTCGCCGGATTTCGCCGGGGACGCCGTTGCCCGCGCGCTCGGCCTGCGCTCGCAGATCGACGAACAGCGCGGTTGGCACGAATCGCTGATGAACGTGCCGATCGACGGCGTGACCAGCGTAACCCGCCCCGTTGCCTTCGATCTGCTCGATCCATCGACCGAGGCCGGGGTGCTCAACGCCGCCCCGATCACCACCATTATTCGCGACACCGGCTTCCGCTTCTGGGGCGCACGCACCACGGCGGGCGAAGATCAGGCGGAATTCGCCTTCGAAACGGCGGTGCGGACCAGCCACGCGCTGCAGGACATCATCGCCCAGACCTTCCGGCCCTTCATGGGTCGCCCGATGACCGTCGGGCGGATCAAGGATTTGCTGGAAACCGTCAACGCGGCCTTCCGCAATCTGGCGGTGCAGGGGCGGATCATGGGGGCCAAGGCGTTCTTCGACGCCGACACCAACACGCCCGAACAGCTGGCGGCGGGGATGCCCGATTTCCGCATCCAATACACCCCGGTCGCCCCGATGGAAAACCCGACGGTCCGGCTGATCATCACCGACTTCTACTATTCGGGCTTCGCCGATCAGATCGGCTGACGCTCGCCCCCGCGTCTGAAAGGAAAACGTCATGGGTTACCCCCGTAAGCTCAAGAACATGACCAGCCATGTCGATGGCGAAAACTATCTCGGCGTCATCGGCGAATTCGAAGAACCCAAGCTGGCGCTCGCCACCGACGACTGGCGCGGCGGCGGGATGCTCGGCCCGATCAAGATCGACAACGGCCTTGAAGGGATGCAGGCGACCCTCTCAATGGGCGGGCACGAAGTGACCCTGCTCCGCAAGTTCGGCACCACCTCGGCAGAGGGCGTCCGCGTTCGCCTGGTCGGGGCCTATCAGGCCGATGACGGATCGGCTGCGCAGGCGGTCGAATGCTACATCGGCGGTCGGTTCAGCGAAATCGACCTGGGCAAGAGCAAGCCCGGCGACAACACCGAACACAAATACACCGTGCCGCTGGTCTATTATCGGCGCGTGGTGGACGGGATCGAGGAAATCGAAATCGACCTGATCGCGGGCGTCTTCCGCGTCGATGGCATCGATCGCTACGCCGAAATCATGGACATCCTGACCAGCTGACCCGCTCCGCGCGGCGGTCCTTTCGCGGGGCGCCGTCGCGCGGGGACCGGGGGTGTCGCCGTCACCCGACACCCCCGGCTCTCCCCAGCCCCGCCCAGATCACAAGGTGCCCAGCAATGACCGACCAGCCCGAACCCGCCCCCGCCCCGGCCCCCGCGCTCGACCCGACGCGCTTCGCCAGCGTCACCCTGTCCAGCCCGATCGCGCGCGGAACGACGACGATCGACACCCTGACCATCCGCAAGCCGAAGGCGGGCGAGCTGCGCGGCCTGACGCTTCAGGATTTGGTCGGCACCGATGTCACTGCCCTGCTCAAGATCATCCCGCGCATTTCCTCGCCGGTGCTTACGCAAGAGGAAACCGACAATCTTGAGGCCGAAGACCTGACCGAAATCGGGGGCACTATCCGTGGTTTTTTTATGACCTCGGCGGAAAAGAAGCTGATCGAGGCGATGATCGCGGAGCATCAGCCGAAGACCTGATGGCCGATATCGCTGCCATCTTTCACTGGCCGCTGTCGGAACTGGTCAATCTGGACGCCGCTGACCTGATCGCCTGGCGCGACCGCGCCGTCGATCGCTGGAACCGGATGAACGGAGACAAGTCCGAATGAGCAACAAGCTGGCCCTGATGGTGAACTTCATCGGCATCGACAAGATGTCGGGGGCGCTCCGCAACATCGTCGGTCTGGGCCGGAACGGCTCGCAATCGCTGCGCGCCCTCAACGGGGAAGCGCGGCGATTGCAGCGCGAAATGCGCGATGCTGGCAAGGAGCTCAAGAACGCGACCGGCAATGTGACTGGCCTGATCGCCAAGGAACGCGAGCTCGCCCGCGCCCTTGCCGACGTGAACCGCCAGATCGACCGGCAAAAGCGGATGGACGAAATCAGTGCAAAAACGGCGCTGATTACGCGCCGCGGTGAAGAGCTTCAGACGCGCGGCCGGGATAACGTGGTTGGCGGCGCGATGATGGCAACGCCCTTCATCTTCGCGACGAAACAGGCGATGACCTTCGAATCGGCGATGGCCGATGTCCGCAAAGTCGTCGACTTCGAAACCCCGCGCCAGTTCGATCAGATGGGCCGGGACATCCTCACCCTCTCGACCAAAATCCCGATGGCGGCGGAGGGGATCGCTTCGATCGTCGCCGCAGCTGGCCGCGCCGGCATCGCTCGGAGCGAGCTGCTCGCATTCGCCCAGGACTCGGCCAAGCTCGGCATCGCCTTCGACATCAACGCGGACCAGGCCGGTGAAATGATGGCGAAGTGGCGCACCGCCTTCGGGTTGAGCCAAAAGGGCGTCGTCGCGCTCTCCGATCAGATCAACGCCCTCACCAACACCTCGGGCGGAAAAGCGGACGCGGTGGCGGGGATCGTCACCCGGATCGGCGCGCTTGGTAAAGTAGCGGGTGTGACCGCGCCGCAGCTTGCCGCAATGGGGCAGCTGCTCAACAAGGTCGGCGTGGAGGAGGAGGTCGCTGCCACCGGCATCAAGAACCTGATGCTCGGCATGACCAAGGGACAGGCCGCGACGAAGGGCCAGAAGGCGGCGCTCAAGAGCCTCGGCCTCGATGCCACCGATCTGGCGAAGCGTATGCAGACCGACGCCAGCGGGGCGATCACCGACCTGCTCTCCCGCCTCGGAAAACTGCCAAAGGCCGTGCAGGCCGGGACGCTGACCGAACTGTTCGGCTCCGAATCCATCGCCGCCATCGCGCCGCTGCTGACCAATCTCGATCAACTCCGGAAGAACCTCGCATTGGTCGGTGATAGCTCCAGCTACGCCGGATCCATGGAGGCGGAATATCAGGCCCGGATCGCGACGACGGAAGGCGCGACGGGCTTGGCGCTCAACGCCCTGAAGGCGCTGAATATCGAGATGGGGAAGAACCTTCTCCCGACCGTCACGGCAGCATCGAAATGGATCGTCGAGGTGACATCCGGGATGCGCGCCTGGGCGCAGGAAAACCCCGGCGTTGCCAGCACGATCAACATGATAGTCGTCGCGGGGGCGGGCCTATCTGTGCTCCGCATCGGCGTGGGCGCGCTTCAGTTTGCGTTTGGCGGTCTGCTCGGCCCGCTCGCCAGCGGCTTCCGCCTTTGGAAGCAATACAAGGAACTCGGGTCGGTGGCGGCGATGTTCCCGCGCGCGGCCCGAATGGTCAGCATCCTGCGCATCGCCTTCCTCGCGCTCGGGCGCGGCGTCATGCAAGCCGGGTTGATGATGATGGCCAACCCGATCGTTCTGGCGATCATGCTGATCGTCGCGGCGGTCGCCGGGGCTGGGTATCTGATCTATACCCATTGGGGCACGATCAAGAACGCCTTCGCCGCCGGCATCACGTGGGTCAGCAATAAGCTCACCGCGTTTGGCGATTGGATGAAAGGGGTTGGAAAAGCGATGATGGACGGGCTGCTGCTCGCCCTCAACCCTGTCCTGCTCGCCAACAAGCTGCTGTCGATCGCGAAGAGCGGAATGTCCGCGTTCATGAAGTTTTTCGACATTAACTCGCCGTCGGGCCTGTTCATGGAAATGGGCGGCTTCATGACCAAGGGCCTTGAGATGGGCATCGATGCCGGCGCACGCGGCCCGCAGCGATCGATGAACCGGATGATGACTGGCCTCGCAACCGACCCGCCAAAGCTCGCCGCCCCCGCCATCCGGTCCTTCCCCGGCGGTGGCGCGCGCGGTGGCGCTGGCTTCGCCGCTGTGGCGGCTCCGGCGGGCGACACCATCATCCACGTCTATGGGGCGAAGGGGCAGGATGTTGAGGAACTCGCCCGAATCGTGATGCGCAAGATTGAGGATGCCAATGGCACCAAATCGCGCCGAACCTATGAAGGCGACCGCTGATGGACATGTCCCCCGCCCACCTTCTGTCGCTCGGCATGTTCGTCTTCGGCATGGACACCCTCGCTTATGACGATCTTCAGCGCCGCGTGTCGTGGCGCCACCCGATCAGCGACCGGTTCGGCGCGCGCCCTGTCGCCCAATATGCTGGCCCCGGCGACGAAACCGTCACCATCAGCGGGCTTCTGGTCCCCGAAATCGCGGGCAGCTTCAGCACGATGGACACCCTTGAGGATATGGGCAACGCCGGCGGCGACTATCCCCTGCTCGACGGACAGGGGCGCGTGCTCGGCTACTACCGGCTTGTCCGCTTTGAGGAGACGCACCGCAACATCATGGCGGGCGGCGTTCCTCGCCAAAAGGCAATCTCGATCGAGCTTGAGCGGGTGGACTGATGGTCGCGACGATCGCCGGAATCCGCCTGACCCTTGAGGATGGGACCGACCTCACCGACCGGTTCTCGCCCCGCTTGCTTGAGCTGTCGCTGACCGAAAAGCGCGGCGAGGAAGCCGATGAACTGTCGGTCACCCTTCACAATCACGACGGCCTGCTGATCGCCCCGGACAAGGGCACAGTGCTGGCGCTGGCCCTTGGCTGGGTCTCCGGTGTCGATGTCCCCTTGGGCCTGGTCAGCAAGGGCCGGTTCCGCGTCGATGAGGTCCGCGAAGGCGGGCCTCCCGACAAGGTGACGATCCGCGCCCGCTCTGCCGATTTCACCGGCGACTATCGCCGCCGCCGCACGCAAAGCTGGCGTGACACCACCGTCGGCGAAATCCTCACCACCATCGCGACCCGCAACGGCCTGTCTGCCCAGGTGCATCCCGATCTGGCGGGCAAGCCGGTCAGCGTGATCGAGCAGTACAACAAATCCGACATGGCCTTCGTCAAGGATTTGGGCAGCCGCTACGACGCGCTCTCAACGTGGAAGGATCGCCGCCTGATCTTCATGCCCGTGGGCAGCACCACCACCGCCAGCGGGGCGACGATCGCCTCCACCACGATCCGCAAGGTCGATGGCTGGACATGGGAATCGGCCTTTGCCGAGCGCGAGGAACAGGACGGGGCCGAGGCGCAATATCACGATGCCGCCACCGGCCGGCGCCGCACCGTCAAGCGCGGGGGCGACAAGCGCCGCCGCCTCAAGCGCGTCTATGCCAGTGAGGCGGAAGCGACGCAGGCGGCGGATGCCGCGGTGTCAAAGGGGAAGCGCGGCGCACGCACCTTCACCTATGAACTGGCGCGCGCGCTGCCCGATCTTCAGCCGAACGGGCGCGTCGCGCTGCTCGGGTGGAACAGCCGCATCGATTCCCTCAAATGGGTGGTGGAGAGCGTTGAAACCAGCTTCGACGGCGACGGCCTGAAACAGCGGATCGCGCTCGAAAGCGTCTAACCCTCGGGATGTTCGAAAGGTGTTGCCCTAAGGGCAATGCCTCGAAGGTGTTACGCTTAGCGTAATACCTCTGCGCTCCCCGTCCAAAGCCATCATCAAAATGATGACGGCTTGGCTCAATTCGCTCGATCAGGTTCGAAAGCCGTTACCCTAAGGGTAATACCTCGCCCTTGCGCCGTCTGAAGCCGTGGTGATTTTCACCACGGCTTAGTGAAAAGCCGCGCCATGATGGTGCTCCGGGCAACGCAAAAGGGGTGGTGCTAAGCACCACCCCTTTTGCGTTGCCCCAAAGGTATTCGTGTAACACGTATACCTTTGGGGCGACCTTCACCCTCAGGGTGTAAGTGTTACACTTATACCTTTGGTCCGGCCCCTACGGCCATCGGATCGCGAACCCGCCGCGCAGCTGCGCTTTGCCCAGATCGCGCCCACCCGCCTCGCATTCCGCGACGGGACGGCCATAGCGATCCCGCGCCTGATACCCCCGCCGCATCGGATTGGCATCGACCTCCCGACACCGCACGGTCTTCCCCGCGATCAGCTGGGTCAGATTGTCGTGCGCCGCGCGCGGGTCACCCGGCGCACAGCGCCGGCGTGGGGGACAGCGGTGCAGCTCGGGAGAATCGATCCGCGCAATGCGGACCCGCCCGATGCCCTGACACCGCAGCGTGTCGCCATCGACCGCGACAGCGGCGAGGCACAGGAAGGTCAGCGACATTGAAGGTCAGGCGCTTTCGGCGTCGGCGCTGATACCTTTATCGACAAGGCGGCGGATCGCCTCTGCGCGTGTCGGAAGGTCGGGTTGCTTGCGGCGCCATTCATCAATCATGGCGAGCCATGACGTGTGGACCCGCATCTGAAATGTGTGGTTTGATTTCTCGGCCATGAAAAATCTGTAGCTACACTCTTGACAGTTCGTCAATAGCTACCGTAGCTACAGCAGCGACCCGGCGCGAGGGGGCAACCTCACGCCGGGCCTAACCGTAACCGTCCCAAGGAGACGATCATGGCTGCATACTTCCTACTGCCCACGCCTGCGCCCATGCAAGAAGGGCTGCGGCCCTACATCATCTATCGTCAGCTTCCCGATGGGTGCCTGCCCTTCGAACTGTCCGACGATTCCTGCGAACCGTTGATGCACCGGGGCGAATGTCTGGTCATCGACGTGCGCGACCGCGAACCGGCTGAAGGTGAATTGTTTCTGATCCAATGGTTCGGCGGTCGTCAGGAAGTGATCGAACCGGTGCTTCGCGAGAACCGGGGCCGGTCGAACTGGTATGTGTGGAGCCACAACCGCCCGCGCAGCGCCGATGAAACCTGCGCGTGGTTGGAACAGGGCCGGGCTCACGCGCTGCCCGATGGCCCCTACGCCGCCGACGCCCCGCCCGAATCGCATCTGCGGCAAAAGATCATCGGCAAGGTGATCGGCATCCTCGAAATGGACTTCCGCCCGATGCTACGCATCGGGCAGCCCGAATCGGAGCTTCGCCCATGACGAAGATGTTTCAGATCGTCCCTTTCCACCAATATCAGATTCTCACCGCGCATCAGGGGGACGAGGTAGAAGTGCCCCTCAAAGCTCTGGTCGATCAGCTGGGGCTTGCGTGGCACCCACAACTGGAGCGGATTAAGCGGCACCCGGTGCTGTCCAAAGGTATACGTGTAACACGTATACCTTCACAGGGTGGCATGCAGGAAACGGTCGCTTTGAGCCTCGAAATGCTTCCGGGGTTCCTCACGACGATACAATCTGAACGCATCAAGGACCCCATCGTCCGCGAACGGGTGACGCTCTTTCAGGAAGAGGCCTTCCATGCGCTCTTCGTGCATTTCTTTGGCGGGCGGCGGGGCACACCGGCTGCGCTTGCGTCCGGCGCGACAACCGAACTGCTCAAACTGACCGACCGGCTAAAGCACGAATGGCATCCCGAAATTAAGGCGATGCTCCACACACTGCTCGGCCAGATGTGCGATCGGATGAACCTGCCCCTCCCCCGGATCGAGGCTTTCGGCCAGCCCGCGCCCGACGATCTGGAAATCGCCGACGGGTTCTTTGCCGGGCTGATCGACCTGAAACGAAGCGGGGTTGAGTTTGACTACCACCGCCGCACCGATTTGCTGGCGATATCGCTCCCCCAGATCGAGAGGCTCTTCGCGGCGGCGGCGATCGACGCACCACGCGGCACACCGCTACGCCGCGCGCTGCGCCAGCACCCCGCATTTGTTGAGGCTGCGGCGGTCAATGGCCGCGACACCCGGATTCGGCGTTGTTGGATTTTCGACCGGTCGAAGTTGCCCGAACTGGAAAGCGCCTAGCGCGCCGCCGAGCGGCCAACGCTAGGCGCCATGATACCGGTCTTACTTTGCCGCAACGACGGAGCAGCCACCGACCATGGGGCCGCCCATGATCTCGCTCACTTCGGTGCACAGAACGGTCAGCTCCTGCCCCTTGTCGATCTCCGCAGCGGTCGCCTTTGGCAGCCCGTTCACACTGACATCTGTGATCTTGCCGTCTTGGCTGATGCCCATGCCGCCGACATCGCCGCCGCCGGCGAGCTTGATGACCGGCTGATCGAGCATGTCCAGATCCACGTCCTTGACGCGACCGCTCACCTGCACGCGCTTGCCTTCATAGGTTAGCTGGGCCTTCGCCTCATTCTTCTGGAAAGCGGACGAAAGCTCCAGAGCAGTGACCTCCACGATAGGTGCCTCGCTTTTCGCCGCGTCTGCGCCGCCGCCGCTTCCATCGGGCGCGCCGCACCCGCCCAACATGGTCAGCCCTGCCGCCGCGATCATCGTTCCGAACTTCCGCATCGAACTCCCCCTCACATCTTCCTTAGGTTGCCACACACCCGCCCGAACAGGCGGATTTCGTCCATGTCGAACACTTCGTCGCTGACCGACGCATTGTCCGACATCACCTTGATCGTGCCCCTGCCGACCGACCGCAGCCGCTTGAGCCCGCCCAGATCGCCATAGCCGACCGCCCAGATTTCATCCTGTCGGGTCAGCCGCGTTTCGCCCATGTCGATCAGCACCAGGTCGCCGTCGAGGATCGTCGGATACATCGAATCGCCGCGCCCGCGCGCAAAGCGGAGCAGCGAGGGGTGCGATTTGGTGAAATGTGCGATCCAGTCGGCGGGCACATAGCGGCGCACGACCTCGTGATCGTCATCCATCAGCGTTGCGCCCATGCCGAACTCAAGGCTGATTTCGTCGATCGGCACCAGGTCGAGCTGCGCGGCCGCGTCTTCCGGGGCCGCAAAGGCCGGGGCCGCGAGGTCTGGCGATTCGACTTCCCCGATCAGATACTCGGGCGTCGTCTTGAGGAACCGCGCAAGCTCGATGATCTTCCCGGTTTCGCGGGTTTCGCCGCTGATCAGGCGCCCGATCGTCGGCTGCGAAACGCCGATCGCGCGGGCGACCTCTGACTGTGAGGTTCCCCGCGCGGCGATGAGCCGATCCAACCGTGCCCCGTCAATCTCGGCCATAGCGTTAGCCCTATACGAAACTGAATAGGGCCGCACTCAACAAATCTGTTGACCGGCCTATTCATATCTGTATAGCCACTCTTCATGGATGAAGAGATGACCCGTTACGAAGCCCTCCTCGCCTGCCGTGACAAAGCAGGCAGCGACAGCCAGCTCGCGCGCGATCTGAAAACGTCGCAGCCGAAGGTGTGGCGCTGGATCAACCAGTCCAAGCAGATGGCGGGTGAATTCGTTCTCGAAGCCGAGCGGCTCTACGGCATCCCATGCTATTTCCTTCGCCCCGACCTTTATCCTCGCGCGCGCTTCGACACGCGCTTCCTCGGGGTAGATGGGGCGAGCGCGCGCTTCTACGGCAATATCCATCCGAATTTGGACGGCCCGGTCACCCTCGCCCGCGCGGTGCGCGCATGACCAAGCTACGCCGCCCCATGACGCCCTATCGCGCCCTCTCGCGGATTGCCGACGTGCTCGGTTGGGATGGTTGCGCCGATGTGGTCGAAAAATCCGAATGGACCGTGCGTAAGCTTAGCGACCCGGACACCGGTCGCGACATCAGCTTGCAGGACGCCATTCGGCTCGATCGCGCCTACCGCCGCGCCGGGGGCGTGGGTGCGCCGCTATTCGAAGCCTATGCCGCTGCCCTGGAACTTGGCGGCGCAGGCGCAGATCAGCGCCGCGCCGAACTGGTCGCCGCTTCGAGCGTCGCAGTCAAAGAGACGGGCGAAGCCATCGCGGCCGCGCTCGCAGCGGCCACAGAGGCGCAAGACCCAGCGACACGCCTCCGCGCAATTAATGAAGTGGAGGAAGGGATGCAGGCCTTCCAAGCTTTGCTGATCAGCCTGCGCGGCGGAGAAGGGCAGGGAGGAACCGACGGATGAGCGCCCAGGGGGGGAAACCGCAGGGTCAGCCGCTTATTCAGGCGCCGCTGGAATTCCGCGTCCGTTCGGGCGGTGCGCCCGCGCGCGATTCCGCGCTGATCACCTGCCCGAAATGTGAGGCACCGTGCTTCATTCGGCGGTCGGAACGGATCACCGAAAAGGTGAAGCACCTCCACGCCCACTGCACCAACACCGGTTGCGGCCATACCTTCATGGCCGAAATCAGCTTCGTGCACAGCTTCAACCCGGGGCTGGTGGAGCGGCCCGACCTCGATCTGCCGGTCTGCCCGCGCGACAAGGTGCCGCATGTCCTGCCGCCCCGCACGGGTGACGGCGACAGCGACCAGATCAGCATGTTCACCGGCTGACGCCGGCGCGCTTCAACCGACCGATCCATCCTCGACCGACCAGCAACCCGGCGCACCGCGCGCCGGGAAGGGCCTCGCTTTGCCCGGAGACTTTGCCGCGTGAGTTTCGCCGACGACATCCTGAAAGGGCTCAAAGCCCAGTTCCGGTTTAAGAAGGACCGGGGCAGCTGGTTGCAGGAAGGGCAATGCCCCGCGTGCGGCAAGTGGGAGGCGTTTTGCGCCGCCGAAGACCCCAAGATCGTGCGGTGCAGCCGACAGGAAAACTGCGGCTGGGAAGACAGCGTCCGCAACATCCTCCCCGATCTGTTCGAAGACTGGTCGAAGCGGTTCAAGGTCAGCGAGGAACGGCCCAACGCCACCGCCGACGCCTATCTCGAATTCGAACGCGGCCTCGATCTGAAGCTGCTCGCGGGCACCTACACTCAGGAGCTGTTCCGCTGCCAAAAGACCGGCGCGACCAGCGCCACGGTGCGCTTCCGCGTCGGCGACACCTGGTGGGAACGCCTGATCGATCGCGTCGGACGCTTTGAGAAAAAGGCGCATTTCGCGTGGGGCGGAAGCTGGAAGGGCCATGTGTGGATGCCGCCCAGCACCACGCTGGAAATGCTCGCCCAGGCCGACGATATCCTGATCGCAGAGGGCATCTTCGACGCCACGGCCCTGACCATGGCGGGCAAGCTCGCCGTGTCGGCAATGTCGGTCAACGTCTGGCCCGAACACTTCCTCTCCGCGCTCCGCGCCGAGCTCGAGCGGATCAAGAAAGTCACCCGCCCCCGCCTCGTCTTCGCCTTCGACGTGGGCCGCGCCGGCACCGAATGGACCCGTAAGTTCGTCGACAAGGCGATCGAGCAGGGGTGGGAAGCGACCGCGATGCAGGTCCGCCCCGATGGCGAGGGCGACAAGCTCGACTGGAACGACCTCTGGCTGCGGCACAAGGCGTGGAAGGGCGACCCGGCCAAGGCCCCGCTCTCCGACGAAAGCTTCGAACAATATCTGTGGAACGGCGCGGTCACGATCGCGAAGACGCCGCGCGAAAAGGCGAAGCTGATCGCCGATCGCCTGCCCATCTCATCCTTCGACTTCCGCCACGGCAACCGCCTGTGGTGGGCGCGGATCAAATATGATGAGGACAAGAACCGCACGATCGAAGTCGATGAGATCGCCAATTGCGCCTTCCGCTTGCTCTACCGCGAGCGCGACGAAATCTCCGACGAAACCAATTACTTCCTTCAGATCGATTTCCCGTTCGGCCAGCCGACGGTCAAGGCGCGCTTTTCGGCGGCTGCCTGCGCGAACAGCGGGGAGTTCAAGAAGCGGCTGATGGCGTTCGCGGGCATGTGGGCCGGGACGGGCGAACAGCTCGACCGCCTGATGCGCAACCAGACGCGCCAGCTCAAGGTGGTCGAACCCATCTACTTCACCGGCTATTCGCACCCGCACCGGGCATGGATGCTCGGCGATATCGCGGTGCGCGAAGGCCGCGTGATCGGAATCAACCGCGAAAGCTATTTCGATTTCGGCAAGGCGGCGGTGAAGCCCCGCTCGACCGAACGGATGCTCGACATCAGCTACGATCCCGATCGGGTCGATTTCAGCTGGTTGCCCGATGTGTGGACGGCATGGGGGCCGCGCGGCCTGGTCGCGCTCGGCTTCTTCATCATGTCGCTGTTCGCGGTGCAAATCCGCCTGCGCGAAAAGTCGCTCGGCTTCCTTCAGGTCATCGGCGAACCGGGATCCGGCAAATCGACGATCATCGAGTTTCTTTGGAAGCTGCTCGGTCGCTACGGCTATGAAGGGTTCGACCCGAACAAGGCCACCCCGGCCTTCATCGCCCGCAGCCTGATCAAGGTGTCGAACCTGCCCGTCGGCCTGGTCGAGGGCAAGCGCGACGACGACAAGCGCGGCGGCTACCGCCAGTATGATTACAACGACCTGCTCGTGCTGTTCAACGGGCGCTCGCCGCGCGGCACCGGCCAGAAATCGAACGGCTACGAGACCAGCGAGCCGCCCTTTCTCGGCACTATCTACCTCGTCCAGAACGACCCGATCGACGCGATCCCGGCGGTGCTTGAACGCCTGATCACGCTGCGCATCGACAAGGATGGCCGCACCCCGGCGACCAAGGAAGCGGCCCGGCGGCTTGAGCAATGGCCCGCCGACACGGCGTCCGCGACCATCGTGCATGTCGTGCGCAGCGAAGCGAAATGGCTCGAGCTCTATTTCGACCGCTCGGCCCATCACGACCGCGATCTGCCCCGCCGCGCCGTCGGTCTGCACAACGACCGCATCATCAAGAACCATGCCCAGCTGGCGGCGGCGATCGAAACCCTGCCCCGCCTGTTCCCGAACTGTCGCCGCGAATGGATCGATGACACCCTGACCTTCATCGATGCGATGGCGCTGGCCGCGCAGGAAGCGACCGGCGGCGATCACGAAAAGGTCGCCGAATTCTGGGAACGCTACACATGGCTCCTCGATCGCGAGACGCGCGACGCCGCCTATGAGGGCAAGTCCCTCAACCACTCGCGCGACGCCGAAAACATCATCGCGGTCAACCTGGTCGAGTTTGAATCGCGCTGCCGCAGCTTCGGCCTGTCGGTGCCCGACATGGGGCTCCTCAAAAAGCTGCTCCGCAACAGCAAGAGCCGCAAGTTCATCGCCGCCAGCAAGGCGGTGAACAACCCAGCCGGACAGTCGGTGCGGTGCTGGGTCTTCCATCAGCTCGGCAAGGGCGGCGGCGCAAAGGACGCCGACCGATGACCCCGCGCGCGACCCGCCAGCGCGCCCCGCCCCGCGCCCCAGCCCCTCCCCTCAATCGAACCGGAGACAATCCATGAACGCGAAACTTGCCGATCCCGTCACCTTCGAATGCAGCTGCGGCACCAAGAGCAACAGCGTGGGCCAGACCCTCCCCGATGGCTGGGCCATCCGTCGCGGCACCCCCGTCTGCGGCGACTGCGCCATCGCCCCGGCGCACGGCGTCCGCCCCCGCAAATGCGCGGTGGCCTGACATGGCCCCCGCCCGCATCCACCGTCAGGGCTGCACCTGCAGTCGCTGCACCACCGGCTCGGCGATCCGCCTCGGCCTCGCCCCCCGCCGCTCGACCTGGGCAACGGCTTGGCTGCTCGGCTGCACCACCGGCGTCCTGATCGTCCTCGCCATCGCCGCCGCCGGCGGACCGTCGCTGTGCGTCCTGATCGGGGGTGCGCCATGACCACTGACACCATCCACTCCCACTTCTGGCGGCGGTCGGAAGAAGAAACGCTGCGCCGCGAATACCCGAAGGGCGGGGCAAGCCGGGTGGCGCGACTGCTCACCAACCGGACCCTGAACGCGATCTACGATCGTGCGGCACAGCTCGGGCTTCGGCGCGAAGCCCGCTGGACGCGGGACGAACTGGCGGTGCTGTGCCGCGCCTATCCCAAGCTGGGCGGGTGCGGCACCGCCAGACTCTTGCCCGGCCGCACGACAAAGGCGGTGCATAGCAAGGCTCAGCGCATGGGCCTGCCCTGCCCGGGTAGCCTGACCGGGGCGGGATGATGGCCCGGCGGCGCGGCACGGGGAAGGGCGACAACAGCCCCGAACGGCTCGCGGCGGCAAAAGCCTTTCACGCCGCCGCCATCGCACGCCTCGCCGCCCGCCGCGCCGGTCGCGCCCTTCCCCCGCTCCCCATCGCCCCGGCCCCCGAGCCGCATCGAAAGACCACTCCCCAACAGGCCTACCGCAACGCGGCGCGCCTCACCGGAGAAGGAGACGAAGCATGAAGATCAAGCCCGAAGACTATGAGCACATCGGCGACCAGTTCACGCGCGGCCTCGGCATCGGCTGCGGTGCCGCGATTGTCTTCGTCATCGCGATCGGCGCGCTGATCGCGTTTGCACGGTGGCTGCAATGAGCCGCCCCACCGCAGCTATCGGTAGCTTCCCCTACCGCAAACATCGGACCGTCGCGCAATGGCGCGATAGCCGCACCTTCTTGTGGTGCGAGCAATGCGACGCGCGGGTCGAGGACAGCGCGGCACGCCAATGCCGCTCGCCCTTCTGCAAGATCAAAGGAGCCGCATGATGCGCCCACACCCCCTGTTCATCGACGGGTTCGCCGGCGGCGGCGGTGCCAGCACCGGCATCGCCCAGGCCATCGGTCGCGACGTTGACATCGCGATCAACCACAGCCCGACCGCCATCGCGATTCACAAGGCGAACCACCCGACCGCCGATCATCACTGCACCGATATTCGGATGCCCTTCCTTCCGCGCCAGGCAACGCGCGGTCGCCCCGTCGCGGGGGCGTGGTTCAGCCCGGATTGCAAGGAATTCAGCAAGGCGAAGGGCGGACCGGTCAAGGATCGCTCGATCCGCGCGCTGTGCTGGGAAGTGATCCACTGGCTCGAACAGACGCGGCCCGTCGTCGGCTTCCTCGAAAACGTCGAGGAATTCGAATACGCCGCCCCGCTCGACGCCGACGGCGTGCCGATCCCCGGCCAGAAGGGGCGCGAGTTCAAGCGGTTCGTCACCGCGATCCGCCGCCTCGGCTATCGCGTCGAATGGCGGGTGCTGATCGCCAGCCACTATGGCGCACCGACCAGCCGCAAACGCCTCTACATGATCATGCGCCGCGACGGCCTGCCGATCGTTTGGCCGAAACCGACCCATGGCGCACTCGACAGCCCGGCGGTCAAGGCGGGTAAGCTCCTGCCCTACCGCACCGCCGCCGAGTGCATCGACTGGTCGATCCCCTGCCCCTCGATCTTCGACCGCCCGCGCGAGCTGGCCGAAGCGACCAAGCGCCGCATCGCCCACGGCGTCATGCGCTACGTCGTCAACGCCGCCCGCCCCTTCATCGTCCCGCTGACCCATCAGGGCAGCGTCCGCGTCCACGATATCGCCGAGCCGTTCCGCACCATCACAGGCGCGCATCGCGGCGAGCTGGCTGCGGCGGATATCGCCCTGGCCCCGCACGTCACCAAATATCACGGCACCGGCTGCGGCTCCGACATGGCCGATCCCATGCCTACGGTCACCGCTAACGGCCAGCCCGCGCGCCCCGCCGGAGCAACCCCGCTCGGCATGGTCGGCGCGACACTGGTCCGCACCGGGCACGGCGAGCAGGACAAAAGCGGCAAGCGCCGGGGCAAGGGCCATCACGATCTGCGCGACCCCGCGCCGACCGTCACATCATCGCGAGACGAGGCCTTGGGCACAGCAAGTCTCGCTCCGATTATCACCTATGGCCAACACGGCGGGGCAAGCCGCGCGGTCGATGAACCGCACCACACCGTTGCCGCGTCGAAGAAAGACACCAACGGCCTCGCCGCCGCGACCCTGATCAAGATGGGCAATGGCGAGCGCGACGGCCAGGCACCCCGCGCCCTCGATCCCGCCAAGCCCCTCGGCACCGTCACGGCCAAGGGATCGCAGGCGGCGGCGGTCACCGCCTTCCTGTCCAGCTTCTATTCGGGGGAACGCGCTCGCGATCTTGGGCATCCCATGCCTACCGCTATGGCGGATGGCGCGAAGCACGCGATCGTCGCCGCCCATATCGAACAGGCGAACGGCGGGCCGCGCAACACCAACAGCGCCGGCCGCGCCGCCGATCGCCCGCTCTCGACCGCGACCACCAGCGGCTCGCAACAACGCATCGTCGAAACGACGCTGATCGAGGAAGGTGCACTCCCGCCCGAACTGATGGACCGCGCCGTCCGCACCGCCGCCTTCCTGGTCAAATATTACGGCACCGACGGCGATGGTGAGGCCGCGCAAATTCAGCCGGTCGATCGCCCGCTCGACACGATCACCACCCGCGCGCGCTTCGCCGTCGTGACGGTGAGGATCGACGCGGTGACCTATGTCATCGTCGATATCGGCCTGCGGATGCTCAAGCCCCGCGAGCTGGCAAACGCCCAGGGCTTCCCGCCCGATTACAAGCTCGACCCCATCGTGCCGGTGCAGCTGCGCGGCAAATGGACCGAACGCCCCCTCACCATCGCCGAACAGATCAGCGCGATCGGCAACAGCGTCTGCCCGCCCGTCGCCCGCGCGCTGGTCGCGGCGAACTGGTCAGGCGAAGTCGCGGAAAGGATGGCAGCATGACCGACCGCCCCATCATGTTCTCCGCGCCGATGGTCCGCGCCCTGATCGCAGGCACTAAGTCCCAGACCCGCCGCCTCGCAACATCGCCGCTGGCGCGAGCCGAAGTCGGCGACCGCCTCTGGGTGCGCGAAGCCTGGTCGATCCCCGCGATCTTCACCGATGTCGCGGAAGTCCGCTACCGTGCGAGCGAGCGCGCCAGCTATACCGAGTTCGTCGAACAGGTGCCGGTCGATCTGATCGGCGCGGCAAAGGTGACGTGGCCGGCCTACCGCCCCGCGATCCACATGCCGCGCTGGGCCTCCCGTCTCACCCTGATCGTCGAAGGCGTCCGCACCGAACCGCTGCAGTTGATCAGCGAGGCCGATGCTTTGGCCGAAGGGATCGACCGCCTGCAGTTCCCCGATCGCGGCGATTGGGGCTGGCCACAGCGCCACTACCGCGACCTCTGGCAATCGCTCCACGACAAGGACGGCCAGCGCTGGGAAGACAATCCCGAAGTGCTGGTCCTCACCTTCCGCGTCCAGCGCGGCAACATCGACCGGGGGGCCGCATGACCGACACCCTCGCCCTCGAAATCCCGCCGCAAACCCTGCGCTCGCATCAGGTCGCAACCCTCCCCTCGCTGCAAATGGCGATCGAGGATTTGCTGCGCGCCGCCCGCGACGCCGGAAACACCGGCCCCATCAACCTCGCCGACTTCGACCCGAAGCACGGGGTGACGGTCGCCCTCACCCGCGACGATCGCGGCGCAATGGCGATCACCTTCCGCCGGGGGAAGCGATGACGACGAACCCCTACCGCATCGACGGCCCCGCTCTGATTTCGTTTAGTGGCGGGCGCACCAGCGGCTACATGCTCTGGCACATTCTCGACGCGCATGACGGGAAGCTCCCCGACGACGTGCATGTCTGTTTCGCCAACACCGGCAAGGAACGCGAAGAGACGCTGCGCTTCGTCCATGAGTGCGCGACCAAATGGGGCGTCCCGATCCGCTGGCTTGAGGGGCGCTGGCCGGGCGGCAAAGTCACCTTTGAGGAGGTCGGCTACAATTCAGCTTCCCGGAACGGTGAGCCGTTTGCAGCCCTGATCCGCCGGAAACAATATCTGCCGAATCCAACGATGCGCTACTGCACCGCCGAGTTGAAGGTGCGGGTCATGAAGCTTTTCATGATCGCTCAGGGATATCAGCGTTGGGTCAATGCGATCGGCCTGCGCGGCGACGAAATGGGCCGGGTCTTTCGCCAGATCGCGCTCAACGAAAAGAAGAAAGAGCGCTGGACGGTTGTCATGCCAATGGCGACCCAGGCGGGGGGCATGGTCCGACAAGCTGACGTGCAAGCGTTCTGGCGCGAGCAGCCCTTCGACCTAGGCATCCATAGCGCCGACGGTAACTGCGACCTGTGCTTCCTTAAGCAGAGGCAATCGCGGATGCGCGAAATCCGTCGCGACCCGGCATCGGCTGATTGGTGGATCGAACAGGAGCGGCTCGCCAAATGCTCGGTTAAGATCAAGGGCGAGGCGAACGCACGCTTCGACGCCGATGAGAGCGTCGAGATGCTGCGTAATGCCGTCCTGGCGTCTCCGCTGTTAGACTTTGAACCTCCAAGCGATGAAGATCACGATGCAGAATGCGGCCTCTGGTGCGCCGGAGAGGCCGCATGACCCCCGTCATCATCGGCCCCGCGACCCTCCACCTGGGCGACGCCTACACCCTGCGCCCCACGCTCGGCTTCCACGACGCCGACGTGACCGACCCGCCCTACGCCTTCCGCGCCAGCGGCGGCGGGCGCTATCGCAAGGCCCGGCGCAAGCTGATGGATCAGATCGTCGCGGAACAGCTCGACAAGGGCTTCGACATGGCCGTCATCGATCCGATGCTGTGCGGCGCCGCGATCGTCTTCGCCCATAATGAACAGCTTCCCGCGCTGCTCTCCCGCCTCAACGGCCACTTCCACCGCCACGCCCTGTGCATCTGGCAAAAGACCAACCCGCAGCCCGTCGCGAACAAGCACTACCGCCCCGACGTGGAATTCTACGTCCATGCGTGGAACCGCGGTTATCACCCGGCGGGCAATCTGGCCGAGCTGCTCCGGGTCAGCCGCATCGGCGCGCCGCGCGGCCCCGCCCGCTTCGGCCACGCCACCACCAAGCCCGACGCCCTGATGTCGAAGATCCTCGCCAACGTGCGCGGCGAAACCGTCTGCGACCCCTTCATGGGCACGGGCAGCACCGGCGTCGCCACGATCCGCGCGGGCAAGCGGTTCACCGGGATCGAGCACAACCCCGCCCATTTCGAAACCGCCGTCGCCCGTATCACCGCTGCAGTCGCCGAGCTGGGGCGCGCCGCCGCCGCATGACCCCCGCCGCGCGCCCTGACCTGGTGGCTTTTGTCGAGGCCCTTGCGCGCGCCGCCGCGAATCGTGACTATGACGAACAGATGAGTCGCGCCCGCGCGGCTGAGGCCAAATCCCATGAAGACGGTAATCTACGCCCGCTACAGCTCGGACCGACAGAATGCGCGATCCATCGACGCGCAGATCGCCGATTGTCGCGCGCGGGCCGAGCGTGAAGGCTGGCCGGTCGAGGCCGTCTTCACCGACTACGAAACCAGCGGCGGCGCTGGCATCAGCGAGGAACAGCGCCCCGGCATCGCCGCCATGCTCACCCGCGTCGAAGCCGGCGGGATCGACCAGGTGCTCGCCGATTCCACAAGCCGCATCGCCCGCGATGAAGTCGATGCGATCAACATTCGCCGCCGCATCCAGTTCGCCGGAGCGCGCCTGTTCACCCTGTCGGTCGGCGAAATCGACGACATTCGCGGCCTGATCACCGGCTTTGTCGATCAGCAACAGCGCAAGGATTTGGCCCACAACATCCGCCGGGGTCAGCGCGAAGTGGTGCGCGAAGGGCGCGCGCCCGCCGGCATCGCCTATGGCTATCGACAGGACAACCGGCTCGATGATCGCGGCAACGTGATCCGGGGCTTGCGCCGCATCGATGACCGTGAGGCCGCGATCGTGCGCCGCATCTTCGAAGAGATTGCAGCGGGCAAGAGCGCCCGCGCCGTCGCGATCGGCCTCAACGCCGACGGCATCCCCGGCCCGCGCGGCAAATGGCGCGGCAACAGCATCTGGGGCGATCCGACCCGCGCCAACGGGATCCTGCGCAACCGCCTTTACAATGGCGAGCTGGTGGTGGGGCGAACCAGCAAGGTTCAAAACCCGGCATCGCGCCGCTATGTCATCCGCGCTCACGCCACCGACAGCTGGACGGTCGAGCCCGCCGAGCATCTGCGCATCGTCGATGCCGACCTGTTCGCCCGCGTGCAACAACTGCTCGCCGAGGCGACGCACGCCCTCCCTGAAACCCAGCGCCGCGCCAAATATCTGCTGTCCGATCTGGGCGTGTGCGGCGTCTGCGGCGGCGGGTGGATCAAGTCGCGACCGACATCGTGGGGCTGCGGCCGCCACCGCGCCGGGGCCTGCACCAATGGCGCGACCATCTCGCACCGCAAATATGAACGCCGCGTGCTGGCCGAGCTCAAGGCCCAGCTGATCGACCCCGAACTGCTCGTCGCCTATCTCCGCGCCTATCGCGAACAACACGCCCGCCGCGTGGCCGAGGCATCGCGCGACCGCGACGATCTTGAAGGCAAGCTCGCCCGCCTCAACCGCAAGATCGATCGGCTCGTGACCGCGATTGCAGAGGACGGCGCGTTCGCCGAAATCCGCACCGCCCTGGGCGATGCACGCCGCGACCGCGATGACATCGAACAGCGTCTGTCGGTGCTGGCAAAGCCCAACGTCATCGGCCTGCTCCCGAACCTCGCCGACCAGTATCGCCGCGAAATCGAAGACCTTGAACGCCTGCTCGCGACCCCCGAGGCACAGCCCGAAGCCGTCCCCGGTTTCCGCCGCCTGATCGCCCGCATCGTCATTACGCCAGCGGAGCGCGGCGTCGATCTGCGCGTCGAAACCCGCATGGACCAGCTGCTCGACCTCGCTGGCGCCGACGCCCAGCTGCGCCGCCACGCCGGTTGACCAGCGCCCGCCGGCGCACGATCTTGACCGGATGCCGCGCCAGCGCCTCTACTTCCTGACCGAATACGCCGATCGCGTCGAAGCGCATGTGATCGACGCTGGCGACGGTCTCGCGATCGAGCTGCTTTACCATCCCCCGCGCGAACCAGACGCGCTGCCCTGCGACGACATCGATGCGGCAACCGACGCGCTTGAACAGCGGGTGCTCGGCCACTTCGCCGAACACCGCACCCGCCTTTCGCGCATCCTGATCGACGGCGATCAGACCCCGTTCGGCATCTCGAACTTGGGCCGTTTCGGCGTCCCTCTCCTCCCCGTAAACCGCTCCCGCCCCTAGCTTTTCCCGGCGTCGAACGCGCGCAATTCGATTCCCAAATCACACATGTGTTAGCGCCTGACCGGCTCTACCCGCTCCAGCCGCCCAACCGATTCAGTAGTTCTGCCGATTTACCACTTTGCTGCGGTGCGATAGCTAGCGCCTCGGATTCGGGGGAATCGTACACATGACTAATTCCGGGGACTTCTGGCCGTCCTACGGCTGGACGCTTGCAGTGATCGCGGCGATTCTCGTGCTGGGGCTGCTTGTCTGGCGCAATCGTTCGCGCCAGCAGCGGCGCGACCGGCAGCGCGTGCGCAGGCTGGCGCGACAGCGTGCGTGGGACTGGCTGATGATGCGTCAGAATGTGCGCCGACTGACCTATCGGCCCGACGAGGACCGGGCCTGACGCGATTCCGATTGCGTTGAAGCCGCGCCGTCACGGCTAGCCCCGCCTTGCGGGGGAGGTGGTGGAAGGGACTGGATTCGAACCAGTGTACGGGAAACCCGGGCAGATTTACAGTCTGCTGCCTTTAACCACTCGGCCACCCTTCCATGCGGCACGCCGAAGCGAGTGCGCGCCAATGCCGAAGCGACGCGGCGCTGTCAACGCCTTGCGCGCGGGGGTTGTGGAGCCTAGCGTAATTTCGTGAGCCAGAGGCCAAGACGCGGGCACCGCCCCCAATCCGGATCGAACAGCAACCGCCCCCGTTTCTGGGGCCGCCACGCCGTGACTGCGGCGCTGGCCAATCCCGAGCGCCGCGTGCGCAAGGTGTGGGGCACACGGGAGGCGCTTGCCGCGCTCGACCTGCCCCCGATTCTGCCGATCACTTATGCCGATGTCGCCGATCTCGCGCGCATGGTCCCGTCGGACGCGCCGCATCAGGGAATCGTCATCGAAGTCGATCCGCTCGAGGAAATCTGGCTGAGTGACCTGCTGGAGCAGGGCGCGAATGATCGCCGCCCGCTGCTGGTGCTCGATCATGTCACCGATCCACACAATGTCGGCGCGATCCTGCGCTCGGCCGCCGCGTTCGATGCGCTCGGCATCGTGACGCAGGACCGGCACGCTCCGCCCGAATCGGGATCGCTGGCCCGCGCTGCGTCGGGCGCGCTGGAACTGGTGCCGTGGGTGCGGGTGGTGAACCTGGCGCGTTCGCTGGACGAGATCGGCGAAGCCGGCTTCTGGCGAATCGGTCTGGCGGGCGAGGCGAAGGGCACGCTGGGCGAAGTGATGGGCGATACCCGTCCCGCGCTGGTGCTGGGCGCCGAGGGCGAAGGGATGCGCCACAATACCGCGGCGCATTGCGACGAACTGGCGCGCCTGCCGATTTCGCCGCGCGTAGAAAGCCTCAACGTATCCAATGCAGCGGCGATCGCGCTGTACGCCGCCATCTCGCGCTGACCGACGGGGCCGCGCCAACGGGGAGTGACACGATGTTCGACCGGTTAAAGGGGATTGCGCTGGCGATCCTGGCCCCGGTGCTGCTGGTCGGATGCGCGTTCAGCCCAGGCAAGTTCACCTCGACCCTCACTATCCTCGCCGATCGCAGCTTCACCTACAGCTATCAGGGCGAGGTGATCGCAGTCGACATTGCCGGCGAGATGGCAAAGGGCATGGGCGACGCGTTCAAGGAGATGGACGAGGACGCGGATGAGGCCAAGCCGACCTCGACCAGCCTGCTGCGCGCGATCAACGCTCAGGAAGCGGACGGGGCCGATGACGCCGAGGAAGCTGCGAAGAAGGAAGCGAAGTTCAAGGCGATTGCCGAGGCGCTGACCAAGGAGGCCGGCTATCGCTCCGTCGTCTACAAGGGCGATGGCGTCTTCGTGGTCGATTATCAGATCAGCGGGCGGCTGACCCATAATTTCCTGTGGCCCTACAATCTCGACGCAGAGGTCATCTTCCCCTTCGTCATCCTCGAGCTGCGCGGTGCAGACACGGTGCGGGTCAAGGCACCGGGCTTTGGCGAAAACGATGCAGGAACGGCCAAGGGCGGCGCGGACGACGCCAAGAGCCGCCTCGACGGCACCTTCACCCTCATCACCGACGGTGAGCTGGTCAGCCAGAATAACGAGGACGGCGCAAGGACCGAGGGCAATCGCCGCACCATCACCTGGAAGGCGACGCCGCTCAGCAAGGATGCGCCGATGGCAGTGGTAAGGGTCGCGCCGAAATCCTGATCGGATCGCAGCGCGCCTACCCTCAATCCTCGGCTGCGATCGTCACCTTCAGCCCGTCGAGCGCGGCGGTGAACTGCACCTGGCACGACAGACGCGAGGTTTCGGTGCGGTCGGACGAGCTGTCGAGCAGATCGTTCTCGTCCTCGCTCATCGGCGGGAGTTTGGCCGCAAATTCCGGATCGACATGGATGTGGCAGGTCGCGCACGAGCAGCAGCCGCCGCACAGAGCGAGCAGTTCGTCGAACCCGTTATCCCGGATCACTTCCATGACGCTCAGGCCCACCTCGCCTTCAACTTCGCGTTCTTCTCCTGCGCGGGTGACGACGATAAGTTTGGGCATGGCTTTCTCCTCCGTGTACCGTGCCCATGCCGGGGAATGGCGCGGCTTTCAAGGATTCGAAATATGGGCCTGACCGCCGACCAGCTGCGCGAATCGCTCGATGCGATCGCCGCGCGCGAACCGCTGATGGCCGCAGCGGTCACGCGCGTCGGCTACCCCGAGCCGCGCATCCGCGAACCGGGCTATGAAACACTGCTCCGTACGATCGTGGGACAGCAGGTCAGCGTCGCGGCAGCAGCGTCGATCTGGGCCAAGCTGGCGGCGGGAATCGGCGACCTGACCCAGCCCGACATCGTCGCCGCCGCGCCTGACGACGCCCTGCGCGCCGCCGGCCTGTCTCGGCAAAAGGCAAGCTATGCCAAGAGCCTGGCCGAAGAGGTATCGAGCGGGCGGCTCGACCTCAACGCCCTGCCCGCCGATGACGAGGAGGCAATCGCCCAGCTGGTGCGGGTCAAGGGGATCGGGCGCTGGTCGGCCGAAATCTATCTGCTGTTCGCCGAGGGGCGCCGCGACATCTGGCCCGCCGGCGATCTGGCAGTGCAGATCGAGGTCGGGCGGATCATGGGCCATGAAGAGCGCCCGTCGGAAAAGCTGACCCGCGAAATCGCCGAAGCCTGGCGCCCGCATCGCGGCGCCGCCGCGATCCTGGCGTGGCACCACTACAAGGCCGATATGGCCGCGATCTAGACCAGCTTCCCGCCCTCGACCTGCAGCGCGCGGGGGCAGCGGGACAGGGTTTCCATGCGGTGCGCAACGATCAGGATCGTCGGGCGCGGCTCCAGCGCGGCGAGTCGGTCGAGCACCGCCGCCTCGCTCGCGGGGTCCAGCGCGGCGGTCGCCTCGTCGAGCACCAGCAGGCGCGGGCGGCGCAGGATCGCGCGCGCGATCGCCAGCCGTTGGCGCTCGCCCCCGGACAGAAGCGCCCCGCGCTCACCGATGATCGTGTCGAGACCGCGCGGCATGGCGGCAACCCGCTCGGCCGCACCGGCAATGGTCAGCGCCTCCATCAGCATCGCGTCATCGATCGCCGTGTCGCCCCAGTCGAGATTGCGGCGGACGGTGTCGTGGAACAGGAATGCGTCCTGCGGCACATAGCCGATCGCCGCGCCCCAGCCGCCGGGGGGAAGCGCCACGCCGCCAACCGTTACCGCCCCCGACTGCGGAACGAGCAGGCCCGAGATCAGGTCGATCAGCGTCGTCTTGCCGCCGCCCGAGGGGCCGGCGATGCCGACCAGCTCGCCTTGGCCGATCTCCAGCGACACATCGGCCAGCCCCGCGCCCGACGGATGGCGATAGCTGACCGAGTCGAGCGTGATCGGGCCCGGTGGCAGCGCGATCGCGCCACTGCGGGCGAATTGCGCGTCGCCAAGTTCAGACAGTGCCGCCTGGACCGCGCCATAGCTGGCACCGAGATGGAGCAGCTGCTGTGCCGATTGCTGCAGCTGCATCGCCAGCGGGGCCATGCGCGAGAAGATCAGCGCGAGCACGACCAGGGTGGTCGGGGGAACCTGCAACAGCACGCCGCCGGTCAGCACCCCGGCCGCGGCAAAAGCCGTGCCGATGCCGAACCAGGTTCGCGCCGTGGACTGGGCGACCATGAAGCCGCGCTGCTCCCCCGCCGCCGCGCGCTGCGCCGAATCGAATTCGGACGCGAAGCCAAGGCTGGCATCCTGCGCTGCGGACGCCTTGAGTCCGCTGAGGAACGAGGTCGAGCTGCCCATCAGCGCGCGATTCTTATCGACCATGCGCGCGCCCAGCGCGGCGCTGTCACCGCTGCGGCGATTGACCAGCAGCGCGAGCAAGCCGAGCCCGCCAAGCGCCGCGATCGCGAACAGCGGTGCCAGCGCCAGCGCGACGAAAAGCTGGATGACGAGCATCGCGACCGCCACAAGCGACATCGAGATATAGTGCGACGCAACGCCGATCCGGCCGATATCGCTGGTCAACAGGCTGGTGATCCGGGCATGTTCGACCCCCGCCAACCGCTCCCATGGCGCCGACGCCAGCGTGTTGACGACCTGACCCCGCAGATCGAGCGTATAGGCCGTCTGGACGTCGAACAGCGTCATGTCCCGTTTGCGCAGCACCAGTGCGCGCACCACCATCACCGCCACGAACACCGCGACCAGCGCCGCGAGCCGCGCGTTGAAATCGCTGCCCAGCCAGCCGGGCAACCACGCAAGCGCGTCGCCGGGCGAAACGATCAGGCCGATCAGGGGCACCAGCAGCGCCAGCCCCAGTCCTTCCAGCACCGCACCCGCCGCGACCCAGAAGACGGCCACCGCTCCGCTGCGTCCCGCCTGGCGGACCAGGCTGGCGGCAAAGGCGATCGTCTGCCGTCTGGCAGAGGCAGCGGTGGGCGGTACGGAAGCGCTCATGCCGGTGCTTGTGCCGCGCTTTGCGCAAAGGGCAACCGACTTTGCGCGGCGCGGACTGGAATCCGGCGTTGCACTGCGCCAATAGGGGTCACGCCAACCGGAGATGAAGACCAATGAAAACCCGCGCCGCCGTCGCCTTCGAAGCCAAGAAGCCGCTCGAGATCGTCGAGCTGGATCTGGAAGGGCCCAAAGCCGGCGAGGTATTGGTCGAGATCATGGCGACCGGCATCTGTCACACCGACGCCTATACGCTCGACGGGTTCGACAGCGAGGGCATCTTCCCGAGCGTGCTGGGGCATGAAGGTGCGGGGATTGTGCGTGAGGTCGGCGCGGGCGTGACCAGCGTGACGCCGGGTGACCATGTCATCCCGCTCTACACGCCCGAATGCCGCCAGTGTAAGTCGTGCCTCAGCGGCAAGACCAATTTGTGCACCGCGATCCGCGCGACTCAGGGCAAGGGGCTGATGCCCGACGGCACCACGCGCTTCAGCTACAAAGGCCAGCCGATCTATCACTATATGGGCTGTTCGACCTTCTCGAACTTCACCGTCCTGCCCGAGATCGCGGTCGCCAAGATCCGCGAGGACGCGCCGTTCCAGACCAGCTGCTATATCGGCTGCGGCGTCACCACCGGGGTCGGCGCGGTGATCAACACGGCCAAGGTGCAGGTCGGCGACAATGTCGTCGTGTTCGGCCTTGGCGGCATCGGGCTGAACGTCATTCAGGGCGCGCGGCTGGCCGGGGCGAACCAGATCATCGGCGTCGACATCAATCCCGATCGCGAGGAATGGGGCCGCAAGTTCGGGATGACCGACTTCCTCAATTCGCGCGGCATGAGCCGCGAGGATGTCGTGGCGCGGATCGTCGCGATGACCGATGGCGGCGCCGACTATACCTTCGACGCCACCGGAAACACCGACGTCATGCGCATCGCGCTGGAGGCATGCCATCGCGGCTGGGGCACCAGCATCATCATCGGCGTGGCCGAAGCGGGCAAGGAAATCGCCACCCGCCCGTTCCAGCTGGTCACCGGCCGCAACTGGCGCGGCACCGCGTTCGGCGGGGCCAAGGGCCGCACCGACGTTCCCAAGATCGTCGACATGTACATGACCGGCAAGATCGAGATCGACCCGATGATCACCCATGTCATGGGGCTGGAGGACATCAACAAGGGGTTCGACCTGATGCATGCGGGCGAGAGCATCCGCAGCGTCGTCGTGTTCTGAAATCACAACAGGGGAGAGGAAGCCATGTTCAGCCACATCATGCTCGGCGCCAATGACGTCGATGCGTCCAAGGCATTTTACGACGCGACGCTGGGCGCATTGGGTGCCCGCGCGGGGAGCGTCGATCCCAAGGGCCGCGCCTTCTACATGCACAATGGTGGCATCTTCATGCTGAGCAAGCCGCTGGACGGTCAGCCCGCCTGTCACGCCAATGGCGGCACGGTCGGCTTTGCCGCGACCAGCCCCGAAATGGTCGATGCCTGGCACGCCGCCGGCCTTGCCCATGGCGGCACCGCGATCGAAGACCCGCCCGGGATCCGCGAGAATGCGTTCGGCGCGCTCTACCTCGCCTATCTGCGCGATCCGGCGGGGAACAAGGTCTGCGCGATGTATCGCGTTCCGAAGTGAGCGCGGGCTGGATCCTCACGCTGACCTGTGCCGACCGCGTCGGGATCGTCGCGGGGGTCAGCGGTTTCCTGGCGGAGCAGGACGGGTTCATCCTGGACAGCCAGCAATATGCCGACCTTGAAACCGGCCGCTTTTTCATGCGGGTGGTGTTTACCGCCGGGGGGCCACGCTTTCCGGCGGATCGCATGGCGCTGGTCGCGGCCTTCGCGCCCGTCGCCGAGCGGTTCGAGCTCGACTGGGGGCTGTCGGCGACCGACGAGAAGCCGGCTTTGGTGGTCGCGGTGTCGAAGGGGTCGCATTGCCTGAACGACCTGCTGCACCGGCAACAGGCGGGGACGCTGTCCGCCCGGATCGCGGCGGTGGTGTCGAACCATGAAAAGCTGCGCGACCTGACCGAATGGCATGGCGTGCCGTACCATTATCTGCCCGTCGAGCCGGGCGGCAACGCGCAGCAGGAACGCGCGATCGAGGCGGTGATGGAGGCGGCCGGCGCCCCCTATCTGGTGCTCGCCCGCTATATGCAGGTGCTGACCCCCGAATTTGCCGACCGGCTGGCGGGGCGTTGCATCAACATCCACCACAGCTTCCTGCCCGGGTTCAAGGGCGCGAAGCCCTATCATCGCGCCCATGACCGCGGCGTGAAACTGATCGGCGCGACCGCGCATTTCGTCACCAGCGACCTCGACGAAGGGCCAATCATCGAACAGGCGGTCGAGCGGGTCGATCACCGGGACAGCGTCGACGATCTGATCCGCATCGGCCGCGATATCGAGGCGCAGGTGCTGGCCCGCGCGGTCGATGCGATCGGGGCGCGGCGCGTGTTCCTCAACGGCAACCGGACGGTGGTATTCAGATGAGTGTGGAGACGGTTTCGATCAATCGGGCGCATGGCGGCGTGCAGGGCGTATACCGCCACGAATCGACCGCAACGGGTACGCCGATGACCTTTTCGGTCTTCGTTCCCGACCATGCGGAGGGGGCGAAGCTGCCGGTTTTGTGGTACCTCTCCGGCCTCACCTGCACCCATGCCAATGTCACTGAAAAGGGCGAGTATCGCGCCGCCTGTGTCGAGCATGGCGTGATCTTCATCGCCCCCGACACCTCCCCGCGCGGCGACGATGTGCCGGATGACGAAGCCTATGATTTCGGCAAGGGCGCGGGCTTCTATGTCGATGCGACCGAAGAGCCCTGGGCCGCCAATTTCCGGATGCGGTCTTATGTCGAGGACGAGCTGCCCGCGCTGATCCTGCGGGAATTTCCGATGGCGGACATGGGGCGGCAGGGGATTACCGGGCATTCGATGGGCGGGCATGGCGCACTGACGATAGGCCTTCGCGACCCGGATCGCTTCCGTTCGGTCAGCGCGTTCGCACCGATCGTCGCACCGTCGCAATGCCCCTGGGGCGAGAAGGCACTGGGCGGTTATCTGGGGCAGGATCGGGCGGCGTGGCGGTTGCACGATGCAGTGGCGCTGATCGAGGACGGGGCGCGGCTGCCCGAATTGCTGGTCGATCAGGGGGACGCCGATACGTTCCTGACCGACCAACTCAAGCCCGAACTGCTGGCGGCGGCATGTCGCGATGCCGGCATCGACCTCACGCTGCGGATGCAGCCGGGGTACGACCATAGCTATTATTTCATCTCCAGCTTCATGGCCGACCATGTCGCCTGGCATGCCGATCGGCTGAAGCGGTGACGCAGCGGTTCGACGCGGTCGTAATCGGGGCGGGACATAATGGGCTGACCTGCGCCTTCTACCTCGCCCGCGCCGGCCTGAAGGTCTGTGTGGTCGAGCGGCGGGATGTCGTCGGCGGGGCGGCGGTGACCGAGGAGTTTCATCCCGGCTTCCGCAACTCCGCCGCCAGTTACACCGTCAGCCTGCTCCAGCCGAAGGTCATCTCCGACATGAAGCTGGTCGAGCGCGGCTATCGCGTGATCGAGCGGCCGGTGTCGAACTTCTTTCCGCTGGACGGCGATTATCTGAAGCTGGGCGGCGGGGCGGAGCGGACCCGGGCCGAGTTTGCGCGCTTCTCCGCGAAGGATGCGGCGGCGCTGGACAGTTATGAGGCGGCGCTGGAGCGGGTCGCGGACCTGCTGCGAAGCATGGCACTGAAGACGCCGCCCAATGCCGGGGGCGGGGTCGCGGCGCTGCTGGCGGCGGCCGCCCAGGGGCGGCAGGTCGCGGCATTGCCGATCGAGGCGCAGCGGGACGCGCTGGCCCTGTTCGTCCAGTCGGCGCGCGAATTTCTCGACCAGTGGTTCGAGAATGATCACGTCAAGGCGGCCTTCGCCTTTGACTCGGTGGTCGGCAACTATGCCGGGCCGTCGGCGCCGGGGTCGGCCTATGTCCTGCTGCACCACGTGTTTGGCGAGGTGAATGGCAAGAAGGGGGCGTGGGGCCATCCGGTCGGGGGGATGGGCAGCATCACCCGGATGATGGCTGAGGCGGCGGCACAGGCCGGGGCGGTGATCCGACTGGAGGAACCGGTCGACCGGGTGCTGACCGAGAGGGGGCGCGCCGCCGGGGTACGGCTGAGCAGCGGCGAGGAGATTGCAGCGACGACGGTGGTCGCCAATGTCGGCCCTGCCCTGCTGTTCCGGCACCTGGTCGATCCCTCCGATTTGCCGCAGGATTTCCGGCGGCGGATTGCGGGCTTCAAGACCGGATCGGGCAGTTTCCGGATGAACGTTGCCCTGTCCGAGCTCCCCGATTTCACCGTCCTTCCCGGCACCGACGCCGAACATCACCGCAGCGGCATCATCATCGCGCCGACGATGGATTATATGGACAAGGCGCATGAGGACGCGGTCCGCTATGGTTGGTCCAACGCGCCGGTGGTGGAGATGACCATTCCCTCCACCGTCGATTCGACCCTCGCCCCGCCGGGCTGTCATGTCGCCAGCCTGTTCTGCCAGCATTTCGCCCCCAATTTGCCGAATGGCCGCAGCTGGGACGATGAGCGGGAGGCGGCGGCGGACGACATTATCGACACGGTGACGCAGCACGCCCCCAATTTCCGCGACTCGATCATCGCCACCCAGATCCACGCCCCCACCGACCTCGAACGCAAGTTCGGGCTGGTCGATGGCGACATTTTTCACGGCCGCATGTCGCTCGACCAGCTCTGGGCGGCGCGGCCGGTGCTGGGGCATGGCGATTACCGCAGCCCGATCAGCGGCCTCTATCTATGCGGCGCGGGCACCCATCCCGGCGGCGGGGTGACCGGCGCGCCGGGGCATAATGCGGCGCGGGAAATCCTGAAGGACCGCAGCGTGTTCGGCAGGCTGCTGCGGAGATAGCTCCCCCCTCAGTCGAACACCGCCTCGTACCGTACCGCGCCGGTCAGCGGTTCGCGGCTGCGGGGGACGAGGAACAGGCACATGCGGCCGAAGCTGTGGTGCGAGAGCCAGTACAGCCCCTGGGGCAACGCGGTGCCGGCGGGGCCGCGCAGATACATCGAATAGGGCATGCGCCATGCGGCGAAGCTGGTGCGCGGACGTTCGGCGCGCACCTCCTCCAGCGTCAGTTCATGCGCCGGGCCGACAATGCCGCCGACGAGGAACACGTCGCCGATCGCGGCACAGGCATCGTAGGAACTGGGGAGCGACAGCAGCGGACGGGTGCCCGGCATCAGAAACGGCGTCCCGCATCGGCGGGGGGTGAAAACGCGGCGCAGGCCATGACCCGAAGGCTCCAAAGAGGGTGGAAGACCGGACTCACCCCGCCGATCATGCGTGCGATTATGCGTGAATTGAGTAGACCGGCAAGTCGTGGATTTTGCGGATCGGCAGATTAACCATGCGGTCCGTCGCATCCGGCGTGGCGACGGCCAGCGGGTGCCGGACGGGCGATCCGACGAAGCTGAAGATCCGGGGCATGTTATGGGGCCAACCGCCCGGGAAGCGCGGCGGGTGCAGTTCAAGCGCTGGCGGGGCATCTGACCGGGTTGATCAGCGGCTGGCCCGGGGCTGAGGCGGATGTGGGCGCACGGAGCGATCGGGGCGGGGGAAGAGTGGACCCCGGAACAAGTCCGGGGTGACGATGTCATTTTGCAGAGAGCTTTTTCGCGATTGACTTATTTAGATTCGTCAAAAGCGCCCATTTCAACTTCCACACACCATCTTCGACAGAGCTTCCAGTGAATTTGTACATTCTCATACTGTTGAACGATGCATATCTTCTCATCTTTCCAGCCCGAAAGTCCTTGATCCAAATATAGGACCATAGCTCCTCACCGGAAATAGGGTCCGCATTATACCGGATTTGATCTATGTATATTTCAACATAACACCGATTATCCGAACTATATGATCGGGCATTTGACTTCTGCGCAAGAATTCGATTTTCATATGACGCAGGAACGTGAGAATAGTTCAATGGTCGGCCAATGACCTTTGGAAGATCGCTCATTCGAACGACATCCATGATGAAGTCGCTTGTGAAGAACGACGACAGTGCTTCCTTGGTATTTAGGTTCTTCTGCTCCGGCTTCTGCAGTACGAGAGATAGCAGGCCACCTTCCGTCAATCCGTCGCGATTTGCACTTATGATAGGCGCTGTCCAAATTGCGACGTCGCAATTGGCGTTCAAGGATTGCTCCGCGCCTGCCTGCCCACCCCACGGCAACGCCGCGGCTAGCGCCACGGCCGCCCCAAGAACGCTCATTTATCCCTCTACTGTTACCGCGCTGATGTCGGCGGCGGTCGTCACTCCGCCGCGACCCCGGCCCCATCGAACAACCCGCCCTCAGCGGCATCCTCGTTCGCTGCCGGAGCCGCCTTTGCCTTCTGGCGCTTGTCGAACGAATCCCACACTTCGTTCCAGTTGCCGCGGGTCGCGCCCTTCGAATATTCGGTCGCGCGGGTTTCGAAGAAGTTGGCGTGCTCGACGCCATTCAGCAGCGGCGTGAGCCACGGCAGGGGGTGTTCGTCGATCATGTAGATCGGCTTCAGGCCCAGCTGGTTCAGGCGCCAGTCGGCGATGTAGCGGATATACTTCTTGATCTCCTTGGGCGTCATGCCGGGGACCGGGCCCTGTTCGAACGCCAGGTCGATGAACGCGTCCTCCAGCCGCACGGTCGTCTGGCAGACGTCCATGATGTCGTCCTTCACCGCCTTGGTCAGGCAGTCGCGTTCCTTGGTGAAGGCGTGGAACAGGCGGGTGATGCCTTCGCAGTGCAGCGATTCGTCGCGCACCGACCAGCTGACGATCTGGCCCATGCCCTTCATCTTGTTGAAGCGCGGGAAGTTCATCAGCATCGCGAACGACGCGAACAGCTGAAGACCCTCGGTAAAGCCGCCGAACATGGCGAGGGTCTTGGCGATATCCTCGTCATTCTCGACGCCGAACTTCTGAAGGTAATCGTGCTTATCCTTCATCTCGGCATATTCGAGGAACATGCCATATTCGCTTTCGGGCATGCCGATCGTGTCGAGCAGGTGGCTGTAGGCGGCGATGTGCACCGTTTCCATGTTGGAGAAGGCGGCGAGCATCATCTTGATCTCGGTCGGCTTGAACACGCGGCCATATTTTTCGTGGTAGCAATCCTGCACCTCGACATCCGCCTGGGTGAAGAAGCGGAAGATCTGGGTCAGCAGATTGCGTTCGTGGTCGGTGAGCTTCTGCGCCCAGTCGCGGCAATCCTCGCCCAGCGGCACCTCTTCGGGCAGCCAGTGGATCTGCTGCTGACGCTTCCAGAAATCATAGGCCCAGGGATATTCGAACGGCTTGTAGGTCTTGCGGGCTTCGAGAAGAGGCATGGGGTTACTCCGGGAAGAACTGAAAGAGAGTGACGACCAGAACGGTCACCATGATTGCGATGAACAGGATCGCGAACCAGCGCGGAAATGGTCCGCGCTGCGGCGAAAGCAGCGAGCTTACGCCAAGCGAAAGAAAGAGGGCGGATGTGGCGAGGCGCGTCCATCGACTGTCGTCTAAGACGCCCGCGAACCACGCGATCGAAACTCCCGCTGCGATGACTGCCACCGCCCTGAGCACGCTGCGGGCCAGGCGCGTCTCGGACGTGTAGGGAGGCGCTTCGGCACTCATGCCCCACCCACCACACTGGCGACCAGCGCGAAGCCGGTGAGGAACAGGCAGAGCGCGACCAGCATCGTGCCGGCGATGCGCAGGGCATAGGTGCCCTCAGGCGAGGTGGCGCGGCGGCGCAGCAGGGCGAGGCCCGCCACGCCCGACGCGATGCCGATCCCGGCCTGAATGGCAAGCGCGCGGGTCATCGCAGAAGCTCGACCACCTTGCCTGCGGACGTCGCGGCCAACACCAGCGACAGCGCCGCCAGCCCGATTGTGGAACCGATCCGGCCCCACAGCGCGGTGCGGCGCGCGCGCTCCGCAGCGTCCCCCGGCGCGGGCGACATGATCTGTGCGCGCGGATCGGGCTGGGCATCGCGCCAGATGGTGAAGCCCTGCCACAGCGCGCCAGCCATTGCGACCGTCGCCGCAGCGAAGGTGAATTGCGGCATCAACGTATCGGAGTTCGGGTGAAGCAGAACATAGACAAAGGCGCCACCGCCAAGCGCCAGCACCAGCGCCTTGCCGACCAGGCGGATGCTGAAGACGGTCGCGCCTTCGGGCTTCCATGCCTCTAGTTCGCGCAGTTCCTCGAAATAGCTGTCATGCCCGCGACGCAGCCGCACCGACAGCCGCCATGCGTGGAGCCGGAGCCGAGCGCGCGTGATCACGGGCTCGGCCAGCGCGACCAGAAGCAACGCCGCGCCGATCAGTGTCGGCCAGACCACTTCCTGAGGCATGTCGAGGGCGAGCGCGCGGGTCACTGGTCGATTACCGTACCGCCGCGGTCCTTCACCACGACGCGCTCCTTGATCACGACCTTTTTCCCGCGATTGGCACCGACGCCGAACACGCAGATGCCGAGGAAATAGCCGAAATCATACCAGCCGCCATTGTTGGGCACCGCATAGACCGCGACGTCGGGGACGAAGAGCGAGAGCACCCAGGCGACCGGGAAGATGAAGCCGTGCCACAGGCCGAGCAGAAAACCGGGCGCGCCGGGCTCAACCGCCGTTCCGACCTGCTGCGCGCAGGCGGCGAGGAGTGGGAGGACCAGCAGGGGGAGGAGACGGGTCATGACCATGGTGCCTTTATCAATCCAAGCGTGGCCACGAAGGCAGACGATACATAGACCGCCCCAAGTGCAGCGAAGAACGCACACGCGATCGCGAAAAACATCCGCAACACCGCAAGTCCCTGAAGCTGCCATGCGGCAAGCGGGCCGAAGGTCGCGACGTTCAGGCCATGCACCGCCTTGACTACAAGCGCGGCCATTAGCGGCCATACCAATACCCCGCAGACGAGCAGGAAGCAGCCGATCATCACCTGCTCCGAACGCGTCTCACGGAATAACAGATCGACCACCAGAGACCCTTCCGATCACATCCCTTCGCTTACAATCGCACCGACGAAACGCGGCTCACTGGCAAGCCAGACACTCGTCGTAATCGGTGCTCTCGCCCAGGTTGAACTGCGGCGCGTCGATCGTGTTGTCGGCCTCGACCCCGCCCGCGAAGCCGGCGCGCTGCACCGATTTGCTGCGCAGGTAATAGAGCGACTTGATGCCGAGCTCCCACGCGCGGAAGTGGAGCATCAAGAGGTCCCATTTCTCGACATCCGCCGGGATGAACAGGTTCAGCGACTGGGCCTGGTCGATATAGGGCGCGCGGTCGCCGGCGAGTTCGAGCAGCCAGCGCTGGTCGATCTCGAACGACGTCTTGAACACGTCCTTTTCCTCCTGGCTCAGGAAGTCGAGATGCTGGACCGAGCCGCCACGCTCGAGGATCGAGTTCCAGACATTGTCGCTGTTCTTCGACTTTTCGATCAGGATCTTCTCAAGATACGGGTTCTTGACCGAGAAGCTGCCCGACAGCGTCTTGTGGGTGTAGATGTTCGCCGGGATCGGTTCGATGCAGGCGCTGGTGCCGCCGCAGATGATGCTGATCGACGCGGTCGGCGCGATCGCCATCTTGCAGGAAAAGCGCTCCATCACGCCCATATCGGCGGCGTCGGGGCACGGGCCGCGCTCGACCGCCAGCTGCATCGAGGCTTCGTCGACCTGCGCCTTGATGTGCTTGAAGATCTTGCTGTTCCAGGTCTTGGCCATCGCGCCTTCGAAGGGCAGGCCGCGCGCCTGGAGGAAGCTGTGGAAGCCCATCACGCCAAGGCCGACGCTGCGTTCGCGGCTGGCCGAATAGGCGGCCTTTTCCATGCCCGGCTCGGCGCGGTCGATATAGTCCTGAAGGACGTTGTCGAGGAAGCGCATCACGTCCTCGATAAAGCCCTTTTCGTTCTTCCACGCGTCCCAGGTTTCGAGGTTGAGCGAGGAGAGGCAGCAGACCGCGGTGCGCTCGTTACCCAGATGGTCCTTGCCGGTCGGCAGGGTGATTTCCGAGCACAGGTTCGAGGTCGAGACCTTGAGGCCCAGATCGCGGTGATGCTTGGGCATGTTGTTGTTCACGTGATCGGCGAACACGATGTACGGCTCACCGGTCGCGAGGCGGGTTTCGACCAGCTTCTGGAACAGCGCGCGCGCGTTGACGGTGCCACGGACGCTGCCGTCCTTGGGGGACTTCAGGTCCCACTCCTCGCCGTTGCGCACCGCTTCCATGAAGGCGTCGGGGATCAGCACGCCGTGATGGAGGTTCAGCGCCTTGCGGTTGAAGTCGCCGCTGGGCTTGCGGATTTCGAGGAACTCCTCGATCTCCGGGTGGCTGATGTCGAGATAGCAGGCGGCCGAACCGCGACGGAGACTCCCCTGGCTGATCGCGAGGGTGAGCGAATCCATCACGCGGACGAACGGGATGATGCCCGACGTCTTGCCGTTGAGGCCGACCGGTTCGCCGATGCCGCGGACATTGCCCCAATAGGTGCCGATGCCGCCGCCACGCGAGGCGAGCCACACATTTTCGTTCCAGGTGTCGACGATGCCGTTGAGGCTGTCGGGCACGGAATTGAGGAAGCAGCTGATCGGCAGTCCGCGCCCGGTGCCGCCGTTCGACAGCACGGGAGTGGCGGGCATGAACCACAGGCGCGAGATATAGTCGTAGATGCGCTGGGCGTGCGCGGCATCGTCGGCATAGGCCGACGCGACGCGGACGAACAAGTCCTGGAAATTCTCACCCGGCAGCAGATAGCGATCGCGCAGCGTGTCCTTGCCGAATTCGGTCAGCAGCGCGTCGCGCGAATGATCGACCTCGACCGGATAGATGCGCGGAGCGACGGTCTTCGAATCGAGCTTCTTCTTCGCCTTGGGCGCCTTTTCGGATGCGGCGGCGGTCTGAGCCTTGGGCTCGACGAGCGGTTCGGCGGTATCGGTCACAGTTTCACTCACGCTCGTTTCCTGGCTTTCTCTGAAGTCCATCGGTCGTCCCCTGCCCCGTCCAATCGTCACGACTCGGGGGCGGGACCAATGCTGGCACCATAGCATCCGGCGCGGGCAGAACAAAACATGTCCATCCGGCCGTATCAAGCGACGGAAAGACACCCCGCGATATAGGATCGCGAGCGATGCTCCACCAGTGCTTGGGCTTGTCCCCCTGTGTGACCACTAGAGATTGTGCCAATCCGGCAGCGGAGGCAATACCGTAAATGACAGTTAAGGGACTCGGTTCGTCGCTGATATGACTCGGTTCATGGCACGCCGTCCGGCGCGGATGCAGCGCGACGCGCGGACCTTCCTCGCCTTTTCAGAATGCAAGAGAACGACGTGCGAACGCATGTTTTTTTTCGCAGGGCGATTCATCCACAGCTTTCTGATGCCCCGCCCCCACCAGATACAGTGATCCCCGCCCGGCACGCCGGACGGGGATGCACTTGGGACCGGATTCGCGATCAGAATCGGCCGGTCAGTTCGATCCCGTAGAAGCGCGGCTCAGCCGGGATGAAGGTGGGGATACCGAAGCCGCCGCCGGTGTTGCCGGCGTCGAGCAGATAGCGCTCGTCCGACAGGTTGCGGCCGAACACCGCCAGTTCGTAGCGATCCTCAGCGAACGACACGCCGGCGCGGGCGTTGAACAGGGTCACCGCAGGCTGGCTGATCAGCGGATTGTTCGGGATCTCGAAGAAGATCTGCGAACGATAGGTGACGGTCGGCGTCGCGAAGAGGCGGAAGCCGCCCATCTGGGTGTTGAGCGTGAAGCCGCCCGCCGCCTGCACCTCGGGCTGGAGGCGGAAGCGCGCGCCGGAGAAGGCGGGTGCGACAGAATTGCCCCTTTCGATCTTGGCATCGATGTACGCGCCATTGGCGAAGACGTTCAGCCAGGGGGTCGCACGCAGGCTCACTTCCGCCTCGACACCGAAGTTGCTGGCCTTGCCCGCGCTCTGCGTGCGGGTGGTGCCGTCGGGCTGGATCACGCTGACCTGGAAGCCGTCATACTTCTGATAATAGACGCCCAGCGTACCCGAGACGGGGCCGACGCGACCCTTGAGCCCCGCTTCATAATTCCAAACCTTTTCCTCGGCGACGAGGTTGAGGTTTTCGGTCGGGCCTGCGGGTGTGGCGCGTGCCGACAGCTGCACCACCGGCGAACGACGGCCCTTCGACACGGTGGCGAAGACGTTGATGGCGTCGGTCGCGCGGAACAGGACGTTGAAGCGCGGGAGCACCGCGTCGAAGCTGTCTTCGGCATAGAGCGTGCGGCCCGCCGTATCGACCTGACCCGGGATCAGCGATGCGCCGCCGCTGAGCACCGAGCGCGGCACGCGGGCGAAATAGCCCGAGCGACGGTTTTCGGTGAGCCAGCGCACGCCCGCGGTCAGCTCAAGCTGATCGAACGGGATCCAGGTGCCGTCGGCGAACAGCGAATAGCTGTCGTTGCGCCCCTGATTCTCGAACACCGAGCTGTAGGGGATGGTGGTGCGTGCGCCGCTGGTGGCGATCGACGTCGCGAGTGCCGCGGTCACGACACCGGCTGAGTTGATGCAACCCAGCCCCGGGATGATGTTCGCCGCGCACTGCAGGAAAGTGCCTTCTTCCGACGAGAAGGGCACATTCTGGAAGCTGTCTTCGACGAACACGTTGAAGCCGAACGAACCGCGGAACCGGTCGCTGGTGTATGCGAAGCGGCTTTCCTGGTTGAACTGCCAGCCCTTGGCATATTCGGCAAACTCCAGATACCAGGCGGCCGAGCCATCGGCGTCGAAGACTTCGAGGCTGTCGAATTCGCGATAGCCATTGACCAGGGTCAGCGACCAGCGATCGGTGATGTCCCAGCTGACGGTGAGGTTGGCGTCATAGACTTCACGGTCGAGGCCGAGCTTGTCCTTGCCCAGCACCTGCGCCGAGAAGGGCGAGCCGCCGAGATGCGCGACACCGAACGGGTTGCCCGGGCCGGCCGTGGTGGGGAGGGCGCGGGAGATGAAGGGGGTGCCGCTGTTGCGTTGCTGGTCATAGGTGAGGATCAAGTCGGCGCGGAACGCGTCGCTCGGCTCGAAGCGCAGTGAACCGCGCACACCGAGCTGGTCCTGCGCGTAGAGATCGTCCTGATTGGCGGCGAGATTTTCGACATAGCCGTCGCGCTTCTTGTATTCGAACGCGATGCGGCCGCCGAACACGTCGCTGCCGGCGTTGACGAAACCGGCCACGCGCCACGCGTCGAAATTGCCGTAGCTGGCGGTCAGCTCACCCGAAAAGCCCGGTTCCGGACGCGCCGAGATGATGCTGATCGCGCCGATCGTCGACGCGGTACCGAACAGGGTCGCCTGCGGCCCCTTGATCACTTCGACGCGCTCGAGATCGTAGATCGCCTGGTACGAGCCGCGCGAGCGCGAGATGTCGACGCCGTTATAATAGAGCGAAACGCGCGGCCCCTGCTGCGCCGAACCCGAGTCCGAGGTGATGCCGCGGATCACGATGCCGGGGTTGTTCGCGCTCTGCTCCTGCACGTTGAGGCCGGGGACATAGTTGGACAGCTCGTCCAGATCCTGCACGCCGAGCTCACGCATCCGCTCCCCGCTGTTCGCGCTGATCGTGATCGGCACGTCGACGGCGCGCTGCTCGCTCTTCTGCGCGGTGACGATGATGTCGCCATCATAGGCTTCAGCCGCCTGCGCTGCAGGCGTTTCCTGCGCAAGCGCGGTGCCGGACACGGTGGTGAGCAACGCCGCGATTGCGACGCCGGAAAGGCGCGATGCCATGATCTGGATTCCCCCGATGGTGTTGGTCTGTGGTGATCGCCCCCTGCGCCCGATCTGTTGCAGCGCAACGTGATTTCGATGACGAAGCGGGGAGAGTTTCGTGACGATTTGGGGACATCGTTACGCTTGAGACAAGCCACCCCGATGCCTACGGTGCGCACGCTATCCCGCGATCGGAGATTCCGCCATGTCGTTGCTTCCCGCCCTGTTGCTGCTTGCCGCCGGAACCGCCTCCACTGTAGCGGGAGCACAGCAGGCCGCACCCTCGGCCGGTGCCGAACTGGTGGTAGAACGATCGATCGACGACCTGTCCGCCGATCTGGCCGCCGGGCGGACGAGCAGCGAGGCGCTGGTGCGGGCCTATCTGGCGCGGATCGAGGCGATGGACCGCAAGGGGCCGACGCTGCGGTCGGTGATCGCGACCAACCCGCAGGCGATCGAACAGGCGCGGATGCTGGATGCCGAGCGTCGTTCGGGCAAGCTGCGCGGGCCGCTGCATGGCATTCCCGTGCTGGTGAAGGACAATATCGACACGATCGGCATGGCGACCACGGCGGGCAGCCTGGCGCTGAAGGACAATATGACGGGCCGCGATGCGCCGCTGGTGGCGAAGTTGCGTGCGGCGGGGGCGATCATCCTGGGCAAGACCAACTTGTCCGAATGGGCCAATATCCGATCGACCCGGTCGATGAGCGGGTGGAGCGCGGTCGGCGGGCTGGTGCGCAACCCCTATGCGCTCGACCGCACCGCATGCGGTTCGTCGAGCGGATCGGGCGCGGCGGCCGCCGCCAGCCTTGCCGCCGCGACCGTGGGGACCGAGACCGACGGGTCGATCGTGTGTCCGTCGTCGATCAATGGGCTGGTGGGGATGAAGCCGACACTGGGACTGGTCAGCCGCACTCATGTCGTGCCGATCAGCCATAGCCAGGACACCGCCGGGCCGATGGCGCGCAACGTGCGCGACGCCGCGCTGATGCTGACCGCGATGGCGGGAAGCGATCCGGCCGATGCGGCGACGGTGCAGGCGGATGCCAAGCGGGTCGATTATGCCAGGGGGCTGGACGCCAATGGTCTGCGCGGGGTGCGCGTCGGGGTGGTGCGACCGCCTAACCTGTCCCCCGATCTGGCGCGCGTGTTCGATGCCGCGCTGGAGCGGCTGAAGGCCGCGGGCGCGGTGCTGGTGCCGGTCGAACGACCGGCGACGCCCGGGATGGGTGCTGCGGAATTCTCGGTGTTGCTGACCGAGCTGAAGGCCGATCTCGACGCCTATCTGGCGACCACGCCCAAGACGGTGACGACGCGCACGCTGGATGCGGTGATCGCGTTCAACAGCGCCAATGCGACGCGCGAGATGCCGTTCTTCGAGCAGGAAATTTTCCTGGATGCGGCGAAGACCAAGGGGCTGAACGATCCCGATTATCGCACCGCGCGCGAGACCTCGCTGCGGCTGGCGGGCAAGGACGGGATCGACGCGATGCTGGCCAAGGCGAATGTCGCGCTGCTGGTCGCGCCGACGGCGGGCGCGGCGTGGCCGTCCGATCCGGTGCATGGCGATCAGTCGGACGGGCCGTCGGCGAGCTCGATGCCCGCAATTGCCGGATACCCGCATCTGACCGTGCCGATGGGGTTAGTCGACGGATTGCCGGTGGGGCTGAGCTTCTTTTCCACCGCCTGGCGCGATGCCGAGGTGCTGAAGGCGGGCTATGCGTTCGAGCAGCAGGCCAAGGCACGGGTGGCACCGCGATACCTGCCGAGCGTGGATGCGGAGCCGGGGCTGAACGGGGTGCGCTGAACGCGGTCAGCGCCCTCCGGCGCCCGCGGCGGGCGTCCGTCGTTGTCGATCTCCTCCAACATTCGGACGGACGGCCTGGAAAAATCCGGGTTCGGGCCGTCGCCTATTCGCCACGACCCGTCCCGCTCCACCGCATGGACGCACGCGAGTCAGCCGCTTTCCTCTCGAAACCCGTTCGACCGGCGAGCCGTTCTTGGCGTCAGGTTCATGGCAACATGAGGAGAAAAACGATGCGTACCCCCCTGATGATCGCGACCGCGATGACCCTGCTCGCCGCCCCCGCATTGGCGCGCGACGTGGCGACCGCGGAGGTCTTTACCGACAGCAATTCGCACTATCTGGATTACAAGACGTCGATCAGCGAGGCGAAGCGCGAGCTGCGCAAGGACCTTGCCGCCGCGAAGTACCCGTCCGACCGGATCGAGGCGATGGCCGAATATGAGGCCGAGATCGCCGATGCCGAAAAGGATTTCCGCAAGGAGATGGCCGAACGCGGCGTGGTGTTGCCCAAGGGCACGGTGATCGTCGAGGAGGATGTCGCGGTCCTCCCGCAATAAGCTGACCGGCTCCACGGCCCGGACCTTGGCGTCCGGAAGGGCGGGAGGATAGTTCGCACGGACAGCGATGCGAGCGGTTCTCCCGCTCTTCTATTTGAAGACGATGGCCTCCTACCCGCACCACCCCATGCGACGGCCAAGATACGGGCGCGCCAGCCCTTCTGCGACGAGCGTATCGCCGACGCTCCGACCATTTATCTCGACCAAGCGCAGCTTGCGGCCATAGCGGTCTGTGTCGCGGTCGATCGGGTGGAGCGTGATCGCGCCGCTGTTGAGCAGCGCGTGAAGCCGCTGTTTCGCCGCTGCGCCGAGCCGGGCTTCGTCCGGGCAGCGCGCGGGATGGGTTTCGGGGGTGTCGATATCGGCGATGCGGATGCGGTCCCCGTCCATGCGGAAGGTGTCGCCGTCGACAACGCAGTCATCGCCGCCGCCGCTCTGGCAGAAGCCGAAGCTGGCGCGGGGCGCAGCAGCGGGCGCGGGTTCGGCGGCGGGCAGCATCGACCAGGCGAGCCCGCCGACGATCCCTGCGAGCAAGGTACCGGCCAGCTCGCGGCGGCCAAAGCCCGCGCGCCGATGCCGGCCACGGTGCAGCTCCAGGGAATGTTTCACGCCATCGTCTCCATTGGAGACGATCGTAAAAGCCGCGACTGATCAATTCCTTAACCGACGCATCCACCCTGGCGGGGAGTCCCGCCATAATGGAGGAACGCGGGTCAGGCGTTGGCCAGCCCAAGCTGCCACAGGATGAAGGCGTTTTCGTCCGCCGCTTCGCGCAGGCTTTCCCAACGGCCCGACTTGCCGCCATGGCCCGCGCCCATATTGGTCTTGAGCACCAGGACATTGTCGTCAGTCTTGGTCGCGCGCAGCTTGGCCGCCCATTTTGCCGGTTCCCAATAGGTGACGCGGGGGTCGTTGAGGCCGCCCGAGATGAACAGCGGCGGGTAAGCCTGTGGCTTCACATTGTCATAGGGCGAGTAGCTGCGGATCAGGTCGAACGCGGCCTTGTCGGTGATCGGGTTGCCCCATTCGGGCCATTCGCCCGGCGTGAGCGGCAGGCTGTCGTCGAGCATGGTGTTGAGCACGTCGACGAAGGGGACGTCGGCGACGACGACCGCCCAGAGCTCGGGATCGGAGTTCACAACTGCGCCCATCAGCTCGCCGCCCGCGCTGCGCCCGGCGATGGCGATGCCGCCCTTGTGCGTATAGCCGCGGTCGATCAGCCCCTTCGCCACGTCGACGAAATCGTTGAAGGTGTTGGTGCGCTTCTCCAGCTTGCCGTCGAGATACCATTGTTGGCCGAGATCGTCGCCGCCGCGGATATGCGCGATGGCAAAGGCGACGCCGCGGTCGAGGAACGACATGCGCGCGGTCGAGAAGCCGGGCGGGATGGCATAGCCGTACGCGCCATAGGCGTAGAGATACACTTTGCCCGTCCCGTCGCGCGGGAAGTCCTTGGGATAGACGATCGAGCAGGGGATGTCGGTGCCGTCGCGCGCGGCGATGTGCAGCCGTTCGGTCGCGTATTTCGACGCGTCATAGCCTGACGGAATGATCTGGACCTTGAGCGTTTCCAGTTCGCCGGTCGCGACGTCGTAATCATAGACGGTGCCCGGCGTGACCATCGATTCATAGCCGATGCGCAGTTTCGCCATGGCATATTCGGGGTTGTCGCCGAGGCTTGCGACATAGCTTGCCTCCGGGAAGGCGATGCGCTTGCCGGGACCGCCGGAATATTGGTGGATCTCGATCTGATCGAGCCCGGCCTCGCGCCCCTCGACCACGAAATAGTCGGCGAAGGTGGTGACGCCGGTCATGTAGAAGGTTTCGGACGGGGCGATCCGCTCATGCCACTCGCCGGGCGCATCGAGGCTGGCGGTGACGAGGCGCCAGTTGGTGTGGATGTCGTTGGTGTGGATGAAGAGTGTGCCGTCATGCTCCTCGACATCATATTCGCGGCCGGTCTGGCGCGGGGCGACCAGGATCGGTTCGGCGAGCGGGTTGTCGGCGGGGAGCAGGCGGATCTCGCTTGTGACGTGATCGCCGGTCGAGATGACGAGGAAGCGGCGCGACTGGGTCTCGCCGACGCCGACGCGATAGCCTTCGTCATCCTCGTGATAGATTTCGATATCGGCCTCGACCGGATCGCCGAGCTTGTGCCAGCGGGCATTGTCGGTGCGCCACTGGTCGTTGGCGACGCCGTAGAGAAAGCCGCGCGAGTCCGAGGTCCAGACGAGGTCGGACAGCACGCCGGGGATCGTATCGGGGAGCAGGTCGCCGGTGGTGAGATCCTTGACCCGCACCTCGAACCGCTCCGAGCCATTGTCGTCAAAGGCATAGGCGAGATAGCGGTCGTCGGGGCTGACCGAGAAGCCGCCGAGCACGAAATACTCTTTTCCTTCGGCGAGCTTGGGTTCGTCGAGGATCAGTTCGGCGTCGCCGCCTGCGACGGGCCTCCGCCACCAGCGGCGATATTCGCCGCCGGTCTCGTGATCGGTCCAGTAGAGGTACGCGCCATCCTTTTGCGGGACGGTAGCGTCGTCTTCCTTGATCCGCCCGCGCATCTCCTGAAACAGCGTTTCGGCGAGCGGCTTCAATGGCTCCATCACAGACTCGAAATAGGTGTTTTCAGCCTCGAGATAGGCGAGGACATCCTTGTCCTTCACATCGGGATAGCCAGGGTCGCGCAGCCAGTTCCACGGGTCTTCGATCGTCACGCCGTGGCGTTCGTAGGTGAAGGGACGGGTGGCGGCGACGGGGGGCTTGGTCTGGCTCATGCACGGGTCCTTAGCCGAGCATCCGCCGATGGCGAAGCCTCAACCAAGCGCTGCCAGGTTCGTGTGCTGACGGTCAGGCGGCCGATCTCGGGCTTGCCAAACCCCAGCCGCACTGTCCGGAACAGCAGGACGCGCCCCGGGCTGGCGTCGATGTCGGACCATGGCACGAGAATCGGCGACTGGAACGGCGCGAAGATCCGCCACGCCGCGATCCGCACGCCGAAGCGGGTCGCGGACAGGGTGAGGCAGCTGTTGAAATCGACGCGGCCAAGCTTGCCCGACTGGAAGCGCAGCGTTCGCAGTGCGGGAAAGTCGCGGTCGGGGTAGCGATCCTGCAGGACATTCCACCCCGAGAACACGCCGAGCGCCGTGGTGAGCGCAAGCCAGATGCCGATGAACGCCAGCGGGAAGAGGAACCAGAGCCAGGCAAAGATGTCGCTGTCCTGCATGTGCGCAAGCCTAACCGAACCGCGGGCGGGAGCAACGGCCTTGCGCGGTGCCCCGCCATATCGGGTGCATGCAACCTACCGGACACAGCCGGGCGCATGCGCACTTCGGCTCGCCGCACGGCTATTGCATACCAATTAGATGGGAATAAATTGACTGGTCATGGAGCCGCCTTCGCTGGAGACACTGCATGTCGATGTTCTCACCGCATGACGCGCGATCACCCATCGTTCTGACCGTGCCCGGCCTTGGCGGGTCGGGCCCGTCGCATTGGCAGAGCCTGTGGGAGGTGTCGCGCCCCGACACCCGCCGGGTCGAGCTGGGGATGTGGAATACGCCGCACCGCAATGCCTGGGTCACCAAGCTGGATCAGGCGATCCGCGCGGTGCAGGGGCCGGTGGTGCTGGCCGCGCATAGCCTGGGCTGTCTGGCCGTCGCCTGGTGGGCCGAGCTGGCCGGGCAGACCTATGGCACGCCGGTTGCCGGGGCATTGCTGGTCGCGCCGGCGGATGTCGATGGCGGTACCCACGCGGCGCTGAGCGCCTTTGCGCCGTCGCCGTCAAAGCCCCTGCCCTTCCCCTCGATCCTGGTCGCGAGCAGCGACGATCCCTGGGCGCATATAGACCATTCGCGCAATCTGGCCGCCAATTGGGGCAGCGTGTTCGTCGATGCCGGGCCGCAGGGGCATCTCAATGCCGACAGCGATCTGGGTTGGTGGGCCGAGGGTCAGCGGATGCTCGACCGGGTGCTAGACGCCGCGAGCGACCGGCACGGGCGTTCGCGCTCGGTGGAGCGGCATGCGCTACTGGCGGTCAATGCGTCGGATGCAGCGCAGCGGCATTATCTGGGCCGGGAGTAAGCCGCACGCGGCGGCGCGTCAGTCCTGAGTGACGACGCCGCCCATGCCGAGCCGCTTGCCGCGGGTGATGATCACCTTGTCGCCGAGCTTGGCCTGCGCGAACACCAGTTTCGCGAAGGCGGTCGGGACGCCGATGCAGCCATGCGTGGCGCGGCCCTCCTCCACCTCTGACCCGTGGATCGCGACGCCGTCCCAGGTGAGGCGCATCATGTACGGCATCGGTGCGCCGTAGAGGTTCGAGATGTGGTGGACCTTCTTCTGCTTTATCTCATGCACGCCGAGCGGGGTCGGCTTTTCGTCCATGCCGTAGAGGATCGCGGTCGCGCCGATCTCGTACCCGTCGCGGAACACCGACATGGTCTGGGCTTCCAGATCGACGGTGATGACGAGCGGGCCATCGGCGGGGACGCCGTCGGTGTTCCAGTAATAGGTGCCGAAGCGGATCGGGCCGGGGATGTCGAGGATGCGCTTGACCGTCATCGCTTCCAGCGCGGGCGCGGCAGGCGGTAGGGCGGGAGCTGCTGCCGGAGCGGGTGCAGGCGCGACAGCCGGCTTGGGCGCGGGTGCCGGGGCCGCCGTGACCGGCGCTGCGCTGCGGGCCGGTTCGGGCGCGGGAATCAGCGCAGCCGCAGCCATCGCACCGACGCCGAGCGCCGCCACGATCCCCGTCCGCACCATCCATCCGCCTGCGCGCATCAATCTCCTCCGGTCCATCCGCGCCAGATCGTGCATCGCGCCGCGCCTGACCACCCCCCGATTTGACCGCGTATCGCTGTGGGACAGGACCGAGGCGCGTTAACCTGAGTGCCTCACCCCCCTTTTCAACCCGCGTCGCTTGGGCCACCAGAGCGGCTTAACGGCGCGGCATCCGCTCCCCATATGGGGCCAACGCCGTCGCCCCAGCAGTTCGAGGACCGTTCCCATGTCGACCTATGCCGCCCGCCTTCAGGCCCTGCGCGAGCAGCTCAGCCGCGATCAGCTCGACGGGTTCGTCGTGCCGCTGACCGATGAGCATATGAGCGAATATGTCGGGGCGTACGCGCAGCGGCTCGCCTGGCTGACCGGGTTTCAGGGGAGCGCGGGGAGCGCGGTGGTGCTGCCGGAGGCCGCCGCGATCTTCACCGACGGGCGCTATACGATCCAGGTGCGCCAGCAGGTCGACGGCGCGAACTGGGAATATGTGCCCGTCCCGCAGGTGAGCATCGCCGACTGGCTGCGCGACCATGCGCCGCAGGGCGGGCGGATCGGGTACGACCCGTGGCTGCACACGCGCGGCTGGGTCGAGGAGGCGCGCAAGGCGCTGGCCGAGCGCGGGGCGGAGCTGGTCGCGGTCAGCCGCAATCCGATCGACGCGGTGTGGGACGACCAGCCGGCGCCGTCCGACGCCAAGCTGATCGTGCAGCGCGACGATGCCGCCGGGCGGACCAGCGCGTCGAAGCGCGCCGAGATCGCCGACTGGCTGGCCGAGCGCAAGGCGGACGCGGTGGTGCTCTCCGCGCTCGATTCGATCGCATGGGTCTTCAACGTGCGCGGGGCGGATGTCAGCCACACGCCGGTCGCGCTCGCCTATGCCATCGTCAACGCCGACGGCACCGCCGACCTGTTCGTCGCCAAGGACAAGGTCGGAGACGACGTTGCCCAGCATCTGGGCAATGCCGTGCGGGTGCATGACCGGTCGGCCTTTGCCCCGGCGCTGCAGCAGTTTGCGGGCAAGCGCGTTGCTGCGGACCCGGCGGGGTCGGTTGCGGCGATCTTCGACGCGCTGGATAGCGGCGGGGCGACGATCCTGGCGACGCGCGATCCGGTCGTGCTGGCCAAGGCGATCAAGAACGACGCCGAGATTTCCGGGCACAAGGCGGCGCAGGCACGCGACGGCGCGGCGCTCGCCCGGTTCCTCAAATGGGCCGAGGCGGAGATGCCCAAGGGCGGGGTGACGGAAATGTCCGCCGCCGACCGGCTGCAGGCGTTTCGCGAGGAAACCGGCGTGCTGCGCGACCTGAGCTTCGACACGATTTCGGGGACCGGCCCCAATGGCGCGATTCCGCATTACAAGGTGACCGAGGAGTCGAGTCTGCCGATCGAGAATGGCCACCTCTACCTCGTCGATTCGGGCGGGCAATATGAGGATGGCACCACCGACGTCACCCGCGTGATCCCGGTGGGCGAGCCGACGCAGGAGATGCGCGACCGCTTCACCCGCGTGCTCAAGGGGCATATTGCGATCGCCACGGCGGTGTTCCCGGCGGGGACCACGGGCGGGCAGATCGATGCGTTCGCGCGCCGCCCGCTGTGGGAAGTCGGCTGCGACTATGGCCATGGCACCGGGCATGGCGTCGGCGCGTATTTGTCGGTGCATGAAGGGCCGCAGCGGATTGCCGCGCCCAACTATCCCGGCGGCGGCCCGGCCGAGCCGCTGCGCGCGGGCATGTTCCTGTCGAACGAGCCGGGTTACTACAAGGCGGGTGAGTTCGGCATCCGGATCGAGAATCTGGTGCTGGTGGTCGAGAAGGACATTCCCGGCGCCGAATCGGTGATGCTGGGGTTCGAGACGCTGACCTTTGCCCCGATCGAGCGCGACCTGATCGAGCCGGGCCTGTTGACCGAGGATGAGCGCCGCTGGCTCGACGCCTATCATGCGCGCGTGCTGGAGATTCTCGGCCCGCAGCTGTCGCCCGAGGAGCGGGTGTGGCTGGAGGGCAAGTGCCGGCCGATCAACGCGCGCTGACGCGCTTGTCGCGCGCCGATGTTCGCGATACGTTCCACCCGTAACGATTCGGGAGGACGGCATGATCGGCTATGTGACCCTGGGGACCAATGACCTCGCGCGCGGGGCGGCATTTTATGATGCCATCGCGGCGGAGCTTGGCACCGGGCGGATGATGGAGTGGGATGGCGCGATTGCCTGGGGCACGCCAGGTGGCGGCGCGGGGGTCGCACTGATGCGGCCGTTCGATGGCAATGCGGCGAGCGTTGGCAATGGCGTGATGGTCGCGTTCGAGGCGAAGGACGAAGCGCAGGTCGACCGGCTCCACGCGATCGCGCTGGAGCAGGGCGGGAGCTGCGAGGGCGGACCGGGGCCGCGCGGTGACACCTTCTATGCCGCCTATTTCCGTGATCCGGACGGGAACAAGCTCAACGCCTTCGTCATGAAGGGCTGAACGCGCGCGGTCAGTCCGCCGAGTCGGGCGTGTGCGGCGGCGCGACCGGCGGCAGGGTGTCATGCTCCGCGGCCGCCCGCGCGCGGGCCTTGCGCTTGCGCAGATTTTCGCGGAGCGCGGCGGCGAGGCGGGCCTTTTTGTCGGCGTCGGTCATGGCGCGGCGATAAACCGGGTCGCTGCGCCTTGACAATGGGCCGTTCCCGCGCGAAAGGGCCGCCTCCCAGCGCGGAACGGACCTTCCGCCCGCGCCGAGTGCTGCCGTAGCTCAGTGGTAGAGCGCATCCTTGGTAAGGCTGAGGTCGTGAGTTCAATCCTCACCGGCAGCACCATTTTCCCCAATCCCGTCCGACAGTTGCGGGGCCGCGTGTGTGGTTCGCGGGGAACCGCTTTGCCCTCCAGTCATTGATGCGCGGCATCAACAGGAGGAAGTCCCAATGAAATCGATGTTCAAGGCGGCGCTGGCTGGCGCCGGGCTGATGGCGCTGGCGGCGTGCGGCGGCGCGGATGATCGCGCGGCGGACAATGTCGAGGCGAATGCCGAGGCGATGGCCGACAATCTCGAAGACCAGGCCGACATGGCCCCCAATGAGACGATGGAAGAGGCGCTGGAACAGCAGGCCGACAATGTCGAGGACGCGGGCGAGGCCAAGGCCGACGCGATCGACGACGCCGACGATGCGCGGATGGAAAATCGCGCCAACTGATCGAGCGGGGCGATCACTGAAGCCGGTTCTTCGCGTTTCGGGTCGATCGCCTCAACCACCATATGGGCGGCATCGCTTCACAGGATGCCGCCCATGTCGCGCGATCTGACCAAGACCTTTACCTACCTCTCGATCCACCTGACCGTGGGATTCAGCGTCGCCTATGCCTTTACCGGATCGGTCACGCTGGCCGGCGGGATCGCGTTGATCGAGCCGTGCATCAATGCCGTCGCCTTCTTCTTTCACGAGCGGGCGTGGCAGCGATACGATGCGCGGCGGGCCTCAGGCCGGCGAATCGCGACCGCCTGAGCTTGCGTGCGGCGCGGCGGGCGCGCACCATGACACCGGTCACCGACCCATGAGTATCGCGATGCGCCTTCTTGCCCTGCCCCTGATCGCGCTGGCCGCATGTTCGCCCGGCGGCGGCAATGACGCGGCTCCCGCCAATGGCGTGCTGGCCGAGGGACCGGAGACGGCGATCAGCAATGTCGCGGCAACCGATCTGCCCGCCGGGGTGGCGGAACTGGCCGAGGCGACGGTGCCGGGGATGCGGATCGCGGAGGCCGAGCGCAAGGACCGCGACGGGCGGACCTATTATGATGTCGAGGGCACCCGCCCCGATGGCAGCGCGGTCGAGATCGACATGCTGGTCCAGCCCGATGGGTCGATGAAGGCGGTCGAGGTGCAGCGCGACATCGCATGGGAAGCAGCCCCTGCCCCGGTCCGCGCCGCCGCTGCGGCCACCGTCGACGCCTTTACCCCCGAACGGGTGATCGAGAGCCGCCAGGTCGAGGACGGGCGGATCCTCTACGAGCTGTTCGCGCCGGGAAAGCCCAAGGAACCGGCGATGGAAGTCGCGTGGCAGGACGGCAAGGCGACGTTGTTGACGCAGCGCGCGGTGCATTGAGCGGGCCAGCGAATTCGCAAGCCAGCGCGCGGCAAAGCGCCTAGGCTGCCGGGCGGGCGCTATGCCCGCGAAGGAACAGGTCATGGCCAAGAGCCAGAAGAAGTCGAACCGCGAAATCCGCAAGCCCAAGAAGGAAGCCCCGCCCAAGGCCAACGCGTCCAACCCGACGACCAAGGACAAGCCGGTCGCGATGGTGACGATCAAGAGCTGAACCGATGCCCCCGCCCCGTCGTGATGGCCGATGCCGACCGGGCATGCGGTGCATCGCGCGCGGAAGTTTACACTGGCTTTACACTATGGCGCATCCCCGCCGCGGCGTTGGCGGGGGCGTGGGGCGCGGTTGCTGAACGGGTCGATCGCGTAGCATTCGTCGGCGAATTCGGCATCGGTGAGCGTGCCGCCGGCTTCGCGCTTGGCGCTGGCGGCGAGTCCGCGGGCGTGGCGAGCGGCGGCGTCGATCGCGGCGCGCTGTTCGGGCGTCACCGGGCGCACCTGTTCGCTGAGGAAGTGCGGGAGTTGCCCGTCGGCGATGTCGGCGAGCGCGAGTTCGTCGGCGAGGGTTTCGGGATCGAGCAGCTGTTCGGGCGGCGCGGGCAGCGCGGGCTCCATCGCGCGCAACGTGGCGTCGAGCGTGTCGGGTTCGGGCGCGGAGGCTGGCGCGGCGGGTGCGCGGTCGCGGCCATAGCGTTCGGGCTTCAAGTGGCTGAGCAGATATTTGAGCAGGCGGTTGTCATGGACCAGCCGGGTCGCGACGACATTGCCGTCGCGGTCCAGCACTTCCTGTTCCGTCCCCTCGATCGCGCGTTCGAAGGCGATATCCTCGATCAGCCCGGCCGCCTGTTGCCGCGCGGCATCCCAGGCGCGGGCAAAGGCGGCGCCATGCGGGGCGCGGCGCAGCTGATAGGCGCTGGCGCGCGACAGGCCGACCGCCTGTGCCGCGACATTGACCAGACCGGTATCGGCGAGCGTTTCGATGAAGCGGCGCTGTTTTTCCGGGGTCCAGCCATCGTTGCGCGGCCGCCGCCGCACCGGAACCCAGCGATAGTCGGCGGGATCATAGACGGGCGGAGCGCCGGGCGTGACCACGAGCGCGGTGCCGGGATCGTCGGGCTGCACTGCGGGCGGATCGGGCCGGAGCGGCGCAGAGTCCGGCGCTGGCATGTGCGCCGCCGGGGCGAAGGGGTGCGGATCGTGCTTCATCCGACAGGGTGAAGCGGATTTCGTGCGTGTAGGACAGGGGATGGCGGGGCGTGTTGGATGGATTGCGCGCGGGGTGTGGCGCGGGGGCATCCGTCAGAGTCCTTGCCACATCTCAAGACCCGATTTCCGGCAGGTTTGGGACGTGATAGCGTCGCGGCTCGATCCGAGGAGTAGCTATGTCCCCGTCATGGTTGTCGCGATTCTTTGGCGGCAAGAAGCCTGCCCCGTCGATCCCCGCCCCCGTCACCGATAGCGCGGATGCGACCGCGGATATTCAAGACTATGTCCAGAGACTGGTCGCCGCGGGGTTTATGCCGCGAGACGAGATCATCGACACCGCGCTTGCCTATGTCGAGGCGGACGGCGATGCACAGCGCGCCGAGGCAGAACGCGCAACCGACGCCGCGCTGAAAGCGCATGCATCGGCACAGGCGGAATGGCCGGAAACCACCGATTGCGACCGGCTCGATGCCGCCTTTGCCGCTCTCGAGGCGGACGGGATTATCTCACGACAGGATTTCACGTGCTGCGGCAGCTGCGGCGCGGCGGAAATCTGGGATCATGTTCAGGCGGCGGAAGACGCGGGTTTGCCGGCAAGGGGATATGCCTTCTTTCACCAGCAGGACACCGAGTCTGCGGTGGAGGGCGATGGCCTGTATCTGAACTATGGGTCGATCGAAGAAGGCGCACCGGCGGCCGTCGCGATCGGGCACGAGATCGTTGCCAAGCTGAACGCCCATGGCCTGCAAACCGACTGGAGCGGGAGCATCAGCGAGCGGATTGGCGTGTCACTGGACTGGAAGAAGCGGCGGGCTGCTGCGTGATCACCAGTGATCTGGGGCATCGATAGCCGACAGGGCTGGTCGGCACACATTAAAAATGAAAATCGAGTACGTTCACAGCGCGCCCTACGCCGAGTAATCGACAGTTCGATGGTGCGGTGTCGGAATGTTATCGAACTAGATTTTACGTCGGGAATCTAGCGACTCAATGCACTTAATCAAGAATAGCAATCTGCAGTGCGGGCTCGCTTTGCTCGATTTTCCAATCAGCATAGGTTCGCTTTGTTCCCTTCACTTTCCACTCGGTACGACCATTTGCGTTCCGGTCCAGCACGACGGCGGCTGCTGCAGAAGGACTATTAAAGGAGAACGGCGCAGCAAATCGATAAAGGCCTTCTCCAGTATCCTGTAGCAGCCCTTTTGCAATCAGTGTCGCCCTCAAGGTCGAGTAGGTGTTCGCCTGAAAACCTGAGTCTTTGAGCGCCAAAGAACCTTCTAAGACAATGAATTCTCCATCTTCCTCAACTGCGTCAGCCGCAGCACCCGCCTTATGACGGATTTCGAATTTGATCTCGCCGTAGGTTCGCTGTTCGGGAGGAGCAGAAATCTGAACCGCTGCTTTCGGTTGAGGTTTTAACAAATCCAAGCCGATGACAGGCAAGATAACTTGCAGGTTCAGCAGGAACTGTTCCATGTTAGCTTGATCAGCTTCGGGCAGGCGCCGCCGCAAGCCAGACGGTTGCGTCCCATTATCAAGCTCAACCCGCTTTGCTAAGGCAGCCATCTCAATCAGACGAGCTTCAAGATACTCGACATGGCCCTTGGATAAATCGTCGTCACTCGTCGTCACCGCGATGGCAGTTTCCCAGAACTCGCGTTGACCGGCGCTTTGTTTGATGCGCTCTACGACGCTGTTTGCAGATCCAATATATGCTCGTGTACCACCTGGCCGCTGGGGGTCAGGACCGTGAAGAATATATATGCCTGTTCGATCGAGCTCGGGCCGCGCAAGCAGTGCGCCAAAAGTCGAATCGGTTGCGACGAAAGTTAGACCAGTCCAGCCGTGTATCGTTGCTTTGCGCAAGCCGTTCGGCGTTCCATCGACGAGGAACAGTTGGATGGTTCGGCCGAACGGCGTGTCAGACATAGCTATCGATTCTCAATCATGCTCGCGATCACCTGCACCCATATATAGCTCTCGCCCGGTCTCGTGATACAGTTTTGACATCGCAGCCATCCCGGCCTCAGCCTCCTCCGCTGCGACGAAGCTTTCCACCGGCGCATTCTGCTTCGCCGCGAAGTCACGCACTTCCTGCGTGATCTTCATCGAGCAGAATTTCGGGCCGCACATCGAGCAGAAGTGCGCGGTCTTGGCGCCTTCGGCTGGTAGGGTCTGGTCGTGATATTGTTCGGCCGTGTCGGGGTCGAGCGACAGGTTGAACTGGTCGCGCCAACGGAATTCGAAGCGGGCGCGGCTCAGCGCGTCGTCGCGGACCTTGGCCGCCGGGTGGCCCTTGGCGAGGTCGGCGGCGTGGGCGGCGAGCTTGTAGGTCACCACGCCGACCTTGACGTCGTCGCGGTCGGGGAGGCCGAGATGCTCCTTGGGCGTGACGTAGCAGAGCATCGCGGTGCCGTACCAACCGATCATCGCGGCGCCGATGCCGCTGGTGATATGGTCATAGCCGGGCGCGATATCGGTGGTGAGCGGTCCGAGCGTGTAGAAGGGGGCTTCGCCGCATGCCTGCAGCTGCTTGTCCATATTCTCCTTGATCTTGTGCATCGGCACATGGCCGGGGCCTTCGATCATCACCTGAACATCCTGTTCCCAGGCGCGCTTGGTCAGTTCGCCCAGCGTGTAGAGTTCGGCGAACTGTGCCTCGTCATTGGCGTCGGCGATCGAGCCGGGGCGCAGGCCGTCGCCGAGCGAATAGGCGATGTCATAGGCCTTCATGATCTCCGTGATCTCGTCGAACTTCTCGTAGAGGAAGCTTTCGCGGTGATGCGCCAGGCACCATTTGGCCATGATGCTGCCGCCGCGGCTAACGATGCCGGTGACGCGCTTGGCGGTCAGCGGGATATAGGGCAGGCGCACGCCGGCGTGGATGGTGAAATAGTCGACGCCCTGCTCCGCCTGTTCGATCAGCGTGTCGCGGAAGATTTCCCAGGTCAGGTCCTCGGCGATGCCGCCGACCTTTTCCAGCGCCTGATAGATCGGGACGGTGCCGACCGGAACGGGGCTGTTGCGCAGGATCCATTCGCGGGTGTCGTGGATGTTGCGGCCGGTCGACAGGTCCATGATCGTGTCGGCGCCCCAGCGGATCGCCCACACCATCTTGTCGACCTCCTGCGCCACGTCGGACGCGACGGCGGAGTTGCCGATATTGGCGTTGATCTTGACCAGGAAGTTGCGGCCGATCGCCATCGGCTCGGACTCGGGGTGATTGATGTTGTTGGGGATGATCGCGCGGCCGCGGGCGACTTCATCGCGGACGAATTCGGGGGTCACGTAATCGGGGATCGCCGCGCCCCAGCTTTCGCCGTCGCGGACATATTCGGCGAGCATCTGGCGGCCGAGATTTTCGCGGGTGGCGACATATTCCATTTCGGGCGTGACGATGCCGCGCCGGGCGTAGTGCATCTGGCTGACATTCATGCCGGGCTTGGCGCGCAGCACCTTCTTGCGCACGTTCGGGAAGGGCTGAACCCCGCCGCTGCGATCGGGGCCGAGCTGGCCGTTATCCTCGGGCTTGACCTCGCGCTGGGTCACTTCCTCGACATCGCCGCGATCGCGGATCCAGTCGCGGCGGAGTTCCTGAAGCCCGGCCATGATGTCGATGCGGGCATTGGGGTCGGTATAGGGGCCGCTGGTGTCATAGACGCGGACCGGCGGCTCGCCGCTCGACGGTTCGAGATGGATTTCGCGCATCGCGACCTTGCGGGGGCCGACATGGATCTTCGTCGATCCGCGGATCGCGCCGGTGGTTACCTTGAGTTCGCTGCGGGCGGGGATGTCGGCCATGATGTTCCTCTCCAGGTGGAGGAAACGGACCATGGATGCGGGCCGCTCCCTCCCTACGCCGGTGTCAACCGGATCAGGTTCAGCGGGTCGGCGGCTGCTGCCACCCTCTCAAGCGCGCGTCAGCGCTCCCCCGGGGACGGCGCGGTTGTAGGCGCGAACCGCAGCGCTGTCGAGCGGGGTCAGCGCCGCAACGGGCGGCACTGGGGCAGCGATTGGAGCGCGGGGGCGAGATCGGGGATCAGCACCATGGCGATCTCACGCCGCTTGCCGCGATCGTCGGCCCCGGCGAGCACCATCGACCGCGCGGTGGTCGTGGCGACCGTCGGATCGACCACCGCCTCGAACCGGCGCAATATGGTTTCGTCCAATGAGCGGATCATGGGGAAGGTGCGGTCGCCGATGGTGAGCGTGAGGCCCGCGCGGGGCTCAAGCATGGTCGTGGGGATGCCGCTGATCGTGATGCGGTATCCTGCCCGATCGGGGAGCACCGCGACCACCCCCCGCTCCCGCATCCGCAAACTGCCATAGACGAAGTCCGCGCCGCCGGTGATCCGGCACCCGCGATAGGGGTCGATGGTCCAGGGTCCGACGGTGACCGGATGCGCAAAGGGTATGGTCATCGCGACCGCGCGCGGCGGCGGTGGCGGCGCCGCGACCCGCCCGACCCGCTTGTCGCACGCAGCCAGCACATCGAACGCGGCCTGCATGTCGCGCAGGGCAAAGCGCAGCGGCGTGGCAGCCACACCGTCGCTGCGGATCAGCGTCAGCTCTCGCCCCGACGCCAGCGCACGGCGAAAATCGGGACCGAGATCGACTCGAAAGGACGGGCCATAGCTGAGCGCGCCGCTGCCCCCGCCCGGGGTGAACTGTGCCGCGCCATAGCTGCGTCCGTCGACCGCGACGGTGAACTGTCCCTTGGTCGCCGAAATCCGGTCGCCGCTGGCGAAGCCGCTGACGTTGAAGCCGAAGCCGCCATCGTCGCGAAGCGAGCCGGTAATCTCAGGCTGCTGGGCCAGCGCGCCGGCCGGGCGGGCCGCAATCAGGCACAGGCCGCGAAAGGATTTGAGCGTCCATATGCCCGCCGTCCCCTCGATCTTGATCCCGTCGGCCTGCGGGGCAGCGCGAAGTGGCGCGCCAAGCAGGAGTGGCGTCAGTGCAAGCACGACCGTCGCTGTTCGAGTCGAAATCATAAGCGCGCCCTCTCCCGAAACCAGTTCCAGCCTATGCGTGCGGGGGTGCCCTGTCCAGAATTGCGCAGGCGGCACAGCAGTTTGGCGCGCCCCTTTCAGACCCACCGCGCCGGGAATGGGGCCGGTTTGACCGGTCGCGCTGGACGCGGCATGAACCGCGCGATGGAGCGCGACCGCCGACCGACCCCGCTGGCCCGCCGCGCCGCCTGGCTGAAGCTGCGCGCGGGGCGGGTGCGCGACCTGATGCTGAGCGGACGGGCGCGGTCGGAGCTGTGGACGCGGTGGCGCCATGGCGCGGCGGTGCATCAGGATGTGAGCCTGAGCTTTCCCGATCGCTATGCGGCGCTGTTCCGGTTGACGCAGCGCTTGCTGGCGGGGCGGAGCGCGCCGCGCATCCTGTCCTATGGCTGTGCGGCGGGTGAGGAAGTGGTGTCGCTGCGCGGATATTTCCCCGAGGCGGTGCTGGTCGGGGCGGAGATCAACCCGGTGCTGTTGCGGGCGTGCCGCCGGCTACCGGCCGATCCGCAGCGCCACTTCGTGAAGTCGACGCCGGAGCGGATCGCGGCGCACGGACCCTATGACGCGATCTTCGCCATGGCGGTGTTCACGCGGCGGCCGCACGAGGTCGAGGCACGGGGAATGCACAACATTGCCGCGCACTATCCGTTCGCGCACTTCGCGGCGGGCATTCGTCTGCTGGCGGAGCAGCTGGCACCGGGCGGGCTGCTGATCGTCGAACATGCGCTGTACCGGGTGGAGGACGCGATCGCCGACCTGCCGCTGGAGCCGGTGATGATCGCGGGCAATGCGCGGGCGAAGCACGCCCGGTTCGATCGCGACGGCAACCGGATCGAACCGAACCCGCAGATTTCGCGCATCTTCCGCCGTCGCTGACGCGCCTGGCGCGTGGCCTTCAGAAGCTGAGCGCCAGCCCTGCTCCGGCGGTCCACTGGTGACGCGACCCGGCGATGGTGACGAGCGGGCTGTTGGCGACGTCGCCGACCAGTTTCTTGTAAGTGCCGCCCGCGATCAGGGCGAGGCCCTTGGTCAGATTGCCGGTGAGCGAATGGGTGAACATGCCGCCGAAGGTGATGTCCTTTTGCCCGCCTTCGGGCGTGTAGGTCGGCAGGCCGCTGGCGAGGCTGCCCGCCGGGGTGACGCCGAAATAGGTGCGGGCATAGCGGTCGCCGACCACTTCGGCGCTGGCGAACAGGGTGACCAGCGCCTTGGTGCTGAGCGGGGTCATATAGGTGACCGACGGGGTCCACACGCCGCTGCGGTGGATGCGCGTCACGTCGTGGCGATAGCTGACGCTGACGGTCAGCGTGTCGAAATCATGGATCACCCCGGTCTTGGCGAGCGCGCCATAGCCGCCCACCTCGACCGCGGTGTCGATCTCTCCCAGCGCGCGCACGCGCGGGTCCTCGATCGCGTCGCGGTTGGTGCGGTTCAAGTTGATCACCGCGACCGGGCCGAGCTGGAGGTTCCATTCCTTGCCCGCCTCATCGGGAATGAGGTCGAGGCTGGCGCGGTTGCCGAGCACGGTGAAGCTCATCCCCGCAACGGTACCGTTGGCGGCGGGCGCGGGCACCCAGCGGTTGTCGTCCGACCCCTCATAATCGGGCAGCCACACGCCGCCCGCCGCGATGGTCAGGCGCGCGCGGGCTTCCTGTGCGACCTCGGCCTGTTCGGGGGTGGGCGCGTCGTCCTGCGCGAGCGCGGGCGTGGCGATGGTGGCAGCGAGGACGGCGGACAGAAGGCGGATACGCATGACAATGATTCCCTGAACCTGTTTCAGGGGCGCAACGCTGCACTGCGGAAATGGATGCGTGCGGGGACCACCTGCCCGTCGATAAGCGCGTGGTTCAGAGCATATACTTCATCTTCACCTGCTGCTTCGTGCCGTCGAGCGGGAAGCTGGCGGAGGTGAATTTGGGGGGGCCGAAGGTGATGGTGGGGTTGCGGCTGAAGCCGAAGCCTTCGCGCGGGATGCCCATCATCGTGTCGAGTTTCTTGTTGCTGTTGGCGTCGTGGATGACGGCGACGGCATAGTTGGCGCTGGCCAGCCCTTCGAACCGGGTCGCCGGGTGCGCGGCGGAAATGGTGCGCGAGATGGCACGCGGGTCGTCGCGGCAATCGGGGAAGCTGTCCGGACGCGCGGTCAGGCAGATCTGCAGCACGCCCTTCGCATTGCGCAGATTGGTGATTTCAAGGTCGAAGCTGCCCACCGGCGAGGCCGCCGGAAGCAACAGCAGCGCTGCGGGCAGCAGCGCGCGCATGTGATTTTTCGAAATCGCCGATCCCCCGGTCGGTGCCGCACAGCCGGTCCCAGAAACGGAAATAGAGACCATAGTTGCACCCATATTGCTCATGGTGCCGCTGATGATGGCTCGCGGTGATCAACCACGCTCCAAGTGGCCCCCGCCACATCATCCGCGGGAACACCTCCCACCCCATGTGATTGGTTACACCCATAACGGTCATGATTCCAAGCACCAACGCCAATGCGCCGACATGAATTGGAATCGCGAAGACCAGCGCCGGGATCACCACCGCGCCGGTCAGCGCCTCGATCGGGTGGAAGCTCATTGCCGCCCAGGCGGTGGGCGGGCGGCTGTCGTGATGCACGGCGTGCGCGATGCGGAACCAGCGCGGCTGATGCATCCAGCGATGCGTCCAGTAGAACCAGGTATCGTGCGCGAAGAGATAGAGGAACACCGACAGCGGCAGATACCAGAGCGGATAGGCCGAGACATCGGTGTAGATCCGCGTCCAGCCGAGATTCTGCCACCCCCAGGCAACCACGCCGGCCGGGATGCCATAGATGGCGGCGCTGGCCAGGCTCCACAGCAGCTCGCGCCGCATCTGGCGGTCGAGCCCGGTATAGAGGCCGGGATGCCGGACGCGCGTTGCCCAGGCAAAGGCACCGGAAACGATCAGATAGCGTACCCCGACGATCAGCGTCATCGCGAGTGCCGACAAGAGGATGGCGAGCCACATGCAGCCGCTCTACATGAAGTCGGTGCCCGCCAACAAACGGAGAAACCCGTAATTTCGCCGCCCGCTTCATCGATCGTCACCCGCTTCGCGCCAAGCCCGACCGGGCGGCTGCATATGGGCCATGCCTTTTCGGCGATCGCGGCGCATGATTTCGCGCGGGCGCGGGGTGGCGCATTCCTGCTGCGGATCGAGGATATCGACGGGACGCGCAGCCGCGCGGAGCATGTCGATGCGATCTTGGCCGATTTGCGCTGGCTGGGGCTGGAATGGGATGGCGCGGTGCTGTTCCAGTCGGCGCGGCTGGATGCCTATCAGGCGGCGCTGGACGATCTGCGCGAGCGCGGCCTGATCTATCCGTGCTTCTGCACCCGCGCCGACATCGCCGCGAGTGCGAGCGCGCCGCATGGGCCGGAGGGGTTGGTCTATCCGGGGACGTGTCGGGGGCTTGAGGCACCGGATTTGGGCGTGCCGCATTGCTGGCGGTTGGATGTGGGGGCGGCGCTCTCGATCTTCCCCTGGCGGGGAAGGACTGATGGGTTGTCCTTCACCGACTCGCGCTTCGGCACGATCCTCGCCGACCCCGCCGCGCATGGCGATGTCGTGCTGGCGCGCAAGGATGCGCCGGCGTCATACCATCTGGCGGTCACCATCGACGATGCGGCGCAGGGCGTGACCGATGTGGTGCGGGGCGAAGATCTGCTGGCCGCGACGCATGTCCACCGGTTGCTGCAGGCGCTGCTGGACCTGCCGGTGCCGCGATATCACCACCACGCGCTGCTGACCGGGCCGGATGGGGAGCGGCTGGCGAAGCGGCATGGTGCGCCGACGCTGGCGGCATTGCGCGAAGGCGGCGCGGACGGGCGCGCGCTGGCCGATGCGTTGCGCCGGGGTGAGGTTCCGGTCTGAACCGCCGCGCACTGCACCTGAGGACAGGGGTTCTATCCGGGCGCGATAAGGACTAGATACGGGGGATGCAGCTGTTCCTCGTCCTTTTGCTCGTCGCCGCGATGCTGGCCACCGTCTTCGCGCTCATCAAGGGCATCGTCGCGTTTCTGCGCACGACCGAAGCGGAGCTGAAATCGGGGGATGGCCCGAGCCAGTCGGCGCTCAAGTCGAACAAGGCGATGCAGCAGCGCATCTTTTTCCAGGGAATCGCGATCGCGATCGTCGCGCTGCTGCTGTTGCTGGCGAGCGGGAAATAAGGGGGGAGACCCCACCCGATGGTCAAATTGAACAAAATCTACACGCGGACCGGCGACGACGGCACCACGGGGCTGGTCGATGGATCGCGCGTGGCCAAGCATGACGCGCGGCTGGCGGCGATGGGCGATGTCGATGAGGCGAACAGCGCCATCGGCGTGGCGATTGCCGCGATCGGGGCGGGGCACCCTGCAGCGCTGCTGGAGACGGTGCAGAACGACCTGTTCGACCTGGGCGCGGACCTGGCCACGCCGGGCGAGGATTTCACGCCGGGCGAAATGACACTGCGCATCGTGCCGGCGCAGGTCGCGCGGCTGGAGGCGGCGATCGATGCGGCCAATGGCGCGCTGCCGCCGCTCACCAGCTTCATCCTGCCGGGTGGGTCGGCGGGCGCGGCGGCGATCCATCTGGCGCGCGCGATCGTGCGCCGGGCCGAGCGTAGCGCGACCGCAGCGGCGAGCATCATGCCGATCAACCCGCAGGCGGTGATCTATCTCAACCGCCTGTCCGACCTTTTGTTCGTGCTTGCGCGCGAATTGAACCAAAATGCGGGTGGCGACGTTCTGTGGAAGCCGGGGGCGCATCGCTGAACTGAGGATTTGATCCGGTTCGCGTTTCGGGTTAGGAGAACGAAATGCGAACGAAGGCGAGTCCCGCCGCGTGCTGCTCAACGCTAGAAGCGCGGTTTCGCGCGGTGCGGAACCTGTCTGCCGCGCTGGTTGCGCCGCTGTCCGACGCGGATGCCAGCGTGCAGTCGATGGACGATGCCTCGCCCGCCAAATGGCATCTGGCGCACACGACCTGGTTTTTCGAGACGTTTGTGTTGCGCGATTTCGTGTCCGGCTATCGGCTGCACGACGATCGCTTCCCGTTCCTGTTCAACAGCTATTACGAGGCCGAGGGGCAGCGCCATGCGCGGTCGCGGCGGGGCATGGTGACGCGGCCGACGCTGGCCGAGGTGCTGGACTATCGCGCGGCGGTGGATGCGGCGCTGGTCGCGGCGCTGCCCGACCTTCCGCAAGCAGCGGTGGCGCTGGTGGAATTGGGGTGTCACCATGAGGAGCAGCATCAGGAATTGCTGCTGACCGACATCCTGCACCTGTTTTCGTGCAATCCGATCGAGCCGGCGATCTGGCCGGGCGATCCCAAGGTGCCGGTCGCGATGCCGGGACCGATCGGGTGGATCGAAGGTGCGCAGGGTGTCGCCGAGATCGGGACCACTGGCGAAGGCTTTGCGTTCGATTGCGAGGGGCCGCGCCATCGCGTGCTGCTGCACCCGCATGCGATTGCCGACCGCACCGTGACCAATGGCGAATGGGCGGCGTTCATTGCCGATGGCGGCTATCGCGATCCGCGCCACTGGCTGTCCGATGGCTGGGCGTGGGTGAAGGCGCAAGGCATCGAGGCGCCGCTCTATTGGGAGCACCAGGACGGCGGGTGGACGCGGTTCGGGCTGGACGGGCGGCGCGCGATCGACCCCGCCGCGCCGGTGACGCATGTGAGCTTTTTCGAGGCTGACGCCTATGCCTGCTGGGCCGGCGCGCGGCTGCCGACCGAGGCGGAGTGGGAGGTTGCGGCGGCGGGATATGACGCGGCGGGCGGAAATCAGCTCGACCGCGCCGGGCCGGTCGAACCGCGTCCTGCCGTGCAGGGCCCCGCGTTCTTTGGCGATGTGTGGGAATGGACCGGCAGCGCCTACCGCCCCTATCCCGGCTTTGCCGCGGCCGAGGGTGCGGTCGGCGAATATAATGGCAAGTTCATGAGCGGGCAGTTCGTGCTGCGCGGCGGCAGCTGCGCCACGCCGCGCGGCCATGCGCGCGCGAGTTACCGCAACTTCTTTTACCCCCACCAGCGCTGGCAGTTCACCGGCGTGCGGCTGGCGAAAGACATCTGACACCCCCCTCCCCCCACCGCATCGAGGAGCCCAAGCGATGCTGAAGCAGGAAATCGAAGACGGCCAAGTGAGTCTGGCCGACCCGGCGTTTCGCGCCGATGTGCTGAACGGCCTGACCGCACGCCCCCGGGCGATCCCGGCGCGCTGGTTCTATGACCGGCGCGGGTCGGAGCTGTTCGAGGACATCACGCAGCTGCCCGAATATTATCCGACGCGGACCGAGACCGCGCTGCTCGAGCGCGTGTGCCCGGAGGTGGCGCGCGCGGTCGGCCTGGGCGGCGCGGTGGTCGAGTTCGGATCGGGATCGTCGGTCAAGACGCCGATCCTGCTGCGCGCGCTGCGCCCCGCGGCCTATGTGCCGATCGACATTTCGGGCGATTTCCTGCGCGATTCGGCGCGGACGATCGCGGCGCAATTCCCGGTCATGGCGGTCGAGCCGGTCGAGGGCGACTTTTTGAAGCCGCTGAAGCTGCCGGCCGGGATCGGTGGGCTGGCGCGGCTGGGCTTCTTTCCGGGCTCCACGATCGGCAACATGGCGCCGGTGGCAGCGGTGGACCTGCTGCGCACGATGCGCAGTTCGCTGGGCGAGGGATCGGCGCTGTTGATCGGGATCGACCGGATCAAGGACCCGGCGGTGCTGGTCCCCGCCTATGACGATGCCGCGGGCGTGACGGCGGCGTTCAACCTGAACCTGCTCGAGCGGATCAACGCCGAGCTGGATGGGACGATTCCGGTCGAAGCGTTCGCGCATGTCGCGCGGTGGAACGACGAACGCGCGCGGATCGAGATGCATCTGGAAGCGACGCGCGCAGTGGCGTTCGAGGTCGACGGGCGCGGCTTTGCAATGGCGGCGGGCGAGACGATCCATACCGAAAACAGCCACAAATATGGCGACCGCGATGCGCGGTTGCTGCTGGCCGCGGGCGGATGGACGGTGACGCGGGCGTGGACCGACGATGCCGGGCTGTTCGGCCTGTATCTGGCCGAAGCACGGGCGGTGGAGATGGCGCCCTAAGGCTCCACATTCCCGCTCGCGCGCCAGCGGCCGCGCAGCAGTTTTGCCACCACGCCGGGCGCGCCGGGGCGGACGAACAGCCAGTCGCGGATCGCGGGGCCGGCGTCGGCGCCGATCACGCGCTTGTAGCCGCTGTCGCCCGCACCCCAGTCGACGGTGGTGATGCCGTCTTCAAGCGCGCGGACGAGATTGCGGTAATAGAGCAATTTCCCCGGCGAATGTTTGGCGACGCGCGGGTCATAGCTGTTGGCGATGGCGTATTTGAGCGACCCGGCGTTAAGGTCGAACGAGAAGGCGGTGGGCTCGTCATCGATGCGCAACACCGCCGCCCACAGCATGTCGGCGATTAGCGGATCCTGTGCCGCCGCGCGCCAGAAGGCGCCATGGCCGGTGTCGGTGAACTTGGCGTCGCGCCCGTCGGTGCGGTCGGCGATCCAGCTCTTGCGCTCGATCTCTGCCAGCGCGTCAAACGCCGGCGCGGTCCAGTCGGCGCCGCTGACGAAGCTCCAGTCGGGTTCACCATGTTCGGCGAGATGCTTCTCGTGGAAGCGGTTCTTGCGCAGCGTCGAATTGCGCGGCCACGTCCCCTCGGCCTGCAATGCGGCCATGTCGAGCAGGAAGCTTTCGGCGACGAAGCGGTCGAGCGCGACCCAGCCGCGCGTGGCGGCGGCGGCGCGCAGCCCTTCGAGCGCGGGGTCGCCATCATAGACCGGGCCGATGCGCAGCGCGTTGGCGTGGCGGGCGAGCAGGTCGAGCGCAACCTCGAACGCCTCGGTCCCGGCATCCTGTGCGACGGGGAAGGATCGGAACGGCCAGTAGCAGCCGGGCACCTGCACCACCCGCAAGGGCGCGGGGCCGGTGGCGATCATTGGTAGCGCGAGGAGCGGCGCACCTTCGCGCGCGACCGTCAGCGTGCGCGCTTCGCCACCATAGGCGTTCAGCGCGGCGGCGAACCAGCCATAGCGCAGAAAGCGGTGCGTCGGCGCGGCGGCGGCGGCCACACTGTCGGTCGCGCTCGCCAGCCCGTCACCGATGCTGGCGGTCAGCAGCGGCGGCAGGCGCGTGAAGTCGGCGAGCGGCATCGGCTTCGTCATAGCGCAGGCTCTAGTGCGAAGTCGTTACGAATGGGTTGGCGGTGGCGGGTTAGCGCCATAAGCTGCGCTTCATGCAGGCCCCAATGATCTCCACCGTCGCCGCGACGATCCAGATTTCGATCGCGCCCGTGTTCCTGCTGGCGGGTATCGCCGGCATCCTGAACGTGCTGGTCGGGCGGATGGCGCGCGTGGTGGATCGCGCGCGCAAGCTGGAGCAGCTTCACCCGGTGTCGACCGGGGCGGAGCATGAGCGGCATGTGTGGGAGCTGCGCCTGATCGACCGGCGGCTGTCGGTGATCAACACATCGATCTGGCTGTGCGTCGCGAGCGCGATCGCGATCTGCCTGGTCGTCGCCTTGCTGTTCGGGGCGGAGATCGTCCATCTCGACATCGGCGTGGTGGTGGCGGTGGCGTTCATCGCGTCGATGCTGTTGCTGACGTCCGGGCTGATCGCGTTCCTGGTCGAAGTGCGCCTGTCGGTGCAGGCGGTGCATGTGCGCGAGGAACTGCTGGAGCGGGATCGCGCGGGTTAACGCCGTGCCCGCGCCTGCGCCACCGCGCGCTTGAGCGTCGGCAGGTCGACAAGGCCGGGGACGAGATAGGGGCCGACCATCATGCCCGGCGTGCCGGTCAGGCCGAGCGTGCGGGCATGATCGTTGGTGCGCGCGAGCAGCGCGTCGATGTCGGCGCGGCGCTTCACCTGATCGCGCTGCAGCCGGGTCCAGTCGACGCCGGCAGCGTCGGCGGCGGCGCGGATCTTGGTGGGGTCGAGCCGACCCGATTGCGCGATCAGCGCGCGGTGGAAGGCGAGGTGCTTGCCCTGAAAGCTCGCGGCGATCGCGGCGCGCGCGGCGGGGCCGGAGCCGCCGCCGAGGATCGGCCAGTCGCGATAGACGACGCGCACCTTCGCATCGCTCGCCATCAATGCATCGAGCGTGGGGCTGAAGCGGCGGCAATAGCCGCACTGATAGTCGGAGAAGACGACGACCGTGACGTCATGCCCGCGCGGCGCGACGGTCGGGGCGAGCGGGTCGTTGCGGATCTTTTCCCGGATCGCCTCGGCCGCGTCGCGGCGGCGCGTGTCGCCGGATTCGGAGACGCCTTCATCCTGCGCGGCGGCAGAGAGCGGAAGGGCGAGCGCGAGGGTCGCGGCGGCGAGGAAAAGGGCTTTCATTTGTAAGGTCCTAGTGCCTTTTCAGCGGCGCTGAAAAGGGGTGCGGCACCGGCCCGCGCAAGCTGGACCCACTCAACGCAAGCGCGCGGTCATCAGGAAGCGTTCGCGGCTTTCGGCGGCCTTGCGGCGCAGTTCGCTGATCTCGCGCTCTTCGGTCGCGTCCAGCATCGCTTCGAGCAGGCGGTTGAAATGCTGGCGCATCGCGATGCGCGCGGCGCCGGAGTCGCCGATGCGCAGCGCGTCGACGATCGCGGCATGCTCGCGCTGGCGGGTGCGACCGTCATGCTGGCAGACGCTGGCATAGGTGGTGCGTACTTCGGGCATTTCGGTGCGCATGCGCCACAGCTGCTTGATCACATGGATCACCGCCTGATTGCCCGAGGCCGAGGCGATGAGCAGGTGAAACTCCTGATCCGCCGCGGTCGAGGCCGCGTCGTCGGTGTCGTCGCGGCCCATGATGTCGAGCAGCTCGTCGAGCCGGGCGAGCGTGTCGGGGGTGATGGTCGAGGCGGCGAGCGCCGCCGCCTCGCTTTCGAACAGCGAGCGCGCCTCGGTCAGTTCGAAGGCGCTGACCTGGGGCGGGGTGTCGGTCGCGGCGGGCTTGCCATCGGTGACATAGACGCCCGAGCCGGTCTTGATGACGATGCGGCCGATCGCCTGCAGCGCGATCTCCGCCTCGCGGATCGTCACGCGGCTGACGCCGAAGCGCTCGGCCAGCTCGCGCTCGCCGGGCAGACGGGTGCCGGGAGGGAAGATGCCCTGATCGATCAGCGCGGTGATCTGATCGGCGATCCCCTGGTATAGCCGGTCAGCCATTGCGCTCCTCACCAATTCGCATGGCCCGATCCTTATTGGCTTCGCACCAAAGCGCAAGCGATGGGTTGCGCGCGTCGCGAGCCCGCTCCCCGAATCTCCTACAGCCTGAACCGGGCGCCGATGAAGTAGCGCGGGCCGTAATAGTGATATTGCCGGATGCTGCCGACGACCGGCATGTCGGTGACCTTGGGCGCGTCGGTAATGTTGGTCGCTTCGGCGCGCAGCGAGATGTTGCGGTTGACGTTGTACGAGGCGCGCAGGTCGATCGTATCATTGTCGCGGACGTAGCGCAGCTGCGTGTTGCCGCCGACAAAGTCCTGATAATAGCTCGACCGGTAGTTGTAGATGCCCTGCAGCGAGAAGCCGCCGATTTCGTAGTAGAGCTGGGCCGAGACGACGTGCTTGGAGAAGCCGCTGAGGCCTGCGGGCGGGATGATCCCTTCGCTCACATTGCCGGTCAGCGGGTCGAGAATATCGCCGAGGCTGATATCCTCATTCTCGAAATTGGTGTCGGCATAATTGTAGCTGATCTTGCCGCCGAAGCCGTCGAGCGGCTTGGGCAGCCATGAGAAGCGGTTGGCGAGCGTAACTTCGATGCCCCACAATCGGCTCTTGCGGTCGCTATTGGCGGTCTGGATCACCGGCACGCTGACATTCTGTCCGCCGATCGTGAAATTCTCATTGGTCACGAACGGGATGAACCCGCCACTGAACTCCTTGAAATACAGCGTCGCGGCGAAGATCGAGTCGCGGTTGGGATAATATTCCAGTGCGATATCACCGTTCCACGACATCAGCGGCTTCAGCGCCGGGCTGCCGTTGGCGCGGATTTCGCCGATCGCGTCGGCGATCGTGGTGCCGCTGGCGTCGAGCACGAAGGTGCGGCCGGCCCCGAGCGCGCTGGGTGCGGGACGCGACAGCGCGCGATAGGCGGCGGCGCGGAGCAGCAGGCGGTTGGGTTCGAGTTCGAAGATCGCGTTGACGCTGGGCAGGACGCGCGTGGTCTGCGCCTCCAGCGTCACCGTGTCGAACGTGCCCGGCGTGGGCGTCAGCGTGACGGTGCCGTCGGGATTGTTGACGACGTTGAACGCACTGCGCAGCCCGACCGAGGTCAGCTGGGTATTGACCACGCGGACGCCGAAATTGCCGCGCACCGGCATGTCGCCAAGGTCGCCGGCATAATCGGCCATGGCATAGCCGGCGAGAATGGTTTCGGTGACGTCGCGATTGGCAGGGGAGCGCAGGTCGGCCGGGCGGCCAATGTCTTCGGTCCCGGTATATTCGCGCGTCAGGCAGATCGGGTCGAACGTCGCCCAGCTGGTGATGGTGTTGCCCTGCGCCTGCTCCAGGAACCCGGTCTGCGGGAAGGCGGTGCGGCAGAGCGTGTTGATGCGCGCGTCCTCACGCCCGGCAGCCGGCGGGCCGGAGGGGTTGAGCGTCAGTTCATTGCGGACGTCGTAATCGGTGAAGGTCTGTTGCGACCAGCGACCGCCGACCGCGATGTTGGTGATGAAACCGTCGAGCTTGTAATCGAGGTCGAGGCGTGCGCCCCAGATCTCGTTGCGACGCTGGCTCTCGTCCCGGCGGACGCGCGCGTCATCCCAGAACAGCGCATGGTTGTTGAGGTCGAGGCGCGGGTCGAAGGTGATCGTCGGCGCGAAATTGCCGGGAAGCACCTCATAGGTATAGGGCACGCGCATGCTGCTGGTGCTGAACGGCGCGGTGGCAAAGAAGTTGCGGTTGCCGTTCATGTCGAACGGATCGGTGCGCAGGCGAACTTGGCGTTCGATCTCGGTGCGGATGGTGCGCGAATAGGCGCCGTCGAGTTCGACCGTCAGCCGCTCGCCGCTCCAGCGCAGATTGGCGCCCGCGCCGAGATATTCTTCCGACCGCGACAGGTTCGACGCGGTCGATTCGAGCGCGCTGAGGCCGTTCATCCGCTGGATCACGCCGTTGGTATCATAGACGACGTTGGTCAGGCCGTAGCGCATCTCGGAAATGTTGAGGTCGCGGCGGCGCTCGACAAAGGTGCGGTCGGACCATTGCGCGTCGAGATTGAGTTCGAGCCGGTCGGAAAACTGCCACTGGATCGCGCCGAACACCGCATCGCGCGTGTCGGTTTCGCTGATCTGGCGCCACGCCATCGCATTGGGGGCGAGAAAGAAGGGCGTGCCCGCCGCCGCCTGGGGCCGGGTGACCGGGGTGCAGTTGTTGTTGGCGACGACGATGGTCGCATTGCACGCGGTCCAGGTCGAACTGCCCGCGACGGTTTCTTCGGGGTTGTTGGTGTCGTTGCGCTGGACGCCGATCGCGATGCCGACCTCACCCAGCCCGCCGAGCTGATACTGGTCGACATAGGACAGGGTACCGCGCCAGCCCCAGGCGGACGATCCGGTGACCTTGTCCTGATAGGGGCTGTAGTTCGCCTTGATCTCTCCCTGCACGCGCATCTTGCCGAAATCGAGCGGGCGCAGCGTGCCGATATCGATCGTGCCGGCGACGCCACCCTCGACCAGATCGGCCTGCTGGGTCTTGTAGATCTTGATGTTGTTGATCAGCTCCGCCGGGAACTGGTTGAAGTTGACCGCGCGGTCGCCCGAGCCGTTGGTGGCGTCGCGGCCATTGAAGGTCGAGTTGCTGAGGAACGGGCCGAGGCCGCGCAGTGCGATTTCGGATGCGCCGCCCTTTTCGCGATGCGTGGTCGCGCCGGTGATGGTCTGGATCGCCTCACCCACCGACAGCGCGGGCAGGTCGCCGATCTCCTCGGTCGACAAGGCGTCGACGATCGCGGTCTCGCGCTTCTTGACGTCGATCGAGGTGCGCAGCGTTTCGCGGATGCCGGTGACGACAACCTCGTCCTCCGCCGTGGTGTCAGCCTCCTGCGCCAGGGCCGGCATGGCGACGAACAGCGGTGCTGCGGCCCCGGCGAGCAGGATGGTGCGGAATGCGCGCGACGTGCGTGCGGCGTGAACGAGCATGGCCATCGGCCCTCTCCCCAAAGTTTATCTTATTGCGGAATTGGTCGCCGGTCAGGGCGATTCTGTCAACCTATTATTTAGTCCTGTTATCCGTAATTGGTCCTACCAGTTGGTCAGGGTACCAATTGCGATGCAAGGGCCGGAACCGCACGCGCCAAGTCATCCGCCATCAATCGCGCGAACACTCCCGCCCCGGTCTCGCCGAGATGGGTGTAGTCGAACTTGCGCACATTCTGGCCGCGCGCACCGCCGGGGCGGGTCGGCAGGTCGGGTTCGCGCGCTTCCTCGGTCGAGCGCTGCTTGAGCGTCGTTCCCGCCTTGGCGGCGGCGCGTTCCTCTGCGGTCGGTTCGGCCTGGGCGAGCGCCATCGACTCCTCCGCGCCCAACTGCTGCACCACGGCGGCGCTGCGGCGGTTGAGGTCGACCAGCGGCGTCTTGGTCGCGGCGGCGACCTTGCGCACCTCTTGGGACCATTCGTCGAGCGTGTTGTCGAGCTTGCCGTTCTTGAACACGCGGCGGGTCAGAGGGGTGACCAGCACGGGGATCGCACCGGCCGCGCGAACCTCTTCGACCATCTTCGTCAGGTTCGCCGGGAATTCGGTGGTGCGGTCGGTCCAGCGTTCGGGCGCGCTCGACTGGTCGTTATGACCGAACTGGATCAGGACATAGGTCGCCTTGTAGCCCGGCACCTTGGCCTCGGCGAGCGCGATGTCCCAGCTGCCTTCCTGGCGGTAGCTGCGGGTCGAGCGCCCGCCGCGCCCCAGATTGAGGCAGGCGACCGAGGATTTGACGTGGCGCGCGCAGAACATCGACGCCCAGCCGCTTGCCACCGCCATGGTCGAATCGCCGACCAGCACGATCTTGTACGGCTGAAGCGGCGGCGCGTCCGTGCGCTCCTTTGTCTGCGCCTTGGCAATGGCAGGCGTTAGCGCGAGGGCGAGGGCAGCGACCGCGGCGGTGGCGAGCGTGCGGGTCATGAGAAAGCGAGCCCCCCGTTGATGTCCATGTTGAGCCCGGTGAGGAAGGCGGCGTCCTCCGACGCGAGGAAGGCGACGGCGGCGGCGACTTCGTCCGGATGGCCTTCGCGGCGCAGCGGAGTGTTGCCGGCGACGGCGGCGCGCCCCTCGGGCTTCGAGAAGATGTCGTGGAAGCTGGTGCCGATCAGGCCGGGGCACAGCGCGTTGACGCGGATCCCCTGCGGCCCCAGCTCCTTCGCCCAGCCGCGCGTCAGCGTGGTCAGCGCGCCCTTTGACGCCGCATAGATGCTCGCGCCCGGCCCGCCGCCGTCACGCGCTGCGAGTGAGGACAGGTTGACGATCGCCGACCCCCTGGCGAGGTGCGGAAGCGCGGCCTTTGTCACCAAGAACGCCGATTTGAAGTTCAGGTCCATGACCGTGTCGAAGAACGCTTCGTCCATGTCGGCCAGCGTCTTGCGCGCCACCATGCCGCCCGCGCAGTTGACGAGCACGTCGATCGTGCCGCCGCCGAAGTCCACCGCTGCGGCGATCAGGCCGGCGACCTCATCGGCCTTGGTCACATCGGCGCGGTGGAGCAGGGCGGTGCCGCCCGCGTCCTGAACCGCTGCCAGCGTATCCTGTGCCGCCGCTTCGTCGCTGCGATAGTTGATGACAACCTTTGCGCCCTCTGCTGCCAATCGCAGCGAGATCGAGCGGCCGATGTCGCGGCCACCGCCGGTGACGATGGCGAGCTTGTTGTTGAAACGCATTTATGCCCCTTGGTCTTGAGTGTCGGGTTGGACGGGCGCGATGCGCCCGCCGATGAAGATGCAGATCAGCGACAGCGGCACGAGCGCGGCGCCGAGGATGAAGATCGGTGCGAAGCTGGTCTTGGTCATCGCCGGGACGAGCCAGGTGGTGATCAGCGTGCCGGCGACTGCCGCCGTGCCGCTGATCCCGGCGAGCGAGCCGACCGCGCCGCCGCCGAACCAGTCGGACGGGAGCGTCTGGATATTGTTGATCGCGACCTGAAAGCCGAACAGGATCGCGGCGATCAGCAGCACGGCGTAGAGCGGGGTCGCGGCGGTCGCGGTGAGCAGCAAGGCGGGAAGCATGATGATGCAGCCCAGGGCGATCACGCTCTTGCGCGCCCGGTCCGTGCTCCAGCCGCGCTGAATGAGCTTGCCCGACAGCCAGCCGCCCGACAGCGAGCCCGCCATCGCGCCGACGAACGGCACCCAGGCGAACATGCCGATCTGCTTGACGTCGAAGCCGAAGCTTTCGTTGAGGTAGATCGGCAGCCACGAGACGAACAGCCACCAGATCGGATCGAGGAAGAAGCGGCTGGACATGACCGCCCATGCCTGACGATGGCGCAGCAGCTGGCCCATCGCGGGGGCGTAGCCGGTGGCCTTCTCCCCGCTCGCTGCTTCGTTCGCGCCGAGGATATGCTCGCGCTCGGCCTTGCTCAGCCAGGGGTGGGCGTCGGGGTCCGACTTGTACACCCAGATCCAGGGCAGCAGCCACAGGAAGCCGAAGATGCCGATGATGACGAAGGTGGTGCGCCAGCCGACGAACCCGAACAGGATCGCGATCAGCGGCGCCGAGACGATCGCGCCGAGCGAGGCGCCGGCGTTGAAGATCCCCTGAGCAAAGGCGCGTTCGGAGCGCGGGAACCAGGTGGCGTTGGCCTTGGCTGCGCCGGGCCAGTTGCCGGCCTCACTCACCCCCAAAGATGCACGCAGGATGCCGAGCACCAGCATCGAGCGCACCAGGCTGTGCGCGGCGATCGAGATCGACCAGACCACAATCGAGATCGCGAACCCCATGCGGGTGCCGACAACGTCGAAAATCTTGCCGAAGATCGATTGACCGAGCGCGTAGAAGACCATGAAGATGGTCACCAGCAGCGCGTAATCTTCCTTGTCCGCGCCGATGTCCTTGGCGACTTCGGGCCACATCACGGCCAGCGCGTTGCGGTCGATGTAATTGATGACCGTCGCGATCGCGATCAGGCCGATGATCCACCAGCGGAACCCGGATTTCATTTGCTCTCTCCATCGAAGCGCCCGACCGGGCCGCTCCAGTCGAGCTTGCGCCCGTTCACGGTGACGCTGTGCGCCTTGCCCGCGCTGGTGTCGGTGGCGATGGCGATCAGGATCGTCTTGCCGCCGGTCAGGGTGATCGTGGCGACGCGTGCGCCGGCGGCTTCGGTGAGGGTCAGGCCGGTCACGCCGCTGCGACTGCCGGTCGTGGTCTCGGTCGCGGCGTCGTAGCGGCCATGCGGTTCGAGCAGGCTGAGGAACGCGGCGTTCCCTGCCCCGCTCAACCGCTGGATCAGCACCGGTTCGCGGCGCAGGTTGAAGCGCGGGTCGTTCGCGCCGCTTTCGGCGACGATCAGCTGCGCGCCCGGCGTCGCCATGCGATAGCTGTAGAAGCGGCCCTGATTGATCCAGGTGACGCGGCCCTGCCCGTTCGCGAGCGGGCCGGTCGCATCGACCCAGAGGTGCTGATAGCCATTGGCCGTGCCCAACACCGGGCGGGTCGCGACGTTCGCGGCGAGCTTCACGTTGGTGTCGATGATGTGGCCAGCGAAATGCAGCGGCAGGTCATAGGTCGCCTTGCCCGCATTCTTCACCGTCATCAGGTCGAGCACGAGCGGGGCGTTCTTGCCCATATCGACCTGCACCAGCGCGCGGCGGAAGGTGACACCCGGATAGGCGCCCGCCATCTCGCCGATGCTGAAGCGCAGCGAGCCTTCGCCGACGAATGCCAGCTGGGTCGGCGCGATCTCTTCGGCGGGCTTGAGCTGGGCGTCGAAATGGCTGGTTTCGTTGACCACCAGCGTGTTGTGCGCGACGGTCTGCTTGGCCCAGCTTTCGTTTTCGGGGAGGTAGCGGCCGCCCTCCTTCGCCTCGATATTGAGGAAGCGGGCGGCGCCGTAATCGGTCACCACCGCCTGGCCATTGTCGTAGAGCAGCCAGTTCAGCTTGTCGAAATGGCCATGGCCCATGCCCTGAGCGGTGTTCTTGGCGACCACGACCTGCGCGTTGTCCTGTGGGCCGGAGCGCAGGATGGCGAGCGCGCCGTCCTTGCCTTGGGGTCCGTCGCGCAACAGGGTCGAGGTGAAGGCGAAGGGCTTGGCCTTGCCGCCTGCAATGTCGCGCGCGACCGCGAAGCCTTCGGGCGAGAGCGCGACCTTGCCCTGCCATTGCGCGATGCCGAGCAGGCCGGGGTCTTGGGTCGCGGCATAGCCGATGGCGACGCCCTGATAGAGTTCCTCGGTCTTGAGGCTCTTGTCGGGCATCGCGTCGTTGATCGGGAAGAAGTATCCGCCATAGCTGGTCTGGATCGCGGTGCGGATCGCCTTCAGGACGATGCCGTCGCGATAAGCGAAGATCTTGCGGCTCGGATCGTTCGCCTCGATCGCCTGCGCGAACACGACGAAGGGCTGGAGCGCGTAGCGCTGGTAGTAAGGCCCCTCGGCATAATAGCCGTCGGGGGAGAAGAGCAGGTCGAGCTGGCGCAGGAAGCCGACCTTGCCTGAGCGGTCGCTGCCCTTCAGCGCCTGTTCGACCAGCACCGGATCACGCAGGACATAGCCCGCCATGCCGACCCCGGCATTGGCCCAGGTCGAATGATTGTGGATGCGGTCGAAGGTCCGCGCTTCGCTGGTCAGAAACGCGGCCATGCGGCGGAACACCTGGTCGTCGATCGTCTTGCGCTCGGCGGGCGTCAGGTCGGCGCGGACGGCGTCGTAGCCCTGGATCGCATGGACCAGCCAGACGCTGTCATTGAGGCTCTGCCAGAACAGTCGACCGGGGACCTGATCCGACGCGGCGGGGTGGTTGGCGAGCGTCGGGTAAAGCTTCGCATAAGCCAGCAGCAGGTCGCGGACATAGTCGGCATATTTGCGCTCGCCGGTCAGGCGATAGAGTGCGCCGGCCTGCTGGATCAGCTTGTAGTTGGCCTTGTGCCGCTCATGCGTCGGGCCGCCGCCGCGATCCCTGGGCACCGGCACGTCGATCCCGGCGCGGATGCCGGCATCGACCGATTTGCGCGCGGCGGCGAGTTCACGGGCGAACAGCGGGGCGCTGTCCGCTCCGGCAGCCATGGTGCGCCAGGCGTCGAGGCTGGTGAGGACCGGCGCGGTGGCGGCGTCCTGCGCGAAGGCGGGCGCGGCGCTGGCGAGCAGCAGTGCGGCGAGCGTGGTGCGGATCATCGCAGCGCCTCCGTCTGGTTATCGGCCAGCACGATGTCGGGCGTCCCCTGCGGATAGAGGCGGGTGATCGCCGGTTCAGGGGTCGTGGCGAAGACATTGGCGGTGATGCGGATCACCGGCGCGCCGACGCTGTTGGCGATGGCGATGCCCCTGGCACGGTCGAAGCGGTTGCCGCTGATCGCGACATTCTGGACGCCCGAAAGGCGGACTGCGCCGCCACTGCTGACGCGGTTGCCGGTCATCGCGAACCACGGGCCGAAGGTGCTTTCATCGGTGCCGAGCCGGGCGACATCGGCGATGGTCGCGACATCGGTGAAGTCGCTGTCGGCGATCGTGATGCGCTCGGCGCTGTACAGGCCCTTGCTGCCGGTTTCGGCGGCGGCGGCGACGACTGCACCGGAGACGTTGGCGAAGGTCGAGCGGCGGATGTCGATGTCCTCCGCAAAGGTGCCGGGGGTGGTGGCGATCACGTCGCCCGCGTCGCGCACCGCGACGTCGGACAGGCTGACGCGATAGTTCAAAATGCTCACCGACTGCGGCGCGCGGATGAGAGCGACACGCTCCGCAGTCGGTGAGGCAGCGGCGGCGGAGAGGGTGACGCCGCTGAGGTGAAGGCTGCCGCCGGGGGTCAGCTGGAACAGGGTCGGCGCGGCGCTTTCGATGATCGCGCTGCGCGGGCCGGAGACGGTGAGGCTGTGACCCACAGGGATCGGCGCGGTGACGCGGTGGGTGCCGGGGGCGACGCGGATCGTGTCGCCGGGGCCGGACTGTGCGACTGCCTGTGCCAGTGCACCGGGCGCGGCGTCGAGCGTGCGGCCGGTGCTGACGGGGGCGTCCTTTGGATACCAGGACGGGCCAGCATCCTCGCGCTTGAGCATCACGAGGTCGCGGGGGGCGCCGGCGCCGGCGAGCGCGGGATCGGCGGGATAGAGCAGGCCGTTGGCGGCGCGGACCAGCTTGATCGGTTTCTGGACGAAGCCGGTCAGCCCCGTGGGCAGCGGGCCGGACTGGACATTGCCGGCCATGGCAATGCCCGATGCGTCACCCTCGACCCGGACGATGTCCTTGCCCGATGCAGTGTAGATCAGGTTGTTGGTGAAGCGGCTCGACACCGGCGGCGCGCTGCGTTCGGCGTCCGCGCCCGCGCCGAAGGTGATGCGTCCGGCATCGACGATACTGTTACCCTCGATCACCGCATTGGCGACCTGATGATAGCGGTTGATCGCCGAGTTCGGCACGCCGTGCATCACCGCGATCGCGCTGAGGAAGCCGGTGCCGGTGACGCCCTCCAGATAATTGTGCCGGACGACCTGATCGCGGTTGATCACGCGGATGCCGCCGGTCGAGGCCTTGCCGCGGCCGAGGAAGATGTTGCGCTCGACCAGATTGCCGTTGCCGTGGCGCAGCACGATCGCGCCCTGCGATTCGACGACCATGTTGCCGCGGATGATGTTGCCGCCCGATTTGACCGAGACGATCTCGACCTCGCCATCGCAGCCTTCGAACCAGTTGTTTTCGATCAGACTTTTGGAATCGCTGAGCGACTCGTCGCTGGTGCCGACGCGGATCGTCTCGCCGCCATTCGATCCGAGCGGCGGGCGGGGGCCGAAGAAATTATGGTCGATGCGCGCGCGGTTTTCGCCCGGCTGACCCTTGGGACGGATGACCGCGAGGGTGACGCCGCCATTGCCCTTGCCCGCGAACCAGCTGTGGTCGACGCGGTTGTCGGTGCCATAGATCGCGACCCAGATATCCTCGGCGCGGCGATCGGGGTTGGTGAAGCGATCGACGACGATGCCGGTGAGGCGGGTGTGCGATGCGGGCGTCTTCGAATCGCGGCGCAGCGCGATCAGTTCCTTGGTCGGCGACCAGCCGTCGCGGAAGACGAGGTTGGAGACGACCAGATGTTCGCCGCCGATGCGCAGGTTGGACTGGCCCGACAGGATCACGCCGCCGGGCGTCTGTGCAGTCAGCGTGATCGGCTTGTCGGCGGTGCCGCGTCCGGTGAAGACGATCTGGAAATCGCGCCACACGCCATCGCGCAGGATGATGCGGTCGCCGGGCTTCGCTTTCTTGACTGCGGCGGCATAGGCTGCGGGGTCCGCGACGAGATGGTCGGCGGCAACAGCGGGCAGCGGGGCCGCCACAACCGCACAGGCAATGAGCGCCGCAATCCGCATCCCGATCCCCTCAATCTGTTCTCTATACCCATTGGACTAACCAATTGGTCGGAACACTTCAAGAGGGCTTCATACCATTTCTTGGGAACCTCTCACCCGCGCTCGACGATCCCGAGCGTGAGGTGCTCCCCTGCCGCGATCCGCTCATACCGTTCGGCAA